>Ga0070681_10005325_pt1 | contig 12416 bp, 10 predicted proteins | sample KBSC83BmetaG_FD_65650 | JGI IMG/M metagenome (GOLD analysis project Ga0070681, IMG submission 65650) | Corn rhizosphere microbial communities from Kellogg Biological Station, Michigan, USA - KBS C8-3B metaG | ecosystem: Host-associated > Plants > Roots > Rhizosphere | place: USA: Michigan...
AACGCGCGCCGCCAGCATCCGATCCTGATCCCGGCTCCGTCAGTCCCCATGCGCCAATAAACTCGCCGCTCGCCAGTTTGGGGATGTACTTGCGCTTCTGCTCATCGTTTCCCGCTACGAAGATGTGATTACTGCACAGCGATGTATGCGCGGCCACTATAATGCCCACCGAACCGTCCACGCGCGAGAGTTCCTCGATCGCGATCACATACTCCGTGTAGCCCATGCCGGCGCCGCCATATTCGACAGGGAAGACAATCCCCATCAGGCCGAGCTGGCCGAGATGCTTGATCGTCTCGCAGGGAAAGTGAGACTCCTCATCCCACTTCATTACATTCGGCAGGATCTCGCGCGCGGCGAAATCGCGCACAGTTTTGCGCAGGTCCTGCTGCTCGTCTGAGAGCTGAAAATCCAACTGTTTGTCCCCTTTGGAAGAAACTGCCCCGTCTCCCCACGAGTACGGGACCGATATGTATAACATAAACTTTGAGGGTAGCAAAGCAGGGCTTATAGCATTGGTGACCGAAGTTTCAGTCTTCAATCACTCGGAATTCCTGCAAAGCGCGCTGCGCCGCCGGAACGCCTTTCACCCGGACGGCATGCATTCCGCACTTCGTTGCCGCGTCGATATTCAGCTGATTGTCATCCAGAAACAGGACTTCATCCGCCGCGCAGTTCAAGGCGACTGTCACATGCCGGAAAGCCTCTTCGTCCGGCTTGATCTTGCCCGTAAGGTGTGAAGCGAAGTGGTGGTCGAAGGCGTCTGCGAGCTTCATGCGTCCCATGACTTGAGGCCAGTGCATCGAGTTGGTATTCGACAGCGTGGCTCGCGTATAACGACGCGGGATTCGCGCTAACAACTCGAGAGCGCCCGGAAATGTTCCGGTTGGCCACCCAGCGAGCTCTTTCAAAAGCGCCTCCCGGCCCACCTGGAGCGACATTTCGGTGATCAACTGATCTGCAAACAGATCAGGTTCGATGCGCCCGGTCTCGAACGCTCTCACCGCTGGGGAAGTTAACCAGATCCGGAACAGCTCTTCGGGAACAACAGGGTTCGCCATCCAGGAAATCACCGTCGAGACGCCGGAGAGTTCAACCAGCACTCCGCCCAGGTCGAAGAGCACAACTCGGATTGCGTGTTCCTCAGGCAGCTTTGGCTCCATGCAGATGCTATTTCGCGACAGCCGGTTTCCGCAGCGTGGCAATCAACTCCGCCGAGGTCGGCATGCGGCCAGTTTCGGATTTCGAGTAGATGGTTTTCCCATCTACGATCACGTTCAGCGACCCTGGCGAGCCCATCTTCACTTTGACGGGTATCCTCATTTCGCGCTCGATGTCCTGTTTCAGGCTCACGGCCTGTGTCTTGATGTCGCTTCAGAAGAAGCAGCGTTTGATTTCGATGTTCATAAGCAGTTGTTGGTCCTTAGTCGTTGGTCGTCAGCTGATCTCGATTGTGCAAGCTTCGATTCGAGCTTGCAAGTGTCGGAATTGCAAACTAATTAATCTGAGAGAACCGCTGGGATGAGCCGATTCATTTCGGAAACTTAGGTGAGTTCGCAACGCGCTCAGCCTGCAACAGATGACGGCTTTCGTGTTTGCAGATGATTTCCAGACCGGTTCCAACCGTAAAACGCAGCAGGGGTAGGAATGGATTTTTGAACCGAATTCGGTTTACGTCATACCCGCTGGCGCTACGATTCATTTCGCGGGCATTCTCATTGCTGCGCAGAAACCGATCCAGGATCGACAAGTCCACTCGTGAACCCGGAACAATTTTCTTTGGCGCACGAGCCTTCTTGGTGTTTGAGGAAGGCTCGACGAAACTGGTAATGAACCACCGGGCAAACCAACCCAGTTCGATCTCCTTAACCATGCTGGATGGTTTTCCCCTTAATGAGGCCGACATGGACGACAAGTAGAGTTCGTTCGTGATACAGAGATGCTCAAGGCATTGCCCTACACTCCACGCCCCGGGCCGGGGATGCCAGTTCAGCTGTTCTTCAGAAATTCCGGTGAACAGTGCACGAACTCTTTGATCGGCAGCGTCGAGTTCCGCGATGAGGCGGGTAGACCAGGCTGGCAATGTGAGAGCCGGTTGCATAGTAGTTCTCAAGTATACCGACGGGATTGCACTCGGGACTGATGCAAACCGCTACCGATCAACGAGTGACTTCACGGCGTCCAACGCCCTCTCGCACGCCTCACGATTCACGTCCATGTGCGTGACGAAGCGCACTCGCTGTGCGTCGGCCGTTCCCGCCAGCAAATTCTTTTCTGCGAGCTTGTGCGTGAATTCACTCGCGTTCATTCCCGTTCCGCTCACATCGAAGATCACAATGTTCGTCTGCGCGCGCGCCGGATCGATCTCGATTCCAGGCAAACCAACTAATCCGTCGGCCAGGAAACGTGCGTTCGCGTGATCCTCACGCAGTCGCGCCGGCATCTTCTCCAACGCGATCAGCCCGGCGGCCGCGAGAATTCCAGCCTGGCGCATCCCTCCGCCGAGTGCCTTACGCACCGAGCGTGCCTGTTCGATGAAGCTCTTGCTGCCCACCAGCAGCGATCCCACCGGTGCGCCCAATCCTTTTGAGAGGCAGAACATCACCGAATCAAATTTGCGCGTGATCTCTGCAACCGGCTTGCCGAGAGCGACTGCCGCATTGAAAATGCGCGCGCCATCCAAGTGCACCGGCAAGCCAACTTCATGCGCACGGTCGCAGATGTCGTCGGCAATCTCCTGCGGATACACCGTCCCGCCAGCCATATTGTGTGTGTTTTCTAGTTCGACAAGCCCCGTCTGCTGGCGGTAATAGATGTGCGCGGAAATCTGTTTGCGGATCATCTCCCACGTCAGGATTCCATCCTCCGAGTAGATCGGCCGCACGGTGCACCCGGAAAACCACGCCAGCATGGCCATTTCCCAATTGAAGATGTGGCCGCGTTCTTCGCAGATGATCTCCTGCCCGGGCTTGGTGTGCAGCTTGATCGCGATCTGGTTGCCCATCGTGCCCGTGGGCACGAAGATTGCTGCTTCGCGTCCGAAGATTTCAGCCGCGCGCTGTTCCAGCCGATTGATCGTCGGATCTTCGCCATAAACGTCGTCGCCAACTTCGGCTTCCGCCATGGCGATGCGCATCTCTGGCGTAGGTTTGGTAACGGTATCTGAGCGAAGGTCAACAATCGTGGGGCGAGCAGTTTCGAGCTCTTCACCGGCATGGCTGGCGGGGGATGACATGCAACAAGTCTAATCCATCGCAGATTTCAGATTGAAGATTTCAGAATGAGATTCAAGAGTGAAAACGGAAATGCGAGATCGATATTTCCTTTCACAAAAAACTTCCTCGATATCGAAGTCATGGTGAGCGGAACGACCCATCTATGCATTTCTTGATTCATTTCATCGCTAAGGTCCTGAGCACTCAAATCTTCACTCTGAAATCTCGTTCTTCCATTCCTCCACCTGCTCTCCCCGTCATTTCCCGTGCATCTTACAAACAATGAATTCACGGCTCCTCGTTACCGCACTTCTCATCTCTTTCGCTCCCACTGCTTTCGCCCAGAGCTACCTGCTTCGCGCACGCGAGCAGGTCATCACCGCCTCGGTGCATCGTGACAATTGCATTGTCGTAAAACCTGATGGGACCTTCCACATGGAGCAGGGCGATCAGAAAGAGCAGCCCAAGCCCGATGTCTACACCGGCAAGATCGATTCCGCACAACTCGACAAGCTGAAGCAATCGCTTGACGATCCCGCGCTCGAGAAGTTGGGCTCCGTACACCAGGGTCAGCAGGGAACTGCCGAAGGCGCGCGCGTCGAGATTCGTAACGTTTCCATCCCACGCAAAGGACGCAGTCAGACGATTGGCATCACGCAAAGCGACGACAATCCTCCCATGCCCGGACCGCTGCAACCTGTCGTCGATTGGGTCGACAATCAATTCGCCGCCAACCTCCAGCCGGATAAGGCCGCGCATGCCGATCATTGCGGAGGAACGGGTAGGGTTTATGTTCCTGAAGCGCCCGGGAGCGCAAAACATCTAAAATAGCTCCAGCGCATGGCGAACCAAGAGGAAGAGGTACTAGGTAAAGCGTACGACGCACGGCTGATGCGCCGTCTGCTCGGCTATTTGAAGCCCTACACGTGGCAGGTGGTGATCGCGCTGGTTGCGATCGTCCTGAAGGCGGGCGCCGATGTCCTCGGCCCCTACCTGACCAAAGTCGCCGTCGACAAGTACATGACGCACTCGCCCGGTGCGCATTCCTTCCTCGATCGCTGGCTTAGTTCCAAGCCGCTTACCGGTATTGGCCAGATCGGCGGACTGTACCTTGCGCTGCTCGGCGTCTCTTTCTTCCTCGATTTCCTACAAACCTATTTCATGCAGTGGACCGGCCAAAAGGTGATGTTCGATCTGCGCAAGCAGATCTTCCGTCACCTGCAGCGGATGCACGTTGGCTTCTTCGACCGCAATCCCGTGGGCCGCTTGGTCACGCGTGTCACGACCGACGTGGACGCCTTGAATGAGATGTTCACCTCCGGCGTCGTCTCGATCTTCGAAGACGTCTTTGTGCTGGGCGGGATCATCGTCATCATGTTGAAGATGGATTGGCGACTGGCGCTGCTTACGTTCTCCGTGCTGCCATTCATCTTTATCGCCACAATGGTGTTCCGCCGCAAGGTGCGCGACTCCTACCGTCGCATTCGCACCGCCATTGCGCGCATTAATTCGTACCTGCAGGAACATGTCAGCGGCATGGTGGTCCTGCAGCTGTTCAATCGCGAGAAGCGTGCTTACGCCAGGTTCAAAGAAATAAACGCGCAGCACATGGAAGCTTTCAAAGACGCCATTCTGGCCTACGCGTTCTACTACCCGGTCGTTGAAATCCTGTCGGCGCTTGCGATCGCGATGGTCATCTGGTTCGGCGGTAACCAGACACTACGCGGGATTACGACCCTCGGCGTGCTGGTGGCGTTCATGCAGTACGCGCAACGCTTCTTCCGGCCCATTCAGGATTTGAGTGAGAAATACAACATTCTCCAATCGGCCATGGCTTCGGCTGAGCGCATCTTCAAGCTGCTGGACGCCAAGATCGAAGTCCTCACGCCGTCTCATCCGAAAAAAGTCGAAGGTCCGGGTCGCATCGAGTTTGACCACGTCTGGTTTGCATATCGAAATGTTCCATCGGAATCGAAGGATGGAACGTCCACGAAACATCGAGCCCCCTCGCCAGGAGGTGATGGAGCCCGCTCGTCCTCGAGCGGGTCAGAAGATTCGGGCGTTAACGAACCCGACTGGGTGCTGAAAGACGTCTCCTTCGCCGTAGAACCCGGCGAGACCGTCGCGTTTGTAGGCCATACCGGCGCCGGCAAGACGACCATCATCTCGCTGCTGCTGCGCTTTTACGATGTGCAAAAGGGGGCAATCCGCATTGATGGTATCGACGTCCGCGAAATGGATCTGAACGATCTGCGCCGCCGCTTTGGCGTCGTGTTGCAGGATCCATTCTTGTTCACGGGAACTCTGGAGCAAAACATTCGCCTCGGTTCCGACTGGATCACCGACGAGCAGGTCGCTCGTGCCGCCGAAGAAGTGAACCTTGGCGACTTCATCCGCTCGCTCTCCAACGGATTCAAAGAGCCGGTGCATGAGCGTGGCAGCACGCTTTCGACAGGTCAGAAGCAGCTAATCTCGTTTGCCCGCGCACTTGCGCACGATCCCAAAATTCTTATTCTCGACGAAGCCACTTCGAGCGTCGACACTGAAACAGAAATGAAAGTCCGCGAAGCGCTGACGAAACTGGTCGAAGGCCGCACATCGGTGGTTGTCGCGCACCGCTTGTCCACGATCCAGCGTGCCGACAAGATCATCGTTATGCATAAAGGTAAAGTCCGCGAGATGGGCACCCACCAGCAACTGCTGGCACAGCACGGCATCTACTACAAGCTTTATCAGCTGCAATATAAGGATCAGGAAGTTCCCGGGTCGGCCGCCATCGTCACGACCTCAGCCCCTGCCGTTCTCAGCGGAAACGACTGAGCTCTGCGAATTAGTGCTTCCCCAGTTTTGTTTTCATATCCAATATCCAAGCGTTTGTGGAGGAGTTATGGCTCTCAATGAATATCGGCTTCTAGGTCGGACCGGTCTGCGGGTATCACGGCTCTGTCTCGGTACGATGACATTCGGTACTGAGTGGGGATGGGGTAGCGCAGAAGAAACGGCGCGCCAGATCTATAACCGTTTTCTCGATAGCGGCGGGAATTTCATTGATACAGCCGACGGATACACAAACGGAACCAGCGAACGGCTTATTGGCAAATTCATCAAGGACCGCGGTGACCGTGACCGAACCGTGCTCGCTACGAAGTACACGTTCTCGCGCCGCTCTGGTGATCCAAATGCCGGCGGCAACGGACGCAAGAATCTCAATGCAGCTATCGATGCTTCCTTGGAGCGCCTGCAAACAGACTATGTTGATCTCTACTGGGTTCACAACTGGGACATGGTTACGCCTGTCGAAGAAGTTGCGGCCAGTCTTACCAACCTGGTTCAGCGTGGGAAGATCCGCTATTTTGGTTTCTCTAATGTTCCCGCCTGGTATCTCGGCCGGGGTTTCACTCTCGCGGAACTTCGCGGCTGGGAACGTGTCTGCGCTCTTCAAATGGAGTACTCGCTCGTAGAACGAAATATCGAGCGCGAGTTCGTTCCCGCTGCTCTTGAGTTCGGGTTGGGAATATGCCCCTGGAGTCCGCTGGGAGGCGGTCTTCTAACCGGGCGATATCGAGCCGCTCAGGGTGTTGTCGAAGGGGAGGGCCGGCTGCAAGCGTTGCGGACAGAGGAAAACCCAGCGCTCGTCAGAAGGACACAAAATCCGAAAAAACTGGAAGATCGCAGAAGAACTGATTGCAGTCTCTGAGCAAATTGGACGTTCCCCGGCACAAGTGGCATTGAACTGGGTGACGAATCGTCCGGGCGTGGCGTCGACCATCATTGGCGCAACTAAGCTGAAGCAACTCGATGACAACCTTGCCTCCCTCGACTTCGCAATTCCGCCAGATCTGTTGCAGCGGCTTGACGAGGTGAGTAGGCCCGCGAGCGAGTATCCGTATGTTTTTTTCGAATCCTTTCTTCAGAACATGGTTTCGGGCGGAACGAATATCGTCCGCCCCGAGAGTGCGGCGGCAGATTGAGAAGTTCACGTTCGGGAGGGCGCGAAAACAGCGACAGCAAGAGAGAGGGCGATCAACCCCGACACGATGATCGGCGCCGCAAAAAAGAAGAAGCAGCAAAGGACGAACAGTGCCAACTGGACGGCGAAGAGTGCACATCCCAGCCCACCGATCGCTGCCGGATTGCGCTTGGCTAGTCCGCCGAGATGCCAGGCAACGAAGGCCGCGAAGAGAAGGTAAGCTGTCAACGATAATCCAAACCCGCGGTAATAACCGTAAAAGCTGTTCGTGCTTCCCATGTTCTGAAAGTGCACATCTTTCATCGCGTGTCGCACCAGGGCGGCTTCCGGCGAGGGCGACTTCGTACTCTGCATTCCTGCAGTGTGTGCCAAGGCGAAAAAGACCAGCAGTCCGGCAGCAATCCGGTAGAACAAGCTAGCACTCATTTAGCAAATCTTTCTATTGTCTGAACGTCACTACGCGCACAATTCCTAAAATTTCGACTGAGGCGAACCAGAATACCTGAAATTTGTACAATGGCAGCGTGCCTCCGAAATTCCTGATCTCTTCGGGCGAAAGCTCAGGGGAGTACTACGGCGCCAAACTGATCGAAGCCCTGCGCCATCGCGCGCCCGGCGCTGACTTTTTCGGCATCGGAGGCAGTCGCATGCGCGAGGCTGGTTGCGACACCGTCATCGATGCGCACGAAATCTCCGTACTGGGCCTCGCGGAAGTCGTCCGCCACCTGCCGCACATTTATGGCGAATACCGGCGCCTGTTGCGGGAGGTCGATGCGCGCAAACCGGACGCCGCTATCCTCATCGACTTTCCCGACTTCAATCTTCGCCTCGCCCGCCAATTGCATAAGCGCCATATCCCCGTGATCTATTACGTCAGTCCTCAGCTATGGGCGTGGCGCGCCGGACGAATCGCGCAGATTCGCAGATTTGTCAGCAAGATGCTGGTGATCTTTCCGTTCGAGGAAAAGTGGTATCGGGAGCGTGGCGTGGAAGCCGAGTATGTCGGACACCCGCTGGCGGATCCCGGGAGAACGCGAGCGGTAGCCAGTGCAATGCTGGAATCCCCAGTCCAGCGCAGCCGCATCATCGCGCTCCTCCCTGGCAGCCGCCGCAAGGAAGTTGAGACGCATCTCCCGATAATGCTGCAGGCTCTCGCCAGGTTCGATCCGAGCTATCGTTTCGTAATCCCGATTGCGCAGTCGCTCGACAAAAAATGGTTTGAGTCGCTGCTTCGCAGCCGATGCCCAGAAGAATGGCAGAGAAAGATCAGCGTTATGGACAGCGCTACTGTGGCGCTGTCGATTGCCCGCGCTGCCGTAGTCGCCTCCGGCACCGCCACCCTCGAAACCGCGCTGATTGGTACTCCCTTCGTGATGGTCTACCGTGTCTCACCTCTTAGTTGGACGCTCGGTCGTCCGCTGGTGAAAGTCGACCGCTTTGCCATGCCTAACCTGATCGCAGGGCGCGATGTAGTTCCCGAGCTAGTACAAAACAAGTTCACCGCCGAAGCCGTCGTCACCGAGCTGAAGAAAATCCTGCCCGATGGTCCCGATCGCCAGCGTATGATCGACGGCCTGGCCGACGTTCGGGCGAAACTGCATCCGCAGGAGCCTGGCATCACTGCCTCCGACCGCGCAGCCGAAGCAGTCCTCTCGTGTGTGGCTAGTGCAAAAAAATCGGTCCATTCAAGCTGAATGTCAGAAAATCGTCAGTAAGTAGAACAATCCTAAATAGATTCGCAACCTTCCCGTCCCACATACGTTTTATAGGGTGTAACCTAGTAGTTGGGACCTCCTGGGAAGGGTGCATCTGCAAGAGTCGGGTCCTAATCTAAGCATGAGCAGCTATTCGGCTGGAGAGTACGCAATGTCCACTGCACGGCGCCCGCTGCGGCGTGCCCTCTTTTCCTGCATCTTTGCCATTTTGTTCTGCCTGCCTCTGTTCGCGGCGGATAAACCCCGGATTGAAGTCAACGATTACCAGATCGACGCCGAACTGGTGCCGCGCACGCACCGATTGGTCGCCCGCGCCGTCGTCAAATTCACGGCCCTCGATGACATCACCGTAGCTACTTTCGAACTCCATAACGGCCTACGGCCCACCAAGGTCACCGATCCCAGTGGCACTTCGCTTTCTGTTGAACGGGTTACGCAGGATTCGACCATCCGCATCGCGCTGCCCAATGGTTTGGCCAAGGGCGCCTCCACCACGTTTACTTTCGATTACGAGGGCTCGCTCGAGTCGCCCGACGACAGTCCCGTGCAAGGTTTGCGGCTGGCGTCGATCAACGACGACACCAGCTATCTTCTTTATGCGAGCCGCTGGTTTCCAGTAAGCGGGTACGGCATCAATCGTTTCACCGCGACCATGAACATCACCGTGCCGAGCTACTGGGTGGTAATCGGCTCGGGAGCGCAGGGTTCGCGTGCCGGATCAGGCGCACCGCTCGCCGCCGCCTCGGCTCCGGAGCCCGAAGCAAGCAGCGCGAAGGACGAACCTCCCGCGCTCCGAAAGCGCAGCGTGAATGCTCCTGCTACGAAGTCAAAGACCGCGGCCAAGTCGGAACCAAAGCACGCGCTGACGGGCGATACCAAAACGTACACCTTCTCGTGGAGCAAGCCAGCTTTTCCTGGAACCATCATCGCCGGACAGTTTCAGGAAACAACCAGCAATCCAGCAGGCATGAACCTGCACGTCTACTACAAGCCGATTCACAAAGACATGGCGGCGACTTACTCCGAAACGGCAGGGCGGCAATTCGCTTATTTCACCACCTTGTGGGGGCCACCTATGTCGCCGACGCTGAATGTTGTTGAGATTCCGGACGACACCGTCCCGTCGGCGTGGTCTACCGAGGTCGCTGCGCTTTCCTCGCGATCGCTGAGTGGCAAAATCAACTATCGGCTGATGGCGAATACCATCGCGCGTCAGTGGTGGGGCTCTTCAGTCAGTCCCGCGACCAAAAACGATTGGTGGATTAGCGACGGCTTCGCCCGCTATGGCGAAGCAAGTTACGTGGAACACGCGGCCGGTCCTGCTGCGTACCAGGAAGTGATCAAGGACATCGAAGTCGGCGCGCTCGCCTATGACACCACCCCGCTGATGAGCGTCAGCAAGCTCGATATGTTCTCCCCCGAGTTCCAGTCGCTCACTACGGATAAAGGCGCGATCATTCTCGGCATGTTGCGCTGGGTTATCGGAGACCAGAAGTTCGAAAAGACGATGATGGACTTCGCCACCCAATACAAGGGGAGTTCGGCCAACGTTGAGAATTTCCGTGCACTTGCGGAAAAGAACTACGGCGACAATCTCACCTGGTTCTTCACGCAATGGCTCAACTCAACCGGTGCACCCGAATTCAAAAGCAAGTACACCGTGTATCGTTTGGGCTCGAGTTGTACCGATCCTGCTAAGTGCAAGGGCTTCCGTATTGTTGGTGAGATCACGCAGGATCTCGACCTCTTCCGAATGCCGGTTGAAATCAAGGTTGACACTGACGGACGTAGCGAAACTCAGCGCATCGATGTAGTCGGTACGAACTCGGCATTCACCATTGAAACCTTCGGACGCCCGCGCAAGATTTCTGTTGATCCCAGCAACTGGGTGCTGAAGAACTCGCCGGACATCAAGTTGCGCGCAGCCATTCAGCGTGGGCAGGGACTGGTTCAGCAGAACGATCTTGCCGGTGCTCTCCAGGAGTTCCAAAAGGCGCTCGACGTCAACAAGAATAGTTCTCTCGCGCATTATCGCGTCGCCGAAGTCTTCTTCCTGCAGAAGAACTACCAGGCCGCTGCGAATGCGTATCGCGAGTCATTGAACGGCGATGGCGAGCCCAAGTGGACCGAAGTTTGGAGCCACCTGCAACTCGGTAAGATCTTCGACATCACTGGTCAGCGCGAGCGCGCCTCCAACGAATATCGTCAGGCGATCCAAACCCAGGACGACACGCAAGGCGCTCTCGGAGAAGCGAGGAAATACCTGCAGGCGCCGTACAATCCGCAGTCTGTCAGCAACGGCAGCAACGGCGACTAAATTCGATCGCTTTCACGAACAAACTTCAGGCCGCTCAACTGGGCGGCCTTTTCCTTTACCAGCCGCGAACTCATTACCAGCACGTGAAACGCTTCGCCCATGCCTTCCGGCGTGATGAGGTGCTTGAGCTGCAGTGCGCGCTTCGTATGCTCCTGCGGCAGGCGGCACTCCTGGAAGGCGTCGGCAAACTGCGTGTCTTCGCCGATACCAACGAGAAACTGCGACTGCGTTACTAGCGCCAACGGTTCTACTCCATACTCGCGCGCAGCTCCGGCCAACGCTGTGAAGTTCACGTCGGCAGTGATGTCCTGTTCGCCGGGCGCATCATAGACCGAGCCGCTTAGCGTGTGTTTGCGAAATGAGCGAACCGTGCCGCGATGGCGTCCAGCAACTTGCTCGTCGCGGGTGTAGCCGTAGTCGATGAAGACAAAATAGCCGGGTTGCTCACTGATCGCAGTGAGCGAAGCGATCTGTCGCATGTAGTCTTGCGCAATCAGCGGTGCGTCGACACGTTCGCCTTCTTCGGGATGAACCGCAAAACGCTCAACATAATCAAGAAGCGCGACCGAAGGCGGAACGAACCTCTCCGCAAAACGGCTGTTGTCTTCCGTCACGCGCAACTCGCCGCGATGATCGAGCACTTCGACCGGAAGTGCGTCGAAGAACTCGTTCCCGAAGATGATGAACGGAGTCTTGAACTCGACCTCATCGAGAGTCGCTGCAATCCGCACTTTCCCTGAGCCGATTTCCTCGGCGAAGAGTTCTGCAAGTCTGCTTCGTAGACCCGGCGAGCCTTCCATCAACTGGTAACGCAACGCAGAATCAAACGCCGGAAACATCTTCTTCGACCATGCAAGCACGTCCTGGGCAAACAGACCTCGTCCCGGCCCAAGTTCAATCAATGCGATTTGTTCCGGTTCGCCAAGCACGCGCCACATTTCCTCAAATTGGCGCGCTAGCAGGCGTCCGAAGACGGCATGCACGTCGCTCGACGTGTAGAAATCGCCCTGCTTGCCAAACTTCTCGCGTGGACTTCCGTAGTAGCCGGCGGGCGCGCCGTCTACGCCCGGGCCGTAAAGGCATAGCTCCATGTAGCGCGAGAAGGGAATCGGTCCACGCGTGCGGATTTCGTCTTCTATGTACTCGCGCAGAGCCATATCTGATCGCTAGCTCTTCTTTCGCAGTCTATCTGCGAGAGC
>Ga0070681_10005326_pt1 | contig 12415 bp, 13 predicted proteins | sample KBSC83BmetaG_FD_65650 | JGI IMG/M metagenome (GOLD analysis project Ga0070681, IMG submission 65650) | Corn rhizosphere microbial communities from Kellogg Biological Station, Michigan, USA - KBS C8-3B metaG | ecosystem: Host-associated > Plants > Roots > Rhizosphere | place: USA: Michigan...
AAAAGCGGGCTGACAGGAGCGCGGGGATACGGTCGGTCCAGCAACACGCTTCCTGAAATTTCGAGACTTGATTTCCAGGTCACCGGGTCGGCCGCGAACCAGCCGGCCTTGTGCATGGCGCAAATGATGTCTTTTGAATTGCCGACCATTCCGATGTTGATGGCGTCGCCTGAAATTCCGTCTGCCGTGGTTGTCACCATCGGCAGACCTTCCAGCTTCTTTTGATGCTCGTAGTGCCGCCAGACCATCGGCAAGAGGATGTAGGCGAGCAGCAAATAGCCCGCCACGATCGCGGCCATGGTGAAAAGCAGAGGCCTGATTTTCAGCATCACGACCTTAGATCAGCGGTTGTGCAGCGCTGACGCAAAGAGCCCGATCGAAATTCGCGCCTTCGCATGCGTCGGTAGCGGCATCGCGTCATGTGCGGCGCAATCAGGCAGCAGGCTCAGTCCATCGTAATGTTGGCTTTGCGGATAACGGGCCTCAGGCGCTCGACGTCTTTGGTCATGAGAGCGCTCATGTCTTCAGGCGTTCCGCCGAGCGGTTGCATGCCGAGCGATTTGCTCAGCTCGCGGCCGCGGGCAGTTTTGAAGAACTCGTTTACGCCCGCATTGACCTTATCGACGATGCCGCGCGGCGTTCCGGCAGGCGCCATGATGCCGTACCAGACGCCGCTGGCGACATCGAGGCCGAGTGCTTCGCGCACCGTCGGAACGTCGGGCAATGCGTCGGCGCGCTTTTCCGCGGTGACGCCGATGGCCTTCATGTTCAAAATTTGCGGAACGAAGCCCGCGAATCCCACGTCGATCTGACCGCTCATCAAATCGGTGAGCATCGGGCCCACGCCGCGGTAAGGCACGTGCGTGACTTCAATGCCCACGGTGTCGGCAAACAGCGCCGCAACGATGTGGCCGCCTGTGCCATAGCCGGGATTGCCGACGCTCAGCTTATGAGGATGGGCTTTGCCGTAGGCCACCAGGTCCTTCAGATCGTTCACCGGCAGTTTTGGGCTGACGAGGATGGTGGTCGGCACGCCGGCGACGAGCACGACCGGGGTAAAATCCTTGAACGGGTCGTAAGGCAGCGATTTGTAGATCAGCGTGTTTATTGCGCCCGGTCCTGACGTGACCAGCAACAGCGTGTAGCCATCCGGAGCGGCCTTGGCGACCGATGCGGCGCCAATGTTGCCGCCAGCACCGCCTTTGTTTTCGACGATGACCCGCTGTCCGAGCCTCTCGCTCAGCTCGTTGGCGATGAGGCGGGCGGTTCCATCGGCGGGGCCGCCGGCGGCGAACGTCACCACCATCGTGACCGGCCGGGATGGCCATGGTTCGGCAGCGGCGAACTGCGATCCAAGCAAAACGGCGGCCGCAGCCGGCAACACGCGTGCACAGATGGAGGGGATGTTCATTCGCGAGTCTCCCTGCCGTCAGTTCAGCCGATCGACGGTGGAAGATCAATGCGTCCGATCAGGATGCATGCGTCGACCCGAGAGCGGGCGGCAGGGGTCGTGGGCGGCAAGGGTCGCGCGCGGCTTGTTCTGTCGTGCGAAGCGGATTTCCAGAACAGTAGAGCCTGTCGCTCACGCTCCCGGAGGCGGGGGCAGGAACATCACTTCGTATTTGGCCGCCAGCGCAATCACGTCCGGCGGATTTTGTTCCTTCATGGAATGGATGGCCCAGAACAGGTCGTAGAGCCGGCGCGTCGGCGCGACCCAGAAGAAGCATTTCACGGCCTGGTCGGTTTTGTTGAAAATGCCGTGCGGCTGATTCATTGGTAGCCGGATCAGGTCGCCGGTGGTCGCCACGAACTCCTTGCCGTCCAGCACGAGGTCGAAACGGCCGTCGAGCATGTAAATGAATTCGTCCTGGGTGGGATGGATGTGGGGCGGCACGAAGGTTCCCGGCGGGAAGGTGGCGTGCCAGGAGAACGAGTGCTCGTTCAGCGATTTGGGCACGTAGGTCTGGCCCAGGATGTTCCATGAAATCCCGTCCAGGCCGGTGTTGGCCTTGGTGATACCCGCTGCGAGCTGCTGCATTGGACCCGCGCTCCCTTGCCCTTTTGACTGGCAGGCATTCAACCATGTCTGGAGGGGCTTAGAAACGATCCCGAACGGCAAGGGGGGCTCCTTTCGCCGACAGCGTAAACGCCGCGCGGGTGGGGGGCAACGCGAGCCGGGACAAGGATTTTTCGCGCCTTGCCACCCCTTGTGCACTGCGCTAAGCCTCACTCCGCCTGTCTTTGGAACGAATCCAGTCCGGTGTCGGGATTGAGGGGGCCTACGACGCCGCGGCCGGTGTCGGAATGGTCCGAGTCGGTCTTTTGCTGGCAAGGCGAATGAAGGGTCGCTGATGAGCGCGCTGCTGCAAGACTACCTGCCCCTTGTGGTTTTCATCGCGGTTGCGCTGGGACTCGGCTTGGCGCTGCTGATCGCGCCCTTCCTGGTGGCCTACCAGCAGCCTGACCCTGAAAAGCTTTCCGCCTACGAGTGCGGATTTAATGCCTTCGATGACGCGCGCATGAAATTTGACGTGCGTTACTACCTGGTCGCGATCCTGTTCATCATTTTCGATCTTGAGGTGGCGTTCCTGTTCCCCTGGGCCATCGTTTACGGCCATCTCGGGGTCTATGGGTTCTGGTCGATGATGGTGTTCCTTGGAGTCCTGACAATCGGCTTTATCTACGAGTGGAAGAAGGGAGCGCTCGAATGGGATTGAGCGAACCCACCATCGTCGCCCCGGCGTCGAAGGGCATCATCGACCCGAACACGGGCAAACCGATCGGGTCGAACGATCCGTTCTTCACCGGCGTCAACAGCCAGCTCGCCGACAAGGGCTTCATCGTCACCGCGACGGAAGATCTCATCGTCTGGGCGCGCACCGGCTCGCTGATGTGGATGACGTTCGGGCTGGCCTGCTGCGCGGTCGAAATGATGCAGATGTCGATGCCGCGCTACGACGCCGAGCGTTTCGGCTTCGCACCGCGCGCGTCACCACGCCAGTCGGACGTGATGATCGTCGCCGGCACGCTGACCAATAAAATGGCGCCGGCGCTGCGCAAGGTCTACGACCAGATGCCGGAGCCGCGCTACGTCATCTCGATGGGCTCGTGCGCCAACGGCGGCGGCTACTACCACTATTCGTATTCGGTGGTTCGTGGCTGCGATCGCATCGTGCCGGTCGATATCTACGTGCCGGGTTGCCCGCCGACCGCGGAGGCCCTGCTGTACGGCGTGTTGCTGCTGCAGAAGAAGATTCGCCGCACCGGAACGATCGAGCGCTGAACGGACTGCCGATGGATGAGACGCTGGAACGGCTGGGAGAGAGCATCGCGAGCGCGCTCGCGGGCTCCGTCGTGGGCCATTGGGTGGCGCATGGCGAACTGACCGTCACCGCGACCGCCCGCGATATCGTCAAGGTCGCAACCTTCCTGCGCGACGACGAGCGCTGTCAGTTCATCAGCTTCATCGATATCACGGCGGTCGATTGGCCATCCCGCGAACGGCGTTTTGACGTCGTCTATCATTTCCTGTCGCCCTCGCATAACCGCCGCATCCGCGTGAAGATCGAGGCCGGCGAGGAAACGCGTGTGCCGTCGATCATCGGGGTGTTCCCCGGCGCGGACTGGTTCGAGCGCGAGACTTACGACCTTTACGGCATCTTGTTCACCGGCCACCCGGACATGCGGCGTTTGCTTACGGACTACGGCTTCGAAGGCCATCCGTTGCGCAAGGATTTTCCGCTCACCGGGTTCGTCGAGGTGCGCTGGGACGATCAGCAAAAGCGCGTCGTCTACGACAAGGTCCGGCTCGCACAGGAATTCCGGAATTTCGATTTTCTTTCGCCGTGGGAAGGCGCGGGCTATGTGCCGCTGCCCGGCGACGAGAAGGCCAAAGGATAACCAATGGCCGAGAATCTTCGCAACTTCACCATCAACTTCGGTCCGCAACATCCGGCGGCGCACGGCGTGTTGCGGCTGGTGCTTGAGCTCGACGGCGAGATTGTCGAGCGCGTCGATCCGCACATCGGTCTGTTGCATCGCGGCACCGAGAAGCTGATCGAGGCCAAGACCTACCTTCAGGCGATTCCGTATTTTGACCGGCTCGACTACGTCGCACCGATGAACCAGGAGCACGCGTTCTGCCTTGCGGCGGAAAAGCTGCTGCACCTGCAGGTGCCGCGCCGCGCCCAGCTTATCCGCGTGCTCTATTGCGAAATCGGGCGGCTTCTGTCGCACCTCCTCAACGTCACCACGCAGGCGATGGACGTCGGCGCGCTGACCCCTCCGCTTTGGGGTTTCGAGGAACGCGAGAAGCTGATGGTGTTCTACGAGCGCGCCTCCGGATCGCGGATGCACGCGGCGTTCTTCCGCGTCGGCGGCGTGCATCAGGACCTGCCGCCGAAACTGATCGACGACATCGAAGTGTTTTGCGACCCGTTCCTCAAGGTCTGCGACGACCTTGAGGGGCTGCTCACCGACAATCGGATTTTCAAGCAGCGCAACGTCGACATCGCCGTGGTCAGCTTGAAGGATGCGTGGGCCTGGGGCTTCTCCGGAGTCATGGTGCGGGGGTCTGGCGCCGCATGGGATTTGCGCCGCGCGCAGCCCTACGAATGCTACTCCGAGATGGAATTCGACATTCCGATCGGCAAGAACGGCGACTGCTACGACCGTTACTGCATCCGCATGGAAGAGATGCGGCAGTCGATCCGCATCATGAAGCAGTGCATTGCCAAGTTGCGCGAGCCGGAGGGGCAGGGGCCCGTCACCGTCCTCGACAACAAGATCGTGCCGCCGCGCCGGGGCGAGATGAAGAGGTCGATGGAGGCGCTGATCCATCACTTCAAGCTCTACACCGAAGGCTTCCACGTGCCGGAGGGCGAGGTCTACGCCGCGGTCGAAGCGCCCAAGGGCGAGTTCGGCGTCTATCTCGTGGCTGACGGCACCAACAAGCCCTACAAGTGCAAGATTCGTGCACCGGGCTTCGCGCATCTGCAGGCGATGGACTTCCTCTGCAAAGGCCACATGCTGGCCGATGTGTCGGCGATCCTCGGCTCGCTGGATATCGTGTTCGGGGAGGTCGACCGATAATGGCTGTCCGTCGCGTCGCGCCGCCCGAATTGCAGCCGAAGGACTTTGCCTTCACGGCGGAGAATGTCGCTTGGGCCAAGCAGCAGATCACCAAGTATCCGGCGGGCCGCCAGCAATCGGCGATCATTCCGCTGTTGTGGCGTGCGCAAGAACAGAACGGCGGCTGGCTGCCCGAGGCCGCGATCCGTTACGTCGCCGAGATGCTCGGCATGGCGCATATCCGCGCGCTTGAAGTCGCGACCTTCTACACGATGTTCCTGTTGGAGCCGTGCGGGAAGAAGGCCCATGTGCAGGTCTGCGGCACCACGCCGTGCATGCTGCGCGGCGCGCAGGCGATCCTCGATGTTTGCAAGAAACGCATCCATCATGATCCGCACCACGTCTCGGCCGACGGCGATTTCTCGTGGGAAGAGGTTGAATGCCTCGGTGCGTGCGTCAACGCGCCGATGGTGCTGATCTGGAACGACACCTACGAAGACCTCACGGCGGAAAGCTTCGAGAAGGTGCTCGATGGTTTCGTCAACGGCAAACCGCAAAAGCCCGGTCCGCAGATCGACCGGCAATTGTCCGCGCCGGTCGGCGGACCGACCACGTTGAAATCGGTGAAGGCCTAAGCGATGCTCGACGACAAGGATCGCATCTTCAAGAATCTTTACGGCCAGGGTGACTGGGGCCTTGAAGGCGCGCGCAAGCGCGGCTCCTGGGATGGCACCAAGGCCATCCTGGACAAGGGCCGCGATGCCATCGTCAACGAGATGAAAGCATCGGGCCTGCGCGGCCGTGGTGGCGCGGGCTTTCCGACCGGCGTGAAGTGGTCGTTCATGCCGAAGACGGTCGGCGACCGGCCGCACTACCTCGTGGTCAACGCCGACGAGTCCGAGCCCGGCACCTGCAAGGACCGCGAGATCATGCGGAACGATCCGCATCTCCTGGTCGAGGGCTGCCTGATCGCCGGCCGGGCCATGGATTGCCGCGTGGGTTACATCTACGTGCGCGGAGAGTTCATCCGCGAGCGGGAACGTCTGCAGGCGGCTATCGATCAGGCCTATGCAGCCAAGCTTCTCGGCAAGGACAACATCCACGGCTACGACTTCGACCTCTATGTTCACCACGGCGCCGGCGCTTACATTTGCGGCGAGGAAATGGCGCTGCTGGAAAGCCTGGAGGGCAAGAAGGGCCAGCCACGGCTGAAGCCGCCGTTTCCGGCGAACGTCGGGCTCTATGGTTGCCCGACCACGGTCAACAACGTCGAGTCGATTTCGGTTGTGCCGGATATCATGCGGCGGGGCGGTGCGTGGTTTGCCAGCATCGGCCGGCCGAACAACACCGGCACGAAACTCTACTGCATCTCCGGTCACGTCGAGCGCCCATGCACCGTCGAAGATGCGTTGGGCGTGCCGCTGCGTGAGCTGATCGAAACCCATTGCGGCGGCGTCCGTGGCGGTTGGGACAATCTGCTGGCGGTCATTCCGGGTGGCTCGTCGATGCCGCTGGTTCCGGCGCATCAGTGCGGCGACCTGAAGATGGACTTCGACGGGCTTGCGGCGGTCAAGTCTGCGCTCGGCACCGCGGCCGTAATCGTGATGGACAAGTCGACCGACATCATCCGGGCGATGGCGCGCATCTCGTATTTCTACAAGCACGAGAGCTGCGGCCAGTGCACGCCGTGCCGCGAGGGCATGGGCTGGATGTGGCGCGTGCTGACCCGCATGGCCGACGGCCGCGCGCAGAAGCGTGAGATCGATATGCTGTTCGATGTGACCAAGCAGATCGAAGGCCACACCATCTGTGCCTTCGGCGACGGCGCGGCATGGCCGGTGCAGGGCCTGCTGCGGCACTTCCGGCCGGAGATCGAGCGGCGGATTGATGAATACACCCGCAACGCGGAGCGCAACGATGCGCTTCGGATCGCGGCGGAGTAGCAACGATGGCCAAGATCGTCATCGACGGCACCGAAGTGGATGTCCCGCCGGAATTCACGCTGCTGCAAGCGGCGGAGGCGGCGGGCGCTGAGATTCCGCGCTTCTGCTTCCACGAGCGGCTGTCGATCGCCGGCAACTGCCGTATGTGCCTCGTCGAGCTGAAGGGCTCGCCCAAGCCGGTCGCAAGCTGTGCCTGGGGTGTGCGCGATTGCCGTCCGGGCCCGAACGGCGAACCGCCCGTCGTCAACACCAAATCGCCGATGGTGCGCAAGGCGCGCGAAGGCGTGATGGAGTTCCTGCTCATCAACCATCCGCTCGATTGCCCGATCTGCGATCAGGGCGGCGAGTGCGACCTGCAAGACCAGGCGATGGCCTACGGCGTCGACTCCAGCCGCTTCCACGAGAACAAGCGCGCGGTCGAGGACAAGTACATCGGGCCTTTGGTCAAGACGATCATGACCCGCTGCATTCATTGCACGCGATGCATTCGTTTCTCGGCGGAGGTTGCGGGCGTGCCGGAACTAGGCGCGACTGGCCGTGGCGAGGATATGGAGATCACGACCTATCTCGAGCACGCGATGACCTCCGAGCTGCAAAGCAACGTGGTCGATCTCTGCCCGGTGGGCGCATTGACGTCGAAGCCTTACGCCTTTGCGGCGCGCCCTTGGGAGTTGTCCAAGACCGAGACTGTCGACGTGATGGACGCGCTGGGGTCGGCGATCCGCGTCGACAGCCGCGGCCGCGAGGTCATGCGAATTTTGCCGCGCGCGAACGACGACGTGAATGAAGAGTGGATTTCCGACAAGACGCGCCATGTCGTGGATGGGTTGCGCACCCAGCGGCTCGACCGGCCTTACGTCCGCGAAGGCGGCCGTTTGCAAGCGGCGTCCTGGCCGCAGGCGTTCGCGGCAATTGCCTCGCGGGTCAAGGCCGCCGGCCCCGCTCGTATCGGAGCGATCGCAGGCGATCTCGCAGCGGTCGAGGACATGTTCGCGCTCAAGGACCTGATGACGCGGCTCGGTGTGAAGAACCTTGATGCCGGTCAGGATGGCGCGGTGTTCAACCCGGAATGGGGGCGGGCCAGCTATCTGTTCAACGCCACCGTTGCCGGTATCGAACGCGCCGATGCGTTGCTGATTGTCGGCTCGAACCCGCGCCGTGAGGCGGCAGTGCTGAATGCGCGCATCCGCAAGCGCTGGCGTGCCGGCAAATTCCCGATTGCATTGATCGGCGAGCGGGTGGATTTGACCTACCCCTACGATTATCTCGGCGCCGGACCGCAAACACTTGCCGACCTGGTGGCTGGCAAGCACAGCTTTGCGGAGGCGCTCAAGGGCGCCGAACGGCCGATGATTATCGTGGGTGCGGGCGCCTTTGCGCGCGCCGACGGCGCCGCGATTGCTGCGCTTGTGGCCAAGGCCGCGATCGAGCTTGGAGCAGTCAAGGAAGACTGGAACGGCTATTGCGTGCTGCACACCACCGCGTCGCGGGTCGGTGCGCTGGAGATCGGATTTGCCCCCGGAGAGGGCGGGCTGAATGCGGCGGCCATGACCGAGCCCGGTGCTTTGGATGTGGTGTTCTTGCTCGGTGCCGACGAGGTTGACGTGCCGCCTGGAGCGTTCGTCGTCTATATCGGCACCCATGGCGATAACGGTGCGCATCGTGCCGACGTGATCCTTCCGGCGGCCGCTTACCCGGAGAAGTCAGGGCTCTACGTCAACACGGAAGGCCGGGTGCAATTGGCGAACCGCGCGACGTTCCCGCCGGGAGACGCGCGGGAAGACTGGTCGATCGTGCGCGCGCTGTCCGACGTCCTCGGCGCCAAGCTGCCTTACGACTCGCTCGCGGCATTGCGGCGGGCTTTGTTTGAAGAGCGGCCGCAGCTCGGCCGTATCGGTCAGGTTATGCCGAGCGGTGCGGCCGATATTCGCGCGCTTTCCAAATTGGACGGTGCAATCGACAACGGGCCGTTCCGCGCAGCCATCGACGATTTCTATCTCACCAATCCGATCGCGCGGGCGTCGGCGGTGATGGCTGAATGCTCGGCCTTGGCCGAGCGGCGCACGGCCACGGCGGCGGCGGAGTAGAGCGATGACATTCGCAGAACTCTGGACCGGTTATCTCTGGCCTCTGGTCGTCATCGTGGCGCAGTCGCTGCTGATGCTTGTCATCCTGCTGGTCGCCATCGCTTATGTTCTGTTGGCCGACCGCAAGATCTGGGCCGCGGTGCAGATCCGCCGCGGGCCGAACGTGGTTGGGCCGTGGGGATTGTTCCAGTCCTTCGCCGATCTTCTGAAATTCGTGCTCAAGGAGCCGGTCATCCCGGCCGGCGCCAACAAGGGCGTGTTCCTGCTGGCGCCGCTGGTCACCTGCACGCTCGCGCTTGCGGCATGGGCTGTGATTCCCGTGAGCGCCGGCTGGCTGATTGCCGACATCAACGTCGGCATTCTTTACATCTTCGCCATCTCGTCGCTGATGGTCTACGGCGTCATCATGGCGGGATGGGCGTCGAACTCGAAATATCCGTTTCTCGCGGCGCTGCGCTCGGCTGCGCAGATGGTGTCCTACGAGGTCTCCATCGGCTTCGTCATCATCACGGTGCTGCTGTGCGCCGGGTCGTTGAACCTGTCCGCCATCGTCCATGCGCAGGATACGCGGTTGGGCCTGTTCGGCTGGTACTGGTTGCCGTTGCTGCCGATGTTCGTGATTTTCTTCGTCTCGGCGCTGGCGGAAACCAACCGTACGCCGTTCGATCTGGTCGAGGCCGAATCCGAACTGGTCGCGGGTTTCATGGTCGAATACGGCTCGACGCCGTACATGATGTTCATGCTGGGCGAATATGTCGCCATCGGCACCATGTGCGCGATGGGCACCATCCTGTTCATGGGCGGCTGGCTGCCCCCGTTCCCGGTGGCGCCGTTTACCTGGGTGCCGGGGGTGATCTGGTTCACGCTCAAGGCGCTGTTCTTCTTCTTCCTGATCGCGATGGCCAAGGCGCTTGTGCCGCGCTACCGCTACGACCAGCTCATGCGGCTGGGCTGGAAGGTGTTTTTGCCGATCTCGATCGCGATGGTGGTGATCGTGGCGGCCGTATTGCAATTCGGCCACCTGGCGCCGAAAGGGTGAGATGATGAGGCTCGATCAGGCCGCGAAATCGGTCTTCCTGAAGGAGTTCGTGACGGGGTTCGTCCTCGGCATGCGCTACTTCTTCAAGCCGAAAGCGACCCTGAATTACCCGTTCGAAAAAGGCCCGATCTCGCCGCGGTTCCGGGGCGAGCACGTGCTGCGGCGCTATCCCAATGGCGAGGAGCGTTGCATCGCCTGCAAGCTTTGCGAGGCGATTTGTCCCGCGCAGGCGATCACCATCGAGGCCGGTCCGCGCCGCAACGACGGCACGCGCCGTACGACGCGCTACGACATCGACATGGTGAAGTGCATCTACTGCGGGCTTTGCCAGGAGGCGTGCCCGGTCGACGCCATTGTCGAGGGTCCGAACTTCGAATTTGCGACGGAAACCCGCGAGGAGCTCTACTACGACAAGGAGAAGCTGCTCGCGAATGGTGACCGCTGGGAGCGCGAGGTCGCGAAGAATATCGCGCTCGACGCGCCATATCGGTGAGGGCGAGCCCGCAATGATCCTGCCCGCACTCTTCTTCTATCTCTTCGCCGGTGTGTGTGTGGCGTCAGCCTTCATGGTGATCGCCGGCCGCAACCCTGTGCACTCGGTGTTGTTCCTGATCCTCGCCTTCGTCAACGCAGCGTGTCTGTTCGTGATGATGGGGGCCGAGTTCCTCGCAATGATTCTCATCGTGGTTTACGTCGGCGCGGTCGCGGTCTTGTTTTTGTTCGTCGTGATGATGCTCGACGTCGACTTTGCCGAATTGCGGCAAGGCTTTCTCCAATACCTGCCGATCGGTGTTCTGGTCGGCATCGTTTTCCTCGCCGAACTTCTTCTGGTCGTCGGCGCATGGGTGATCGGCCCGACGTTGCCGCAAGCGATCACGGCGCCGATCCCGACAACCATCACCAACACCGAGGCGCTCGGCCGCGTGCTCTACACGCAATATGTCTATTACTTCGAGGCTGCGGGCCTGGTGCTCCTCGTCGCCATGATAGGCGCCATCGTGCTGACATTGCGGCACAAGCCCAACGTCAAGCGCCAGAATATCGCCGACCAGAACGCGCGGTCGAAGGACACGGCCATCGAGATCGTCAACGTTCGGCCGGGGCAGGGAATTTGAGTATGATCCCGAAACGACAAAACCGGTTCCCGGCGGCGACCGTGCGCGGAGAGGCGGCATGACCATCGGTCTTGGGCATTATCTGTCCGTCGGCGCCATCCTGTTTACGCTTGGCATCTTCGGCATCTTTCTCAACCGGAAGAACGTCATCGTTATCTTGATGTCGATCGAGTTGATCCTGCTTGCGGTCAACATCAACTTCGTCGCCTTCTCCACCCATCTCGGCGACCTTCTGGGTCAGGTGTTTGCGTTGATCGTGCTTACGGTCGCCGCGGCGGAGGCCGCGATCGGCCTTGCCATTCTCGTCGTCTATTTCCGAAACCGTGGCTCTATCGCGGTTGAGGACATCAACCTGATGAAGGGCTGACGCATGATCCCGGCAAGTCTCACGCGATTTTCGGGCGAGATCGTGCGGAGAAACAACGCATGATTCAGGCGATTGTCTTTCTGCCGCTGATCGGCGCGATCCTGGCGGGCGCCATTGCGCTGGTCGGCGCTCACGCGCGCTTCCCGGGCGCGGAGCCGCCCGACGACACTCACGCGGCCGATGGCCATTCGGCGGTTCATGAGACGCCCCACGCGCCGGGCGGCCATGACGATCATCATGCGCCGGCTGAGCCCGCGGCTGCGGGATCGCGCGCGGCTGAGGTCATCACCACGACATTCTTGATGATCGCTGGCGTGCTGGCCTGGATTGTATTCTGGCGTGTCGGTTTCGGTCATCATGACGAACGCATCACGCTGTTCACCTGGATTATCTCGGCCGACTTGAAGGTCGATTGGGCGTTGCGCGTCGATGCCCTGACTGCGGTGATGCTGGTCGTCGTCACGACCGTGTCCGCGCTCGTGCACCTCTATTCCATTGGCTACATGAACGAGGATCCGTACCGGCCGCGGTTCTTTTCGTATCTGTCGCTGTTCACCTTCGCCATGCTGGCGCTGGTGACGTCGGACAACCTGGCTCAGTTGTTCTTTGGCTGGGAAGGCGTTGGCCTTGCGAGCTATCTGCTGATTGGCTTCTGGTATCAAAAGCCGGAGGCCAACGCCGCGGCGATCAAGGCGTTCGTCGTCAACCGTGTCGGCGATTTTGGCTTCGCTCTCGGCATCTTTGCCGTGTTCCTGATGACGTCGTCGATCGATCTGGACACGGTCTTTGCGGCG
>Ga0070681_10005332_pt1 | contig 12408 bp, 10 predicted proteins | sample KBSC83BmetaG_FD_65650 | JGI IMG/M metagenome (GOLD analysis project Ga0070681, IMG submission 65650) | Corn rhizosphere microbial communities from Kellogg Biological Station, Michigan, USA - KBS C8-3B metaG | ecosystem: Host-associated > Plants > Roots > Rhizosphere | place: USA: Michigan...
CGATCTCGATGACCGGATCGCGCTCCCGGTGTTGCTCTACCTCTTTCGCCGTCTCGAGCAGCGGCTCGATGGGCGCCCAGCGCTCTTCATCATTGACGAGGCGTGGCTGGCGCTCGCGCACTCGCTCTTTGGCGCCCGCATCAACCAGTGGCTCTTGCAACTGCGGAAGGCAAACGCTGCCGTCATCCTGGCGACGCAGAGCCCGGCGCAACTCGCGTCGCTGCCGCACCGCCACACGATAGTCGATTCGTGCGTGACGCGGATCTTTCTCCCGAACGCTGATGCGATGGCACCTGGATCGGCGTCGCTCTATCGCGATCTCGGCTTGAACGACCGCGAGTTGCGCACGGTCGCCGACGCGACGCCTAAACGGCACTACTACTACCGCGGCCCGCGTGGGAGCCGGCTCTTCGAGCTCGGCCTCGGGCCCGTTGCCCGTGCGTTCCTAACGCCGCCTAACGGCCAGACGATCGATGAGACGAAGCGTGAGGTCGAGCGGCTCATCGAATCGGCTGGTGACGACTGGCCCGCCCAGTGGCTCGCCCAGCGCGGACTCGGCGAATGGGCCGAGCGCTGGCGGAGCCGACGCGACGCAGTTTACGGCGCTTCGGCGCCACATCCGATGGATGACCCACTCTCCTGGAGGCTCGACGGATATGCGCACTAACACCTGGCTCGCCGCGGCCGCGCTCGGCGCCGCGCTCCTGTTCCAACCCGCGCGCGCCCACGCGCAGTTCGGATTCCCACAACTGGTCTATGACCCGAGCGCGGTCTCGAAGCTCGTCTCGCAAATCTCCTCCGAGGTCAAACAACTCGCGGTCGCCAAGACGCAGTTGAGTGAGCAGGTCATCGCGCTCCGCAAGCTCCCCAACCCGCCGTGGCGCGAGATCACCGCCACCATGCAGACGCTCGACGCCGTGATGCGCGCCCAGTCATCGCTTGCCTACGCGGTGCCGGGCGTCGATGGTGCGTTCCGGGAGACCTTCCCCGTGACCAGCGCGATCACCAATTGGCCCACCGCCGAACGCGTGAGCGCCCAACGCACTGTCGCGACGCTGCGTGCCACCGTCGACGCGGCGAGCACGCAAGGCACATCGTTCCCCGCGGCGCTCGATCGCATCGCACGCATGAAGTCGGCGATGGCATCGGTCGCGGGCCACGAGCAAGCGCTCGAGCTCAACGGATCGGCCGCTGTCTTTTCCGCGGAGGAACTCGTGCTCCTCCGGCAAGCGCTCATGGCGCAAGCGACCGCGCAGTCGGTCTACTATGCGCACGCGGTCAACGACGTTGCCCAACGCGATGAATCGGTCCGCGCGCAGCTGGCCGTCGCCACGGTCCCGGTACCTCGCCGCGCGCCGATCAGCCTCCGGCTCGATCCGTGACGCGCACGCGCACCCGTCTCGCGTGGGCGGTAGTGCTGATGATGGTCGCGGCAGCGTTAGGCCTCGCGGTCTCGGCATCGGCACAGAGCGCGACGCAGCCCGGCGTGCTCGATCACATTCGCGATGTCTATCGCGCGGCGGCTGGCGATTGGCGCGCGCGGCTCTTGCCCATCGCCCAACGCGTGTTCGTGCTGCTGGCCGGCATCGAGTTCGCGGTGTCTGGCGCGATTTGGGCGATCCGGCGGGACGCGTTGGACGAGGTCGCGGGGAAATTCGTGCTCAAGTTCGCGATGATCGCGTTCCTCTTGGCTGTGCTCACCGCGTTCGCGACCTGGATTCCGCCCATCGTCAACGGCTTCGTCTTCGCCGGCGAGCACGCCGTGGGCCGCGGGCTCACCAGCCCGTCCGATGTCGTCGAGATCGGACGCGAGACCGCGGCCCAGGTGCTGCAACAGCTCTCGTTAGGCGTGATGCTGCGAGACCCGGTCATGGGCATTATCGCCGCGCTCTCGGCCGTGCTCATCGCAGTGAGCTACATCTGGATCGCCGCGCAGTTGGTCCTGGTCATGGTCGAGGGCTACATCGTCGTGTTAGGCGGCGGCGTCCTCTTCTTCGGCTTCGCGGCCTCGCGGTGGACCGCGGCCTTCGCTGAAAATCTGCTCGCGTACTCCGTGGCCATCGGCGTACGCATGTTCCTGCTCTATCTCGTGGTCGGTGTCGGCGCGGACGTCGCACGGAGCTGGATCCCGCTCATTCACGGGAGCGACTTCTTCGGTCCCGCGAGCCCGCTGCTCGAGGTCATGGGTGGGGCCATTATCTTCGCCATCATCGCGACGGTCCTGCCCACCCGCGTCGCCGCGCGCTTGACCGCGAACCACTCGTTCGGGCTCGCGACGGCGCTCCGCGCGCTCACCTGAGGCCTTGGGAGATGCCCCTCATGGCAATACGGTGGTGGCGCCCTAGGGTGACGCGCGAGGACACCGGCCACGCGCTCGCCGATGCACAGCGAAATCCCTATCTCGCCGCGCGCAGCGAATTCCAGAGCGTGTTCGGAGATCTCGCCAAGGGCAAACGCAATTGGCAGCTCGTGGCGTTGGCGCTTCTCGGTCTTTTGGCCTTCGTGCTCGCGGCGTACGTTGCCCTCGCCTCGGGCACCCGTGTGGTGCCCTATCTCGTCCAAGTGGACAAGCTGGGCCAAGTAGCGTCCGTTGGGCGCGCGGATCGCCTCGCGGCCCCCGAGCCGCGCCTCGTCGCCGCACAGCTCGCGGAGTTCATTCGCGACGTCCGCACGGTGCTCCCGGCACTCGCGGCCCGCGCCCAAGCCGAGCTCCTGGAGCGCGGCTACGCGTTCGTCGACCAAGGCGCTGCCGGCGTCCTCAACCAATACTTCGCCGATCCAGCCCACGACCCGCGTGTGTTAGGCACGGAGCTCTCGCGCGAAATCACGGTGACAAGCGTGCTCCCCATTCCGCAGTCCTCGACGTGGTCCATTCGCTGGACCGAGACCACGTACCCACTCTCGCCGGGTGCCGTCCCAACGACGAGCTCCTGGGACGCCTATCTCACCGTCCACCTCGTCACACCCACGACGTCCGATGCAATCGACCGCAATCCGCTCGGCGTCTACATCACCGCAGTCGCGTGGAGCGAGCTCGCCGAGCGCCAAGGAGCACTTCCATGACTCGATCAGCGTGCCTTACCGCCCTGCTCGCCCTGCTCAGTTGGGCGGGAGCGGCTCGAAGTCAGCAAGGAGCCACAGCGCCGAGCGTTGCGCGAACACGTGCGGGCAGCGACTCCGTGCACGCGCACTCCGGGCAGCAGGATGCCATCGGTGCCGCGACGCGCGACTACCAAGCAAGCGGTGTGGCGCGCACGATCACGCAAGGCAGCGCCGTGACATATCCATTCGAGCACGCACAGCCGACGGTGACGTGCGCCGTGCTGCGCGTGTGTGTGATCGAACTCGAGCCCGGCGAGGTCCTCGTCGATCGGCCGATCGCGGGCGACACCGTGCGCTGGCGGATCACGCCGGCCGTCGCAGGGCCTAACGGTCGCACCAGGCTCGTCGTGGTCAAGCCGACTGACTGCGACCTGACGACCAATCTAGTGCTCCCAACCGATCGGCGGATCTACGACCTGACACTCGACGCGCCGCCGTGCAAGCCCACCGGCACCAATCCGCAGCAGGCATACACGCGCCAGGTGCGCTTCTACTATCCCGACGATGCCCCAGACGCCTGGACCGCCTCCGCGCAGCCACCGCTGCGCGAGGCGCCCGCAATCACCACGCCGCCCGATTTGGCTGCGCTGAACTTTGCCTACCACGTGGCCAAAGACAAAGACTTCCCGTGGATGCCGGCTCAGGTGTTCGACGACGGAGCGCACGTTTACATCAAGCTCCCGGCCTCGGCCCGCCACGATGAGGCGCCGGTGCTGTTTGTACTCGAGGCCGACGGGTCGCGCACCCTCCTCAACTACACCTTGGCGCACGACGTGTACGTGACCGACCGCCTGTTCGATCGCGCGGTCCTCGTCACGGGCGTCGGCGGCAAGGAACGCCGCCTGACCATCGAGCGCGCGGGTTCGCACGATCCGGGGACACCGCAATGACCGATCATGTGTCCGACCCCGACGGCGGCCCCCAGCACCGGTCGACATCGCTCCTCCATCCGCGCGAGCCCCTCGCCACACGACTCAACCGGAACGCACTCCTCGTCGCCGCCGCGGTGTTAGGCGTCACGATCCTCGTGGCGATCGTGTTGCTCGAGCCAACCAAGCCGGCGGCGCCGAACACTGGTGCAACGCCGACCGAGCCACCCGTGCCCGCCCAAGCGACCTTTCTCGACCAACCACCTCGCGCCGCCGCTGCGGACTCGGGCACCCGCGACTCGGCCGCCGCGACACTCGCCGGTCGAGCCGACTCGTTAGGCATTACCACGAGGAGTGGCTTGACGGCCCGGCGACGCCTGCACGGTACGGCGCCCGACGCCGACACGTGGAACCGATCGCCCGCGTCCGAGGAGCGGTCACACCGCCGTAACGCGTTCGACGCCGCGCGCACGGGCGGTGTCATGGTCGGTGTGATGGTCGGCGCTGCGCACGCATCAGACACGGGCCTCGAGACGGCGCCACCGCTCGACCCCGCGGACGCGCCCGCGACCGACAGCACGCTGCCGCGCGCGGCGCGCGCACGCGCCGACACCGGAACGCAACGGGAGAGCGCGCCCGATTCGGTGCCGCCGATGGCGCGCACGAGCCTGCCCGCCCAACGCGATCCGCTCTCACCCTTGACCCTCGCGGCCGGTACCGTGATCGACGGCACGCTCATCACCGGGATCGTCTCCGACCTACCCGGAACGGTCGTGGGTGAAGTCTCGCGCGACGTGTTCGACTCGCGGACGCAGCATCGCCTGCTCATTCCAAGAGGATCCCGCCTCATCGGCGCCTACGACAATCGAATTGCGCCCGATCAGGAGCGCCTGCTCGTCGCGTGGACGCGCCTCATCCTGCCTAACGGATACAGCCTGTCGCTCCCGCGTGTCTCGCTGACCGACCGGGCCGGTGAATCGGGCATTCGCGACCGGGTCGATGCGCACACAGCCGCGACATATGGGCGCGCGCTGCTCCTTTCGCTCATCGGCGCCGGCGCCGAGCTCTCGCAACCGCAACAGGCGAGCGTCTTCGCCCCGCCATCGGCGCGCCAGGTCGCTGCCGGCGCCATCGGCCAGCAGCTCTCGGACGTCGCGCTCGAGTCCGTGCGGCGCGCTATGGACCGGCCGGCGACGATCACGATTCGCGCAGGACTTCCGTTTGCGATCGTGCTGCCCGAGGACGTGGTGCTCGATGGCGCCGTGAACGATCACGCGCCGTGAGCGATGCGGCGAGGCAGCGATGCAGCGAGGCGCGCCACCCGTGACGGCCCAATTGGACGCCGGCGCGGGTGTGCCGCACCTCCGAAACGACCGTCCGCTCGTGCTATTGCTCGCCGCGGGACTTGCCCTCGCACTCTGGCTCGGCACCCAGGTCGCGGCCTGGCACCTCCCATCGCACTGGTTAGGCACGAGCGTCTGGCGACTCCCATTGGCCGTGAGCCGTGGGTGCCGCGTTGGCGGCGTGGTCGGAGCGAGCGCGTCGCTCGCGGCCTTCGCCGATCGGCGGTGGCGCAGTGTGGCTCCGCTGCTCCTCGTGCTCGCGGCCACGACGCTCGTCGCGAGCCTTGGGCCCGTTTACACGCCGTGGGCCATCGTCCGATGGCAGCTTCACTTCGGCCAGAGCGCGGTGGCTACCGAGTCGCTCCGTCAGGGATGGTGCGTCGTCGCGGTTGCAACGATCGTGATTGACGCCTCGGTTCTGCGCGTCTGGCGCCTCGCCGTCGAACTCCCTGAACCAACCTCGCACGGCTCCGCGCGCTGGGGAGACGGCGCGCGGCTTCGCGGCCCAACAGGCCTCATCGTGGGGCGGCAGGGGTCGCGCCTCCTCCGGTTAGGCGGCGAAGGCCATATCCTGACAGTGGCGCCCACCCGCTCGGGCAAAGGCGTGAGCGCCGTCATCCCGAACCTGCTCGCCTACCCAGGCTCGATCCTCGTCACCGATCCCAAGGGTGAGAACCATGCGGTGACGGCGCGGCGACGACGCGAGATGGGACAGACGGTGCACGCGCTCGATCCGTTCGACGTCGTGGGCGGTGTCGCGACTGCCAATCCGCTCGACCTCATCGACGCGGCGAGCCCCGATGCGATCGACGATGCCCGGCTCCTGGCCGAGATGCTCGTCCTGAGCGAGGGCCGGGAGCGCGACGACGCGTTCTGGAACGAAGAGGCGCGTGGTCTCATCACAGGCCTCGTACTCCACGTGGCCGCCAACCCGCAGCACGAAGGCCGGACGTTAGGCCACGTGCGAACGCTCCTCACGCTGTCGCCGGACACGTTCGACGCGCTCCTAGCCGAGATGGAGGAGAGCACCGCTGTCGACGGCTTGGTGGCCCGCGCCGCCGCGCGCCTCCTGCAGAAAGCGGATCGCGAGCGCTCCGGGGTGATCTCGACCGCGCAATCCCACACGCACTTTCTCGACAGCCCGCGCATGACCACTGTGCTCGCGCGCTCGAGTGTCGATTTCGCAGCGCTCAAACGCGAGCCGATGACCGTCTATCTGGTGCTGCCGCCAGATCGTCTCGACAGTTACGCACGCTGGCTCCGCCTCATGATCGCGTGTGCACTCCGTGCGCAAACGCGCGCGACCGGGCGAGTCGGTGAGCGCGTGGTCTTTCTGTTAGACGAATTCGCGCACTTGGGCCGCATGACGCCGATACAGCGAGATATCGGCCTCGTGGGCGGGTACGGCGCGCGGTTCTGGCTCATCGTGCAGGACTTCTCGCAGTTGCGCACGGCCTATGGCGAGGCGTGGCAGACATTTCTCGCCAACGCCGATGCGCTGCAGGCCTTCGGCGCCAACGACTGGGATACGGCGGAATACCTCTCGAAGATGACCGGCGACGCAACCGTCCGCGTGACGAGCGACAATCGCTCGACCGGCGTGAGCCGCGGCCGTACGAGCCAAAGGCAGCTGGGCGCCGCGCGCACGACGACCGAGCACGCACGCCGGCTCCTCACGCCGGACGAGGTGCGCCGCCTCGCGCCCGACGAGCAGCTGCTGTTCCTGCGCGGCGATGCCCCGCTCCGCAGCGATCGCGTCAACTACCTCGACGATCCGACCTTTCGTGATCACGCGGATCCGAATCCGCTCTATGGCGACTTCGCCTAACGGCTCAGAGCCGTCGCGGACACGTCTTTGGGTCGTAGCGATCTGGCTGGCGCGCGCGCTCCTGAGCGTCGGCGTCAGCGGCCTAACGCTGTCGATTGCCGGTTGGGCTGTGCACTGTCGGTTCAACGCGAGCGACAGTTTGCCAATCGGCCTTTATCGCGTCGTTTCCCCGTCACTCGCCCGAGGCTCTCTCGTGCTGGCATGCCTGCCGCGATCGGTGGCGCGCCTGGCCCGCCAGCGCGGCTACGTACACCGTGGAAGCTGCCCGGGCGGCGACACGCCGATCGGGAAACGGGTGCTCGCCGTTGCGGGCGACACGGTCGCGGTGTCTGTGCGCGGCCTCACGGTCAACGGGAGGTACGTTCCTGGAAGTGTGCCGCTCACACACGATGCGCGTGGACGGGCGCTGCTGAGCGCTACGCCGGCGAGATCGATCGTGCTGGGCGGCACAGTGTGGCTCTTCTCGAACCACTCTCCCCGGAGCTACGACAGTCGCTACTTCGGCGCGGTCTCGGTGCGTTCGGTGGTCGGTGGGCTACGCGTCGTGGCCACGCGATGATTGTCGCCAAGCTCAGGAGGCCGCCACCAGGCTGACGCGAGTAGGTGTACGGCGAAGGCACGATGACGTCAAACGGTGGTTCCGAGATGTCACCCGGTCGGGTGCTCGCCTACGACCGCTGCAACACCTCGCGGACGGTAGCGGGTGCCGCCGCAAGAATTATCTGCTCACGGCGTCCGGGCGTACTGTGCAGGCAGCGGAGCCTGGAAAGAGGAGCTGAGGGGTCTGCACACCAAGTCGTTGTTGCAAGTAAACCGATACGCCTGCACATGAAGTGCATAGGACATCGGCGACTTCTTGCGTAAGTGCAATGGGGATATTACGTTAGCGGCACGCATAGCGTGCTGCATTCATCAAGGACCACCGTAACGGTCGGGCCGCCAACGGTTTACATGAGGGTACATGATGGCCCGGGCCATCGTCGTTGACCAACTCTCCGGACGTGAAATTGTAGCAGGACCCGAAGAACTCGATGCGACACAGCCGCTCATTTTCTATCTGATTCAGCGGCTCGGCTGGAACCCCAAACAGATCATCACGCGTCCTCAGTGGCGCGTCCCTCGCCAGCCTTCCGGCGCGCGAAGCAATGGCTACCCCATCGATGTGGCGATCTTCGCATCGGTCGACGGCTGCGGCGATCCCGACGAAATCCGGATCATCTGCGAATGCAAGGCGCCGAACATTGACGAGGGCATCGGCGAACTAAAGACGTACCTCAGCCTTGAACCGGCCGCGCGGCTCGGTGTTTGGTTCAATGGCTCAAAGCACGCCATCGTCTACAAGCTGCCGAGCGGCTTCCAGGTCGACGAGAACAGCCGCCTTCCTCGGCCCGGTGACACGCTCGGACCGACCGCTGCTAATCCGCCGCTCAGGTTTGTTGACCTCGCGGAACCGCCAAACCTCGGCGAAGTGTTCTCCAAGCTGCGCGATCAGATCGCGGCGCAGGACACGCACGTCAACCGCGACGAGTACATCCTGAACGACCTCGCCAACCTGCTCATTTGTAAGATCATGGACGAGCAGGAAGGCGAGCTATCACCGCACCGGACCCTCGCATTTCAACTTGGCGGAACGCGCGAGGCGACCGCCGAGAAGATTCGCGAGTATTTCAACGTGGTGAAGTCGCGGCTCACCTCTATATTCACAGACGAGTCGGACCGTCTGCACATTGACAACGCGAGCCTTGAGGAAGTCGTCAAGAAGCTCCAAAACTGGCGGCTGCTGGGGCATGACCGTCAGGCGGTTGGTGCAGCCTTTCAGGTCCTGCGCGGACGAGCGCTCAAGGGCGAAGAGGGAGCGTACTTCACCCCGCCACCGTTAGTCGACTGCGTGGTTTCCATTCTCGCGCCGGATCATTCAGCGACGATAATCGACCCGGCGTGCGGGACCGGCGGATTTCTAGCGACTGCGCTCGACCGCGTGTTCCGTGGCATCGACACCAAGGAACTCAGAGAGGAGCGAAAGGCCGAAGCCCGACGCACCTGGGCAGGCGAGAAGCTGTTCGCAGTCGATAAGGACGCGGTGTCAACAAAGCTGTGCAAGGCGTATCTGACCTTGCTCGGTGACGGTCGTTCACACGTTTACCGCGCGAACACCATCGACCGCCGCGACTGGGACGAGCGAAACGACGACCTGACACGCGTAGTCGCAAACACTCGGTTTGATATCGCGATGACGAACCCGCCGTTCGGGAAACGCCTCAAGGTTCCCAAGGAGGTGGGCAAGGACGAGGGATTGCTGACCTGTCGGCGTTGGCGCAAGACTGTGACAGGCTGGGAGCCAACCGAGGATGTCGTTGAGCAGCAGCTCGGCGTCGTGTTTTTCGAGCGCACGCTTGGCCTACTCAAAGATGGCGGACGGCTTGCCATTGTGCTGCCGGAGACGTTTCTCTTCTCGGCGAGCTTCCGCTGGTTCGTCGATTGGATCGCCCGAACGGTGACTATCACACACATCGTTGATGTGCCCATGGTCGCGTTCGAGGAGTTTTGTCGCGCCAAGACGTGTCTCGTGTTCGTGCGAAAGGAACCGCCTTCGCCGCGCCACCAGATCATCATGAGCTTCCCGCGCAGTCTCGGGCAGGATCGCAACGGGAACACGCTCTACCTCCGTAACGCGAACGGCGACCGCATGCCTGGAGACCTCGACAACGAGATGGCGGACGCGGTCAAGCATTTGTTGTCACTCGACTATTCAGAGACGCGCGAGAATCGCGCGGCCAGACGGCCGCAGAATCACCGATACGGATTTGCGGTGTTGCAGGGTCACGCACGAAAACGCGGCGTGCTCGTCCCGCGATTTTGGTGGCGCCACGACACCTCGGCCGCGCTCACGACGTTCACCAGCGAGTTTCCAAGCCGAACCGTCACGCTCGGCGAGCTTGCCGACACTGGAGTGTTCAAGGTGTTCGAGGGTCATGGCTCGCCCCCCGGGCATTCTCGGCGAACGGGGGACGTGCCTTACGTGAAGGTGACGGATCTCAAGAATTGGCGCATCAACGAGAACCCGACAAACTTTATCAGTCAGCGGATGGCCGACCGGCTCCGAAAACGCGGACCTGAGCTAAAGTACGCTGACCTCGTCACGCCCTCGCGCGCGTCGTCGAACATCGGGCAATTCTCGCTCGTGCTGCCGTGGCAGACGAACGTCGTCTTGACCAAAGAAGTACTCGTTTTGCGCGTCCTAACGAATGATCTCGGCATCGACCCATTTCTGTTGCTCGCGCTTTTCTCGCTCAAGGTCGTGCAGGAACAGTACGCGAATCTCGCCTTAATGCAGATCAACCGTGACCATCTCGGCGACCACTGGCGCGAAGTCGTCGTCCCGTTGCCGGTCAATCCCACTGAACGCGATGAGATCGCGCGGCCGGTCAAGGACTACTTCGACGGGATCATCCAGGCGCGCGAGTCTTACCAGCGCCTCGTCAACACGTTCGGCGCCGACGCGTTCGGGACACGGCCCTAAGAACGTCCGCATGCGGCCGGCAGAGCCCCGCTTCCCGAACGGCTAACTGACGGAGCCATGCCGACAAGTCGAGCGCCACGCGAAGTTGTCCGTTTGTTGCGTGGCGAGGCAGATTGCGGTGGCGCCTCGACCGTAGTGAGGCGTGCAATAGCGACCGACGAGGTTGGGCCGTGCCACGGATGGCTCTTCGCCAGCCGAATACTGCGCCAGTTCCACGCCGATCTGCGCTACCTAACGGAACGAATTGGTCGACGTTCCATGGCAGCCCAGTGAACTAGCCCGGCGCAGCGACGGACTTAGATTTTCCTCCGTTAGCCGTTTTGCAATTAATTCACCACACGAACCAGCGGAGTTTGAAAAGATGACCGACAGGCGTCTCTTCGTCGAGCGACGGCCGCAGGGTGACTATGCCGTTAGACGCGCCGACTCACGGCGAGCAAGTGCGATCGCACCGACGCAGGCAAAGGCGATCGAGAAAGCACGGGAGCTCAACCCCGGCCAAGCGCCGCACGTTGAGCGGGTCCGCCATACTGCAGCGGGAAAACGAGACAAGTGGCGCAAGCCTTAGTGCGGGCAACGATTGCGGGCCATAGCTGCATCCAAGATCACCGAGGGGTTGCCTGGGTGCTGGTCTATACGCCGTGATCAGTCGCGCGTCCCGCAAGGATGAGTGACGCCCATCCCTGGTGACGCCATCCCGACGGTAATTTCTGCCACCATGCTATACGACATGCGCTCGTCTCTCGCGTAGCGGATGGGTGGGACCGGAGTGGGGCCACTCCTTCGCGACTAGGCGGACCGCTGCGCCCTGCGGCGGTCGGCTATCGGAGCTTTCTCAGTCAGGGAAGCAGTGGTGCGGCCTGTCCCGGCAGCAGCCCTCGCACGTCGTTCCACGTATAACGACGGTTGTTGCAATATCCGCCGAGGAGCTGTTCGAGTAGCTGCTTGATTTTCTTTTCGCCTAACTCCGCCTGTGCCGCGGCGTATGCGGCGACGACCGCGTCGTACGCTTCCCCGAGCGTCCGCCCGGACTGCCACCACAGGTAGAGGATCCCCATCGTGGGCGACCGATTTTGACCCTGCTGGCAATTGACACGTTTCGGATTGTACGGCTGCGCGTGGAGCACGGCTAGCGCAGCCTTCACTTCCGCCGGATGCCAGGCCATTTCCGGCCAGTTGCCGATGGTGAGGTCGAGCGAACCCTGCTCAATCTGATCCTTCGAGCTGATCCGGATTGTGACGCCATGATGGACGACGGTGACCTGCGCCATTGATTCCTCCTGACGTTCGTATCGGCCATGGCGGCACCCGAACACCTGCGCCGTCGCGCGCGCTATGGCTCCCGCGAGGGTTCGCCCAGAAAGCCTAACGCGACGGCACCGACAATCGGCGCGCGGATCGACGCGATGTCCGCCACGAAACTCATCGTCCGCACGAGTGCAAACGCGGACACGGTGGTGCCCGGAAAGGCATTCTTGATCACGGACGCTACGGCAAGTGTCGTCGCGCCACGCGTGATCACATCGTCGATCACAGTAACGCGCCCACTGAGCGGGATTCGCGTCTCGACGCGCAACGAATCCAGGTGTTGCTGGGGACTCGGGCGCCCACCGCGCGCCGCAAAGGCTGACTTTGGAACTGGAACCGCTCGCGTCACGATCGGCCGCGGCCGGCGTCCGAGACGAACGCCGTGCAGCTCGTCAGCGATACGCGCTGCCGGCCACAGCGCATCATCGAGCAGCGGCG
>Ga0070681_10005334_pt1 | contig 12407 bp, 7 predicted proteins | sample KBSC83BmetaG_FD_65650 | JGI IMG/M metagenome (GOLD analysis project Ga0070681, IMG submission 65650) | Corn rhizosphere microbial communities from Kellogg Biological Station, Michigan, USA - KBS C8-3B metaG | ecosystem: Host-associated > Plants > Roots > Rhizosphere | place: USA: Michigan...
TCGGGGCGCTCCTCCTCCACCTCGACCACGTGGGCGCGCGCCGCCCCCGGCGCCTCCGGGGCGATCACCGAGTAGAACGTCGCGCGGTGGCCGTACCAGGCGCACTCCGGGAAGCGCGCCGCGACGAGCGCCGCGAGCTCGTCGCGGTAGAGCTCCTTCACGTGGAACTCGTTGGCGAAGCCGCGCTTGTCGCTGTACTCGAGCTTGTTGGGGCTGGAGAGCACGAGCACGCCGTCCGGCTTCAGCACGCGCGCGAGCTCGTCCAGGAACGCCTCCTGCTGCCCGATGTGCTCGAGCGTCTCGAACGACACGGCGACGTCGAAGCTCGCGTCGGGAAACGGCAGGCGCGTGCACGAAGCCTGCACGAACTCCACCGTGCCGGGGCGGGCGTAGGTGCGCTCGGCGTGCGCGATCGCCTGGTCGGAGACGTCCACGCCGGCGACGTACGCCGCGGTGCGCGCCAGGAACGCGCTGCCGTAGCCCTCCCCGCAGGCCACGTCGAGCACGCGCTTGCCCGCCGCCCAGCGCGCGGCGAAGTGGTAGCGGTGCCAGTGCTCGATCCAGATCTCGCCCTTCGTGCCCGGCACGAAGCGCTCGCCGGTGAAGGGCAGGCCGGTAGGGGCGTCCATCGGCCCGATGCTAGCGCAGGATGCGGCGCCGCCGCATCCACTCGAGCGCCGGCTGGCGCCAGGCGGCGAGCCGCGTGAGCAGCGGGCTCGCGCGCGCGATGCGGCGCAGGTCGCCGCGCGTCACCATGACCACCGTCTGGCTGCGCGCGTAGGCCTCGGCCATCTCCGAGATCTCGCGCGGCGAGAACGCCACCTGCATGGCGCGCTGGCGCTCGAGGGCGTCGGCGTAGGCGCGGTCGAGCAGCGCCTGGCGCCCCGCGGCGGCGTGGGCATCGGCCGGCACGTGGTACTTCGACGTGGTCTTCTCGACCATCACGAAGGCGTCGGCGAGCGTGTAGCGCGTCCAGAGGTTCCAGTCCTCGAGCTGGTCCATGTCCTCGGCGAAGCCGCCGTGGCGCTCGTAGAGGCGGCGGTGGAACAGCACCGCCTGGATGGGCAGGAAGTTGTGGTGCCAGAGCGCGATGCGGTCGAAGCGCTGGCGGTGGCGCGTGGTGTGCATCACCTCGTGGCGCGCGCCGTCCTCGCCCACGGCCGCGGTGTGCGTCTCCCACGCGAGCGCGTAGGCGCCCGCCACGTTGGCGCGCAGCACGGAGTCGACCAGCACCTCGACATGGTCGGCGAAGAGGACGTCGTCGTCGTCGAGGAAATTCAGCCACTCGCCGCTCGCCTCGGCGAGCGCGACGTTGCCCGCGTGCGCGCGTCCCGTGCGCTTGCCGGTGGCTCGATAGCGCAGGTCGAGCCGGCCGCGGAACTCGTCCACGACCTCGCGCGAGCGCTCCGGGCCGTCCTCGATCACGACGACCTCCAGGTTCGGATAGGTCTGGTGCGCGCACGAGGCGAGCGCCTCGCGCAGGCTCTCGGGGCGGCCGACGGTGCGGATCAGGATCGAGACGCGCGGGCGGGCGAGCTGGGTCGCGTCGCGGCGCGAGGCGAAGCGGTGGAAGGCGCCGTCGCGCCGCGTCTCGTAGCCCCAGCCGGCGAAATGCGGATGGAAGCGCGGCGTGGGCCGCACGCGGGTGCCCGCGAAGGCGGGCCAGCGCACGAGGAACTGCAGGGCCGCGCCCGCGAGCCGGCGGCGGCGCCCCGCGAACGAGCTCGGCGCGGAGATCTCGCCCGCGAGCATCGCGAGGCCCTGCAGGGTGCGCAGCAGCCCGCCGTAACGCGCGCGCAGGCAGAGGTTGGTCGCCACGCCGCCCACGACCTGCAGCGGCTTCACCTCGGCCGGCTCGCGATAGGTCTCGTGCACCACGGCGAGCTTCGGCTGGTAGAGCAGGCGCCAGCCCGCCGCGCGCAGGCGCCAGGAGAGGTCCACGTCCTCGCCGTACATGAAGATGCGCGGATCGAAGCCGCCCACCGCTTCGAATGCCGCGCGCCGTACGAGGAGCGCCGCGCCGCTCGCCCACGGCGTCTCGAGCGTGACCGGGTCGTAGCCCTTCGGGTGCTCGTAGGGGATCTGGCGCAGCTCCCAGGCCGCGACGTCGGGCTCGGAGGCGCACGCGGAGGCGACCAGCGCCTCCAGCGCGCCCGGCTCGAGGACGCAGTCCTGGTTCAGGAGCAGCACGTAGGGGGCGCTCCCGCGCGCGACCGCGGCATTGTGCCCGCGCCCGAACCCCAGGTTCGTCCCGGAGGCGACCACCTCGGAGCGCGCGAAGGCGCCCGCGGGCTGCGCCTCGGCGAGCGCGCGGATGGCCTCGGTCACGCTCCCGTCGCCGCTGTTGTCGTGGACGACCAGGTGGCGGCGGAGCTCCCCGCGCGGCGTCTCGGCGAGGCTCGCGAAGAGCCGCCCGAGGAGCGCCAGGTCCGGGTTCCAGGTGACGATGCTGACGTCAACCGCGCGCATCGCGGGCCCTCCTGAGGAGCAGCCGCCGCAGCAGGCCCGGCAAGCGGTCGAGGGCTTCCTTGTTCACGCGCAGCTCGGCGTTCTCCCCGGCGAATTTGCGCCGCGCCTCCACCTCGACGGCGAGCTCGGCCTGGAGCTTCGCGATGTCGCCTTCCAGCTTCGCGATCCACGCGCGCGCCTCGGTCTCGAAGCGGCGCGCCTGGCCGCGCTCGGTTTCGAGCCCGGCGCGCACCTGGGCGAGCTCGTCGGCGAGGCGCGCCAGCTCCTCGCGGAATACCGTCCCGTCGAGGTTCCGCGCGAGCAGCTCCTGGATGCCCGGGGCGCGCGCATCCACCGGGGCCGCGGCGTCGAGGCCGAAGCGGGCGTAGAGGGCGTCGAGCGAGCGCGTCATGTCTTCGATGCGGGGCACGCGATGTTGGCCGGATTCTACGCGTGCGCCGCCGCCGCGCAGGTGCGCGTCGAGCGCCGCGGCGATCTCGCGCGCTCCGGCGTCCACGGGAAATACCCAACCGCCGCCGTGCTCCAGCACGCGCTCGGCGAGCGCGCCCACGCCGGGGACGAGCGCGGGGAGCCCCGCCTCCCACGCCTCCGAGAGCGCATAGCTGAAGCTTTCGGGCACGCGGTTGGGGAAGAGCGCCAGGCGCGCGCCGTAGGCCGCGAGGAGCGCGCCCACGTCCGCCTCGCGATAGGCGCCATGCACGAAGAGATGCTCGCCGCGCCAGCCCGGCTCGACCTGCGTGTCGAGGTAGCCGATCACGACGATCGCGATGTCGGTGCCGGCGAGGAGCGCATCCAGCTCGTCTAGCACGGCGCTGCCCTTGTGCGGGCCGATGGCGCCGATCACCGCCGCCACGCGCTTGGTGCCGCGTGCCGCGAACTCGGCGCGCGCCCCGGCACCGGGCGAGGCCGGCGCGGACGGCGCGGTGCCGTTGGGAATCACGGTCACCTCGAGCCCGGGCACGTGCGCACGCGCGAGGCCGGCGATGTACTCGGAAGGCGCCACGACGGCGGCCGCCGCGCGCAGGAAGGCCGACGTCTCGGCGAGCCAGGCCGGATCGGGCTCGGGCGGCGCGCCGGGCTCGAAGCCTTCGCGGCGCAGGAAGAGCACGTCGTGCAGGGTGGCGAGCGTGCGTACGCCGAGGCGCTCCGCGGCCAGCGCGGAGCGGCGCCTTGCCGCGCGCGCGAGCGAGTGCGCATGCACGAGCCCCACGCGCGCATGGCGCAGGAAATCCGCGAGGCGATCGGCGCCGCGCTCCACCGCCGCGGGGTCGAGCGCGAGATAGCGCGGCACGCCCGCCACCTCGAGCACCTCGGCCGCGTCGCCCGCATGCCACACGAGCTGCGCACGCTGGAGGCCGCGCGCGATGTCGCGCACGTGGCGGTCGACGCCGCCGCCGTGCAGCGAGGTGATGTGCAACACTGCGCACGGTTCCATCCGCCGATCTTACCGTGAAGAACGAAGCATCCTCGCTGCCGACCGTGGCCCTGCTGTTCGGCGCCGCGCTCTGGGGCGTGGTCTGGTATCCGTATCGCCTGCTCGCCGCCGCGGGGCTCGACGGCATCTGGGCCACGCTCGTGACCTACGGCGTCGCGCTCGTGCTGGGCGTGGCGATCTTTCCGCGCGAGGCGCGGCGCCTTCCGCGCGCACCGGCGCTCGCCCTCGTGATGGGGGCCGCGATCGGCTGGAGCAACCTCGCCTACGTCCTGGGCGTGCTCGAGGGCGAGGTGATGCGCGTGCTGCTGCTCTTCTACCTCGCGCCGCTCTGGACCGTGCCGCTCGCGCGGGCGCTCCTGGGCGAGCGCCTGGACCGGGCCGGCTTCTTCGTGATGGCGCTCGCGTTCGCGGGCGCGATGACGATGCTGTGGAAGCCCGACCTGGGCGTCCCGTGGCCCGCCGCGCGCGCCGAATGGCTGGGGCTCGCCGCGGGTTTCCTCTTCGCGCTCGGCAACGTGCTGATCCGCAGGCTCGACACCATGACCGACGCCGGCAAGTCGATCGTGATCTGGGCGGGCGTGACCGTGGCCGCGCTCGTGCACCTGCCCATGAGCGAGGTCGGCACCGGCGCGGCATGGACCGCTTCACTCGCCCAGGCACCGCTCACGATCGGCATCGGCGTCGCGATCGTGGCCATGAGCCTCGCGCTCCAGTTCGGCCTCGCGCGCATGCCCGCCAACCGCGCGATCGTGATCCTGCTCTCCGAGCTCGTGGTGGCGGCGATCGCCTCCTACGCGCTCGCGGGCGAGGTGCTGCGGCCGCGCGACTGGATGGGCGGCGCGTTGATCGTCGCGGCGAGCCTCGCGAGCGGCTGGCTCAACGCGCGCCCTGCGGCGCCGCCGGCCGATCGGGCTTGAGGTTCTCGGCGAGGAACTTCTCCATCGCGCCGTAGAACATCTCCTGGTTCTTGGGATCGCGGAAACCGTGCCCCTCGCCCTCGGCGAGGATCCATTGCGGCTTCTGCCCGGCTTTCTCGAGCGCGTCGCGCATGCGCGTGCCGTGCTCCACGGGCACGCGCACGTCCTCGCTGCCGTAGGCCATCAGCACCGGCGCGTGGATGCGCGCGGCGAGGTTGACCGGCGAGGTGGCGCGCAGCCGCTCGGCGTCCCTGGCGGGGTCGCCCACCGTCTCCTTCGCCGTGTACGAGACGAAGTCGCTGTAGGCATAGTCGGCCCAGGTCATGGTGAGGAAGAGGTTCAGGTCCGTGACGCCGACATAGTTGATGCCGCAGCGGTACAGGTCCGGATCCTTGGCGAGCCCCATCATCGTCGCGTAGCCACCGTAGCTCCCGCCGTAGATGCAGACGCGCCTGGGGTCGGCGATGCCTTCCTTCGCCGCCCACTTCACGCCGTCCGACACGTCGTCCTGCATCGCGAGGCCCCACTGGCCGAAGCTCGAGCGGTAGTGCTTCCAGCCGTAGCCCGTGGAGCCGCGGAAGTTGGGCTGCAGCACCGCGTAGCCGCGCGAGGCGAGGAATTGCGCCTCGGGATCGAAGCGCCAGGTCTCGCCGTGGACCCAGGGGCCGCCATGCACCACCACGACCATCGGGAGGTTCTTGCCGTCGCTGCCCTTGGGCAGCGTGAGGTAGGCGGGGATCTCGAGGCCGTCGCGCGCCTTGTAGCGCACCGGCCTCATGGGCGCCATCTGCTTGGGATCGATCCACGGCGCGCGATCGGCGAGCCATTCCATGCGGCCGGTCTTGCGGTCGAGCAGGTAGTACGCGCCGGGCGACACGTCCGAGTACGTGTAGACCACGAAGCGCGTGCGGTCGTCGGACCAGGACAGCTCGTTCACCGTGTCGGGGAACGCCTTGTCGACGGCTTTCTGGACGCCCGCGAGCTCGGCGTCGAACCACGCGGTGCCCGGCCGGTCGGCGAGGAAGTCCACGCCGAGGATGTCGCCGGCGCGATTGAGCTCCAGGTCGAAGAGGTCCACCTGGGGATGCTCGGCCAGCACCTCGCCGAAGGTGCGCTTGGCCGGGTCGTAGGTCACGATGGCGTCCTTGTCGCGGTCCTTGTGGGAGGCGACGACCAGCGTCCGGTCGTCCTTGTCGATGGCGAGCGGGCGCCACGCGATCGAGTTCTCGGGACCTTCGTCGAGCTTGCGCCATGCGTCGTCGGAACCCGCGCGATACCAGATGCGCGTGCGGCCCTCGCCGTTGGCGATCATGACGCGGGCGACCCCGCGCCCGTCCACCACCCAGGCTTCGCCCTGGGCGGAATCGGGCTTGCCCAGGGCGATCGGCGTGCGCCGCCCGCTGCGCGTGTCGATGCGCACGAGGCTGCCGGGCTTCGGCCCCTCGTCGAAGCGGCCGGGGGCGTAGTCGCGCGCGATGATGTCGTCGCCGTCGCCGGGCAGGGTGCGGACCAGCGCGGTGAAGTGGTGCGGGCGCCCCATCTCCCGGGCGCCGGCCTCCGGCACCTCGGTGAGGTTGCGCGTGTTGTTGCCGTCGATGTCGACCGCCATCAGCACGCCGCCGCGCTGGTCGAAGGCGGCCGCCTCGAGCCTGCCCGTGACGAAGGCGAGGCGGCGGTTGTTGATCCACCACGAGCGCAGGACATCGATGCGGCCGAAGGTGGTGACGGCCGTCGCCTTGCGTGAATCGATGTCGATCACGACGAGGTTCTGGCGTCCGTCCTTGCCCGTGATGGCGGCGATGTGCCGGCCGTCGGGCGAGATCCGGACGTCGCGATGCTGCGGGACCTTGAAGAGCGTGCCGATGGACGGCGGCTCGGCGGCCGCGACCTGCAGCGCGGCGCAGGCCGCGGCCGCGGCGAACGCCGCGATGAAGCGTTTCATTCCAGCCTCCCCCTAGTAAGTGCTTTTTTGCGGTTCCACTTCGCCCACCTCGATGCGCCCGGCGGGTTTCCAGCCCTTCTTGCGATGCTCCGCGACCACGGTGGTGAAGATGCCGCCGCGCACGTAGAAGCGCGCCGTGAGCCGCATGAAGCGGGGCTTCGTCGCGCGCGCGAGAGCGTCGAGGATCTCGTTGGCGACCGCCTCGTGGAATTTCCCCTGGTCGCGGAACGACCAGATATAGAGCTTGAGGCTCTTCAATTCCACGCAAAGCCGATCGGGAACGTAGTCCAGGTAGAGGGTTGCGAAGTCCGGCTGGCCCGTCTTCGGGCACTTGCAGGTGAACTCCGGGATCTGCATGTGGATCGCGTAGTCGCGCGCGGGCGCGGGGTTCGCGAAGGTCTCGAGGGACTTGGAAGGACGCGCCATGGCGGGCCGATTTGTTCCGGTAAAATCCCAGTCTACCAAGGCGCTGCGAATAGATGGCGCCTCTCAAAACAAGTACTTACTCGAAGCGTCTCCCCTTGCGACTCACATCCGTCAAGCTTTCCGGCTTCAAGTCCTTCGTCGATCCGACTTCCATCGCCGTGCCCGGGCAGCTCGTGGGCGTCGTGGGTCCCAACGGGTGCGGCAAGTCCAACGTCATCGACGCGGTGCGCTGGGTGCTGGGCGAGTCCTCCGCGAAGCAGCTGCGCGGCGAGCACATGCAGGACGTGATCTTCAACGGCTCCACGGAGAGGAAGCCCGTGGGGCGCGCCTCGGTGGAGCTGGTGTTCGACAACTCGCTGGGGCGCATCGGCGGCGCGTGGGCGGGCTACGGCGAGATCAGCGTGCGCCGCGTGCTCACGCGCGAGGGCGATTCCAGCTACTACCTCAACGGGCAGCACGTGCGCCGCCGCGACGTGCAGGACATCTTCCTCGGCACGGGCCTGGGCCCGCGCGCCTACTCGATCATCGAGCAGGGCATGATCTCGCGCGTGATCACCTCCAAGCCCGAGGAGCTGCGCGTGTTCCTCGAGGAGGCCGCGGGGGTGTCCAAGTACCGCGAGCGCCGCCGCGAGACGGAGCTGCGCCTGGAGGACACGCGCGAGAACCTGGCTCGCGTGGGCGACATCCAGTCGGAGCTGGGGTCCCAGCTCGAGCACCTCGCGCAGCAGGCCGAGGTCGCGGCGAAGTACCAGGAGCTGCAGGCGCAGCTGGCGTTGAACCACAACCTGCTCGCCTTCACGCGCCTGCGCGAGGCCGAGCAGGCGCGCAACCGCTACGGCAACGAGGTGCAGAAGGCCACCGTCGCGCTGGAGGCCGAGATCGCCAAGCTGCGCGAGGGCGAGCGCGCTCTTGAGGAGCTGCGCAACACCCACTACGAAGGCACGGACCGGCTGCAGGAGCTGCAGGGCGCGCTCTACGCGGCCAACGCGGACGTGCAGTCGCTCGAGCAGGAGCTGAGCTTCCTCGGCGAGAACCGCCGGCGCATGGGCGCGCAGCTCGAGGCGCTCGGCGCCGAGCAAGGCGAGGTGGAGGCGCGCATGCGCGAAGCCGAGGCCGAGCGCGCGCGCTGGCAGGGCGAGATCGAGAGCGCACGCGCGGCGATCGGCGAGCGCGAGGCGGACCTCGAGCGCGCGCGCGAGGCGCTGCCCGCCGCCGAGGCCGAGGCGAACCACGCGGCCGTCGAGGTGAAGGGCGCGGAATCCGAGATGAGCGGCGCGGAGCAGGCGCAGGGCGTCGAGGAGACGCGCGAGTCGCACGCGCTGAAGCTCCTCGCCCAGATCGAGGCGCGCAAGACGCGCCTCAAGACGGAGAACATGGCGCTGGTGTTCCCCGAGCCCGAGAAGCTCGCGGCGCTGCAGGCGCGGCGCGACGAGCTCGCGGCGCGGCTCGCGGGCCTGGAGGAAGCCCGCGCGGCCGCCGAGGCGCGCGTGCCCGCGCTCGAGGAGCAGCGCAGCGCGGCGACGCGCCGGTTGAACGATGCCACGCGCGAGCTGGCGGGCCTCGAGGCGGCGCTGAAGGCGCTCGAGGACCAGCAGGCGCGCCTCGACACCGATTCCAAGCTCAAGGACTGGATCGCGGCCCACCACCTCGAGCGCGCCGAGCGCCTGTGGCAGGCGATCCGCGTGCAGGCCGGGTGGGACGACGCCGTCGAGGCCGCGCTCGGCGTGCGCCTCAACGCCGCGCGCCTGGCCGACGAATCCGACGTCGCCGCGCTGCTGCGCGACGCGCCGCCCGGCAACTTCGCCGTGTTCGTCGAGCGCTTCGCGGCCGAAAGCGCGCCGTCCGCCTCGCGCCTGGTGCCCCTCGCCTCGGTCGTGACGAGCGAGCGTCCGGGTGTCGCGGCGTACCTGCGCGACGCGCTCGCCAACGTGTTCATCCTGCCCGAGGGCGAGGACGGCCCGGCGCTCGCGCGCGTGCTGCCGCCCGGCGGGCTCCTCGCCGACCGCGGCGGGCATCTCTTCGGCCGGCAGGGCGTCGTGTTCCACGGTCCCCAGTCGGAGCTGCACGGCGTGCTGCAGCGGCAGCGCGAGATCGAGGACCTGCACGGGCGCATCCCGGCGCGCACCCGCGAGCGCACGGAGGTCGAGAGCGGCCTGCACGCGCTGGAGCAGGACCTGCGCGCGGCGCAGGACGAGGCGCGACGCCTGCGCGACGAGGCGAAGGCCGCCCGCGAGCAGGACCACGGCCTGGAGGTCGAGTACCTGAAGCTCACCCAGAGCTCCGAGCAGGCCGAGCGGCGCCGCGAGGCGATCCGCGCCGAGCTGGCGCAGATCGACGAAGAGGAGGGCCGCGAGCGCCTCGAGATGCAGGAGGCCCAGCACGCGCTCGAGACCGGGGCCGCGAGGATCGAGGAAATCGTGCAGCGCCTGCAGGCGCTCGAGGAGGCGGCCAGGGCGGCGCGCGCGGGCCACGATGCGGCGCGCGCGCAGGTGGCCGCGGCCGAGCGTGCGGTCTCCGAGGCGCGCTTCCACGAGCGCAGCTGCCACGACAAGGTGGCCGCGCAGGCGCAGCTCGCGGTCTCTCTCGCCGAGCGCCTGGGAGCGCTCGGCGCCAACCGCGAGAAGGTAGCGGAGGAGCTCGGCCGCCTCGAGGAAGGCGGCGTGCGCGAGCGGCTGCAGCGTGCGCTGCACGCGAAGTCGGAGCGCGAGCAGGCGCTCGCCGACGCGCGCGCCGGCCTCGAGCAGGTGAGCGACCGGCTGCGCGAGCTGGAGGAAGGGCGCCTCGCGGTGGAGCAGGGGCTGGATCCGCTGCGCGAGCGCATCACGGAGCTGCGCGTGAAGGAGCAGGAGGCCGTCACGCACGTCGAGCAGTACGCCCAGCAGCTCCAGGAGGCGGGCGTCACGCGCGAGGAGATGGCCGAGCAGATCGAGCGGCGCATCGGCTCGAAGGGGATGCAGGCCGAGATCACGCGCCTCACCGAGGAGATCGCGGCCCTGGGCCCGGTGAACCTCGCCGCGCTCTCGGAGCTCAACACCGCGCGCGAGCGCAAGGGCTTCCTCGACGCGCAGGCGACCGACCTCACGCAGGCGGTCGAGACCCTCGAGGCGGCCATCAAGCGCATCGACCGCGAGACGCGCGAGCTGCTCCAGGAGACGTTCGAGACCGTCAACCGCAATTTCGAGGAGATGTTCCCGGCCCTCTTCGGCGGCGGCCAGGCGAGCCTCAAGCTCACCGGCGAGGAGATCCTCGACGCCGGCCTGCAGGTCTTCGCGCAGCCGCCGGGCAAGAAGAACACGTCGATCCAGCTCCTCTCGGGCGGCGAGAAGGCGCTCACCGCGATCTCGCTGGTGTTCTCGCTCTTCAAGCTGAACCCGGCGCCCTTCTGCCTGCTCGACGAGGTGGACGCGCCGCTCGACGACCCCAACACCGAGCGCTTCTGCGAGCTGGTGCGCCAGATGTCGGCGCAGACCCAGTTCCTCTTCATCACCCACAACAAGATCACCATGGAGCTCGCCAACCAGCTCGTGGGCGTGACGATGCCCGAGCCGGGCGTGTCCAAGATCGTGGAAGTGGATGTCGAGGCGGCGATCGAGCTCGCGCGGAAGCAGGCGGCATGACGCAGACGGCGTCATGAGCGAGCTCCAGCTCTCCCTCATCGCGGCCGGCGCGGTGGTGATCGTGGGCGTGATCGCCTACAACACCGTGCAGGAGCGCCGCGCCCGCAAGCGTGCCGAGCGCGCGTTCGGCGAGGGGGCGGGCGACGCGTTGTTCGAGACGGGTCCCGCGGAGCGGCGCGAGCCGACGATGGGATCGCTCGCCGGCCAGGACGCGGGCGACGCCGTGCTCACGCGCGCCGCGCCGCGCCCCCTCGCCGCCTCCGAGGAGCTCGCGGCCGCGGGCGGCCCCGAGGCCGAGATCTCCGCGCGCATCGACACCGTCGCGGTGATCCTCGCCGACGACCCGGTCACGAGCGAGCAGCTCGAGCCCCTCGAGCGCGCGCTGGACGGCCACACCGCGCCGGTGCTGCTGGAAGGCATCGTCGACGAGCAGTGGCACCCGGTCGCGACCGCGCCGCGCCAGAGCTGGCGCGAGCTGCGCGTGGGCCTGCAGCTCGCGAGCCGCCAGGGGCCGGTGGACGAGGCCGAGATCGAGGCCTTCAACCGCGCGATCGCCGACTTCGCCGCGCAGGTGAACGCGGTCTCGCAGCGCGAGGCGCCGTCGGCCGCCGCGGCGCGCGCCCGCGAGCTCGACCGCTTCTGCGCCGAGGTCGACATCGAGATCGCGGTGAACGTCGTGGGCCAGTTCGGCGCCACCTTCTCGCTCGCGCGCGTGAGGGAGCTGGCGCTCGAGGCGGGGCTTTCCGAGACCGGGTCGGGGGATCTCGTGAGCTACGCCGGCGGGGGGCTGCCCGAGTTCGTGATCCGGCGCTTCGACGATCCGTCGGCGAAGGCCTCGGCGCACTACGCCGCCGGCCTCACCTTCGCGCTCGACGTGCCGAACGTCGTCGATGCGCCCGAGGTCTTCGACGCCATGGTGGAGCTCGCCGCGCGCCTCGCCGGAACGCTCGGCGGCCAGCTCGTCGACGACAACCGCAAGCCGCTCTCGGAGGCCGGCCTCGCCTCCATCCGCCGCTCGCTGGAAGAGGTCCTGGGCGGCATGGACGCGCACGGCATCCCCGCCGGCAGCGCGCTCGCGCGGCGCCTCTTCTCGTAGTCGAGGGGCGGGCGTGGCGACCACCGTTCCCCGCGAGGCGCAGGCGAAGGCCGAGAAGCTGCGCCGCGCGATCGAGCGCCACAACCGGCTCTACTACAACGAGGCGGCCCCCGAGATCACGGACGCCGAGTACGACCGGCTGTTCCAGGAGCTGGTGAAGCTCGAGACCGAATATCCCGCGCTGCGCACGCCCGATTCGCCCACCCAGCGCGTGGGCGCGGAGCCGAGCGACGCGTTCGCCGAGGTGAAGCACCGCGTCCCGATGCTCTCGCTCGCCAACGCGTTCGAGGACGCGGACGTCGCCGCCTTCGACCGGCGCTGCCGCGAGGGGCTCGAAGCGGAGGAGGTCGAATACGCCTGCGAGCTCAAGTTCGACGGCCTGGCCGTGACGCTCGCCTACGAGGACGGCCTCTTCGTGCAGGGTGCGACGCGCGGCGACGGCGCCACCGGCGAGGACGTGACCGCGAACCTGCGCACCGTGCGCTCGATCCCGCTGCGCCTCGCC
>Ga0070681_10005337_pt1 | contig 12405 bp, 12 predicted proteins | sample KBSC83BmetaG_FD_65650 | JGI IMG/M metagenome (GOLD analysis project Ga0070681, IMG submission 65650) | Corn rhizosphere microbial communities from Kellogg Biological Station, Michigan, USA - KBS C8-3B metaG | ecosystem: Host-associated > Plants > Roots > Rhizosphere | place: USA: Michigan...
AGATCCGACGAGAACTCGAGGAAGATGAACAACTCGGCTCGCCTGACCTAGAAGACGCTGTGCTGCCGGAGCCTGAGAACGACGAAAACGAAAAAAGGCGAGAGTAACCGCGATGCCGTTTCGGATACATGAATTGAACCTGTTTTCAACAGGTGGGTGGCTTCTTGCCCCTTGCGGAACAAAGGAGCCGAACTCTATGGCGAGTCCCTATCTATGAAGGACCGCAACCGAGCGCGGCATTGGCCTCCCGTTCTTCATGTGTTGGCTCAATTATTATTGTGTCCGGTGACAAACAACGCAGTAAGCTTTCGCCTATGACGGTATTTTACCATACCGCGAAGTTTAGAGTGCAAGCTTTAGCTTGTCTCTGGCGTTGCGGCAAATACGAGCTGAAGCTCGCACTCTGAGCTTTACTGTTCGGTGTCGAATTCCTGCGGCGGAGCAGGCTTATGTTTTAGGACCTTATCAAGCATCTCGGCACATTCAGTGCTACGCGCGGCAAGTTGAGCGTCCGACTGGGCCTGGACATGTTTTAACTGGTAATACTCGTCGGCGATGTGGAGCGCGGCCAGGATCGCAACCTTTAGCGAGTCGACCGTGAATGTGCCCGATGAGATCTCTCTCATTTTGCGGTCGACATACTCTGCAAGCTCAAGAATATAGTCGTTGTCGCCGTCAGATCGGATGCTGTATGTCTGATTATATATTTCGACTCGAATTGTCTGCTCGTTGCCCTCTGACCTGCCCTTAGGAGTACTCATAATGTTTATTTTACCGTCCAACGGCATCAGCGACGTCGCTGTCAATTATCGTCATGGCCTCAAGCATCGCTTCGACCTTTAGCTGGATCGCGTCGCGTTCCGACAGCAGAGAGCCGAGCTTTTCCTCAAGACGGCTCTTCTCGCGCTCTAGAGCGTGAAGCTCTTTTCGCAGCGCATCTGTCTCTTTCTCAATGGTCTCTTTTTCTTCCCTTATCTTTTTGGCAAACTCGATCGTGAGATAGATCTTGTCTTCAAGATGCGAGAATCTTTCCATTCCCGATAAGCCGTTCATTTAAGGGTCTCCACGCGGTTGGTCAAAAAACTCAGAGAAACGATTATCGTGATTTTCAAATTAAGTTTCAAGCGTGTTGGACAAAATTCTACGTTCTCAACCGCATACCGAGTTGACTAATCACCGTGTCGACGATCGAACGGTGAGCTTCTTCGACTTCTTCCTCAGTAAGCGTTCGCTCGTCACTCCGATATTCAAGCCGAACCGTGATCGAGCGCTCGTCGTCACCTAAACCCTTGCCTTCATACACGTCGACAAATTCAATACCTTTGCACAACAGATCCCCTTTAGCGGCGACTATACCCTGGATGGCCGCAAACGTAGTATCCCGGCTTCCGACGAAAGAAATATCACGCACGACCGCGGGATAGCGCGGTAACGGGGTGTAATTTGCCGCCTCGGCAGGAAGCGAAAGGATCTTGTCGAGGTCCAACTCCGCCAAGTAAACCGGTTGCCGAAACTTATAACCGACAGCGATCTCATCACTAAGTCTGCCAACGTATCCGACCAAGCTTTCATGAAGCGTGACCGTCGCCGCCTGACCGCGGCGTAGATGTCGGACGCCGGAAGGGGAAAAGTCCGGCGCGGCGACCCCAACGGCATCAAGAGCTGCCTCGACCGCGCCTTTTGCATCATAAAAATCAAGCTCACGGAGGGGCATTGCGCGACCCGCGTTCAGCTCGTTTCCAGTAATAATAATGGTCAAGCCTTCGCGTTCCGTCGGTAAAGTGTCACCGTCGGCGCTTACCGCAAAAACTTTGCCGATCTCAAACACCTTCAGATCGCGTTGTTGATGGTTGAGATTTGTTCTTACAGCGCCCAAAAGTCCCGGAACGTTGCTGGGACGCATCCGAACAGCGCCCTCAATGATAGAATCCTGCAGCGTTACAAATTTATTCTCACCTCGGCTCTCAAATGTCTGAAGTATCGTATCGAACACGTCATCATTATCAGCGTCGATGAAGCTGTACGAGATCGCCTCGTCGAAACCCATATCGATGAGCTTTTCTCTGAGCAAACGTTTCCGAGATTCGTTTGGCTGGTACTCGCCTGCACCGAAAGCCGGCGGCAAAGCGTCGACGATCTTGTCGTATCCGACGTGCCGTGCGACTTCTTCAACCAGGTCTTCTTCGATCGCGATGTCGTGCCGCCACGACGGCGAAACATAGATCGTTTCCCGCTTTTTCTCTATTCCGAGCGCGATTAAGATGCTGTCACATCCGAGGGTATCTACATCCAGACTTGTTAATCGAGCAACCGCGCCAGAAATATCTTTCGATTCAACTTCTTTAGGCTCATAAATTGTCGGATAGACATCGATCAACTCAGCGGCCGTGCCGCCGGCGATCTCGCAGATCAACTCGGTCGCGCGGTTAGATGCGCGGATCAGATTTTCGATGTCGACGCCGCGTTCAAACCGGTGACTGGCCTCGGTGGACAATTTCAGCTTGCGCGAGGTCTGTCTGATGCTCTCGCGTTTGAAATAAGCGACCTCTAGCAGGACGTTCGTCGTTACGTCTGAGATACCGGTGTCGAGCCCACCCATCACACCTGCGACTGCGACAGGTTTCTCAGCGTCGCAGATCGCCAGCACCGAGTCATCAAGTTCTCGTTCAACTTCATCGAGCGTCGTTATCTTTTCTCCAGATCGCGCTCGTCTCACAACGATCCGGTTTCCGGCCAATTTATCCAGATCGAACGAATGCATCGGCTGCCCGAGTTCGAGCATTACGTAATTTGTTATGTCGGCGACATTGTTGATCGCACGCTCGCCGACCGCTTCGAGACGCTTTACAAGTATTTTTGGCGAAGGCCCGATCTTTACATTTTTGATGATCCTCGCTGTGAATCGGTGGCAGAGTTCGGTCTCCTTGATCTGAACCACGTCATAGGCCAGAACCGCCGGCAGTGGTACATCTGCTGTTTTTATGACATCCGCGATCTTTAGTTTGGCGCCGGTTATCACACTAATCTCTCGAGCAACGCCAAGGTGCGACAAACAATCAGGTCTGTTAGATGTCAGATCGACATCGAGCACAAAGTCGTCCTCAAACGGATGAACGCCCTCGACCGTGAGGCCGACCGACGTCAACCGATGCGCCAATTCTTCCGGCGACATCTGGATGTCGATGAGGTGTTTTAGCCAATTGTAGCTGATGTTCATTACTATCAATCTTCAGTTAGAGCACGTTCAACGGGAGTGCGACCTTCGGCATCTAGCGGATTGTCAAAATCGATAGGAACACGGAGCTTGTTTGCTTTCATTGGCCTGAACACTCGCACGGGTTGAAGCGGTTTGCCCCACTGATCCGTTAAAAATCTGCACACTGGACATTCCCATCTGTTCCGTCGCCGATCACGGCGCCATACGTCTGATACTTCGACTGGAACTTTAAATCCGCACTTTGGGCAAGTAGGTTCCGAAAACAATCGCAAACCAAACTCGCCCCGCTTTCGTACGGTATCGAAAACGACGAAGGCTATGATGACCAAAACCGGTAAGACAAAGATAAGAAGCGTCAACATTTGCCTCGGATCACCGGAACTGCTCCAAAAACCTCACATCATTCTCGAACATATGCCTGATGTCGTCGATGTTGAACATCAATGCGGCCATTCGTTCGAGGCCGAAGCCGAATGCGAACCCGGAATAGATGCTCGGGTCGATATTGCATGCACGAAGGACGTTCGGATGAACCATCCCCGAACCGCCAAGTTCTATCCAGCCGGCCCCTTTGCACGGACGACAGCGCTCGCCTTCGAATTGACCGGTTCCGTGGCACTTGAAACACGAAAAATCGAACTCGGCCGACGGCTCGGTGAAAGGGAAGTACGAAGGACGAAACCGCGTGACAGTGTCCTCTCCGTACATTCGTTTGAGCCATTCGGTCACGGTGCCCTTCAGATGAGCCATCGTGATGCCTTTATCGACGCAAAGACCCTCGAGCTGATGAAACATCGGCGTGTGCGTCATGTCCGGCGTGTCACGGCGAAAGACTTTTCCAGGAGCGAGAATTCGGATCGGCGCGCCGCGCCGTTCCATCGCACGTATCTGTACGGTCGAGGTCTGCGAACGCAACGCGAGCCCGGTCGTTGTGTAAAACGTATCCTGCGATTCGCGGGCCGGGTGGCCCTCGGGAATATTCAACGCGTCAAAATTGTAATAGTCGGTCTCGATCTCGCGGTCGTCCTCGATCGCATACCCCATTGAAACAAAAATGTCTTCGATCTGTTGCCGCAGGATGGTCAGCACGTGCAGATGGCCTGTTCGCGGGCGGCGGCCGGGAATGGTCACGTCGACCGCTTCACTCTCCTCTTTTAGCGACGTGATGCGCGCCATTAGACGCGATTCCGCAGAATCGAGAGCCGCGCGAATATCGCGTTCGAGGGATTGAACAGCTTGAGCGAACGCCGCGCGGGAGTCACCATCGACCTTGCCGATCTTCTTCTTAAGCTCGGCCAAACGCGACTTTTTACCTGTAAACTCCACGCTCAGGTTCTTGATCTCGACCAACCGGGCCTCGGCGTCCGCTAGGCCCGTGCCGTCAGCAGAGCCCGCGTCCAGCGAGCCGAGACGCGTCATCGCCTCAGAGCGGTATTCTTCAAGCTTTTGCAAAGCTTCGGACATAAACAACAAGGATAACCGATTTTACTGTGAGAGTTACAGCAGCAAAGAACATTCTATCGCGAGAGAAACGAGGCGTAAACACGCTCTGATAGCGGCTGCTAAAGAGCTTTGTTATTATTTAGTTACCAAGGCCATTTACCTAATGAAAGCGATCGTAAAAAGCAAAGCCGAGCCCGGACTGTGGATCGAAGACGTGCCGGAGCCCGAAATGGGCATAAACGACGTGATGATCCGCGTTAAGAAAGGCGGCATCTGCGGCACGGACCTACACATTTACAACTGGGACGAATGGGCGCAGAAAACGATCAAGATCCCGACCACGATCGGCCATGAATTCGTGGGTGAGATCGTCGATATCGGTTCAAACGTCGTCGACTTTACGCCGGGCGATATCGTCAGCGCCGAGGGCCATCTGGTCTGCGGCCGCTGCCGCAACTGCATGGCCGGCCGCCGCGCGCTGTGTGCGAACACGCGCGGTATCGGTGTGAACACTAATGGCGGTTTCGCCGAGTTTATAGCACTTCCGATGACGAATATCTGGAAGCACAAGCCCGATATCGATCTCGAGGTAGCCGCAATATTCGACCCGTTTGGCAATGCCGTTCACACGGCTTTAGCGTTTGAGGTCTTTGGCGAAGACGTGCTGATCACCGGCGCGGGCCCGATCGGGATCATGGCCGCGGCTGTTGCGAAGCATGCTGGTGCCCGCAACATCGTGATCACTGACGTGAATCCCTTTCGGCTGGCGCTCGCGGAAAAAATGGGTGATGTGACGAAGGCCATCGACGCCAGCAAGAGTTCGATCAAAGACGTCCAAAAAGAGTTAGGAATGAAAGAGGGCTTCGACGTCGGTATGGAAATGTCGGGCGTACCGGCGGCTTTCCAGGACATGCTGGCGAATATGTTTCACGGCGGCAATATCGCCGTTCTCGGCATACCAAGCGACCAATTTGCTATTGATTGGAAAACCGTCATTTTCAATATGATCACGATCAAAGGCATATACGGCCGGCAAATGTACGAGACCTGGTACCAGATGTCGAATCTCCTCGACGCCGGCGTCGACATCTCGCCTGTGATAACGCATCGCTATTCTTATCAGGATTTTGAGAAGGGCTTCCAAGCCATCAAAGAAGGGAACTGCGGTAAGGTTGTTCTAGACTTTACCGAGATATGATTGGTGATAGGGTTAGACAGCGAAAAATGGGGGGACTTGCAGGGCGCGTATGGCTCAGCCTACGGAGTCCCTGACATATTGAGACGGCTTTACGCTAACCCTACAGATAAGGATGCATTGAACGATGCATGGAGCACCCTTTGCCATCAATCAACAATTTATTCCGCGAGCGTTGCGGCTGCACCGCACCTGGTAGCGCTCACCGTAAACTTGCACCTTAAGGACAGGTTGGGCCCACTAATATTGGCAGGTTCCATTGCGGCGAACCTTAAGACTCCCCCAAACTTTATCGAAGCTGATGAGCATTTTGATGAATCTCGACGCCTCGCAATTTACATGTTAACCGAGACAATCCAGTATGGAGGTCTCGTTTACGAAGATCTAAGGTATTCGTTAGCGGCCCTTGCAGCCTATTTAGGAGATTCAAAACTTTCCCAAACACTCTTTAATTTAGATTCCGAAATACAGTGCCCAAATTGGGGAGAAGAGATTGATCTGTTGCAAACAGGCGAAGTGAGCGTGGAAAAGTGATTTAAGTCAAAAAAGATATGTACGGCAAATTTAAAACACATCTCGAAAATACACTCAACGAAATCCGCGAAGCGGGTTTGTTCAAAAACGAACGCATTATCGAGAGTCCGCAAGAGGCACGCATCGAGGTCAATGGTCGCGAGGTGCTCAACATGTGCGCCAATAACTATCTCGGCCTTTCGGACCATCCGGCGATCGTCGAGGCGGCGCACAAGGCGCTTGATGAATGGGGTTATGGTCTCTCGTCCGTGCGATTCATTTGCGGCACGCAGGAAATCCATAAAGAGCTTGAGCGCCGGATCAGCAAGTTTCTCGGCACAGAGGACACGATCCTTTACACATCGTGTTTTGACGCCAATGGTGGCTTGTTTGAAACGCTCTTGGGTGAAGAAGATGCGGTCATTTCCGACGAGCTAAATCACGCCAGCATCATCGACGGTGTGCGTCTCTGCAAGGCCCAGCGGTTTAGATACAAAAACAGCGACATGGCCGATCTCGAAGCTCAGCTTCAGGCGGCAAGCGCGACGCGTTACAAAATGATCGCGACCGACGGTGTGTTCTCGATGGACGGCTATATCGCAAAGCTGCCAGAGATCTGCGAGTTGGCTGAAAAATACAACGCCCTTGTGATGGTAGACGATTCGCATGCCGTCGGCTTTATGGGCAAAAACGGCCGAGGTACACCGGAATATCACAACGTCGTCGACCGGATAGATGTCATTACCGGCACCCTTGGCAAAGCGCTCGGTGGTGCCAGCGGCGGTTACACTAGCGGCCGCAAAGAGATCATCGATCTGCTTAGACAGCGCTCACGTCCGTATCTTTTCTCAAATTCAGTCGCGCCGCCGATCGTGGGTGCTTCGATCGCCGCCATCGATTTGCTCGAATCCTCAACCGAGCTTCGCGATAAGCTGATGGACAACACACGCTATTTCCGCGAAAAGATCGCCGGCATTGGTCTCGAGGTTTTGCCCGGCGAGCACCCGATCGTGCCGGTAATGTTCGGAGACGCGCATCCCGCAGTTGCGATGGCCGAATCATTATTGCAAAAGGGCGTCTACGTTATCCCGTTCTCCTTCCCGGTCGTTCCCAAAGGCAAAGCGCGGATCAGGACGCAGGTCTCTGCCGCACACTCTAAAGATGATCTCGATTTTGCGATCGAGAAATTTGCGGAGGCAAAGGATGAATTGGGACTAAATAAAGATCTAGCCGCGGATTCGCGCGGATAAACGCAGATCAGATCCGTGTCATCCGCGTTGATCCGCGGCTAAAAAGTCTTAAAAAAATTAGGCGGCGGCCTGTGCCTGTTTCCCGATCGCGTCTCGGGCCTGACCGGCGATGGTCGCGAAGGTCTCAGGCTGTTTCACCGCGATGTCGGCCAGTGATTTGCGGTCGAGCTCTATCCCGGCCAGATTCAGGCCGTGAATAAACTGCGAATATTTCATCCCGTTCAGACGACATGCGGCGTTGATTCGTACGATCCACAGTTTTCTGAAGTCCCGTTTCTTCAGCTTTCGGCCCGTATAGGCGAAATTCAGTCCGCGCTCGACCGACTCTTTTGCCGACCGATATAGCTTCGATTTTGTTCCACGATAGCCTTTTGCTAAGGCCAATATCTTCTTGCGCTTCTCGAGGCGCTTGTTTCCACGTTTTGCTCTAGGCATGATTCACTCTCCAATGTCTATAAAACCGACAGTCGTTGGCCGTTGGCAGGCGGCGGTTGGCAGTCAAACACTGCCAACTGCAAGCCGCCTACCGCCAACTCCTAATCTCGTCCGTACGGCAGCATCGCCTCGACGCGCTTTTGGTCGCCTTCGGAAACGATCGTATCTATATCAAGATTGCGTTTACGTTTATGTGTTTTGCTTGTCAGAATATGGCGCGCATGGCTGTGCCCTCGCTTGAACTTACCAGTGGCAGTCGAACGAAAGCGCTTTGCGGCGCCCTTATGTGTTTTAAGTTTTGGCATAATTATCTCCGTAAAACTTCTAAAAGATCTCGTCCGGATCTTTCGCGACAATAGGTGCCGGCGGCCTTTCGGCACGCGGCTCGCGCTTCTTTTCCGGTTCCGCGATGTTTGGCTGATCGGTCGTATGTCCGGCCGTCTTTTTCTTCTTCTCGGGCGTAACCTTCTTCGGTACAAAGATGGTGAACATCTGATAGCCCTCCATCTTTGGCGCCACCTCGACATCGGCGATGTCGGCCAGCTCCTTCGTTAACCGAGCCAGGATCTTCGCCCCGAGTTCACGGTGCGTCATTTCGCGGCCGCGAAAGGCGATCGCTGCTCTGACCTTATCGCCCTCGCCCAGCCACTGTCTGGCGTGATCGCGGCGGTAGTTATAGTCGTGATCATCCGTGCCAGGCCGAAACTTGATCTCCTTGACCGATACCGTAACCTGTTTCTTTTTGGCCTCGTGCTGGCGTTTCTTTTGCTCGTAAAGAAACTTACCGTAATCGATGATCTTTGCGACCGGCGGCTGTGCGTTCGGTGCGATCTCGACCAGATCGACGCCGCGCTTTCGAGCTTCCTGGATCGCGTCTCGTGTGTCCATAACGCCGAGTGTCTCGCCGTCATCGGTCACGACGCGAACCGACGGAACTCTGATACGCTCATTTGTCCGGTGCAGCGGTTCACGCTGACGCGGTCTAAAATTTCTTCCACCAAATCTTCTTGGAATAGGTAACCTCCTTTGTTAAATACCTGTCTCAGAGAGCCCGGAGCAGCTTCTGCTCCATTGCCATCTCTAAAAACTCTGCCAGCGACATCTGTCCGATGTCGCCCTTCCTGCGTTCGCGAACCGCGATCTTTTGCTCTTCCAGCTCTTTGTCACCCACAACGACCATATACGGGATCTTTTGAAGCTGAGCGTCGCGAATTTTCGCACCAATTTTGTCCGATTTCAAGTTAGTTTCGACTCTAAATCCCGCGTCTCGTAATTCGGTCGCGACCGAGTGAGCATACTCATTGACCCGGTCGGTGATCGGCAGCACCACGATCTGGACGGGCGCAAGCCACAGTGGAAAGGCCCCAGCGTAATGCTCGATCAAAATGCCAAAGAACCGCTCGATCGAGCCGAATAACGCCCGATGGATCATCACCGGCTGGTGTTTCTGCCCGTCTTCACCGGTATATTCGAGACCAAATCTTTCCGGCAGATTCCAGTCCACCTGGATCGTGCCTAATTGCCAAATGCGGCCGATAGCGTCCTCGATCTTAATGTCGATCTTTGGTCCGTAAAAGGCTGCTTCGCCCTCGATTCGTTCGTAGGAAATGCCGCGTTCATTCAGAGCTTGAGCAAGCTGCTCTTCGGCGGCCTGCCAGGTCTCATCCGAACCGAGATAGATCTTGTTCTCGGCGCTTCCGCGGACCGAAAGCTCGAACCGGACCTTCTCAAACCCATAGGTCTGAAAAACCTTGATCGCAAGGTCGAGACAATCCGATATCTCAATCTGGATCTGATCGGGACGCACAAAAAGATGAGCGTCATCGACCGTAAATCCGCGCACGCGCATCAGCCCGTGCAGCGTCCCTGACAGCTCCGCACGATATACCGTACCGGCTTCCGAGTACCGCTGCGGCAGATCGCGATACGAGCGGGGTGATGACTTGTATATGCCGATATGAAGAGGGCAATTCATCGGCTTTAGCCGATATTCCTCGTCCTCGATCCTCGTCGGTGCGTACATCGAATCGGCGTAGTTTTCTTCGTGCCCACTGATGCGCCAAAGCTCGCGTTTCGCGATGTGCGGCGTGTAGACAAAGCTATAGTTTCGCCGCTCAAGCTCTTCGCGGAGCAGCTTTTCCATCTCACCGCGAATAATGCCGCCCTTAGGATGCCAGAGGACGAGTCCCTGTCCATATTCGTCTGAGATCGAAAATAGATCCAGCTCGCGGCCAAGCCGCCGATGGTCGCGTTTTTCGGCCTCCTCACGCTGCTTGAGCCACGCGTCGAGTTCTTCCTGCCTCGCAAAGGCAATGCCGTAAATGCGCTGCATCTGCGGATTGTTCGCGTCGCCTTTCCAATAGGCGCCCGACAAGGCAAGCAACTTGAACGCCTGCAGCTTTCCCGTGTGCGGCACGTGCGGACCGAGACAGAAATCAACGAAAGGTGAATTATCGATGTAATAAACGCTCGCGGTACCTTCGACTTTTTCGTCTATTAACTCGCATTTGAGCGGTTCGTCGCGCTCTCTAAAAAGATCAATGATCTTTGCCTTTTCAATATCCTCGCGGCGATAGGGAAGATTGCGCTTTGCAAGCTCGCGCATTCGTTTTTCGACCTTTGGCAGGTCGTCCTCGCTGAGCGAGACCGGAGCAATGATGTCGTAAAAGAAACCGTACCGCGGGTCATCCATCAATGCCGGACCGACGCCGAGTTTCGTACCCGGATACAGATCGAGTACCGCCGCCGCAAGCAAATGCGCGGTCGAGTGACGGATAACTTCCAGCCCGTCACGCGAGTCGGCGGTGATCGGCTCTATGGAAATAACATCGCCATTGCCGGCGATCTCCCGGTTCAGATCGACCTCGACACCGTTCACCTTCGCTGCGAGCGATTTTTTGAGCGCATCGCGGTCAACGGCCTTTATCGCGTCCGCTACCGTAGCAGGCGCAGGGATAGCCCGCTGACTCTCACCAATTTTTACGTTTATCTCGCTCATAACTTGTTAATCGAAGACCACATGCGGAAGCCCGCGCGTAAGCAAGGGCGTCGCAATCAACTTGAGCCTTACGCCCTTGCTTACGCGCGGGCTTCTGCATCAAATACAGTCGCTCCAATCAAGTCCAACGATTAACAATGTTCCTACTACCAACCAAGATCTGATCCGATAAGAGCGACTTTGCTTGCTCAGAGTGCGAGCTTTAGCTCGCAAAACACGCGATAAATCGCGCACTCTGAACGCACGCCTTTAGAAGCGTGTTGTAGTAGTTGTTAAAACGGCAAAGTTCTTCGAAAGCATCTTATCGAAAATTTGTAAGCGGCCGATGCACGAGGCAAAGGCCGCATGTGTATCAAACCTAAGAATTCTAAAGGTTTCTCAGCCGAAACTCAAGCCGACCGGCCCTACTTTCCGGCCAAAAGTGCTTGTTGAGCTCCGACCCAATCCCACGCCTCGGCCTCTTCATCCTTATCAAAGACTCGAAGTTTGACGCTTGTTAACGGGTAAAAAAGTTCGAGCAAATTACGCATCCACGGTTTTGGACCGATCACGGCGTATTTATCAACCTTTGAAAGTGACTTAAATTTCAACTTGACCATGTCGTCCTCGAGCATCGCGAACAGGTCAAATCCATTGAAATCCGACAACCGCGCAAGCACGTTGATCTTTCCTTCGCGTTCGAGATATGGCTTGAATTCATTGACCACCGCTTTAACGTCTTTTGTTCGGACGCGGCCGTTGACCTCATAGGCAAAGACATTCGGGTTTGTTGTCTGCAGAAAATGGATCGACGCTCCGGGTTCTTCCGGTTTTGGCAGCGGTGCGGGCGTCTCGGCAGCCCACGCAAATGCTCGATCACGCTCGCTCGGCTCGAAAACTCGCAGATCGATCGACGAGAATACAAGGCCCTCGACTCGAACAAGAGCGCCCAGCCATCCCTTATCGGTCACGATAGCGGCCCGATAATATTTCGACATATTGCCAAAGTTCTTTATCGCGGCGGTCAGATCTTTGGCAAGACCTTCGGCCGTGAAGGCGAGCGAATCCGTGATCTCGGCGAAGAATGAGACTCTCTCGCTCACTTTAAGAGCTTCATTTCCGGCCTTGTAGGCTTTTTCAATATCTTCGGCCGTTATTTTGCCTGATATTTTCATTGCTACCAGGTGTTTCGGTGATTCAAGTATTTCGATCATGTTTTTCCTCCCGCTGCGCGCTAAATTTGCGCAAATGTTTCCTATAGTTTGATTACGAATTTTTTAAAAAGGAAGTTCGGAATATGAGCGCTGTGCGAAGCGTCAGTTCCTATCGGCGGGGCAGGAAGTAGAGTCCGACACCGACAAGCAGAACAAGCGTC
>Ga0070681_10005338_pt1 | contig 12405 bp, 10 predicted proteins | sample KBSC83BmetaG_FD_65650 | JGI IMG/M metagenome (GOLD analysis project Ga0070681, IMG submission 65650) | Corn rhizosphere microbial communities from Kellogg Biological Station, Michigan, USA - KBS C8-3B metaG | ecosystem: Host-associated > Plants > Roots > Rhizosphere | place: USA: Michigan...
TCATCCTCGACACCGAAACCACCGGCCTCGATCCCAAGCAAGGCCATCGAATCATCGAAGTCGCGGTGCTCGAGCTCGTCGACCGGCGTCCCACCGGGCGCCACCTGCACTTCCGCTGCGATCCCGAGCGCGAGATCGACGCCGGCGCCACCGAGGTGCACGGCATCACCTGGGACGACCTGCGCGGCCAGCCGACGTTCGGCGCGCAAGTGCAGGCGTTCGTCGAGTTCGCGCGCGGCGCCGAATGGGTGATCCACAACGCGCCGTTCGACGTCGCGTTCCTCGACGCCGAGTTCGAGCGGATCGGCTTGCCCACCTGCGCGTCGGTCGCCGAGCGCGTCACCGATACGCTCGCGCTCGCCCGCGAGCTCTTTCCCGGCAAGCGCAACAGCCTCGACGCGCTGTGCGAGCGCTACGGCGTCGACAACACGCGGCGCACGCTGCACGGCGCGCTGCTCGACGCCGAGCTCCTCTCGGAGGTCTGGCTCGCGCTCACGCGCGGCCAGGAGTCGCTCGCGATCGATCGCGCGACGCCCGCGCCGGCGCGTGCCGCGGCGCGCGAGGCCGGGGCGATCGACGTGTCGCGCCTTGCCGTCACGCTCGTGTCGGCTGAGGAGCGCGCCGCGCACGAGGCCTACCTCGCGGCGCTCGATCGCGAGACGCGCGGCCACTGCATCTGGCTCGCGCTGGCGCGCGCCGAGCCGGCCGCCGCCTGATCCTCGCGGCGCTGCCGCGACCCCGGTCGAGGGTCGTGGCGCGCACGCCGCGCCGTCCCCAGTCCGGCGCGGCGACGAACGCAGCGATTCGCGGCACGAGCGACGCCCGCGCGCTGCGTTGGCAGGCTAGAATCCGCGGCGCCTTCATTCGTTCATCCGGGGAGCTCGCGATGTCGTCGTTCGCCGTGCCATTGCGCCAGATCGTCCTGTGCATCGCCGTTTCGTCGCTGGCTGCCGGCAGCGCGCTCGCGCAGATGCCGAAGCTGTTCACCGCGGGATCGGGTCCCGACGAGCTGTGGGACGTCACGATGAAGATGGAAATGCCGGGCATGCCGATGGCGATGCCGCCGCGCACGAGCCAGGTCTGCAAGAAGAAGGCGGCGGGCAACGAGGCGCTGATGAAGGGCGATCCCAATTGCCGGATGTCGAACGTCCGCACCGCCGGCAACAAGACGTCGTTCGTGTTCACCTGCACCGGCGAGCACGCGATGACGGGCGAGGGCGAGATCACTGCCACCGGCGACACGTTCGACAGCCGGATGCACCTCAAGAGCACCGCGAAGGGCCAGGAATTCGAGATGACGCAGACGTCGACCGGCAAGCGCGTCGGCCAATGCACCGACACGTCGCAGCAGGCGATCGCGGAAATCAAGGCCCAGGCCGAAGGCAACAAGGCGCAGGCCTGCGCAGAGATGATGGCGCGCCTCGAGCCCGAGGGCTTCATCGGCGCGCAGGCGCCGTGCGCGACGAGCCGCAAGGCGTATTGCGACAAGGTCGCGTCGATCGCGTCGACCGGCCGCACGCCGGCCGGCTACCGCGCCGCCACCGGGCAGGCGCCCGCGCAAACGCTGGAGCGCGCGTTCGCCGCCTGCGGCCAGGATTACGCCGCGATGCGCCAGGGCGCGTGCGCGGCGGGCGTCGCGTCGCGCGACTGGGCGTTCGTCGCGAACGGCTCGTGCGACGACGACGTGCGCGTGGCCGGCGACGCCAATTGCAAGGGGCGCTCGTTCACCGGCATGGACCGCGGAATCGCGCCGTTGTGCAGCCGCTATGCGTCGCTGGTTCGCGGCCAGCGCGCGCCGGCCGACGTCGCGTCCGCGCAGCCCGCGCCGGCGGCCGCCGCGCAACCGGCCAACCCGCTCGAAAGCGGCGTCAACGCGGTGCGCAAGCTGCTGCCGTTCTGACGGACGGTACGCGGCGCGCGGTGGTGGCGTCTCGGCGCGCAGCGCGCGTGTGCCCGGTTCCCGCCACCGCTCGTCCTGCAGCCGCATGATCGCCCGCGCCGGCGCGCGCATGGCGCTCATCGCCGCGCTGGTGGCGACGTGCGGCGGCGCGGGCGACGCGGCGGCGCAGCCGCTCGACGATCCGTTTCCCGGCGTCGCGCGCGGCTATGTCGTCGCAGTCGACGGCGTCGCGCGCTGGGGCTTCGCCGCCGACACACCGCTCGCGCCGGCGAGCCTCACCAAGCTCATGACCGCGCTCGTGGTCGTCGAGGCGAAACGCGCGGCCCTCGAGCGCGACGACGTCACGGTGTCGTCGCGTGCGGCCGCGGCGGGCGGTGCGCGCCTGGGCTTGCGCGCTGGCGAGGCGATGCGCGCGGGCGATCTCCTCACGGCGATGCTGCTGCGCTCGGCCAACGACGCCTGTGTCGCGCTCGCCGAATGGACGGGCGGCAGCGAGCATGCGTTCGTCGCGCGGATGAACGCGCGCGCCGCCGCGCTGGGCCTCGCCGACACGCATTTCGTCAACGCCTGCGGCTTCGACGCGCCCGGCCAGCAGGCCAGCGCGCGCGACCTCGCGACGCTGGTGCACGCGTTCATGGCCGAGTCGACGCTCGCCGCGCGGGCGCGCATCGAGTCGGCGGTCGTGCGCACCCGCGGCGGGCGATCGATGCGCGTGGCCAACACCAACGCGCTCCTCGGGCGCGTGCCCGGCGTGATCGGCGCCAAGACCGGCTACACGTCGCGCGCGGGGCGCTGCCTCGCCGTCGTCGCCGAGCGCAAGGGCGTGCGGGTCGTCGCGGTGCTGCTCGGCGCGGGCGATCGCTGGTGGGACGCGGCGGCGATGATCGAGCGCGCGTTCGACGCCGCGCGGTGAGTGAGCGCCACGGTGCGTGGGTGGTGGCGGCGGTCGTCGTCGCCGCCGTGCTGGCCGCGTACGCGAACGCGTGGCCCGGCGCGTGGCAGTTCGACGACTTCGTCGCGATCGTCGACGAGTCGCGCGTGCACGGCTTCGCATCGTGGTGGCTGTCGATGCCTGGGCTTCGGCCGCTGCTCAAGGCGAGCTACGCGCTGACCTGGGAGTTGGGCGGTGGCAGCCCGACACCGTTCCTCGCGCTCAACGTCGCGCTGCACGCGCTCGACGCGCTGATGGTGGCGGCGTTGGCGCGTCGGCTGATGCCGCGGCTCGCGCCGGATGTCGACGATAGCCACCCGCGCGCGGCGCTCGCCGCGATGCTGGCGGCGCTCGCCTTTGCGCTGCATCCCGCGGCGACGGAAGCCGTCACGTACCTGTCGGGCCGCTCGACGTCGCTGTCGGCGACGCTGTGGCTCGGCGCGCTGCTCCTGTGGCTGCGCGACACGCCGGTGGCGCGCGTCGCCGCGCTAATCGCCTTCGGCGGCGCCGTCGCCGTCAAGGAAACCGCGATCGCGTGGCCGCTCGCGGTGCTGCTCGTCGAAGGGCTGCGCGATGCGCGCTGGAAGACGGCGTTGCGGCGCAGCGCCGCGCCGTTTTTTTTCGCCGCGCTCGCCGCTGCCGCGATCGCCGCGGTCCCCGCGTACCGGCGAATGGCGATGACGCGCCTCGCGATCCGCGACCCGCTGTCGAACCTCGGCGTGGCGGTCGATGGCATCGCGTACCTCGTCACGCATCCGCTCCTGACGCTGCGCACGAGCATCGATCCCATGATCGTCGCGAGCGCGTTCAGCGCGGGCTGGTGGCTCGCCGCCGCCGCGGTCGTCGCCGTCCTCGCGGTCGGTGCATGGTCGCTCTGGCCACGCGGCGAGCTCGGCGCGCAGGCAGTGCACCGGCCGCTCGCCGGCTTCGCGATCGCCTGGTTCGCGATCGCGCTCGCGCCGGTACAGTCGCTCGTCGCCCGCGACGACATCGCCAACGATCGCCAGCTCTACCTGGCGCTCGCGGGGCCGGCCATCGCGCTCGGCATCGTCGCGGCGCGGCATGCATCGCGGCGCAGCGCCATCGTGACGATTGCCGCCATCGCGACGCTGGCCGTGGCGACGCACTTGCGTAACCGCGACTACGCCGACGAAGTGACGCTGTGGCGTGCGACGATCGCCGCATCAGCCGGCAAGGCGCGGCCCTGGAACAACCTGGGCGTGGCACTCGCGCAGCGCGGGGACGTTGGCGCCGCGCGACAAGCCTACGAGCGCGCGCTCGCGCTCGACCCGGCCGACATCAAGGCGCGCGTCAACCTCGAGCTCCTCGATCGCGCACGCGGCGCAACGGCTGCGCCCGCGCGGTGACGCGCGGCGAATCTGATACGCTCGACGCTCGTCCCTCGCGCCAACGCCGTTGCCCGTGCCCGTCGATTACCTCGCCCGCATCCTGACCGCCAAGGTCTACGACGTCGCGCGCGAAACACCTCTGGAGCTCGCCCCCGGTCTCTCGGCGCGCCTTCGCAACCGCCTCTACCTCAAGCGCGAGGACGAGCAGCCGGTGTTCTCGTTCAAGCTGCGCGGCGCGTACAACAAGATGGCGAACCTGTCGCGCGCCGAGCTCGCGCGCGGCGTCATCGCGGCGTCCGCCGGCAATCACGCGCAGGGCGTCGCGCTCGCCGCCGAGCGCCTGGGCTGCAAGGCGACGATCGTGATGCCGGTGACGACGCCGCAGATCAAGATCGCCGCGGTCAAGGCGCGCGGCGCGAGCGTCGTGCTGTTCGGCGATTCGTACAGCGACGCCTACGCGCGCGCGCTGGCGCTGCAGAAGAAGACGCACGCGACCTTCGTCCATCCGTACGACGATCCGGACGTCATCGCTGGACAGGGCACCATCGGCATGGAAATCCTGCGGCAGGCCGCCGAGCCGATCGACGCGATCTTCGTCGCGATCGGCGGCGGCGGCCTGATTTCGGGCATCGCGTCGTACGTGAAGCGGCTGCGTCCCGAGGTCAAGGTGATCGGCGTGCAGCCCGAGGATTCCGACGCGATGGCACGCTCGATCGCCGCGGGCCGGCGCGTGACGTTGCCCCACGTGGGCCTCTTCGCCGACGGTGTCGCGGTGCGCCGCGTCGGCAAGGAGACGTTCCGCATCGTCCGCGACAACGTCGACGACATCGTGCGCGTCGACACCGACGCCATCTGCGCGGCGCTGAAGGACGTGTTCGAGGACACGCGTGCGGTGCTCGAGCCTGCCGGCGCGCTGGCGATCGCCGGCGCCAAGTCCTGGGTCGCCGAGCATCGGATCCGCGACCGCGCACTGGTCGCCGTGGCCTGCGGCGCCAACATGAACTTCGACCGCCTGCGCTTCGTCGCCGAGCGCGCCGAGGTGGGCGAGGAGCGCGAGGCGATCATCGCGGTGACGATCCCCGAGCGCCCCGGCGCTTTCCGCGAGTTCTGCGCGACGCTCGGGCGCCGCTCGATCACCGAGTTCAACTATCGCTATGCCGACGCCGACACCGCGCATTTGTTCGTCGGCATCGAAGTCGCCGACCGGCGCGAGACGAAGAAGCTTCTCGCCGAGCTGGCGCGCAAGCGGATCGCGGCATTCGACCTGACCGACAACGAGCTCGCCAAGCTGCACGTGCGCCACCTCGTCGGCGGCCATGCGCCGGCGATCGACGACGAGATCGTCTACCGCTTCGAATTTCCCGAGCGGCCCGGCGCGCTGATGAAATTCCTCGACAGCATGAGCGCCGGCTGGAACATCAGCCTCTTCCACTACCGCAACCACGGCTCGGACTCGGGTCGCGTGCTCGTGGGGATGCAGGTGCCGGCGGCCGGAAAGCGCGCTTTCCGGGCCTTTCTCGACCGCCTGGGCTACGACTACGCCGAGGAGACCGAGAATCCGGCGTACCGGATGTTTCTCGGGCGGTGAGCGCGCCGCGCTCCGGCGCCGATTGACGCGTCGCGATTGACCGAGCGGGGCAAGGTGGAATAGCATTCCATCTTGCTGCGCCGGCGCAGCAGCGGATCGCTTCGCCGGCCCGCACGACAATCCCGCGGACGTCCGGCCGGCCCATCGTTTCGGGCCGTGCCTCGCGATTCGCGGCCGGAGGAGCGATGGCGCATCACGCCGCGAGCGGGACACCCGATGGGCTCGAGCGTCGGCCGGATTGGCAGACCGCGTTGCCGTCGCCACCGCCTGTCGCCGCCGCCCGCAGGAGCACGACGCGCCGGCGCCTCCGCGCGTTCGCCTGGAACCTCCTCCCGCCGCTCACGTTCGCCGCGATGATCGGTATCTGGGCGGCCGCGGTCGCCGTGTTCCGCATTCCCGCCTATCTCCTTCCGGGCCCCGGCAGCATCTTCGAGCGCATCGTCTCCGACGCGCCGATGCTGTGGTCGCACTCGGTGACCACGCTGACCGAGATCCTGCTCGGCTTCGGCCTCACCGTCCTCACCGCCATCCCGCTCGGGCTGCTGATCGCGCTGTCGCGCACGGCACGGCAGGTCGTCTATCCGCCGGTGATGCTGATGCAGCTCGTGCCCAAGATCGCGGTCGCGCCCCTCTTTCTCGTCTGGCTCGGCTTCGGCATGGAGTCGAAGGTGCTGCTCACCGTGCTGATGACGTTCTTCCCGTTGCTGATGGCGAGCATCAGCGGCTTCCAGATCCTCGACGAGCGCCTTCTGTATCTGACGCAGTCGATGGGCGCGAGCCGCTGGCAGGCGTTCCGCTACCTGCGCTTCCCGGCCGCGTTGCCGGTGATCTTTTCCGGCATCAAGACGTCGGCGACGATCGCCGCGACCGCCGCGATCGTCGCGGAGTTCGTCGGCGCCAACCGCGGCCTCGGCTACGTGCTGCTGAAGGGCACCGGCACGATGGACATCGAGCTCGTGTTCGCGGTGCTGGTGGTGCTGACGATCATCGGCATCGCGATCAACTACGCGGTGGAATTGAGCGAATGGGCGATGACGCCCTGGCAACGCTCGAAGAATTCGTAGCGACAGCAGCCGCGGATGCCGCGCGGCGCCGTGCGAAGGGTCAGATCGAAGGCCAATGACAGGAGGAGGTCGCATGCACAGGATTCTGAAGCGTTTGTTGACCGGCGGCGTCGCGCTCGCCGGGCTCGTGATGATGCAGGGCGCCGGCGCGGCGACGCCGGTGACGTTCCAGCTCAACTGGTACGCCGGCGGGCCCAATGCCGGCTTCGCGGCGGCGCTTGCCGAGGGCTACTACAAGGACGCCGGCCTCGACGTCACGCTCGTGCAGGGCAACGGCTCCGGCAACACCGCGCAGCTCGTCGCCAGCGGGCGCGCGCAGATCGCCTACGCCGACGCCGTGGCGGTGAGCCAGCTCATCGCCAAGGGCGCGCCGATGAAGATCGTGTCGACGATCTACCAGTCGAACCCCAACGAGGTGACGGCGCTCAAGAAGACCGGCATCAAGTCGATCGCCGATCTCAAGGGCAGGAAGGTAGGCGTGCCGACGGCCGGTTCCCAGACGGCGATGCTGCCGCTGTTCCTCAAGGCCAATCACCTGACCGACCACGACGTCAACCTGATCAACATGCCGATGACGTCGATGGTGCCGTCGCTGCTGCAGGGACAGGTGGACGCGATCCTGGGCTCGATGGACGCCTACCAGATCCAGCTTGAGGCGCAAGGCGCCGAGCTCGACAACTACCGGTTCGCCGATTACGGCGTGCCCACGGTCAGCACGTCGATCTTCGCCAACACCGACTACATCAAGGAGCATCCGGACCTCGTCCGCAAGTTCATCGCGGCGAGCCTCAAGGGCTGGAGCTTCGCGCTCGACCACCCCGAGAAGGCGATCAAGGACCTGAAGCAGGTGTTCCCCGAGATGAACGAGAAGACCGCGACCGCGGAGCTCGCCGCGATCGGGCCGCTCTTCTGCAGCGGTGGCGCGAAGTACATCGGCAAGGCCGAGGACGCGCTCTGGGTCAAGACGCAGGACCTCCTGTCCGAGGTGAAGCTGCTGCCGGCCGGCCAGGATCCCAAGTCCTATTACACCAACGAATACCTGCCGCCGGCGTCGGAGATGCGGGCATGCAAGAAGTGAGGCGTGCCGCGCGGCGCGACGGGTACGCGCTGCGCGCGTGATGGCCGACACGGTTCGTACCGGGCTGCGCTACGCCGACCTCCACGTGGGGTTGGCGTTCCGCAGCCCGGGCCGCACGATCACCGACGCCGACCTCGTCGCGTTCGCGGGGCTCACGGGCGACCATTCGGAGCTCCACACCAGCGACGTCTATGCGAAGGCGAGCGAATTCGGGCGGCGGGTCGCGCACGGCATGCTCGGGCTCGCGTACGCGCACGGCCTCATGTGGGCGCGTACCGGCGAGCTGCGCGACGTGGCGATCGCGTTCCTCGGCATCAGCGACTGGCGCTTCACCGGCCCGATCTTCATCGGCGACACGATCTTCGTCGACTACGCGATCGCCGAGCTTCGCGACAGCCGCTCGCGTCCCACGCAGGCGATCGCGACGTTCGACGTCGCCGTCGTCAACCAGCACGACGTGACGGTGCAACAGGGCAGGAAGGCGCTGCTCGTCTCGAAGGTACCGCTCGCCGCGGTGGCGGCGTCCGCGAAGGCCGCACGATGAGCGCGCTCGCGCCATCGGGCGCTGCCGTAGGCACCACGCATTCCGGCGTGCCGATCGAGCTGCGGAGCGTGTCGAAGACGTTCGGCGAGGACGGCGACCAGCCATTCCGCGCGCTCGGCGACATCAGCATGACGATCGAGTCCGGCGAGTTCGTGTCGGTCGTCGGGCCGTCGGGTTGCGGCAAGAGCACGCTGATGCTGATGGTCGCGGGACTGCTGCCGCGCAGCGCGGGCGACATCGTCGTCGGCGGCAAGCCGGTGACGCGGCCGCTGACGGACGTGGGTATCGCGTTCCAGGATCACCTGCTGCTCGACTTCCGCACCGCGATCGACAACGTGATGCTCCAGGCGGAGATCCGCCGGCTGCCGCGTGGCCCGATCGAGGCCCGCGCGAAGGAGCTTTTCGAGCAGCTGCGGCTCACCGCGGCGATGAAGAAGTATCCTCGCCAGCTCTCCGGCGGCATGCGCCAGCGCGTGTCGCTGGTGCGCGCGCTGGTGCACGACCCGTCGGTGATCATGATGGACGAGCCGTTCGGCGCGCTCGACGCGCTGACGCGATTGCAAGTGCGGATGGACCTCGAGGCGCTGTGGCTGCGGCGGCGGCCAACGGTGCTCTTCATCACGCATAGCGTCGAGGAGGCGGTGGGCCTGTCGGATCGGATCTTCGTGATGAGCCCGAGCCCGGGCGTCATCGTCGACGAGATCCACGTCGAGCTGCCGCGGCCAAGGCCGATCGTGCTCGGCGACGCGCCGCATTTCGGCGCCTATGTCGACCGCATCTACCGGCAGTTCGAGAAGATGGGCGTGCTGCATGGCGTCGACGCCGCCGGCGCGCCGCCGCCATGAGCGTGCGAGCGCTGCGGACGCTTGCTCGGGCGGGCGCGCGATGACGCTCGCCACACCTGCAGGAACGGGTGCGACCGTCAACGTCGCGCGCGCCGGCGCGATCGTCGAGCTCGGTCTTTCCGCTGGCCCGCTCAATCTCGTCACCAAGCCGCTCTTGCGCGCGCTCAACGATGCGCTGGCGGCGCTCGGCGCCGACGACACGGTGCGCTGCGTGATCCTGCATGGCGGTGCCGCGCGCGCGTTCTGCGCCGGCAGCGACATCAGGGAATTCGCGCACCTGCGGGGCAACGCCAGCGAGGAGAAGATCCTGTTCGAGGACATGGTGCTGCGCCGGCTCGCGTCGTTGCCGATGCCCACGATCGCGGCGATCGACGGTCCCGCGCTCGGCGGCGGCCTCGAGCTCGCGCTCGCCTGCGACCTGCGCGTCGCGCGTGCCGACGCGAGGCTCGGCCTCACCGAAGCGCGGTTGGGCGGCCTCGCCGGCAGCGGCTCGCTGCGCCTGACGCGCCTCGTCGGCCCCGCGCGCGCCAAGGAGCTGCTGTTCCTCGGCGACCCGATCGACGCGCACACCGCGCTCGCGTGGGGGCTCGTCAACCGCGTGGCCGATGTGGCGAGCGGCGCGCTCGCCGCCGCGCGCGCGCTCGCGGCGACGATCGCGACGCGCGGCCCGCTGTCGAACCGCCTCGCCAAGAAGCTCGTCGACGCCGCGCAAGACGCGCCGCTCGACGCGGGCCTGTCGATGTCGACCGTCGCGCAGCAGGCGATCTTCGACAGCGCCGATCTGCACGAAGGCGTGGCGGCGTTCTTCGCCAAGCGCGACGCGGCGTTCGAAGGCCGATGAGCATGGCGCCGCGCTCCAGCGAGTTGACCTCCGGCGCGACGGCCGCGGTCGGTGCGCGGGCGGCTTCCGCGCTGCTGGGCGACGCCGCGGTCGTCATCTGGAACGACATCGCCGACGACGGCAGGCGCCTTTTCTACGCGTGGCACGACCGCGAGCACATTCCGGAGCGGCTCGCGATCCCCGGCTTCCTGCGAGGCCGCCGCTACATTCGGCCGGGACATTCGCCCGAGTGGCTGACGCTCTACGAGGCACGCGATGTGGGCGTCGTCACGTCGCCCGCGTACCTGGCGCGGCTCAACGCGCCGACCGAGGCAACGCGCGCGACGCTGCCGTTTTTCCGCAACACGTCGCGCGCAGTGTGCCGGATCGCCGCGTCGCTCGGCACGTCGAGCGGCGGCCACGTGCTGGCGCTGCGGATCGGTGCGGGGCGCGACGCGTCGGCCGCGGTGCGCGCCGCGATCGCGACGCGCATCCTGCCGCGAGCCGCCCACGGGCCCGGGATCGTTGCCGCGCACCTGCTGGCGGCGGAGATCGACGCGAGCCATGTCGACACTGCCGAGTCGCGCACGCGCGCCTTCGACGTGCCGCCGTACGTCGTCCTCGTCGAGGCGACGACGGCCGCGGCCGCCGAAGACGCGCGAGCTGCCTTCGACGACGACGCGCTCGCGCCGCTCGGCGCGACGGTTCGACCCGACGGCGCCGTCTACGCGCTCGAGATCTGCCGGCTCGCATCGTCCATCGCCGGCGCCGATGACGCGCGGGCGCGGTGACACGATGAAGCACGGCGCGGCCGCCCATGCGGGCGACCGCACTTTGACGGACTGACATGGAAAAGATCACGGCACAGCAAGCGGCGGCGCTCGTCGAGGACGGCGACGCGATTTTGATCAGCGGCTCTGGTGGCGGGCATTCGGTGCCGGAAGCGCTGCTCGCCGCGGTCGAGGCACGTTTCCTCGCCGAGCAATCGCCGCGCGGATTGACGTCGATCAGCGTCGTCGGCGTCGGCGACCGCGCGGCGCTCGGCGCGAGCCACCTCGCGCACGAGGGACTCCTGCGGCGCGCGATCACCAGCGCGCTCGTCGACTCGCCGGGGCTCGTGACACTGGCTGCGCAGGACAGGATCGAGGCGTACACGTTCCCGCAGGGCGTGCTGTCGCAACTGATGCGCGACATGGCGGCGGGCCGGCCGGGCCTGCTCACCAAGACCGGCCTTCAATCCTTCGTCGACCCGCGCCAGCAGGGCGCGCGGCAGAGCCCGCGCACGCCGCCCGGCTTCGTCGAGGTCGTCGAGTTGGCCGGCGAGGAGTGGCTGCTGTTCAAGCCGGTGCCCATTGACATCGCGTTCCTGCGCGGCACCACGGCCGACGAGGATGGCAACGTGACGATGGAGGAGGAGGCGGTGCTCGGCGAGATGCTCGCGATGGCGCAGGCGACACGCCGCGCCGGCGGCATTGTCGTCGTGCAAGTGAAGCGGATGGCGCGCCGCGCGACGCTGCCGCCGAAGGCCGTGAAGGTCCCGGGCATCCTCGTCGACTTCGTCGTCGTCGATCCGGAGCAGCGCCAGACCTACATGACCTACTACGACCCGAGCTACTCGGGCGAGCTGCGCATCCCGACGGATGACATCAAGCCGCTGCCGTTCGGAGCGCGCAAAGTGATCGTGCGACGCGCGGCGATGGAGCTTTTCCCCGGCGCGATCTGCAACCTCGGCGCCGGCGTGTCGACGGGCCTGTCGACGATCGCCGCCGAGGAGGGCCTTCTCGACGAGGTGACGCTGACCAACGAGCAGGGAATCATCGGCGGCGCGCCGATCACCGGTCGCGACTCCGGCGGCGGCCAGAACTTCGCGGCGATGATCGAGCAGCCCGCGCAGTTCGACTTCTACGATGGGGGCGGCCTCGACGTCGCGTTCCTGTCGTTCGCCGAGGTCGACCCGGCAGGCAACGTCAACGTCAGCCGGTTCGGCGACAGGATCATCGGCGTGGGCGGCTTCATCAACATCAGCCAGAACGCGCGCACGGTCGTGTTCGGCGGCACGCTCACCGCCGGCGACCTCGACATCGGCTGGGAGGATGGCCGCACCGTCATCCGGAAGGAAGGGCGCCACCGCAAGTTCGTGCCAAAGCTCGAGCAAGTCTGCTATAGCGCGGCGATCGGCCGGTCGCGCGGGCAGGTCGCGCTCTTCGTGACCGAGCGCGCGGTATTCCGGATCGGCGGCGACGGCCTCGAGCTCGTCGAGGTCGCGCCGGGCATCGACGTCGAGCG
>Ga0070681_10005339_pt1 | contig 12404 bp, 12 predicted proteins | sample KBSC83BmetaG_FD_65650 | JGI IMG/M metagenome (GOLD analysis project Ga0070681, IMG submission 65650) | Corn rhizosphere microbial communities from Kellogg Biological Station, Michigan, USA - KBS C8-3B metaG | ecosystem: Host-associated > Plants > Roots > Rhizosphere | place: USA: Michigan...
AGCCGCACGCGGTTCACTACTTTCCGCCCGGCATGTATGAAGGCCCATTTCGCGGCGCGCAAACGATCGCTGCGAAGTGGCAGGCTGCCGTCCGGAATCTTGGATCCTATTGGACCGTCGACCAGGTGATTTGCGATCCACCGCGGCGTCGCGCGGCGATCGAGTGGACGCACTTCAAGCGCACCTCAGGCGTAATCCTCCGTGGCGATGAATGGTATGTTTTCAGTTCGCGCGGACTGATAGAGGAGATTCGCGCGTACTACGCTTCGCCGCAGGATGCAACGTTGCGCACGCTCGAACTGGGCGGTTTCGACTATTCAGGGCGCGGCTATCCGATGAAGGCACCGTGATGCAGGAAACCCGGCGGATTCTGCTCGACGGCGCCGTGGTGGAAGTCGTTCGCCAGGGCGATGAGCTGGTGGCACAGGACGGTCGCAGAGTGAAGGCCGCACAGGCCGTGCATTTGCCGCCCGTCGAGCCCAGCAAGATCCTCTGCGCACACCTGAACTATCGCAACCGTCTGCAGGAGCTGAAGGCCGTCTGTCCTCCTGCGCCCAACTATTTCGCGAAGCCGCCCTCCTGTCTGCTCGGTCACGGCGGCGCGGTCATTCGTCCGAAGGGCTGCAAGTTCCTCAACTATGAAGGCGAGGTGGCGATCGTGATCGGCCGTACCGCGCGCAACATCCGGATGGCCGACGCGCATGACTATATCGGAGGCTATACGCTCGCCAACGACTACGCGCTCCATGACTTTCGAGACGCGGACCGGGGCTCGATGATCCGAGTGAAAGGCGCCGACACGCTGGGGCTGGTCGGTCCCGGGTTCGTGCAGGGTTGGCAACCGGCCGGTCAGATCCTGCGAACCTATGTCAACGGCCGGATCGTGCAGGAGTCCAGCCTGGAGGGAATGATCTGGGACGTGGGGTATCTGGTGACCGATCTCGCCCGCATGATGACACTGCTCCCGGGCGACCTGATTCTGTCGGGCACTCCTGCCAACTCCCGCCCCGTCAATCCCGGCGATGCCGTCGCGGTCGAAGTGGAAGGTCTCGGCCGGCTCGAGAACACCATCGTGGAAGGGGAGGTGCCCGTGTCGAGCGAGGCCGGCTGGCCGCCGGCCGCTTCCGAGAAGGTGCTCGGGGTTGCGCTCGGGGAGCAACTGCGGGAGTAGCCGGCCGCGGCGCCTGCGAACGTCGATGCGCCCGGCCGCGGTGCTTACTTTCGAAACCCTTGGTCGGTCAGGTGCATTTGGGCCGCATCGACGCCCTGCTCGCGCAGCAGGGCCTCCGACGACTCCTGCAGCTGCCGGCGGTGAGCGTGATCGCCGTCGCGCGAGAACGCCTCCTGAGCCGAGGAGGTGAGAATGACCTGGTAGGCGAAGCGCTCCGCCATCAGCTGGCGGTCGGATGCGGTCAACGTCCGAAGCGCCGGACTGTTGAGAAAGGCCGCTTGCGTTTGCGCGTGCACGCCGCGCACCTGTGAGTCCGTGGCCTTTCCGTTAGAGACGACCTGCCACGAGACGAGCAACATCTCGGCCATGTCGTCGGCGACGTTGTGGCTCGAGTAGCCGCGCGCGCTCATGTAGGTGTCGAAGCTCTTGAGCACGGCGTTCTTGGCAAACGATCTCTCGAGCTGGTCTCGCACCGTCGCGTTGCCTTCACTGAGGGCGTCGATCATGGAGAGGCGTGTCCAATCGCTGAGGCGCGCATCGGGCTCGTACGTCAGCGTGACTTCAGGGGGTGCTGGCGGCGTCGGGCCCGGCTTTGCGATGATAGCGGCGAGCGCCGCCGCGGTCTGAGCATCGAGGGCGTGCCGTGCACTGTTGAGGACGGCGGAGTTGAGCGCGAAATTGCCTGGCCCCCGCCCAAGGACCGGAGGCGGCTGGCCGGAAGCCGGTATCGCGCAAATGCCAACCGCGATTGCGGCTAGCCACTTCGCCGTCCAGCGCCGGGTCCGCTCAGCCATGATCTCCATGGTATCGAATCAGGCAGAGACGATGGAGCTCAGCAGTGTCATCAGCGCATCGGGCGCGGTGATGTGCGGCGAATGACTGCAATCCAGCTCGTGATAGTCCCAACGCTCTCGCTGCGCGCGCTGGGCAAAAGCACGGAACGGGTCGCCAGGGCTGGCTCGCGTGTAGTAGACGTACGAGCGGGGAATTTTCGTGTCGCCGTTGCTCAGCCGCAGCGGGGTCTCGAAAGTCCTCGCGGGTTGAGGAATGCGCAGGCTCTGGGACCACTGGGCATCCTCCGCGGAGGTATCCGGCGAGACGGGGTTGGGAGGCAAACGCCAGCCGTCGCCGTCCTTTACCGCCGCCCGCAGCCGCGCCGGGCCATCGCCCGAGAGCAGATCGACCATCGCCTGACCGTCCTGCGGTACAAAGGCGTCCAGGTAGATCAGTCGCGAGATGCGCTCGGGCACGCGGTCGGCGACTCCCGTGGCGACCATTCCGCCGTAGCTGTGGCCGATGAGCACGAAATCCTCCAACCGCTCGAATTTGATGACTTCCAGCAGGTCCTGGATATGGGTATCGAGGTCGATTCCGGGATGGGCCAGATGCTCCCGCTCTCCCAGGCCCGTGTAGGTAGGCGTGATCAGGCGGTGCCCAGCGGCCGCCATCAGCGGATGCATCTTCTTCCAGGCCCATCCGGCGGACCAGGCGCCGTGCGCAACCAGGAAGGTTGCTTTGCGCATAAACGCTCCTCCAAGGCTTACGCCCGCGATTGTACGCAGATCCCCTCGGTGAACGCCCCGCTGAACTGAACGCCGAAAATCGGGACAGCGAAACCTTTGGCCTGTGCACGCGTTAATTGCCCAGTTTCTCCACAGGTGAGGGCTGGATATGAACAAGCTGGCGATATGCATGGCCGCGATCTTGATGTCAGGAAGCGCCTTTGCCCAGGTGGGCACGACGGTGAAGGAGGGCGCGAAGGCGACCGGCGAGACCGCCAAACAAGTCGGTGACGAGGTGAAGGGCGCCGTGTCCTCTGAGCCTGACAAGACCATCGACAAGACGAAGGCCAAAGTGCACAAGGCCAAGGCGCATCATCACGCCCACGAGGCCAAGGAAGCCGCCAAGGAAATCGGCAAATAGACCGCCGGGGATCCCGGCCCCCGCGGGATCCTCATCCCCTCCCGTGTTAGTCTCGTAGCCGTACGACTTCGGTCGCAAGGCGACCGACGGAAGGGGGCACGTGAACGACGACGGCATCGTCGAAACAGTCGACCGCGCGGCCGAGCTCGGCAGGGGTGAGTTCTACGAGCGCGCCTCCGAGGAGAGTCTGGCTCCCCTGTGGCGCGTTCTCCATGGGCTGGTCACCGAAACGCCCAGGACTCCGTGCTTGCCGGCGCACTGGAGCTACGAGCGCGTTCGCCCCTATCTCATCGAGGCCTGCGGCCTGATCTCCACCGAGGAGGCCCAGCGCCGGGTGCTCGTCCTGGAAAATCCGGGAATGCCGGGCCAGTCCCGTATTACCCGCAGCCTGTTTGCCGGCCTGCAGATCATCCGTCCCGGGGAGATTGCCCCTGCGCATCGGCACGTCGCTTCCGCGCTTCGATTCATCATCGAGGGTAAAGACGCCTACACCGCTGTCGATGGCGAGCGCACGATGATGGAGCCCGGGGACTTCGTCATCACTCCTTCGTGGACGTGGCACGATCACGGCAACGAGTCCGATGCACCGATGGTGTGGCTCGACGGGCTCGACATGCATATCGTGAACCTGCTCGATGCCAGCTTTCGCGAGGACTATCCGGGCCGCTCCTATCCGGTGACACGGCCCGAGGGCAGCTCCTACGCCGAAGCGGGTCGCAATCTGTTGCCGATCGGCTTCCGCGCTCCGGGACAGACATCGCCGCTGTTCAACTATCCCTATCGCGCGACGCGGGACGCGTTGGAGAAGCTCAGGAGGCTCCGTGAGCCCGATGCGTGCCACGCCTTCAAGATGGAATACATCAATCCCCTGACCGGCGGATCCGCCATGCCGACGCTATCGACAGCGATGCAACTGCTGCCGAAGGGGTTCACGACCGAGCCCTACTGCTGCACCTCGGGCACGGTGTTTGTGATCGTCGAGGGCGTGGGGAGCCTGCGCATCGGCGAGCGGCGATTTTCCTGGAGACCCCACGACGTGCTCGTGGTACCGAGCTGGCATCCGTGCGTCGTGGAAGCCGCCAGCGATGCGGTGATCTTCAGTTTCTCCGACCGGGTGGTGCAGGAGAAGCTCGGAATATTCCGCGAGCACCGCGGCGCTTAGGGCCCTCAGGGCAGTAGCGGACCTTCTGCGCTACCCTTCCGCCTTGCAGGCGGCGCTCGCGGTGAGCGTTGACACACCTCCATGCTCTTGCCCCAAACGGACGGCACGCCCGCCACCCTCTCCGGCGGTGCGCGGTTCGTAAAGTAACAGTGAGCACTGACCCACGTGCGCATTTCTCCATCATCGAACCGCTCGGTGTCTCCAGGTGCGAAGTCGGCATTCGAGGGCTCGATGACTCTCTCGCGCGACCAGGTGCCGAATGTTCGATGTTGGGAATCGCTCTGCCGCTTTAGCGTCTGCTGTGCCACGCGCCCGGCCTCAGCGTTCCAATCGACCGGGGGCGATGTTTCCGTGATCGGCTGGGACACGGGAGGAGGGGTGGCCGGTGCCGGTGGTGCCACACTCCTGCGCCGCGGTTCGTGTTTGTCGATTTCCGGACGGGGAAGTGGCGTGACCTCCGGCGGCAGCGCGATCAATGGAATGGATTCGCTCGAAGCAGACGGAACGGAATGCCTGCGATACCCAGACAGGAATACCGCGGCGATGAACGCGTGGCAGGCAACGACCGCCACCGCGGCGGACACCCGTCGCGCAACCCCCATTTCTAGCCTTCCTGGTGCGGCCTGTGCAAGTCTGACCGGCCCTTTAAAAGATCGTTCCAGGCTTGACATATACATGTATCTGCATGTACAACCGACTCATGAAACTCCTCTCGCTCCCTTGCTATTGCGCGACGCTCCGGCAGGTAGCCCGGGCGGTGACCGTGCTGTACGAAGAGGTGCTGAGAGACAGCGGTCTGCCCGCGACCCAGTACACGGTGCTGCAATTGCTAGGCGAGGCGCCAAATCTGGCGACAACGGAAGTGGCGCAGGCGATCGGAATCGACCAGACCACGGCGACGCGGACACTGGCGCTCATCAAGAAGGCCGGACTCGCCACCGACACGGTCGGAAGCAGCGACCGCCGCGTGCGGCACTGGGTACTGAGCTCGAAAGGCGAGGCGCTGCTGCGAAAGCTCAGACCCCGATGGGAAGCCGCCCAGGAGGCCTTTGAGAAACGTCTGGGCCGCTCCGAAGCGCAGGCCTTGAAGAAGGCCTCCTACCGGGCGGCCAGCAAGCTGATACCGGAGTGATTTTTTAAACGGCTTTACGCCGGTGCCGCGGGGCCCGTCGACGGCGTCCTGCAGCAGCAACGAGCGCTGTTGGCCGGGACAGTTGCGCGGCGGAGTGCGCAATTCCACATCGCTGCGCCTCGCCAGGAGACGAGCAGGCGCACGAAGGCTGAGCTACTCTTCGCTCGCTCCTCGCGAACGGAGAGAACATGAAATCCATGCGTTGGTATGCGCCGGCCGTCGTGGCAGCGCTAATCGGCTCCACTTCGGCCCTCTTCGGGGCAGATGCACCGAAGTCTCCACCCAACAACTTCACGGCCGACGAGCAGACACCCGAGTCTCTCGCGAAGCCGAGACCCGCCTTCGCGGGTCAGACGGAAGCGCCGCTACGCAAGTCGACGACGCGCTTTACGGTGGAGACGGTCACGACCGGCCTGGCCTCTCCGTGGTCGATCGCTTTCCTCCCCGACGGCAAGATGCTCGTGACGGAGATGAAAGGTACTTTGCGCCTGGTGACGAAGGAGGGTGTGCACACGTCCGTAGAGGGCGTTCCGCCGGTGAAAACGGTGGCGGCGCAAGGTCTCCACGACATCGTGCTCGATCCCGACTTTGCACGTAACCGCCTGATCTATTTTTGCTATTTCGCGCCGCCGCCCGGAGAGCCGGCGGGTTTCTGGCCCAACACGTTTGCCTACGATCGCGTGTTCAATCTGTCGGTAGCCGAGCGGCGCAGACTGCGCCTTGGCATGGAGTCGGTAGCGCGTGCGCGCCTCAGCGACGATGAGACCCGGCTGGAGAATGTCGCTGTCATCCTCGAGGGCGTCGAGCGCCGTCTGGCGTTCGCGCCCGACGGCACGTTGTACGCCACAGGAGCGGACCGCTTTCGCTTCTACAACAGCGACTTGAGCGGCGGCCGTAGCGGTTACGAGACCAATCTCACCATCCGCAAGAACTTCGCCGGACGCATCAGTCGAATCAACACCGACGGGACCCTTCCGAAGGACAATCCGTTTCTCGACGACCCGCTCGTGCCGCCGGATGTGTTCGCCTTCGGCGTCCGCGACCCGGAGGGCGCGGCGATCAATCCGAAGACCGGAGAGTTGTGGGAAGTGGAGCACGGGCCGGCCGGCGGGGATGAGCTCAATGTCATCCGCTCGGGCCGCGACTACGGCTGGCCGGTGATCTCCTACGGCCGTCAATACACGAGCGGCAAGTCAGTGGGCTCAGGCCAGACGGTGAAGGCCGGGATGGAGCAGCCGCTGTACTACTGGTTTCCCGACGTCGCCCCTTCGGGAATGCTGTTCTACACCGGCGATCGATTCCCCGAATGGAAGGGCGATCTGTTCGTCGGCTCTCTCGCCGGCAAGGCCCTGATCCGGCTGGTGCTGGAGGGGGAGCGCGTCGTGGGCGAGGAGCGGCTGCTGACCGATCGCAATCAACGCATTCGCGACGTGCGTCAGGGCCCTGACGGGACGATCTATCTGCTCACCGGCGACGGCGCGCTACTGAGGATCGTCCCCCACGGATGAGGGCATGTGCTGCCGGTTCGCGTGTGTGTGGCTTGCTCGAACCTCAGTCGGGAGATCGGAGCCGCAACACGAGGCGAGCGCGACGCGCGTTTGGGCGAGCCAAGGGCTTTGCGGATAGTCAAAGCGCTCGCGTAGATCGACGGCCCGCTCCATTTGCTCCCGCGCCTCGATTCCGTGACCCTGGCGCCGGAGCGCTTCGCCCAGAAGTAGTCGAGCGCGTGACTCCCAGTCGGCAAGCGTCTCGCGCTCCGGCTCCTTCAAAATCCGCTCGAGCAATTGACGTGCAACGGACGCCGCTCCCTCCAGGTCATCCTCGTGAAGGTCTGCTTCGCCAAGCGTCAGGCTGGCGAGCACGTACACCGTGGGGAGGTCCTTCTGAGTCGCCGGCCAAGTGCTTCGGATGCTTTGGAGGGCTGACCTACGGGTCGCATCGAAGCGACCGGTCGCCAGGGCCAGCCGGATCTCGAGCACGCGATTGATGCCGTGCCTGACCGCATCATTGGTGCTGTCGGGGGGCCAGAGCTCATCGGATCGCGCGAGCTCGGAGGACGCCTCTGCGTAGCGGCCCTGCGCGAGTTTCAGCTCGGCATCCGTCCGCAAGGTCTCCGGCCAGTAGTTTCGATCATTCGGGTTTCGAGCTTCAAACACCTCGATATTCCTGCGGAGCAATGTCTCGGCGAGAGACAGATCCCCGCGTTTGAGCTCCGCACGGGCGAATCTCAGCCGCAGCACGGCCGTGGTGGGCAGGTTATCCACCCCTTGGGTCTCTTCTGAGGAGATCAGGGCCTCGCGCAGCAACGATTCGCCCTCGTTGCCGCGGTTGGTGGCAATCAACAACTCCCCGAGATAGGCGCGATCGGCCGCCGTATCCAACTGCTTCTCACCTTCGGACTTCGAGTAGACCTCGATGGCCTGGCGCAAGTGCGGCTCGGCCTCGCGATAGCGGCGCTCGTCGAGCAGCAACGATCCGAGATCGTCGTGTCCATGAGCGCGCAGCCCCGGGACAGAAGCGAAGCGGGGCTGCTCGGATTGCGCGAGAAACTCCCGATACAGCTGCTCCGCATGCTCGAGCCGTCCCTGCTTCTCGGCTACGCGTGCCGAGAGTTGCAACGCGAACAACTTGTCGGGATTGCCGGAGTCGGCCGTCTCGTAAGTACGGAAAGCCTCACGGGCGTACCGATCTGCCGCCTGCAGCGAGGCGGGGGTGGCCTGATGGTAGGCGATGCGGCCCGTCTCCAGCAGTGCTTCTGCGCGCCGGGCCGAGGCACGCTCATGAATCTCATCCATCGTCGCGAGCGCATCGTTCAGCGCTTCGTAGGCAGCGGGATAGTCCCCCTGCATGACCAGCGCACGCCCGAGCAACGCCTGCGCGCCAGCTTTTTCCGCCGAGGGTGCAGCCCCGCGACGCTGGATTTCAGCCAGGCGTTGTCGCTCCAGCTCGGCGACCTTGTCGAACTTGTCCAGACCGTCGTAGAGCTCCACCAGCACATCCATGACCTGACCGCGAACTTGCGGCTCTGCAGCGAGTCCGGTCCGGATGCGTTCGGCGCCGATGTCGAGGAGCTGTTCCGCGGTGGTTTGCCGAGCACGTGCTCCATCGGGATTGTCGACGGTGTTGTGCTGGAAAATGTCCAGCAGGAAGTCCCGGACTGCATCTGCCCGGCGGGCTTCGAGCCGGGCATTGTGCGCTTCCCATCCAGTTGTCATGGCCCCGCCGATCAGCGCCAATGCGGTCACTGCCGTGCTGGCAACCAACAGGCGACGCCGACGAAAGAACAACCCGAGGGCATACAGTCGTGCGCCCTCACGAGCGGTTACGGGTTCGTGCCTACGCGTGCGCTCGATATCTTCTCGCAGCGAGGCGACAGTTTCGTAGCGGCGCTCCGGCTCTTTGCGCAACGCCTTGGCTGCAATAGCATCCAAATCTCCACGCAATAGCTTTGGTGGCACGGGTGGCTGCCCCTGCACCCCTGCGACCTCGCTCATCGGCGGCGCCGTTTCCCGCAGCACCTTGTCTATGCCGGCTGCGAGCGGCAGCGCCTGCACTTTCCAGGGGTGCGTTCCGGCCAGCAGCTCGAATAGCAGGATGCCAAGGGCATAGACGTCGGTCGCAGTGGTGATCGCGCCCTGCAGCAGCTGCTCGGGCGCAGCGTAGGCGGGCGTCATCGGTACGTTCTCTGTTGGTGTTTCAGGGGCAGGGCCACCCAACAGCTTGGCGATGCCGAAGTCGAGGAGCTTGACCGCCCCATCGTGGGTGACCACCACGTTGGCAGGCTTCAGATCACGATGCACCACCAGGTTACGATGTGCGTATTCGAGCGCCAAGCAGACGGATGTGAATAACCGCAGACGCTCATCCAGCGAGCTTTCCTTTGCGGCGCACCAGGTGAGCAGATCGCTTCCGGTGACCAACTCCATCACCATGTAGGGCCGGCCGTCGTCGGCGACGCCGCCGTCGAGCAGGCGAGCGATGCCGGGATGGTCCAGGCGCGCCAGCGTCTGACGCTCGGCCTGAAAGCGCGCCGATTGGCTGGCGAGCTCCCTGCGGATGAGCTTGAGCGCGACCTGCTGCTCGTACTGCCCATCGGCGCGCTCTGCCCGGTAGACCTCACCCATGCCGCCGCGGCCGATCAAGTTCGCCAGACGGTAGGGACCCACCCTGGTTCCCGGCGCGAGGCTTCCGATCTCCGCGAATGGCGAGCGATCCAGGATCGGGTCTTCGCCATCCGCGTAGGAGAGGAGCGATTCGAGCTCAGCCCGCAGGGCGGCGTCATTCCACGAGATCCGATCAAGGGCTGCGGGCCGTTCCGCGGCCGGCAGCGCGAGCAGCTCATCGAAAGCCGCCTCGAGCGTTTCCCATTTCTCAGGTGTCATGCCGGAAAGTCACGCTCGTGCCTCAGCTCGCGGCGCAGCCAGGCGCGGGCTTTCACCCAGTCTCTGCGAACTGTGCGATCGGTTAGTTGCAGGGCCACGGCTGTTTCCGCGTCGTCGTAGCCGGCGAAGTATCGACACTCCACCACCTGGGCCAGGCGTGGACTCAGCTTCGACAGCCGCTGTAGCGCTTCATTGAGCTCGAGCAGTGTCTCATCGCTCGGGGTTGCCACATCGGAGGCTAATTCCAACGGGAGTTTCATCGCGCTGCCCCCCCGCTTGGCTGCGATGCGATCACGGGCATGGTTGATCAGGATATGTCGCATGGCCAGGGCCGCCGCGCGCAGGAAATGCGAGCGGTCGTTGAATCGCTCCGACCGATGCAGCTTGAGATAGGCCTCGTGAATCAAGGCAGTCGTCTGCAGCGTCTGTCCGGCATGCACCCGCCGCCGCTCGTTTCGGGCGAGGCGCCTGAGGTCGTCGTACATCAGCGGCAACAACTGAGTGGCGCTCTGGCGCACCTCCTCCGGAGCTCCGATCGGGTCGAGATCATCCGCGCCGTGGATAGTCGACATTTTCCTGGGATGTCCGGAAACGAGGACCGCCTGGGTTATGGGAAGCATGAACACATCATGCAACTGGCCTGCGGCCCCCGACAGTATACCCGCGCTATCCGCTCAGAGCGGCCCCGTCTGGCGCGTAGCACGATCCGCTTGTTGGCTTAGAGCACCTGGCGTTCTATCCATCCTGCTAACAGCGGTGTTGGCGGCGTGCGGGGCCAAACCGGGAGGCAATGCAGCCTCCTCAGGCGATAACACCGTCAAGCCGCCGATAGCGCAGGGCAGCTCGGAGGAGTTCCACTACGACGATCCCTGCTCGCTGCTCGAACCCAAGGAAGTCGAAGCCGTTTTCGGCGCACCGCTGGCAATCCCGCCATTTCGAGCGGGTAACTCAAGGCCGACTGCGGACGGCGAGGACTGCGTCTACCAAACGGCCGACTTCCATCAGATGACGCTCACGGTCGAATTCAGGGACGGTGCTCAGGCCTTCCGCATCACGGGCTTCGGCAAGAAACTCATGAGCACCGCGCCGAATGAGGCGGCACGCAAGGCACTGATGCTCGATGACGGAACCGAGCTCACGGGTGAGTGGGATGAAGCGCAGCTGACAGCCCTCAACTGCTGCATCTTCAACGCACTGCGCGGCGATCAGATGATCACCATCGACTTCACCGGCTCGGATGCCACATTGCCTCAGGCGGCGGCACTGATCGATGCGGCATTCAAGCGGATCGACAAGCCGCTGAAGGTCGATGGAGCCTCCGCCATAGCGGCCGCGAAAGTCTTCGCCGCGACCCGACCGGCGCCGCGCAACGCGTGCGACGTGTTGAGTCGAGCGGAAGTAGAAGCAGTGATCGGGCCGCTCGCGTCCGAGCCGAAGCCCAGCGGCACGCTGGCATGCAGCTACTCGCTCGCATCGTCTCCGGGCAACCTGCCTCGGATCTACGAGCTCAACTTCACCTGGCAAGGCGGCTACGCGGCTTTTCGCAGCGACGCGCACGTAACCAAAGTCGGCATCGGAGCGATGGGCGGTGCACCGAAGGCTCCGGAAGATGCGCTCCCGAAAGGCGCAGCCGGAGACCCCTGGGAGCGGGCAGGCGTCGAGTCCAACGACTTCGTCGCTCTCAAGAAAGACGTGCGGATCAAGATCGATCAGCGCTTCACCGACCGCGAGAAGGCCAAAGCGCTGGTCGCCGCCGCGATGCGAAAGATCTGAATCACGAGCTGCAGGAGAACCCAGATGAGAAAGCCAGGATCCATGCGAAGGTGTGCGCACGCCGGAGCTGCGCTGCTGCTGATGGCGACGGCCGCCCGTGCAGGCGTGGTCGTGCATATGTCCGCTCGAGACCTGCCAAACGGTCAGGCGAAAGACTCCCAGGTGTTCTATGCCCAGAGCGGCATGCTCCGCATCGATCACCTCGATCAGCAAGGCCATGTGGAGGGGATCCAGTTGATCCGTGACGGCGTGATCTGGGACATCGACGTCACGAAGCGCAGCTTTCGCAAATTGGACAAGCAGGCTGTCGCTGCGCAAATGGGCGCGATGCAAAACAAAATGCAGGGATTCCTGCAGAACCTGCCGCCCGAGCAGCGGGCTGCCTTGCAGGCGCGCATGAGCGCCATGCAGCAGCGGCAATACAGCGTCACGGATGCCGGCCGCAGCGAGCGCGTTGGAAGCTACTCGTGCGAGATTTGGCAAGTAACACGCGCGGGCAAGGTGGTGACCGAGAACTGTGTCGCTTCCAAGGGAAGTTTGAAGGGAGGCGATGAGCTCGTCGGCGCGGCGCACAGTGCCGCAGCCACGGCGACGGACGTCATTTCCGCTGCACCGCAGCTGGCCCGAGGTGCCGCCTCGACGCTTGCGCTCTATAGCAAGATGGACGGCTTCCCGGTTCTGATACGGGACATGTCCGGTGCTACGGCGTCTCGCGAGGAGATCGTCACCTCCATCGAGACGCAGTCTCTGCCCGCGGACAAGTTCGCCATTCCGCGAGGCTTCAACGAAGTCAACCTGGGGGCGGGCGGTGACAGCGAATAGATGTCGCTCGAGGCGATTGGCTGCTGCGGCTACTGCGCT
>Ga0070681_10005344_pt1 | contig 12399 bp, 14 predicted proteins | sample KBSC83BmetaG_FD_65650 | JGI IMG/M metagenome (GOLD analysis project Ga0070681, IMG submission 65650) | Corn rhizosphere microbial communities from Kellogg Biological Station, Michigan, USA - KBS C8-3B metaG | ecosystem: Host-associated > Plants > Roots > Rhizosphere | place: USA: Michigan...
AAAAGGTCGTCCGCGTTCGAGATGAAGCCCTCAAGAAGATCGGTTTTTCCCGTGGTCAGAAGTTTTTGCGCCTGTTCTTTGGATTCTCGCGTCCGAGGATCATTTTGCTCACGTAAGTGCGCAAAGCGCCGCTCTCAACGAGGCGGAAATTCAAATTTCGCTCTGTCTTTTTTCGGCGAGAGAACAAGATACGCGGAGAAGTTATTGCCGCGCTTCGAAACGAAATTTTCGATCAAAGGCGACTTTCCTCCGGACAGCAATTCCTTCACTTCGTCCGCCGTGATTTCGTGTTCGCAAAGTTTCTTGGTCAACTTAAACACTTGGCGATTGTCCTGTTCCGGCTTGCGCACGTAGTAGGCGTCCTCCAATTCCACAAGTTCGCCGTCGTGCATCTTGCTTTCGCCGATGACCTTTGCTTTTGAAAGGTCGGCTTTCGCGCGCACTTTCCGCGCGACCGGCTTGCCATCCTTGCCAACCTTCGCGGCGCGCGGGGGAAACTCCCAGCGGATCCTGGCGTCGTTGCGCACGAGGAAAGCGTCGAACGGTCGACCTTTCTTGGAAGTGAATCCTTTGATCAGATCGGTCTTTCCCTTTTCGATCAAATGCACCGCCTCTTCGCGTGAGATCTCTTTTTTGCACATCAGGCGGGGAACCCGGAAGGCTTGTTTCCATTCGCCGTTCTCGCGCTCACGCAGGACGTAGTTCGAACCGACCTCGCATAATTCCGCACCTGTCGCCGGGTCCTTCCAAAACGGTTCCACCGATCCGAGATCGACCTTGTCTCCGAAATCGTATTCGGCTTTCCACTTCCCGGTCTTCTCATCTTTCGCGAGCTTGAGCGTGGCGGCAAAGGTGGCGCGCGTTTTCGCGGAAACAAATCCATCAAGCGGTCCGACGAAGCCTTTGACGACGAGCTCGCGAATCTCGCTCTCTTCCATTTTCCGGCCGCCGATGACCTTGTAGATCATGAACTCGCCGTCCTGCGATTTGTAGCCGCGTAGAGTTTCGCGGAGCGGCTTGCGATCGGTCGGCGAAATGATATCCGTCTCGCGCGCGATCGAGTCGTCTTCCTCGAAATTTTTCACCCGCTCGACGATTCCCTTGGTCTCTTCGACGATCTCAGCCATGAATTTTTGCCGCGAGAATTTCCCGCGCGTCATCTCGCGCAACTGATATTCCCACTCACCGGTCATGGCCGGACTTGTCAGGTCGGAGGCCTCTACCGCTTCAAGAAACTCGATCAACTGCTCGGCTTTTGCGCTCGGCACCAGCTCACGCTGGTTGCGGTCCATGTACTTTTGATAAATGAGCCCGTCGATAATGTCGGCGCGCGTCGCGGGCGTGCCTAGTCCACGCTCTTTCATGGCGTCGGCGGCGTCTTCGTCCTCGACTAATTTTCCCGCCGTCTCCATCGCCGACAGCAGCGTCGCTTCCGTATAACGGGGTGGTGGTTTGGTTGCTTCCGCGACCAATTTCGCTTCCAATGTTTTCGCCTGGTTATTGTCGCTGGGCGATAAGGCCGGCAACGCTTTGTCGTCATCTACGGATCCTTTTCCGTAGACTTCCAGCCAGCCTGGCGCAGTCAGCACTTTGCCTTCGGTCTTGAATCGATGCGCCGCGATCTGGCTAAAACGCGTCGTGACATCAAATTCCGCCGCGGGAAAGAAGACGGCCACGAAGCGCCGCGCGACCATATCGAAAATTTTCGTTTCCGCTTCATCGAGATGCTTCGCTTCCGAGGTGGTCGGAATAATGGCGAAGTGATCGCTGATCTGCGTGTTGTTAAAAATTCGTTTGTTCGGCCGCACCCACTCATTCGTTAGGGCTTTTTGTGCGTGTGCGCCTAAGGAGCCGGAAAGATTTCCGAGAGTCTGTTTGGCCACCGGCAGATAATCTTCAGGCAGGGCGCGCGAATCAGTGCGCGGATAAGTTAGCATCTTGTGCTTCTCGTAAAGCGCCTGCGCAATCTGCAGAGTGCGTTTAGCCGGAAAACCGAAGCGGCCATTCGCTTCGCGCTGCAGTGTAGTCAGATCATAAAGGCGCGGCGCGATTTGCGAACTGGCTTTTTTCTCCTCACTAACATCGGCAATCGGATTTCCCCGACACGCGTGCGCGACTGCTTCCGCAGCGGCCTGATCCCAAACGCGATCAGCGCGGTCGTGTTGGTCGTTATTCTTTTTAAAATCGGGACGTTGATAGACGCCTTCGTATTCGCCTCGTTCGACTTCGAATCTCGCCGTGACGCGCCAGTAAGTTCGCGGTTTGAAATTACGGATTTCCAATTCTCGTTCGTAAACCATCGCGAGCGTCGGCGTCTGCACGCGGCCGACGGAGGCGACGTTGCCGGTGCGCGAACCGAACATGCGTTTCGTGATCGCGCGAGTGCCGTTGATCCCGATCAGCCAGTCGCTTTCGCTGCGCGAGCGGGCCGCCTCGGCCAGGCCATGCATTTCGGCCTCGTCGCGCAGATGACCGAAGCCATCACGAATGGCCTGCGGCGTCATGGATTGCAACCAAAGGCGCTTGACCGGGTGTTTGTTATTCGCGAGCCGGCAAAGATTATTGAAGATAAGCTCGCCTTCGCGCCCGGCGTCGCAGGCATTGATGAGAAGATCGATGTCTTTCCGCGCGATGAGTTTCTTCAGACTGGCGAAGACACCTTTCGACTTGTCGATCGGTTTGAGTTCGAATTTCGCCGGAATGATGGGGAGCGTTTCCAACCGCCAGAAGCCGTATTTCTTTTTGTCGATGTCCTCGGGCATCAGGAGCTCGGCGACGTGACCCACCGCGGATGAGATGACAAAGTCGTCGTTCTCGAAGTGGTTCCCCTTCTTCGGCACCTTGAGGACGCGCGCGATGTCCGTGGCGACACTGGGCTTCTCGGTAATGATGAGGGCCTTAGACATGGGGCAGGAATCGAACTCACTTACGGTGGCTTTGCAAGTCAGGCCAATTTGCGGTGCGCCGAGCGCCGCTGTAACTCTCTGGCTAGCCCAGCTTAACGAAGTATTTTCCGGGCAATTGCTTGACCAGACGTTTCAATTCTAGCTGTAAAAGTGTAGATGAGACGGCTGCGCTTGGCAATTCACTCCCGGCCGCAATATCGTCGATCGAGGTCTCGGTCGCGTGGATTGATTCATAGACTCGGCGCTCCTCGTCTGAAAGTGGAGGCAACGGCCGGACCGCGGTTTCGCGAGACGGCTTGGCCTCGGGCAATAAGATTTCCAAGTCTTCCAAAACGTCTGATGCATCCATGACCAGTTTTGCGCCCTGCTGAATCAGGCGGTTCGACCCCATCGCGCTCGGTGCGTTGATGTGGCCGGGCACGGCGTAGACCGCGCGGCCTTGTTCCAGCGCCTGGGCTGCGGTGATAAGTGCACCGCTGTTCAATCCTGCTTCCACGACGAGAATGCCGTGACTCCAGCCGGAAATGATGCGGTTGCGCATCGGGAATGTTTGTCGATCTGGTTCGATATCCATGGAGAACTCGGAAATAATTGCGCCGTTTCCGCTGCGGATCTTCTCGGCAAGCGGCCCGTTCTCCGGGGGATAAAGTTTGGCTAATCCGGAGCCGATCACCGCGATGGTGCGGCCTTTCGCCGCAAGCGCACCCTGGTGCGCAGCCGTATCAATGCCGCGTGCCAATCCGCTAATCACAGTGAGCCCCGCGTAAGCAAGTTGGTAGGCGAGCTTCTTAGCTGATTCCGTGCCGTAATGAGTTGTGCGCCGCGCGCCGATAACGCCGATAGCGTGATGATCGCGGTCGAGGAGCTCTCCCCAGACGTAAAGCACAATCGGTGGCGCATGGATCTCGCGGAGCGCCCGGGCATACGACGGCGATTCCTGCGTGATAACAGTCGCACCGAAATCGCGGATCCGTTGAAGCTCAGCCGGAAGATCAATCGTCGATTCCCAATTTGAGATTTGATCGGCGACCTCATTTCCGATCCCTTCCACCTTGCGAAGGTCGGTACGCTTAGCGGCAAGGATTTGTTGCGGTTCCTGAAAAACTTCGAGCAACTTGCGCAATCGCACGGGCCCAACCGTGGGCAGCATGTTGAGCGCGATGCAGGCTTCGGTCGCGTTCATTCCAAATTGCGGAATGGGTAGCGGCGATTGACCACAATGGCCTGGTGGCGGTTCGTTGAACCGCCGCCACCATTCAAAACGGAATCTCGTCTTCGTCCGGTTCGGAAGACGCCGATTTCTTAGGCGGAGCGCTGGTTTGTCTGCTATCTCCAGGCGGTTCGGCCCCGCCAGGAGGTCGGCCACCGAGAAGTTGCATATTATCGGCCACAACTCGCAGGCGCGTTCGCTTCTGTCCGGTTTGCTTGTCGTCCCAAGTATCCATTTGGAGCCGCCCTTCGACGAAAACCGGTCTGCCTTTTTTTAAATACTCGCTGGCAACCTCTGCTGTTCGTCCCCAAAGCGTGACGTCGACGAACGTGACTTCTTCGCGCTTTTCGCCGCTGTCAGTCGTGTAAGACCGATTTACCGCGACGCCGAGATCACAGACAGCGCTGCCTTTAGGCGTATAACGCACTTCCGGATCACGTGTGACATTTCCTAGCAAAAGAACTTTGTTGAGGTTCGCCATGTCGCGCTTATAGCGAAATCACTTTGACTTTGCCACTTTTTTTGGCGCTTTCTCCTTGTTCTCCTCGAGCCGCTGGTAATGCTGCCGGTAAACGTCAGGATCCAGTTTGAATTTGGTCCGCAGGCGTACGATCGACTGGGGATCGGTGTGCAGGATAAAGTTCACGTAATAACCGGAATCCAGCGACCCGGCCATGTACGAGAAGTGACGCTTGTCCATCTTTTGGACCTGTTCGACCTTGGCGCCTTCCTTCTCAAACTCGGATTCCAAGCGCTCGATCATTTCTTTTACGTTTTCATCTTTGGCCTGCGTGTTTAGCACCAGGAGAGCTTCATAACGACGATTCATATTTCTTCGGTTTTGTTAAACGTGTTCATGGCTGAAACGAGACCATTGTCAATCGCGCATTTCAACGCCTCCACTGCGCGATCGATGGTGGATCGCACGATTGGCTTCTCCTCATCGAAGAAGCGACTCAGTACGTAATCGGATGATCCCTCGCGTGGCGCGGCCCCAATTCCGATGCGTAAACGTGGGATTTCTTCCGTTCCAAATTGGACTATGACCGATTCAAGGCCGTTATGGCCGCCTGGTCCGCCGCGTGCGCGCATTCGAAGACGGCCCAGCGACAATGAGAAATCGTCCAGAACTACGACGATTTCCTGCGGCTCGATTTTGTAGAACTGCGCAACGGCGAATAGTGGATACCCGCTGCGATTCATAAAGCTCAAAGGCTTGACCAGAAGCACAGCTCCGCACCTCGCCGCGACTGCATCCTCTCGCGCGTGAGGGACCGATTTTTCCCACGGTGATCCAAACTGCGCCGCCAGCTGGTCGACGACAATAAAACCGATGTTGTGTCGGGTCGCCGCATACTCCGAGCCGGGATTTCCAAGACCGGCGATCAGCCGGATTGGCGGATCTGTTTCTTCCACTGGTATGGTGCCGCCGTCATTCTTAGCGGAGTGAAGCGCAGCGAAACGAAGTCGAAGAATCCCGAGGAATTCCCCTGAAGTTTGGCTGCGGGACCCCTCGACTTTGCTGCGGCCCGCTCGGGATGACGACAGTTACTTCTTCTCTTTCTCTTTTGGAGCTTTTTCTTTGCCAGCCGCAGCAGGAGCAGCAGCTTCGCCCTCTTGTTTCTTCTCGGTGATCACTTCCGGTCCGGCGGCAGCAGCCTCAGCTTCCGCTGCAACTGGTTGTTCCTCAACGACGGGCGCCACAACAGAGAAGGCCGTTAAATCGACCTGTACCTTTGGCGTGACACCCTGTGGAAGTTGAATGTCGCGGACGTGAATGGCATCGCCGATGTTCAATTGCGAAACGTCCACAGTGATCCGATCCGGCAAATCGCCGGGCAGACATTCAATTGCTAATGCGCGCAAGCTTTGCTCAAGCAATCCACCAAAAGTCTTAACGCCAACAGCTGTGCCCACAGGTTCGAGTGGTACCTCAGCCTCGATCATCTGGTCCATGGAGACGGCGTGAAAATCCACGTGACGAATCTCGCCCCCGACAGGGGAGTGTTGTACTTCCTGCACAAGCGCTGTGCGGCTTTGGCCGCCGTCGCCAATTTCTAGCTCGACCAGGACGTTTTCCCCTGAGGCCTGGCTCATCATCGCGTTGATATCCCGCGTGGAGACTTGGAGCGGCTGCGGTTTGTCATTGCCTCCGTAGATGACAGCCGGGATGAATCCGCGTGCTCTGATTTTCCGTACAGCGGAGCGTCCAACGTTTGAGCGCGGTTCTGCTTTAAGCTTAACTTGTTTTGCCATTTTTTTCGTTCTCGATGTTGAACAGCGACGACACCGATTCGTCGTTGTGGATCCGTTTGATGCCTTCCCCGAGAAGCTCGGAGACACAGAGCACTGCGACCTCAAATCCTTCCACAGTGCGCACCGGCGTGCTGTTGGTCGTAACTAATTCCGTAATTTCGGATTTTTGCAACCGCGGAATGGCCACGTCCACCAGCACCGCATGCGCCACACCAGCGTAAATGTTGCGTGCGCCGTGCTTTTTTACTATCGCCGCCGCTGATGTCAGGGTGCCCGCCGTTTCAGTGAGATCATCAACCAGCAGCACGTCGTGGTTGTCTACGTCGCCGATTAAATAAAGTGCTTCAGTCTCAGTAGCGCTTTTGCGCTCTTTCGCCACAATCGCCAGATTGGCACCGAGTGCTTCTGCATAGGCCGAAGCCATTTTCAGACCGCCGAGATCTGGTGAAACGACGGTTGTTTTGCCAGTCATTCGCTTGCGCAAATATTTGATCAACACAGGCGCCGAGTAGAGGTGATCCACCGGGATGTCGAAAAAGCCTTGCACCTGTTGCGCATGCAGATCCATCGTAAGCACGCGATTCACGCCTGCGGCGTGCAGCAAATTCGCCACGAGCTTTGCTGTGATCGGCACGCGCGGCTGATCCTTGCGGTCCTGACGCGCATATCCAAAAAATGGAATGACAGCCGTGATTCGGTCCGCACTTGCGCGTCGTGCGGCATCCACCATGATCAGCAACTCCATCAAATGCTGATTGGTCGGCGGGGAAGTCGGCTGCACAATGAAGACGTCGTGTCCGCGAATGTTCTCCTCGATTCTGACGTATGTCTCGCTATCCGGAAACGCGCTGATCGTCGCCTGTCCCAGCGGCACGCCGATGTACTTGCAAATTCGCTCGGCCAAATCGCGGTTTGCCGACCCGGTGAAGACTTTTAATTCAGGTTGAAGTGCGAACATTGCGAGCCGCTACAATAGGCGGACACGATCAAAATTAGCAAACCGGATTTGACGGCGGTGCGAGAAAAAAAGGCCTGTCTCAGACGGCTGCGTTGCCGACCGCGTCTTGCGAAAATGCGGTTATCCGCCAAGGTATCTGGTCTCCCAAAACCGAATAAAATCATGGCTGCTGACGCGATCCGAGTAGAACGCCCAACCACAAATTCGAAGCTCTTCGTGCACACACGCTGGGACGTCATTCCAGCCGCGGCAGGGCTTTTTCATTTCGTATATCTTTTCGCCCTGTACTTTTTGTTTCCGCATACTCCGCTGTGGATGATGCTAATTCTCGGGTTCGTTTATTCGCTGATGGTGAATGCGAATATTAACGGGGTGGGGCACAACTTCATTCATAATCCGTTTTTCCGATCGCAACTTCTCAATCGGCTGTTTGGAATCACGCAATCGATTGCCTGCTGCTTCTCGCAGACGATGTACGACGCCGTGCATATGCAGCATCACAAGGGGAACTCCGACCGGCAGGATGAACAAGGTGACACGATCGATTGGTTATCGATCTACAGACACGGCCATGACGGCGAGGCCGAAAATCCGTGGAGCTATGTTTTCCTGAGTTTTTTCCGAGACGACGTCGGCACGATCCGCAAGGATCTGCGGAAACGGAAAAATGGAGATGATTTCTGGGGCAACATTGAACTGGCGGCATTCGCGACGACGCTTTTTGTAATGGCGGTCATTGTACCGACGGATCCGATTCACTTCATCAACTGGCGATTCATCGTGTACTTCCTGCCGTTTTGGTATCTGGGCCATTGCTTCAGTTACTTGAACGGCTACTACCGGCACTACGGCGCGAATCCGGATAAGCCGATTGCCTGGGGCGTAAGCAGTTATGGAAAAATTTATAACTGGCTGTTTTTCTACAACGGCTATCACGCCGAACATCATTTCCGGCCAAAGGTTCACTGGACTAAAATGGAAAAATTTCACCGGAGCATTGAGCATCTGCAGAAGCAGGAAGGCGTGCGCACGATCAAGCACGCGCACATGTTCGGTTTTTTGGATCCTGATTTGCCGAAGCGTCGCGACCGCAATCAAAGCGCGCGGGTGGAAGTAGCTGAGCCCTCTCTAAGCAGCGACTGAAAGCGGTTTTGCTCGCGAGCGCGCCGCGCGTTCTAATTGCTGTTTTACGTCGCAATTACCTTTGACCAATCACCTGGATTTGTCTGACGAAACAGACGCATTCCGGGATACCACGGTGAGTCGGTTCGATTTTCCATCCATCGCCAATCACAATGCGAATGCAACAAGACGCCACGTCGGTACACCCATCGCGCCGGCGAGATGCACTGGCATACTGTCGATTGTGACCATTAGATCGAGTGCGGCGATCGTTCGCGCCGCTTCGTATAGATCGTCGTCTCCTGAGTTGATTCCAAAACCGATTGGCCGCTTCGTTAACGCACGTCCGCGCTGGATAATGTGAAGCGTGATCCCCGGGATGCGCTCGAATCCGGCAAATAATTGCAGCGGCACAGATCGGCGCGGATCCCAGTCGCTACCCTGCCACATAAGCCCCACGTTAATATCACTCGTCAGCGGAAAACTGCGGGGTGCAATGTGTATGTACGGGATTTGAACTGGGATAGTCTGGATGCTCGTGCGAAACAAGTGCGGCAGCTCACTTAACTCAATCGCCACATCATAATTTTCGCTTGGAACGTTGTTGTAGCGTGTTACCAGGCTGTCAATTCCTTCAACATGCTCGAGCACGGGCGAGACGGAAGCTTGCGCGTGCAATGTGACGTGGCGCGCAGCGCGTCGAAGCAATGGCAGGTAGCGGACGAACTGCAATGTGTCGCCGAGTCCGTAGCAGCAGCGAACCAGCACGCGTTTTCCCTCTAGCGGTTCTCCACGCCACGTGGATTCCCCCTCACCACTGGACTGAGCAAAACGATCGCGGTTGTGCAAGGCGCAATCACTGATGCGCCAGCCTGCTTCGAAATCACCACAACACATGTGCTGCCGCCACAGATCTGCCAGTCGCTGGGACATCCTAGAAAGGAACGCTCCTGCTTCAGGTGTTGGATCGGCAAAACTACTGCCGCGCGAAATCGTTGCGGAGTTTTTCTTTGGCTGCTTCGCATTCCTCGCCTAGCCGGCGAACATCGGAGGCGAGTTGCTTCTCCAAAGAATCAATCTCGTCGATTTTGCCCTGAGTCTGCGCCTTTCCAATCTGATCTCTCAGGAAAAGCTCTTTCTCGGCAATCTTCGCACGATATTTCGAATCGATTTCAGCGAGTGCTTTCTTTTGTTCCTCAGTAAGCGAGAGCGATGGCGACGTCTTTTGAAGCCGTTCCATTGCGAGTTCGTAAGCCGATTTCATTCGATTTTACCTCGTGAAACAATCGACGCATTGCTTCTCGGAAATCAATTCTTAAATTGGTTTCGATGCCTTCACCAATTCGGCTGCTCAGTATCGACTTTGATGGCACGCTCGTTTCGCGTGCGAGCGAACCGGTGTTCAACTCCAAATGTATGGAGTTGATTCGCGACCTGCAAAACTCTGGGGCGATCTGGGCAATCAACACGGGACGCTCAGTTGATCTGCTCGAGAAAGGTCTCGCCGAGTTCGCGCTGCCAATTCGTCCGGATTTCATTCTCACGACCGAACGCGACGTTTTTCGCCCGGGGCAAAATGGCGAGAAATGGGAACCGTTCGGCGATTGGAATCAGCAATGCGCGCGCGACCATGCCGAGTTGTTTTCTTCTGCTGGTTCGGTCCTGGCTGAATTCGTGGACTTCGCAACAGATCAAACGAAAGCGCGTCTACTCTACAACTCTGAAGGCCTTGAAGGGCTCGCCGCCGACAGCGAGGAAGAGTTAGATCGCATCACGGATTTCATCCGGCAGGCGCGCGCTGGCCATCCGAAGTTAGATTACCAGCGCAATGGGGTTTACCTCCGTTTCTGCCACGCTGATTACCACAAAGGCGCGACGCTGGCTGAGCTCGCGCGTTTACTGGATGTGCCGCGCGAAAATATTTTCACGGCGGGCGATCACCACAATGATGTGTCGATGCTGGACGGAACATTTGCAGCGATGCCGTCATGTCCCGCCAATGCTATTCCGGAAGTGCAAAATGCAGTGAGGAACGCTGGGGGTTACCTTGCACAGAAGAACCATGGCGCCGGTGTCCATGAAGCACTGGTGCACTTCGTGAACGTACATTCGTCCAAGCGTTGAAGGGTTGATGCCGGTCAAGCCGCGATTTTTCCTCGGCGTCAACGTTTCAACGGTTTAATTCTTCAACGTTGCTGTCACCACTTCACGTTGCCGGATCCCATCGGGCCCGGAGCGTAACGTTGGTCGTCGGGCATTTTTTCACCAGGGACAGCTGCGCCAGATTGCGCGGACGACGGATCGGAGATTGTGTCGTTAGTCACAGAGGTGCAGCCCGCGAACAAGGAGACAATGACCAAAACGAGAACGCCTGTCAGTGCGGCTTGTTTAGTCACTAACAGGAACCTATGTGGAGGACATCCCCGATGCAACCAGCCCGAACGCATGGAATTCAAACACCGCACTTACAGTCTGAACGATTGGAGTACGAATTCAGAAGCCACCGGAATGCGCAGAGGTCATTCCCTCGCCGCCAGGAGCGTATGACGGACGTTGGAAGTGGGCTGCGGTACTGGTCATTGGTGCTTCGCTTGGTGCGTACTCTGTTACGACACCCTCCTGGCGTGATGAGGCACAAGCGGAAAGCAGCCACGCAATTACTAAAACAAGCATCCCAAACCACACAGCACCTTTGTTCACAAAGCCGAATCTACCAATCATAGAGCCCGATGCAAACAACGGAACTCGCTGATCGAAGTCAAAGAGCCGCCGCGAAAAAGTTTTGCGCGGAAAGAGAAGCTCGCGTTTAGTTCTGCATGGCCGGCAACTGGGGCGAGCCTGAACGCATGTGGGATGAATACGACTGGGAGCGTTTTCTTCAGCAACAAGACGGGAAGACCGAAAAGTACATGCAGTTGCTGGAAACATATCTTGATGATCCGCGCCGCGACGAAATTATCGCGCGGGAAATGGGTTGGACACAATTGCTGGATGAAAAAGACTGGAGCGCGGAGGTGGATGCGCTTCTGGATGAAACCGCTGCCGAAGAGGAAGAGTCCGACGTTGATAATACACCTGCGTCCAGCGAAACCTTCCAGGAGCACGATCTTTATCGCGCTGCCTTCGATCTCACACTATGGATCGATCAATTGTTCGATCAAAATCCTACACTTCAGAACGAGCCGGCAGCCGTTAAGCTTGCTACTCACGCGGCTCTGGCCAGCGCTAAGCTGGCAGCAGCGTTGAGCGGTGATCATCTCGACGAAATCGGGATGACGATCGCGTATTTGAAACGGGCCTTGAAGGCGATCACGACCTCGATGAATGCAGCCGCACAAATGCGAAAGACCGCTGGGCTCATCAGCCGGCCGGATTACCTGGTGCTGCAGCAACGGCTCTTTGAAGTCCGCGACGGCATCGTAAGTCTTATGGGTGAATATCGCGCTGAGTGGCGCCGTCGTTTCGGCCCGGACAGTTTTCAGCGTTGAATGAAATAAGGGCGCGCTCCGTCCAATCATGCAAACGGAAGCGACTCTGGCGCAGTCCGATGTGTCGGAATTGGATCTGGTAAAACGATGCCAGGCCGGTGACACCGAAGCATTCGACGAGCTGGTAACTCGCTACCGGACACGAGTATTCAGCATGATTTACAACATGGTCCACAGCGAACAGGACGCATGGGATCTGGCTCAGGACAGCTTCCTAAAAGCATGGAAATCGATTGGACGCTTCCGCGGTCAGTCGTCCTTTTACACCTGGATATATCGCATCGTCATGAACGTTACGATCGATTGGCTGCGCAAAAAGAAGATCAAGGGCGGCGACGCTGAGTTCGACGACGCAATTCAACTTAGAGAGATTGACCCGGCATCCAAAACTGTTCCGAAAACGGAAGCGTTGCCTCATCAACTCATGGAACGCGACGAGATCCGCGCCCGGATCGACAA
>Ga0070681_10005345_pt1 | contig 12398 bp, 11 predicted proteins | sample KBSC83BmetaG_FD_65650 | JGI IMG/M metagenome (GOLD analysis project Ga0070681, IMG submission 65650) | Corn rhizosphere microbial communities from Kellogg Biological Station, Michigan, USA - KBS C8-3B metaG | ecosystem: Host-associated > Plants > Roots > Rhizosphere | place: USA: Michigan...
TCGCGCGTGCGATCCACCAGCAGGATCGAGTGATTCACGATGATGCCGATCATCATGATGAAGCCGATCATCGTCAGCAGATCGAGCGGCTGGAACGCGACCAGATCGAGCGCGCGGATGCCGAGCACGCCGCCAGCGAGCGCGAGCGGCACAGTCAGCACCACGACCGCCGCATCGCGTAGCGACCGGAACATCGCCGCCATCAGCATGAACAGCACGATCAGCGCGAGGATGAAGTTCTTCGCCATCGTCGCGACGGTCGCCTGCAGGTGATCGGCGCTGCCGGCGAGGCGGATGTTCGCGTCCGGCGGCAGCTTCGCTTTCAGCGCGGGCACGATGTCGTGCTCGATCGTCTTCAGCGCGTCCTCGAGCGAGAGCGTCTGCGGCGGATCCATCGTCAGCGTGACCGTGCGGCGATGATCGAGGCGGCGGATCTGGCTCGGACCGACCGCAGTCTCAAGCTTGATGACGTCGCCGAGCGGTATGACCTGGCCGCTCGGCGTGACGAGCGGCGCTTCGGCGAGCGCCTCGGGCGTCTCGCGGCGATCGGCGCGCAGGATGATCGAAAGGCGGCGCTGGCCGTCGAAATATTCGCCGAGCCACGCGCCGTCGCCGAGCGCACGCACGATGGTGCCGAGCGAGTTGCGATCCCAGCCGGCCTCGGCGATGCGGCGGTCGTTCGGCACCGCGTGCAGCTCGAGCGTCGTCTGGTCCGTGTTCGGATTGGCCTGCACGTTGGCGCCGGGGAACTTCGCTTCGAGCATCCTGCGGCCTTCCTCGGCCACCTTGTTCAACGTGTCCGCATCGTCGCTCTGCAGGTGGATCGCGACCGAGCGCGCCGAGCCGCCGACGCCGCCGAACAGCTCGCCCTCGGTCGCGAACGCGCGCGTGTCCGGGAAGCCGACCGTGATCTCGTCGCGCATGAGCTTCTCGAGATCGCCGATGCGCTTCTCGTCGACGACGCGCGCGCCGATCGTGCCGCCGCCCGGCCAGAGCCAGATGTAGTAGTTCTTGAGCGCGGGCTGCTTCTCGCCCTTCATGTACGGCTCGAGCCGCTTGATCAGCGTGCCGCCGATCTCGGCGTTGACCTTCTCGGGGCTCATGCCCGGCGGGAAATTGAAGAACGCGTCGATCGCCGCGCGCTTGACCGGCGGCAGGTAGTCCATCTTCGGCAGGAAATACCACGCGAGGAACAGCGGCAGCACGAGCAAACCGAGCACCCAGCCGATCTGCTTCGGCCGCGAATCGGTCCAGCGCAGGATGCGTTCGGTCAGCGCCGGCCAGCCGTCGCCGTAGCCGGACTTCAGCTTCTTCGCCTTGAGCCAGCCGCCGGCCGCCGCGGGCAGCACCGTGATTGCGACGACGATCGAAAGCGCGACCGCGATCGAGATCGTGAGCGCGAGGTCCGCGAAGATCTGGCCTTCGACGTCGCGCAGGAACAGCACGGGGAGGAACACCGCGATCGTCGTGATCGTCGAGGCGATCAGCGCCGGCACCACTTGTTCGGTGCCGGTCTTCGCCGCTTCGAGCGGCGTCATGCCGGCTTCCTTCAGGCGAATGATGTTGCCGGATACGACGATCGCGCCTTCGACGACCATGCCGACCGCGAACGCGAGACCGGCCAGCGAGATCACGTTGAGGCTGCGTCCGCCGAGATCGAGCGCGCCGAACGTCGCCAAGAGGCACACCGGAATCGCGCTCGCGATCAGCAGCGTCGCGCGCCAGTCGCGCATGAACCACCAGACGCAGAAGAGCGCCAGCAGCGCGCCGACGATGAGGTTTTCGGTGAGGAGGTTCACCGCGCGATGGATGAAGAGCGCCGAATCGAAGCTCTGCTCGATGCCGAGCCCGCGTGCCTTCAGCGGACCGTTGCGCAATTCCTCGACGACCTTCTTGACCTGCTCGAGCGTGCCGAGCACGTTCGCGCCCGGCGCGCGCAGCACCTGCAGGCCAATCGCCGGATTGCCGTTCTGGTAGACGAAGAACTGCTGCTCGGGCGGCTTCAGCTCGACCGTCGCGACGTCCTCGAGCTTGACCGGCCGGCCGTCGCGCCATGCGAGCACGAGCTCGCCCAGATCCTCCGGTTTGTAGCGACCCGTGAAACGCAGCGCGTACTGGCGCCGGCCGACCTCGACCTGGCCGCCCGACACGTCGATCGGATCGGCCGCGCGGTTGGCGATGTCCGGTATGCCGATGCCCATCGCGGCCGCCTTGGCGAGATCGACCGTGATGCGCACGTCGTCGGGCGGTCCCGCGTTGACGTTGACCGACGCGACGCCGGGCACCGATTCGATGCGCGGCTTGATGACGTCCTCGATGAAGTGGCGATAGCTCTCGATCGGCCCTTTCGTGCCCGGCAGGAGCTGCACGAAGAACCACGACAGCGAATCGTTCGAATCGTTGCCGCCGCCGCCGATCTGGATCACGGGGCGATCCGCGTCCTGCGGCAGCGGGCGGATGCGGTTCATGCGGCCGATCACGTCGACCAGCGCGGCCTTCATGTCGGTGCCGATCGAGAACGTGAGGTTGATGAAGCTGCCGCCCGAGTTCGCGTTGCCTTCGATCTCCTCGACGCCGGGGAGGCCCTGCAGCACCTGCTCCTGCGGCTCGAGCAGCTGCGCTTCGGCTTCCTCGGGCGAGGCGGCGCGCCAGCCGGTGAAGATCGTGATGTTCGGGCGGTCGATGTCCGGGAAAAGCTGCAGCGGCAGCTTCATCAGGCTCATCGCGCCGAACAGGCAAATCAGGGCGACCGTGACGGCCACCGCGATCGGGTTACGGATGGAGGCGGCGATCAGTCGCATGGCGGCCCTCCCAAGGCCTTCGGCGGCTCGACGTTAGCGTTGCGTCGTACCGATCGGATGCGGCAAGAGTCATGCGCGTTCCGCGTGATACGGCCAAGCGAACGGGCCCGACGCCGAACCGTGCGACGTCCGGGAATACGCCGGAATGATGGCGGCGACGAGGCCGCCAGATGACCGCGATGGGACGCATCGCACGCATCGACATCTGTGATGTCGATCGGGCGCGAACGGTTTGGACAACCGGGTCAGGGCGACCCGAGTTTTTCCCGAAGCGATGCGATCTCGGCGTCCGCCTCGCCGCCGTAGCGCGCGTCGATCGCGTTCAGGATCTCCATGGCACGCGTGCGATTGCCCGCTGCGATGGCGGCTTCGGCTTCGGCGGTCTTCGTCGCCAGCGCGTGCCCGAGGTCGGCGCGGCAGGCCGCACGCTTGGCCGGATCGACTGCGTTCGGCGCATCGAGCGCCTTCAGCGCACGCTCGAGGCCGGCCGCATCGGCGATCGCGTGGCCGGTGCGCGGCATCGTCACCGACGCGACGTCGAGCACGCACGAGTCCTTCAGCGATTTGCGGCTGACGAGATCGTTGTGCAGGTTCGCCTCGTCGCCATCGCCGGTCAGGAACACGAGCCGCGTCGAATCCTGGAAGCGCCTGAAGAGATCGGCCGGCGGCAGCGCGATGCCGTCGCCGCCGAGCGGATCGCTGCCGGCATTGAGCAATGCGCCGCGGAAGAGATCCGGATACGCGAGCGCGACGCGGAGCGCGACGCGCGATCCGCCCGAGAGACCGCCGACGTACGTGCGGTTCGCATCGAGCGTGTAGCGCTTGCGGATGTTCTCGTAACCGAGCAGCGCGAGCGGGATGCGGCGGTCGAGCGTGTCCGCGTCGTTGCCCGAGCGCGCGGCGCTCACGAAGATCATGCCGTGCCGGTCGAGCACGTGCGGCCAGTCCTTCGGCAGCGCGGCTTCGGGCCACGGCGGAATGAAGACGAGCAGCCCATAGCCGCCCGGCGGCGGCGCGCCTTGCGGGACGTAGACGACGAAGCGTTCCCGCGCGAGATCGAGCGGCTCCGCCTTCGCGTTCGCGAGGCGCGGTTTGATCCGCTCGAACGCGAGCGGCGTCAGCAGGCGGCGCGCCAGCTCGCTGCTGCTCGCCGCGGCGGCGTAATCGCCGAACGTCACGTCCTTCATGAGCCCGCCGTCGGCCGCGATCGCGGGCGCCGCTGCGAAACCGAGCGCCGCCAGCATGGCGTGCCACGGGGATCGGGATGCCGGACGCGACCGCGTCCGCGAAGTCGTTCGCTGAGTCTGCATGTGCGCGCAGCCAGCATAAGGGCGCGCGCGCTGCGCATGTTTCGGCCGGCGCCGAAACGTCCTCGCTTCGGCGCGCGCGAGAATCGCTTCACCTTTCGCGAGGCGCAACGTGACAACGACCCGGCGTGAGTTCATCGAGAGCGTGGCAGCGACGTCGCTCGCGCTCGGCCTCGGGATCGGCGGCACCGCGCGCGCGTCCGACCGGAGCCGTCGCATGACGATCACCTGCGTGATCCGCTACCAGATCGATCCCTACCAGCGCGACGCGTTCAAGGCCTACGCGGCGAACTGGGGCCGCATCATTCCGCGCTGCGGCGGCCACCTGATCGGCTATTTCCTGCCGCACGAAGGCACCAACGACGTCGGCTGGGGCCTGATCGCCTTCGAAAATCTCGCCGCGTACGAAGCGTACAAGGCGCGCCTGAAGACCGATCCGGAGGCGCGCGCGAACTTCGAAGCCGTTGCGAAGAACCGCTGCATCCTGCGCGAGGAGCGCAATTTCGTCGAGGTCGTCGAGGCGACGTTCGGCAAGCCTTCGACGCTACAATCCACCGGATGAGCGCACGCCGGGCGACGCAGGCGGAGAAGGGCCACGCATTTCGCGCGCTGCACGCGCGCGCGGGCGCGTTCATCATTCCGAATCCGTGGGATGTCGGCTCGGCGCGGATCCTCGCGAACGCCGGCTTCGAGTCGCTCGCCACGACGAGCGCGGGCTTCGCGTTCTCGCTCGGCCGGCGCGACAACACGATCGCGCGTTATGCGATGCTCGATCACGTCGCGACGCTCGCCGCGGCGACCGGGCTGCCGGTCAGCGCCGACCTCGAAAATGGATATGCCGACACGCCCGAAGGCGTCGGCGAGACCTACGCGCTCGCGGCGACGACCGGCATCGTCGGCGCTTCGATCGAGGATTCGACCGGCGATTCCGCGCGTCCGCTGTTCGACATCGCAGTCGCGGCCGAGCGCGTTCGCGCGGCGGTCGAGGCGGTGCGCGCGCTGCCGTTTCCGTTCACGCTGACGGCGCGGGCCGAGAACTTCCTCGTCGGGCGCAGCGATCTCGCCGACGTGATCCGCCGGCTGCAGGCGTACCAGGAGGCCGGCGCGGACGTGCTGTATGCGCCGGGGCTCGTCGAGCGCGACGACATCGCGGCGGTCGTGAAGGCGGTCGACCGGCCGGTCAATGTGGTCATGGGTCTTGCCGGTGCGCGATTCAGCCTGCGCGAGCTCGAAGCGCTCGGCGTCAAGCGCGTCAGCGTCGGCAGCGCGCTCGCGCGCGCGTCGTTCGGCGCCTTGATCGATGCGGCGAAAGAGATGCGCGAGCACGGCACGTTCGCGTTCGCGGATCACGCGGTTGCGTATCGCGAGCTCGGCGCGATGTTCGATGCGTCGCCGACCGACCGGTTGCACAGGTAGACCGCCGCACACGCTTCGACGTTTCGCATCGCCGATTCCCCGAGTTGCAGGACGAACGGCACGGGACATCCGCGCCGTGCCGCGAACACGATTCGCGACCCCCATCGCTGGAGCGTTAGCCGTGTCGAAAGCAGGGAAGTGGTTCGTCGCGTTGTTGCTCGTCACGCTCGTGTCCGCGCAGGCTGCCGAGAGCGATCGCGCGATCGTCGAGCGCCAGTCGCGCGAGTTCTCGGATGCGTCAGCCGCCGGCGACGGCAAGACACTCGGCAGTTACGTCGATGATCGCGTGATCTTCATGAACGAAACGGGTGAGATCGCGACCCGAAAAGATCTTGCCGAAAGCACGCCGCCGCCGGCCGGGATCGTCAACAAGCTCGCACAGAGCGACGTGCGCATCGAGATGCATGGCGACACGGCCGTCACGAGTTTCACCGACAACCTTACGCAGCACGCGAACGGCGGCGTGCGCACGGGGAGCTTTCTGTCGACCGAAGTCTGGCAGAAGGAGAACGGCCGCTGGCTCATGATCTCGAGCCAGACCATGACGAAGCCGAAGGAGCCCGTGGCGATCGCGCTGAAGCCGGCGGAGCTCGATGATTACGTCGGCACGTACGGCGCGAATGGCGTGAGCGTGAAGATCGATCGCGACGAGGCTGCGCTCACGAGCTCGACGAACGGCGCCGCGGCGACGAAGCTCGAGATGGAAGCGCGCGATGTTGCGTTCACGCCGGGGCAGCCGCGCATGCGACGCGTCTTTATTCGCGATGGCGGCAAGGTGACGGGGTTTTTGTCGATTCACGCGTCGGGTGACGTGTTCTTCAGGCGATCCTGAGTCTCTCGCGCGCTGCGTTTCCCCTCTCCCGCTTGCGGGAGAGGGGAGCAGCAAAGCGAGAGAAGGGAAAGCAGCGCGTCAGTGCAGCAACCGCACCTTGTCCTTGTAGCTCCGCGAAAGCTTCAGCTGCTGCCCCGAATCGAGAATCAGGAAATACTCGCCGTTGAGATGCGAGCGCAGCTCGCGCACGCGCGCGACGTTGACGATCGTCGAGCGGTGGATGCGCTGGAACCGGCGCGGATCGAGCTTGCCTTCGAGCTCGCGCATCGTCGCGCGCAGCACGTGCGTGTCCTGGCCGGTGTGCACGCACATGTAGTCGCCGGCGGCGTCGATCCAGAGGATGTCGTCCATCGGCACGCGCAGGATGCGGCCCGAATCCTTGATCGCGAGCCGGTCGTCGGCGGGGCGTCCGCCGGCGCGGTCGGCGTCGGCGAGCGCCTCGTCGAGCGTGAGGTCGGGCCGGCCGGACATCGTGCCGAGCAATCGCAACAGACGTCCGCGATGCTCGTCGGCGTCGCGCGTCGACAGCTCGTGGCGCACGCGGTCGAGCGCGCTGTCGAGGCGCGCGTCCTCGACCGGCTTCAGAAGGTAATCGAGCGCGTTCGCCTCGAACGCCTTCAGCGCGTACTGGTCGTACGCGGTGACGAACACCGTCAGCGGCATCTGCGCCGCCGGCACGGCCTTCAGCAGCTCGAATCCGTCGACGCCGGGCATCTGCACGTCGAGGAACATCAGGTCGGGCTGGTGCTCGGAGATCGCGAAGAACGCCTCGCGCCCGTTGCCGGCCTCGCCGACGATCTCGACGTCGGAATGGCGCGCGAGCCGGAGCGCGAGCCCGCGCCGGGCGAGGGGTTCGTCGTCAACGATCAGCGTACGCAGGGGCATCGGCTAGGTCCTCGGCAGCGAGCCGCTCCAGCGGCAGGCGTAGCGTTACCAGAGTTCCGCGCGGTTCGCACGTGCGGATGGTAAAGCTCTGGCGTTCGCCGTAGAGGACGCGCAGCCTTTCGCGCGTATTGGCGAGGCCGACGCCGTGGCCGCCGCCGCTTTTCGGGGCGTAGTCGGCGCTGCCGGGGCCGTCGTCGCGGAGCGTGATCTCGAGCGCGCCGTCGACCGTGTGCGCGACGAGCTCCATGCGGCCGCCTTCCTCGCGACGCGAGACGGCGTACTTGATCGCGTTCTCGATCAGCGGCTGCAGGATCAGGCTCGGCACCAGCGCGCTGCCGGCCTCGGGCGTCACCAGCATGCCGACGCGCAGGCGATCGCCGAAGCGCACCTGCTCGATCATGAGGTAGCGGCGCACCGATTCGATTTCCTGGTCGAGCGTGACGCGCTGCTCGGGATCGGAGTCGAGCGAGTAGCGCAGGAAACCCGAGAGCGCGCCGACCATGCCGTTGGCCTGGTCGCGGCGGCCGTCGAGCACGAGCGTCGAGATCGCGTTCAGCGTGTTGAAGAGGAAATGCGGATTCAGCTGGTAGCGCAGCATGCGCAGCTGCGCCTGGTGCGCCATCGCGGTCGCATGCAGCGCCGTTTCCTTCTCGTGCTGCAGCTGGCGCGCGAGCTTGATGCCGACGTACGCGGCGGTCCACGCGAAGAGGAGATACAGCGCGCCGAAGAAATACGAGATGTAGCCGAGATAGCTCGGCGGCGGCTTGCAGTCGTCGCACATCGCGTAGAGCACGAGCTTCCAGATGTAGCCGTAACATGCCGACGTCACGAACAGCACGAGCCCGCCGGCCCAGAGCCGGTGGCTGAGCGGCTTGTCCCAGGTCGCCTCGATGACGGCGCGGATGATCAGCGTGAAGAAGACGCCGCAGGCGAAATCGATCAGGCAGACCTTGTAGTAGTCGATCGAGCGCCCGACGCCGATGCCGGCCAGGAACTGCTCGAAGGCGAAGGCGGCCCAGACGAGCAGCTGCAGCGTGTAGAACTGGCGGCTGGAGCGGGAGAGCAGCGGTTTCAAGGCGGTTCGGGACGCGGCGGTATCGCGGCTGATGGTAAGCGGTTTCGCGCGGTCGGGCCCGGCTGTCCGTCGTAAAGGTGGAACGCCTGATCCCGCGCGCGCTCCGGGATGCGGGTCAGTCGCGCGAGACGCTGCCCGAAAGCGCCGTCTTCGCGCGCGCAAGCGCATGTGCGCGCGAGCGGCGGGACGATTTCGGTACTTGCGCCGTCGTGGCCATGCCTTGAGCATGGCGGCCGGTGCCCCAACACGGCCTTTAGCGGACTGAACATGCGACGCGCCGCGCGTTAGAGTGCGCGCGGGCGAACGGGCACGGTGATCGATGGAAGCCGAACACAATCAGACCGCGACCGCGTTGATCAAGGCGGTCGCCATCCTGCAGCTCAAGGTGCTGCTCGGCGCCGCGCGCGATCTTGCCGTCGGTCCGGCCGCGATCGCGGCGGCGCTGGCCGACCTCGTGCTGATGAAGCAGCAGAAGCCGCGCTTCTTCGCGATGGTGCTGAAGTTCGGCGAGCTCAGTGACCGCTACATCGACGTCTGGTCCGGCGGACGCGATCCGGACGAGGATCCGCGCGAGAACGTCGACGCGCTCATCGCTCGCGTCGAGACGGTCGTGCGCGATCCCGAAGTCGGCGCGCGGCAGGCGCGCGTGCTCCGACGCTGGGCCGAGCGGCAGGCCGCGCGCGCGAAGCGCCGCGCGGCAGCGCAGCTCACCGCGCGTCTCAGCCCGCCGAAGCCGCCGCCTTGACGCGCACCGCTATTCGGCCGAGTCGCGTCCGGTGAAGAAGTAGACAAGGCCGAGCACGAAGATGATCAGCGGCATCCCGATCGCGACGAAGCCCTCGTCGTGGAAATAGCGGGCGTTGTTCGCGAGCCACGCGCCGCCGAAGACGATGCCGATGAGCCCCGAAATGCGCTTGCGGTTCATGCGATCCCCTTTCGCAGAGTTGCCGGGCGGCCGATTCCCCGCGGCCGCGCGAAGGATACCCCGACAAACGTGCCGGCGGGACGAATGGCCCATGCCTTTCTCGGCCGCCCGCGCTTCGATGGCGCATCGTCGAGGAGGATGGTGATGGGTCTGCGCGAAGCGATATTCCTGATCGTCGGTTTCGTCTCGGCCGACGCGGCCGCAGCCGATGCGTTCTCGTGCCGGTCGATCGCGCCGCATCGCGACGCCGTCGTGCGCGAGACGACCCTCGCCGGCGTGCCTGCGATCGTGCGCGTGCCGGCGAGAGTCACCAGGGCGCCGATCGTGCTCTGGCACGGCTTCGGTCCGCCGGCGAGCGAGCAGGCGTTGATGGAGGCGCTGCCGCTCGACGACGTGCCGGCGATCAAGGTCTATCTCGGGCTTCCGCTGTTCGGCCAGCGCGCCGAGGCGGGCGGGATCGAGGCGCTCAAGCGGCGCCAGGAAGCCGATGTCGCGTTGCAGGTTTTCGAGCCCGTCGTCGCCGGTGCCGCGAAGGAGTTGCCGTCGGTGCTCGAAGCGCTGCGGCGCGACGGCTGCGCGAAAGCCGGCGAGCGGATCGGCCTCTTCGGCTTCTCGGCCGGCGGCGCGGCGGTGCTCTACGCGCTTGCCGAGCGCGACGTGCCGATCGGGAGCGCCGTCGTGCTGAACGCGTCGACCGGCCTCAGTGCATCGGTCGCGGCGTGGGAGCACGCGACGCACAAGACCTACGCATGGACCGACGCGTCACGCGATCTCGCGCGACGCACCGACGCGATCGGGCGCGCGCGCGACATCGCGGCCGGACATCCGCCGCCGGCGCTCCTGATCGTGCAGGGCGCGAACGATGCGATGCTCACGCCGGAGCTCGCGACATCGCTGAACACCGCGCTCGCGCCGCTGTATGCCACGCACGACAAGGACCGCGAGCAGCTGCTGCTGCTCGACGGCCTCTCGCACAACGTCACCGACGCGGCGGCGATCGACGATCTTCGCCGGCGCATCGGCGGCTGGTTCGATCGCCATCTCGATCGCTCGTAGCCCGGACGCGATCACGCGTGCTGGACGGCGAGGAAGCGCCGGTTCCGCAACAGCGCCGCCGAGACGAGCGAGACGAGAACGCCGACCGGGAAGATCTCGGCGAACGTCATCGGCATGCGGAACAGCGGATTGGCGTACTGGACCTTGAACGCGTCCATTTCGGCCGTGAGCTGCGTGATCGCCTCGGCGCTCGCGCCCGCGGCCTTCTTCTCGGCGATCAGGGTGTTCGCATACGCCGTCGCGAAATCCATGTGCGTCAGCGCGAGCGAAAGCTCCCAGGCGAGCGAATAGATGATCCCCGCGATGACGCTGATGCCGAGCCCGAGCGCGAGCGCCGGCCAGAACCCGATCACGCCGCCGAGCTCGATGTCGCGGTAGCGCTTGATCGCGACGAACACCGCGCTCAGCGCGACGAGCATCGTCACGTAGCCGAACACCATGCCCCACGCGAGCGGCCGGTGTCCCTCCATCGTGAGCACCATGATGTTCATCGGGATCGCGACGACGAGGCCCGCGATCAGGCCGTACTTGAGGATGTTGCGCCACATCGGTGCTGCCTCCTGGCTGGTCAGGCCCGATTTACGCCGCCGGACGGCCGATCCGGCAATCGCCCAAACGGGTGATTCCGGCCGAATCGCCCGAAAAATCCCATCCTTCGTCATCCCGGCGAAGGCCGGGATCCACCTTTTTCACGCGGCGGCTACCTCTCAAGGCACGATCCCAAGCTCGCGTGCCCGGTTGATCGCGTCGGTGCGCCGCTTCGCTTCGAGCTTTTCGAACAGTTTCGCGACGTGCGTCTTGACCGTGTTCGGCGAGACATCGAGCGCGATCGCGATCTCCTTGTTCGAGCGGCCGGCGGCAAGCGCCTGCAGCACGGTCAGCTCGCGCGCGCTGATGCCGAGCGCGGCCTGCGCCTTCGGGTTGCCGTCGAACGTCGCGCGCGGGCGTGGGAGCAGCACGCGCGAACCGATGTAGATACCGAGCACGAGGAACGCGAGCGCGATCAGGAAGATGTAGATGTCCGCCGCGTGCGCGCGCGCGAAGCGCTGGTAGTCGAGCCATTGCAGCGCGAGCGTGCCCGCGGCGAGCAGCGCGCCGTAGCCGAGGATCGGCTTCCACATGGCTCGCAGTGTTCCCCTGAATCGCATCGGGCGATCCGTTCGTTGTTCCCTCGATGGAGATTACCGCATCGAAAGCGCCGCCTTCACGCGGCCGGACGCATGTGCGCGTACATGTCCGCCAGCTGCCGGACGGCGGCTTCGGAGGCGGCGCGGTCCGGCATCGTGTCGGCGTTGTTGAAGTTGCCGGGGTCGTTGAGAACCTGCACGAGCAGCCCGTCGCTGCGCGGCACCATGCTGAGGTTGACGAGGTAGAGGCCGTAGTCGACTTCGGGTTGCGGAATCAGCCGCGCCGTCTGGCCGCGCACGGGCACGATCGATTCGTCCCTGAACAACGCCCGCGCGCCGTAGCCGGTCGCGTTGATCAGCGTGCGCTCGCGGAGCTTCATGAGATCGCGCGGCTCGCGAAACTCGCGCACCTCGACCACGCCGCCGGCCTCGCGGAACTCGGCGAGCAGCATGCGCGCGTAGGTCGCGATGTTGAACATCATCGTCGTGTAGCGCCGCGCGTGCGCCTGCGGAAACGGATGCGTGCCGGGCGCGAGATCGATGCCGTGCGGCGTCAGGTCGCGCACGCGTGCGTGCAGGTTCGGGTAGGACGGTTCGTCCGGTACGACGGTGTTGGTTTCTTCCCACGGAACATCCGACAGCGCGTAGCCGTCGATCCATTCGATCGGCCGGCCCGGAAGCCCGAGCAGGCTCTGATACATGCGGAACGACGTGCGCGTCATCTCCTCCCAGCGATCGGCGAACGCATCGCCGTGCGCGGCGTCGCAGATGCGCGATTCGGGCGACCAGACGCCGGATGCGCGCATCGAATAGACGTCCGGCGGCAGTTCCTTCGCGTAGATGCGCACGGAAAACCCCGCGCGCTGCGCGAGGATCGCCGACGTGAGGCCGAGCGCGCCGCAGCCGACGACGCCGATCTCTCGCGCGCCCGTCTCGCGCGCGAGGCGCACCGCGAGCGTGCCGGATCCCCACGA
>Ga0070681_10005346_pt1 | contig 12398 bp, 8 predicted proteins | sample KBSC83BmetaG_FD_65650 | JGI IMG/M metagenome (GOLD analysis project Ga0070681, IMG submission 65650) | Corn rhizosphere microbial communities from Kellogg Biological Station, Michigan, USA - KBS C8-3B metaG | ecosystem: Host-associated > Plants > Roots > Rhizosphere | place: USA: Michigan...
GTCGCGCTGATTCGCGGCATGCGGTCGCCAGTACGGATTCGCGACGTCGCGGCCTCGCGGGGCACGAAGGCGGAGGGGTGGCTCGCGATCGGCGAGACCGCGAGCGGTCCAATTCGCGTCCCGATCGTCGTCATCAACGGCGCCGAAGACGGACCGATACTCTGCCTAACGGCTGGCGTACACGCGACGGAGTACGCGCCCATCGCCGCCGTCATGGAGCTCGTCCAGTCGATCGACGCGGCGCGGCTCCGGGGCGCCGTCATTGCCGTGCCTGTTACGAACATGCGAATGTTCGAGAGTCGCACTGGCTTCACGTCGCCGCTCGACGGGCTCAATCTCAACAAGATCGCCCCGGGTCGGCGCGATGGAACGATCTCCGAGATTCTCGCCGACGTCATGCTGCGCGAGGTGATCGGCGCGGCCGAATACCACATCGATTTCCACGCCGGCGATCTGGGAGAGGAGCTGTATCCGTTTGCGGGGTATTCGCTCACGGGCCGCGGCGATCTCGATGCGAAAGGCGAGGCGATGGCGCGGTGCTTCACGCCGCTGCTCATCTCGCTCTCGCCCGCGGACAGTGCGATCCCACCGTTCGCCGGCTCGCTCAACTATGCGGCGACGCGCAACGGCGTCGTATCGATCCTCGCCGAGGCGGGTGGGAACGGCACCCTGCGCGACGCGGACGTTCGCGTGCACGTCGACGGTGCGCGGAATGTCATGCGCTATCTCGGCATGATCGACGGCGCGGCGCCGGCCAATGGCAGACGCGTCGCGGCGCGCGATCGCGTCGTCGTCCGAGCGAAACGCGCCGGACTGTTGCGCCTCACGGCGCAGATCGGTGACGAGGTCGAAGCGGGCGCGGAGCTCGGCGAGATTCGCGACGTCTTTGGCACCGTGATCGAGCGCGTCTGCGCCACTGGCGACGGCATCGTTGGCTTGATCTGGGCGCACAAGGTCGTGAATACGGGCGACCCGATTCTGCGCTACTGGATCACCGAGCCTGCCTGACGCGACGCCGGTGCCGCGCTATCCCGACATCCGCGGTCTCGCCGTCACGGCGGCCAGCGCCGACGCCGTGCGATTGCTTGACGACGCGATCGAGGCGTACGTCGGGGCACGCATCGAGACGCGCACACGCCTCGACGCCGTGCTCGCCGTCGACGGCGACTTCACCCTCGCGCACTGCCTCGATGGGTACCTGCGCATGCTGTCGAGCAAGCGTGAAGGACGAGAGCAGGCGCGCCGCGCCGTCGCGCGAGCCCGCGAGGCCACGTTTCGCCAGCCGTCGTCGCCGCGCGAGAGTCGACACGTCGACGCCCTCTGCGCGTGGTCCCGCGGCGACATGCGCGGTGCCGCGGCGCACTGGATCGCCATTCTCCGCGAGCATCCACTCGATCTCCTGGCGATCAAGGTGTCGCAGTTCGTCCTCTCTTACCTCGGCGAGAGCGAGGCGATGCGCGATCTGCTGTCGGCCGTGTTGCCGTTCTGGAGCTCGGCGATACCAGGTTACGGCTATGTCCTCGGCTGCGGCGCCTACGCGCTCGAGGAGGCGGGCGACTACGCACAGGCCGAGCGACTCGGACGGCGCGCCGTCGAGCTCAACCCGTGTGACATCTGGGCCGCGCACGCGGTCGCGCACGTCGCCGAGATGGAGGGCCGTCGCCGCGAGGGCATCGCCTGGATCGCGGATGCCGCGGGCCACTGGCAAGGCTGCAACAATTTCGCTTTCCATCTTCGCTGGCACGAAGCGCTGTTCCGACTCGACCTCGACGAGCACGCGCGCGTCCTCGACGTCTATGACCGCGAGGTGCGTGCGGAACATTCCGATGAATATCTCGACATCGCGAACGCCGTCTCGCTCCTCTGGCGGCTGGAGCAGGCGGAGGTCGACGTCGGTGACCGGTGGCGCGAGCTGTCGGAGCGAGCAGGCGGCCACATCGACGACCACGCGCTCGTCTTCGTCGACCTGCACTATCTCATGGCGCTCGCCGCCGCCGGCGAGGCGAATGCCGTCGAGCAATTTCTCGGCTCCTGCGAGCGATTCGCCATGGAAGCCGTCACTGAAGCGAGCGTGATGGCCGACGTCGGACTCCCGCTCGCACGCGCCGTGGTGGCGCACCGGCGGAGAGACTTCGGCCGGGTCGTGGATCTGCTGCTGCCGATCCACGCCAGCTTCCGGCGCGTCGGCGCCAGCCATGCGCAGCGCGACCTCTTTGAGCAATTGCTCATCGACGCGGCCTGGCGGGACCGGAGGCTTCACGTCGCGTTCGACCTCCTCGCCGACCGCGTTGGACGACGACCCGGGAACATCTGGGGGTGGAAGCACTATGCGGAGGTGCTCGGCGCGCTCGGCTCGGGAGACGCGGCGCGGGCGCATCGCACGCTCGAGCAGCTGCGCGAGGCATGAGCGCCGACACGCCGAAGTGGCCACGGCTCGCGCTGGATACATTGCTCGCGCACGCGGGGGGCGATCCGAGCGATCGTCACGGTGCGGTGAATCCACCCGTGTACCGCGCGTCGACCTTTCTCTTCGAGACCGCCGCCGAGTGGGAAGCATCGCGTGAGCACAAGCGGCGCTTCGACATCATTCGGTACGGACAGCTGGCGACGCCGACGACGGTCGCGCTCGAGGAGGCGATCGCGGCGCTGGAGGGCGGCTATCGGGCGATGCTGCTGCCGTCGGGGCTGGCGGCGGTGACCGTCGCGCTCCTCGCACTCGTCAGGTCCGGCGACCACATACTCGTTGCCGATACCGTGTATCCGCCGACGCGCATCTTCTGCGATACTACGCTGAAGCGCTTCGGCGTCGAAACGACATATTACGATCCACTCATCGCTGGCGAGATTGCCGCGTCATTCCGGCCCAACACGCGGCTCGTCTTTCTCGAATCGCCGGGCTCGATGACGTTCGAGATCCAGGACGTGCCGGCGATCTGCGCCGCGGCGCGCGCGCGCGGCATTCACACCCTCTTGGACAACAGCTGGGCGACGCCGTATTTCTTCCCGGCGTTCGAGCGCGGCGTCGACGTCTCGATTCTGGCCGCGACGAAGTACATCGGCGGCCACTCCGATGTGATGATGGGCACCGTCACGACGACTGAGCCGCTCTACGAGCCGATCCGCTCCGCCGTCGCCGAGCTGGGCTTCTGCGTGAGCTCGGACGACGCATACCTCGCTCTTCGCGGCCTGCGCACGTTGAGTGTGCGCCTCGAGCGACACGAGCGGAACGCCATGCGGCTTGCGGCGTGGCTGGCCTCGCGGCCCGAGGTGAAGCGAGTGCTCTATCCCGCGCTCACCGATGCACCGGGTGCCGCGCTCTGGCGGCGTGATTTCCTGGGTGCCAGCGGCCTCTTCGGCGTCGAGCTCCGTCCCGCGGCGAAGGCCAGCGTTGAGCGGATGCTCAACTCGCTCGCGCTCTTCGGAATGGGCGCGAGCTTTGGCGGCTTCGAGAGCCTGCTCATCCCGATGGATCCGCGGCCCTTCCGCACGGCAACGCGGTGGACGCACGACGGCCCGCTCATCCGCGTTCATGTTGGTCTCGAGGATCCTGAGGATCTGATCGCGGACCTCGGCCGCGCGTTGGAGCAGCTGCGCGAATGACGGCGTTGCGCGCGCACCGACTGGTCGCGTGTCTCGCTCTCGCTGGCATCGCGGCATGCTCGGGTGGCGAGGCTGGCGATGCCGCCGGCGCGCCGGCCGGCGACGCTCGCGGACAGGGCGCCACGCTCCGCGCCGTGCGGGCGCGCGGGGCGGTGAAGTGCGGCATCACTCAGGGCGCCGGCTTCGCCACCGCCGACGACTCCGGACGCTGGCGTGGCTTCGACGTCGATTTCTGTCGCGCCCTCGCCGTCGCGATCTTCGACGACTCGAGCAAAGTCCAGCTGGTGCCCTACACCCAGCAGCAGCGCTTCGCCGGATTGCAATCGGGCGACGTCGATCTGCTGGTCAACGGCTCTTCCATGACGAGCAGCCGCGCCCTCGAGCGCAGCTTTCATTTCGGGCCCGTGTACTTCTACGACGGCCAGGGATTCCTCGCGCCGAAATCGTCCAAGGTCGCGCGGGCGGCGCAACTCGACGGAGCGACGGTGTGCGTGCAGCAGGGTACGACGACGGAGCTCAACCTCGCCGATTTTGCGCGACGGAACGGCATCACCTTCAAGCCCGTGGTGATGGAAGATCTCCGCGGTGCCGTCGACGCGCTCGCCGGCGGCCGCTGCGACGCGATCAGTCAGGACGGCGCCGGCCTCGCCACCACACGCACGATGCTCCGCAACCCTAACGAGTACGTGATCCTCCCCGATCGCATCTCGAAGGAGCCCATCGCTCCCGTGCTGCGCTTCGGCGACGATCAGTGGCTCGAGGTCGTGAACTGGGTCTTTCGCGCTCCCGTGGCGGCGGAAGAATTCGGCATCAGCCGAGCAACCGTCGCGAGCGCTGCACAGTCGAGCGATCCGTCGGTGCGGCGCTTTCTTGGCCTCGAGCCCGGCATCACCGACGGCTTCGGGCTGAATGCGCGATGGACGTACAACGTCATCGCCGCCGTTGGAAACTACGGCGAGATCTTCGAGCGCAACCTGGGCCCGAAGACGCCGCTCGGCATGGAGCGCGGACTCAACAAGCTGTGGACCGAGGGTGGCCTGATGTACTCACCACCCTTCCGCTAGTGCGCGCGCGCTGGAACGCCCGCGTCCTCGGACAGGCGCTCGCGCTTGGCATCGTGGCCGCGGCGCTCTGGTGGCTGGGCCGCAACACCCGGACGAATCTCGAGCAGCGTGGTCTCTCGCTCGGTTTCGATTTTCTCGCGAATCCCGCGAATTTCGACATCGGCGATACAGGCGGTCTCCCCTTTCGCTCCGAGAACAGCTTCGCGCGGGCGATTCTCGTCGGGCTAGTGAACACCGCCCGTGTCGCCGCAGCCGGCTGCGTGCTCTCCATCGTCGTCGGCTTCGTGCTCGGTGTCCTGCGGCTGTCGCACAACAGGGCGCTGCGCGGCGTTGTGCGCTCCGCCGTCGAGTTGATGCGCAACACGCCGCTGCTCCTGCTCCTGCTCTTTCTCGCGGCGACGCTTCACGCGATGCCATCGCCACGGAACGCGTTACAGCCGCTTCCCGGCGTCTTCCTCTCGGACCGTGGGCTCGCGCTGCCGCTCTTCGATCGCCCTCATCTCGTCGGGTTCAACTTCGTCGGCGGAATGGTGCTCTCACCGGAGTTCGCCGCTCTCCTCGGCGCTCTCGTTATGCATCATGCCGCACACGTTTCAGAGATCGTGCGCGGAGCGATTCTCGGGGTGCCGCGCGCCCAGATCGATGCCGCGGTCGCGCTTGGCCTGTCGCGCGGCAAAGCGTTCCGATTCGTCGTCATTCCGCAAGCGTTGCGGGCGATGGTCCCGCTGCTCGCCACCGCCTGCGTGAGTCTGACGAAGAACTCGAGTCTCGCCGTGGCGATCGGCTTTCCGGATGTTGTGAGTGTTCTCAACACCACGGCCAATCAAACCGGCCACAGCATCGAGACGATGCTCATCATGATCGGCGTCTATCTGACGCTCAGTCTGGTGGTCGCGGCGTTCATGAATCGTTACAACGCGCGTCTCCTCCGCACCGGCACATGAGCATGCACGCGGCGGCGACAATGACGGGGGCGCGCGGTCGGCGAGGTGCTCGCCGCGGCACGGCCCGCGGGATCAGGAGCGCCGCCCTGACGATCGGTGCCATTGCCGTCGCGGCCCTCGCGCTAGTGCCGTTCGTCCGCTGGGCACTCGTCGACGCGCGGTGGACGGGCACGGCTCACGACTGCCGTGCCGAAGGCGTCGGCGCCTGTTGGGCGTTCGTGGGCCACAAGCTGCCCTTCATCCTCTTCGGGCTCTATCCCGCCTCGGAACGCTGGCGCCCAGCGCTGGCGACGATCGTCATCATCGCGCTCGTGATCGCGACGATGCTTCCCATCTTCTGGCGCCGCCACCTCGTGATGGCGTGGATCGTCGCTCTCGGTGTCTTCCTCTGGCTCATGGGCGGTGGCGGGCCGCTGGGTCGCGTGGCGACACAGGACTGGGGAGGCCTTCCGGTCACCATCATGCTCACGGTGGTCGGCCTTGGGATGGGACTCCCCATCGGCGTTCTGCTCGCTCTCGGCCGCCGCTCGCAGCTGATGCTGCCACGCCTAACGGCGACGGCGATCGTCGAGATCGTCCGTGGCGTGCCGCTCGTCGCAGTCCTGTATCTGTCGGTGCTCGTCGTACCGCTCGCGCTCTCGACGGGTGTCGCGATCGACAAACTGCTCCTCGCTCAGGCCGGTGTCGCGGTGTTCGCCGGAGCGTACCTCGCGGAGGCCGTGCGCGGCGGACTGCAGATGGTGCCGGCGCAACGGATGGACTCGGCGCGTGCGCTTGGTCTCACCTGGTCGCAGTCGATGCGACTCGTGGTCCTGCCGGAGGCGCTGCGCATCGTCATCCCCGCATTCATCTCGATTGCCGTCGGATTCTTTCAAGACACGAGCCTGATCGTGATCATCGGTCTTTTCGATCTGCTCAACACCGCCCGGCTTGCGGCGCAGGATCCGGCATGGCTCGGTTTCCACACCGAAGCCTACGTCTTCGTCGGCGTCGTGTACTTTCTCGGCAGCGCGCTGGTGTCGCGATACGGGTCGTGGTTGGAAGGCCGCATGGCGACGTCACGACGCCGGGCGTGAGGCGACGAGCGCGCGCAGCTTCGGCAGCTGCGTGGTCACGAGGGTTTCCAGCTTGGCATAGGCGTCGGCCAGGTCCGATTGCACCGCGCTGAGCGTCCGCTCTTCCGCTTCCGTCGGCGCCGCTGACGACGATTCCAGTCCGCCGAGCAGATCGAAAAGCTGGCCGATGGGCGTCGGGTAGCTCGAGCCGAATCGCGCCCGCAGCGTCGGTATGATCGTCGTCGCAGCTTTCACCGTGCTATCGCTGGCGAACGGCGATTTGGCCAGCGTCGTCGCGAGCCGCGTGTATTCGCTGTCCACGGGCATGAACTTCTTTCTCTCGATCGCGAAAGTGCGAGTGATCGAATCGATCTGTGAGATCATCGTCGAGCGCGCGCGGAGTGCCTCGGGTGTGGTCGCGACGCGTGGGTCCGTGCGGACGTGCACGCTTCGCGTGAGCGTCTTGCCGCCGGCCTCCAGCTCGATCGTGTAGTCCCCGGCCGGCACGTACGGAGCCCGCGGCACACCGTAATAGCCGGAATCCTCGGGCGGGGGCACGAATGCGAACTGCGTCCGGAGATCCCATTCGACGCGATGCGTGCCGCGAGTTGTGGGCGCGGTGAGCTCGCGCACGACGCGACTGCCGGCGCGAATCCGAATCTGCGCCCGTGTCTCCGTCGGAAGATAGTAGGTGATCAGCGCGCCTAACGGCTTGTTCGGTGCCATGAAGGTACGCCGCCCGGGCAGTGGCAGATCGCGCCACTGGTAGACCTCCATCGCATCCCGAACTGGATAGAGCTGGACCTCACCGCTCGTCGCCGCGGCCATGGCTTCCAGCGGCGCGATGTCGTCGAGGATGATCACGCCGCGCCCGTGCGTACCGACGACGAGGTCACCGTTGATGACGACGCGGTCGACCATCACGTGCGGCAGGCCGGCGCCGGGGAAGAGCCAGTGCCCGCCGCCATCGAGGCTCCAGTACAATCCGAACTCCGTCCCGGCGAAGAGCAGCTGCGGATTCCGCGGATCCTCCGTGAGGGTCTTCACCGGCCCGTTCCGCGGCAGATCACTCGCGATCGATCGCCAAGTGGCGCCGCCGTCCCTGGTTTCGAAGAGATAGGGCGCCGGATCGTCATCGGTGTGACCGTCGAAGGCGACGAAGGCAACCCGCGGGTCGAACCGGGACGCGACGACGCAGCTCACCGCGTGGTGCATCGTTAGGCGGAAGCGCGCGGTGATGTCCGTCCAGTGCGCGCCGTTGTCGGTGGTGAGCTGCACGTTGCCGTCATCCGTGCCCACGTAGATCGTTCCCGGCGCCTTCGGCGACTCGCTGATCGTCGTGATGTTCCCGTACTCGCTCGTGCCGTCGTCGCGCGATAACGTGGTGCGACTGCGCGCCGGTATACCCTCGCCGAGCGGGAGCGTGCGCCACTCCTGACGGCGGGTGAGATCGGGGCTCATCACCTGCCACGTCGTGCCGTAGTCCCTGGTCGCGAGGAGCTTGTTGGAGCCGTAGTAGTAGACGTGCGGATCATTCGGCGACACGAGAATGGCGGTGTTCCAGTTGAAGCGATACCGGTCGCTCCGATCCGGCGCGACGGGCGTGATGCGGCGCTCCTCGCGCGTCACGAGGTCGAAGACGTAGCCGCGCCCGTTCTGCGAGTTCGTGTAGACGAACCGCGGATTCAGCGGATCGGTCGCGACCTGGAAGCCGTCGCCGTAGCCGATGTGCATCACCTGGTCGTCCGTGAGCGGTCCACGCGAGTACGTGCCGCTCGGAAAGGCATAGGTGCCGTTGTCCTGGGTGCCGCCAAAGATCCAGTAGGGCTCGCGCGCGTCCACGGCAACGTCGTAGAACTGGCCAATGGGAAGATTCGCGATGTAGTCCCACTGCCGGCCCTCGTCGTAGGTGAAATACACGCCACCGTCGTTGCCAAGCATCACGTGTCGCGGATCGTTGGGATCGATCCACATCGCGTGGTGATCGGGATGAACGCGCACCGCCACGGAGTCACTGGTGAACGATTTGCCGCCGTCCGTCGATCGATAGAGGCTGGTAGCGAGGAGCCAGAGGCGCTCCGGGTTTTTCGGATCGACGCGAATCTGACTGAAATAGCTGGGTCGCTCGTCGAGGGTGCTCTGTCGCGTCCACGTCGCGCCCCGATCGCGCGACCGGAAAACGCCGCCGTGGGCACTCTCGATCACAGCGTACACGATGTTCGGATCGCTCCGGGCCACGTCGAGGCCAATGCGGCCGATGTCCTCGGCGGGAAGTCCGCTCGTTAGGCGCTGCCAGTGGTCGCCGCCGTCGACCGAGCGCCAGAGTCCGCCCGTCGGCCCGCCACCGACGAACCCCCACGCCCGGCGGCGACGCATGTACGTCGCGGCGATGAGAGTCTGTCCGTCGGGGCTGATCACCACGTCCGTGACGCCGGTGTTCGCGTCGACCCCGAGCACCTTCTCCCAGTGCTCGCCGCCGTCGTGGGTGCGGTAGAGACCGCGCTGCTCGTTCGGCCCGAAGAGGTGTCCGACCGCGGCCACGAAGACCGTGTTCGCGTCGCGCGGATCGATCACGATGCGGCCGATGGTCTGCGTCTCGGCGAGACCCATCTTCCGCCACGTGGCTCCTCCGTCGAGCGATCGATACACGCCGTCGCCCCAGGTGGAACTCTGCCGGTTGTTCGCCTCACCCGTGCCCACCCACACGATGTCGTGATTGCTGGGCGCAATGGCGATGTCGCCGATGGAGAGCGCCGATTGCGCATCGAACACCGGCTCCCATGTCGTGCCGTTGTTGAACGTTCTGAACACGCCGCCCGAGGCCGTACCGACGAAGATGATCCGCGGATCATCGGTCACCGCCTCGATGTCGTCGACGCGTCCGCCGAACGACGCGGGCCCGATGGCCCGCCACGCTGAGTCCGGCCACGAGAGCGGCTGCTGCGCGGCGACCGCGCCAGGCAGCGTCGAGAAGACTCCGATCAGAAGGAGCGAATGAGCACGCATCGCAAGTGCGGAGGAGGAGCACACGGCGGACTGGTGATGATGCCGCCACGCCATTAATTAGTACGGACAAATAGCACGCGAGCCCCGAAATGTCGAATCGCCTCTCGCTCCTCGCTCCGCTCTTCCTCGCTCTCGGTCCGCACGCGCGCCCCGCGCCGACGCGCTTCGAGGTCAGCTTCACCGCTGCCGCGCACGCGACGCCCGTCACGGGTCGTCTCATTCTCGTGCTGGCCAAGTCGGCGGAGCCGGAGCCACGGATGCTCGTGTCCCCGCTCGGACCGCCGGTCTTCGCCATCGATGTCGATCAGCTGCGCCCCGGGCAGGCGGCCGTCGTCGACAACGCGGCCATTGGCTACCCATCGTCGCTGGCCGAGCTGCCGGAAGGCGACTACTACGCGCAGGCGGTGATCGACGTCTACACCCAGGTGCGTCGGGCGGATGGCCACACGATCTGGGTGCACATGAACGATGGCCACATCGAGACCTTCCAGATCGCCGCCGGGAATCTCTACAGCGAGCCGCAACGCGTCCACGTCGGTGCCGGCGGCACCGTGAAGCTCGCGGTCAATCACGTGATGGTCGCGCAGCCACGCGACGAGGATACGGAGTGGGTGAAGCATGTGAGCATTCAAAGTCAGAAGCTCACGCAGTTCTGGGGGCGTCCGATCTTCATCCATGCCACCGTGCTTCTGCCGAAGGGATACGCCGAGCATCCGGACACGCGCTACCCGAGCATCTACAGCCTCGGCCACGGAACGCCATTTCAGTTCTCGACGACGGCGGGGCGCGGTTGCGGCACCATCAATCCCGTCACTGGTACGGAATGCGGGTTCGACTTCTACAAGGAGTGGATCACCGATTCGATGCCGCGCGTGATCGCCATCAGCCTCGAGCAGCAGACGCCCTATTTCCCTGATTCGTACTCTGTAAACTCGGCGAACAACGGCCCGTACGGGGACGCGATCGTCGACGAGGTGATGCCCGCGCTCGAGGAGAAGTTCCGCATCATCCGCCAGCCGTACGGACGTATTCTCGAAGGCGCGTCGACGAGCGGCTGGCAGACGCTGGCGATGATCCTGCAGCATCCGGACTTCTTCGGTGGCGCCTACGTGCTGCAGCCCGATCCCATCGACTTTCGCCACTATCAGCAGACGAACATCTACACCGATTCAAATGCCTTCGTGGTGCAGTTCGGGCCGTACCTGTCCGCCGAGCGACCGTTTCGGCGCACCACGCAGGGACAGGTTGTGTGGACAACACGCCAATTGAGCCGCTTCGAGGCGGTGCTCGGCAGTCATGGACGCGCGTCGTACCAGCTCGAGGCCTGGGAGGCCGTGTATGGCCCGGTGGGCGCGGACGGATATCCCCGGCCGCTCTGGGACAAGCTCACCGGCAAGATCGATCACGAAGTGGCCGCGTACATGCGCGACCACGGCTTCGATCTCCGCGAGTATGCGCAGCGCAACTGGCCGACCCTCGGCCCGAAGCTCGTCGGCAAGCTCCACTTTTTCGCCGGCGACATGGACGACTTCTATCTCAACCTCGCCGTGTACGACTTTCAGGAAATGCTCAAGTCGTCCACGAATCCGCACTACGAGGCGGAGTTCACCTTCGGCCGCCCGATGAAAGGCCACTCCTGGCACGCCTGGACCTGGGCAGGCTTCGTGCGGCGCGCCGGCGCGTTCGTGAAGTCCAATGTTCCTGCGGGCGAACGCGCCGACTGGGCGTATTGAGCGCCCCGCGAGCTCCGATGGCATTCGTGCGCATTCAAAACCTGATCACGAATTACGCGAATGACTGCACGAATTTCTTGGTGATCGGCGATCCCCCCCCTCGCTCCACGAGCCCGGACGAGCCTTTGTGAAGCTCGTTGAGCGAGGAATTGTCAGTGCGCAAGGAGCGATTCGCGGCAGTTATTCGCGTAATTCGTGATCAGGTCTTCTTCAGCTGGAACGCCATCGCAGCCGACCAGGCGGTACAGATCACTGCTGCTCCCCGATGCTGCGCGTGACCTTCCCATCGGCATCGAGGAAATCGAGACTGGCCTTACCTAACGAATCCACCGACATGCGCAGGCGGGGGCGACCCATCTTGTCGGAGAGGAGCACGAGCGCCGTCTTGCTCGGGTCGCGGCCGACATACACGCGCTGCGCGAAGAGCGGCTCGCCCGGCCGCGGCTCGAGGAATCGCTTCATCGCCGAATCCTTGGCTGGCCCGCTCGGCATCTTCTGCAGTGCCTCCTGCTGCTTCACCAGCTCCAGGATCGGCACGTCGGCGCGGTCGGCGATCTGCAACCCTTTTCGCTGCCGGCCATTCTCGTCGGCGTATTGCAGGACGACGACCTGATCCTCGTTGTACTGATCGAACGACATGTGCACGGTGGACGAGTACTTCCCGTCGGCCCCACGCTTGCCTGAGAAGGTCAGCCCGCCGTTTTCGGTGCCTTCGTCATTGAAGAAGATGATCCCTGGCCGATTGCCGCCGGCATAGCCGAACGGCTTGCCATACGCGATCGGCCCCGACGAACGATCACGGTTCGAGATGATCATCCGCAGCTTCCCATCCTTTTCAACGACATTGATCCGCTCGACGTCGATCTCGTCGAACTTCGTCTTCTTCGAGGCGCTGGGCCTCTGAAACGCCGAGAGGGCGAGCACGGCGAATGCCGCCGTCGAGCAGAGCGCATAGATCTTCAACCACCGGACATCCCGCCGCAGCTGCGTTTCCAT
>Ga0070681_10005348_pt1 | contig 12396 bp, 6 predicted proteins | sample KBSC83BmetaG_FD_65650 | JGI IMG/M metagenome (GOLD analysis project Ga0070681, IMG submission 65650) | Corn rhizosphere microbial communities from Kellogg Biological Station, Michigan, USA - KBS C8-3B metaG | ecosystem: Host-associated > Plants > Roots > Rhizosphere | place: USA: Michigan...
GGATGCTGCTGCATTTTCGCTCGTGCGATCCGCCGTAGAAATGCGACGCGTCACGTGCAGTTCACGATTGACCCAGCGCGCATGGCAGCGCGCGCACGACAGCTGGTTCTTGCTGGTCTGATTCTCGCGCTCGGGTCGCCCGCCTCGGCCCAGTACTTCGGACGCAACAAAGTCAGATACCGTGCGTTCGATTTTCAGGTGATGCACACCGATCACTTCGATATCTATTTCTATCCATCCGAACGCGAAGGCGTCGACATTGCGGCGCGTCTCGCCGAGCGGTGGTACACGCGGTTGTCGCGGCAGCTGAATCATTCGTTGTCAGAGCGGCAGCCGCTGGTGCTGTACGCCTCACACGCGGATTTCGAGCAGACCAACGTCGTATCCGAGGAGATCAACGAGGGCACCGGTGGTTTCACCGAGCCGATTCGCCGGCGGATTGTGCTGCCAATGGCGGGGCCGATTGCCGACACCGATCACGTGATCGGCCACGAGCTGGTGCACGCCTTCCAGTTCGACATGGCCGTGCCGACCGCCGGTGACACTCAGCAGACACCGCTCGACCGTCTCCCGCTCTGGTTTGTGGAGGGGATGGCCGAATATCTGTCACTCGGCAGGGTGGATGCGCACGCGGCGATGAAAGTTCGCGATGCCGCCAGCCGCAACCAGCTTCCCACGATTGTCGATCTGCGCTCGCCCAAGTACTTCCCCTATCAATGGGGACATGCGGTCTTTGCGTACATCGGCGGGAAGTACGGCGACCAGTCGATTCCGCGGCTGTTTCGCTCTGCGGCGCTGACGGGCAACGTCGAAGACGCGATCCAGACGACGCTCGGCATCAGCGTCCAGGAGTTGTCGCGGGACTGGCACGCCGCCATCCACCAGCTGTATGGGCCGGGGCTGGCGTCGGCAACGCCGCTGCCCACGCGGGCCCGTCTCGACTTCCGGTCCCGATTCGCAGCGGATCTGAACGTCGCGCCGGCGCTCAGTCCTGACGGCAAATGGCTGGCATTTCTTTCTACGCGCAGCCTCTTCTCCACTGATTTGTACATCGCGGAGGCTCAGACGGGCCGCATCGTGCGCAGGCTGACGAGCACGGCGACCGATCCACACTTCTCGAGCATCGAATTCATCAACTCTGCGGCGGCGTGGGATCGATCGAGCAAGCATGTCGCGATCGGCACGATCACGGGCGGTCGCGCCGCGCTCGCCATCTTCGACGCGCGATCCGGCAAACGCGAGCGTGAAATTCCGGTCAAAGACGTCGACGAGATCCTCAACCCCTCGTGGGCGCCCGACGGACATGCCATCGCGTTCACCGGCATGCGTGCGGGACTGACGGACCTCTACGTCTACGAATTTTCTGGTGGCCACGTCAGACAACTCACCAACGATCCGTACGCCGACGTGCATCCCGCCTGGTCACCTGACAGCCGGCGCATCGCCTACGCGACCGATCGCTACTCGAGCTCGCTCGACGAGTTGCGGATGGGGCCGCTGCGGCTCGCCATTCTCAATCCGGCGAACGGCGGGTCCGAGCTCGTGCCGACATTCGACACGGGCAAGGCCATCAATCCGCAGTGGACGGCGACCGGCGATGGGCTCTACTTCATCGGCAATCCGGAAGGTGTGCCCAACATTTACCGCGTGTCGATTGCCTCAGGGAAGACGGCACCGATGACGGCGGTTGGCGTGGGAATCAGCGGCATTACGCCCTCGAGTCCCGCCTTCTCGGTCTCATCGTCCACCGAGGAGCTCGCCGTCAGCACCTACGAGAACGAGCGCTACGCGATTTACGTGTGGAGTGCGAGCGACCCCGTCGATCCGCCGGCGCCGCTGCTCGCCAACGCGGCCGCGCTTCCGCCGCCCGATGAATCATCGCCCGGCTTGCGCGCGTTGGCCGCCCGCCGAGATCCGATCCCGACGCTCGAGGGTTATCCCACTGTGCCCTACAAAGCGAAGATGTCGCTGGTCGGCGTGGGACAGCCGACGGCGACGGCCGGCGTCACGAGTTTCGGCCCGATGGTCGCCGGCAGCGCGGGCTTCACATTTGCCGATGCGCTCGGCGATCGCATGCTCTCGACCGGACTGCAGGTCGGCAGCGGATTGACCAACAGCTTCAGCTTCAAGGACGTCGCCTTCCAGGCCGGTTATCTGCGATTGGATCGGCGATGGCAGTGGCGTCTGGTAACCGGACAGATCCCCTACGTCGCCGGCACGTTTGAAAGCGGTCCAAGTGTCGGTGCCAACGGCCAGGCGGTGCAGGTGGATCGGCAGACGATTTACCGCGAGGTCGAACGCAACACCGCCGCGATTCTGATGTATCCGCTCGATCGGGCACGGCGCCTCGAATTCGCCGGAGGATTCGCTCAAAGCACACTCGAGCAGATCGTCAACTCGACGGTCTCCACGCCAACCGGCGAGCTGTTGTCGACCGGCCAGGACGTGCACGATCTGCGGCCACGCCTCGATCTCGCCACCACGACGGCCGCCTTCGTGTCCGACACGGCAACGGTTGGAGCGACCAGCCCGATTCAAGGGCAGCGCTACCGTGTTGAAGTGACACCGACATTCGGCACCGTCAACTTCACCGGGGTCCTCGCTGATTACCGGCGCTACATCATGCCGGTCTCGTTCTACACGATCGCAACACGGTTCATCACCTACAGCCGGCTTGGTCCCGGCGGCGACGACGTGCGATTGAACTCGATCTTCATCAACGACCCATCGCTCATTCGCGGCTACGCGCCGCTTACGCAGTTGCCGGCAGGATGCATCGTGACGAGCGTCACGCTGTGCAATCCCGCCGACAACCTGGTCGGGAGCCGGATTGCCGTGGGCAATCTGGAGCTCAGATTCCCGCTGCTGCGCCCCTTCGGCGTGAAGCACGGAATGTACGGCCCGGTGCCGATCGAGGTCGCGTTCTTCGGCGACAGCGGCGTCGCGTGGAACGGCGGCGAGAAGCCGGCCATCTTCGGCGGCACGCGTCAGCAAATCAGCTCGAGCGGTGTCGCGTTCCGTGTGGGCCTCGGCTTCGCGGTGGCGGAGTTCGACGCGGTCCGCCCGTTCCAGCGGAGCGACACCGGCTGGACGTTCGGGTTCAATTTGATTCCGGGCTGGTAGATCTCGGGATGCGGGATTCGGGGCGCGGGGTTCGGGGCTCGTTCCCGGCGACGAAAAGCTCTGGAGCATTTTTCACATCTACGTAGGCGACGGGCTTCAGCCCGTCGCTCGGCCGGCCTCAAGGCCGGCCGCTACAGAGATGTGAAATGCGTAAATGACACGGAGCCCAGCAAAGAAAACGGAGTAACACCCCGATCAGGCGACAGACTGCCGACGCGAGACCCCGAGTCCCTGACGATCGGCGATCAATGCCCGCTGCTGATCGTCGGGATCCTCGAAGTGCTTCTTGATCGAGGCGTAAAGACGGAGTTTCCAGCGGCGGAGTGTTTCGCGTCGTTCGACGGGAGCCGCCGCCAGCAGATCGTTGAGCAGTGCGTTCATGCGGCGCATCACTTGGACGCTGGTCGCTCCGTAATCGCAAATCTCGTTGAACGCGAGCGAGAGAAAATCGTCCCACGTGGGAAACGGAATCACCACTCTGACCTGGCCCTGAGCATCGGCGTAGGTGCCCAGTTCCAGACGCCGTCGGCTCAATCGCACGAGGAGATCAGCAATCTGATCGAGCGCCTGCACCGCTGTCGTCGGATCGTTGACGCCGGGCGACAGTGCCCGAACCGCAATGTCCACCAGCAGCCGAAGGGCATATTTCGGATCCTCGTCGAATGTGCGCTCCTCGCCGAGTTCGAACGCACCCCTGATCAACTGTTCATCGACGAACCGGCGCGAGTCGTACACGTGGACCAGCGGCGTGGATTCGATCAGCGTATCGCCGATGGCCGCTTGCACTTCCATCACCCCGCCTGATTCGCGCGCCATATACAACAACGCGTCCGTGTCGATGCGCTGGACAGCGAGGGGGTGTCCACGATACGAGCAGATCTGACTCGGGGCTTTCTTCGCCAGATCGGGCTTGTTCGCCGTGGTCATCGCCGGATCGAATGGCGGGTACAGCGCATCGATCACGGCGCGGCCACGCTTTCCTGTGAACGTCAGCATGCGGTTCACCTGAAGGCGCGCGATCCGGTGCAGCAACGCCACGAAAAACGCAATGCTCGTCAGCAGCAGTCCCACCACCGTCATCGAGCTGACGAACGGGACGCTCACGTCGGCACGATCGATCCAGGCCAGGGCCCCGAGCGCATAGAGAAAGGTGGCGATGAAGACGCCCAGGGCATGCGAGATCAGCGGATCGCGCGCGAGCCAGACGACCAGACGCGGCGAATAGGCGGTCGCACTGAATTGCATCATCACGAAGGTCAGCGAGAACACGATGCCGGTCAGCGCAATCATGCCCGACGCAATCGCCGAATACATTGCCATCGCCGCCGGCACGCTGATGTCGGAGCCGAGATGTGGTACGAGCCGGCTCTCGAGGTGCGGCAGCGTCAGCGCGGCGAAGATGGCGCAGGCGGCATAAATCGAGGGCACAAGCCACACCGACTCCCGCGATCGTTCAATGCTCACGTTGGGTCGTCCTTGAAGAAAGACGCGATACCGGCGTGGAAGGCCGGCATGTCACGCCGCAGAACGGCTGACCGCTCCACCGCCTCCGCTCGTGCCAGCCACGCGCCTTGCGGCCCCAGGGGCCCGATTGGTGGCTCGGGCGGTACGGGCCCGTTGATCGCACGCCTGTGCCGCTCCGCCGCCCGGTCCCCACGCCGCTGCGCCACGCACCCAAGTCCCAGTACGGGGGTTGTACCGAGCCGCGTAGCCCGCCCCGGCGCAGGGACCGTAGACGGCGCCGGCGCGCGTCTGAGCGTCGGCCCAGAGGCTGTGTCGCGCGCTGTAGCCATGCGTCGCACAGGGCGCGGTCAACCAGCATCCAGAGACACGGTAGTAAACCGTGCTCGCGGTCCCCGGTCGGAAGACATTGCTGTCGGTGTTGCTGACCCGCTCGAGGCGGGTGCCCACTACAGGCGTGTACGCCGCAGCACCGTTCAGCAACATGAGCTCCGCCGGGTTCTGACTCACGAGCACGGTCGGCGCGGCAGCCGCAGAGGGAGCGTGCTGCGCGCCAAGCGCAGTGCGGGCGGCCGCGGCATACATCGCCGTCCTCTTTGGCTCGAGCCAACGGCCGATTTGCGGTTCGTCGATCACGAGCCTGGCTCCAGAGGGTGTGACATATGCGCGCGGCCAGCCGCCGTCGGCAGGCTGTTGCGTGGTCGACGCGCGGGCCGGTGCCGACGGACGCCTCCCCTGACCTCCCGCTCCAACGGCGTGCGCCTCCGCCGAGGCTACGGTGGATAAGAAAAACGGACGGCCAATTGAAATCAGCAGGCTGATGAAGAGCACGGAGCTGAGGATGGCTTTCATGGTCGTCACCGAAGCCGCTCCTGAGGGAGGCCTCCGATGACATGGTTGTGCAACTCCCGCACCTCGGCTCAAACGCGCGCGGCACGGGCGCGCGACCCGCCAAGGCAGGTGATCGTTCACAACATGTCGTTATTTAGTGCGAGGGAAAGACGTCCGTCCTTCGACCTTAATCCTTCGACTGTAGCGAAGAAGATTCCCGGCCTTAGCCTTGACCTTCGTCAACCCACAAAGCAGACGAAGGTCTAAGGACTAAGGTCTACGGACGCTGTGGAGTTACGAGGCGCGATCGCCCGCCTGCGATCCGTGATCGGAACGAAGGCGCCGTGAGTCTCTCATCGGTTCGCGCCGCACGATGCCGAGCTTTTTCATCCGGAACCGTAGCGTGTTCGGATGAAGTCCGAGCCGTTCAGCCGCATTGCCGATGCCGTTGATGCGCCAGCGGCAATCCTGCAGCACTTCTTCGATGTGGGCGCGCTCCACGGACATGAGCGTCGTCCCGACCTCCGGCTGCACTTCCGGCGCCTCCAGACTGCCTTCGAGCAGCGTGAGCGTCGATCCGGACGTGTGAATCAGCGCCCTCTCGACGACGTTCTCGAGCTCGCGGATGTTGCCCGGCCACGAGTAGCGCTGCAGCGCTTCGAGGACGTCGTTCGGCACCGATGTGATGTGGCGCTGGAGCACGCGTTGCCGCTTCCGGATGATGGACCAGACGAGCGCGGGAATGTCTTCGCGCCGTTCACGCAGCGGCGGCAATCGGATCGGAAACACGTTCAACCGGTAATACAAGTCGGCTCGGAACTCGCCTTCGGCAACCGCGCGTCCGAGATCCTTGTGCGTTGCGGCGACGATACGGACATCCACCGCGTGGGTCTGCGATGAGCCGACCCGTTCAAACGCGCCTTCCTGAAGCACGCGCAGCAGCTTCGGCTGCAGATCCATCGGCAAATCGCCGATCTCATCGAGAAACAGCGTGCCGTGGTGCGCCAGCTCGAACCTGCCCTGGCGCGGCGCAATCGCGCCGGTGAAAGCGCCACGCTGATGGCCGAACAGCTCGCTTTCGATCAGGGTTGGCGGGAGGGCGGCGCAGTTGACGCTGACGAGCGGGAATGCCTTGCGTGGTCCGTGCGCGTGAAGGGCCCGAGCGAAGAGTTCCTTGCCCGTTCCCGTTTCGCCGAGCAGCACCACGTTGCTCTCGCTGTTCACGACCTCTTTCAGCCTGTTCAGCGCGGCCTGCAGCGCGGGACTGTCCCCGATGATTTCCTCAAAGCCTCGATTCCCCGAAAACACGCTCTTGATTGGAGCCGCGGCTCGCGCTTTGAGCGGCAGACGTGCGGCCTCCGCGGGCTCGGGGACCTCCGACTCTTGCCGACTCTGCAATCCCGTGGAAACGATGTCGCCGAGCATTTGCAGGTGCTCCATGACGGCCTCAGCCCAGGTGTGGCCGTCGCTCACCGCGCCGAGCACCCACGCCCACTGCGGGATTTCGCCGACGCCGAACGGAATGATGACCGCTGAACGAATCATGGTCCGACGCAGGTAGGCACACGCGTCGGCCAGGGCTTGTTCGTCGGACCCGGGTTCCCGGGTGCTCTCCACCACGATGACGTGGTGTTCGTCGCGAACCCGATCGAAGAGCGGTTCGAACGCCCGCGCCTCGAACGGCAGTCCAGCAGCCGACATCATCGGCCGGCACCAGTGGTACGTGGCGGCCCCGGTCCGCTGCGGTTCAACCAGAGAAACGAGCGTGCAGCAATCGACCGACAGGGCCATGCCGATTTCGTGCAGCATCGTGTGGACGAGCGACAGAAACGTATCCTCATCAACGTTCGCTGCCGCCGCGGCAAAGTCACGAACGGATTGATTTAGTGCTTTACGCCAGTCGTCGTGCGGAAATAGTGTCTCGCTCAAGGCGCCACCTTCGATAACTTTCAGGCGGTTGTGGAAGGGAGCATAATTCCGAATACCGTCGCAAGTCAGCTCGCAAAAGTACCAGAATGACGATGCGCAACTTTCACATCGGAGACCAGTCGGTGCGCATCCCAGCCACCGGTCCGCTGAGAATTCCTGGTCGCGAGCGGCACGGCCACGAAAGTCTCTCCTTCACCGGCCTGGCCTATTCCTCTACTAGATATGACTGATTGAGGAGGTCATTCGGTCCGGTTGAAGTGATTGCACGGATCGCGCCGGACGACGGTCGACGTACACGTCCTGTCGCGTCGAGTCCTTTCAAGGACATCAATCGAGTCCGCCCCGATGGCCTTCACATGCTCACGTCTTTCGTGGCTTTTTACCTGCGAAAGATTCCTGACAGACGGACGTTTGAACACGACGGAATTTGCGACGGTTCGCCAATCGATTGTCACGGTCTCAGGGCTGCGCGTTGCAGCGCGATGCGACATGCGCGTCAACGAAGAGACTCGTCTGCGCGCGCCGTGCGAGATGCTCACGCTCAGCGCGGCGAGGTTCTGGATTTTGGATCGCCGTCGAAATGCCCGCCTCGAGCGTAACCTTGCAACACCGTCCGGTCACTCTGCAGGCTGCCGCAAAGTATCAAAAACTATCAAAGAGAGTCGCTCCCTCAGACGCGCATCGGCAACGGCGATCGATCGGCATCGGGATTTCGTTATGACGACCGCGCAACAAGCGCAACAACGGCGAGGATCGGGACGGCAGGGCAATCGATCGAAAGTTGAGACAGACGCCCGACTACTGGGGGCGATCGCCGGTTGATCGCTCGAGATATGCCTGGAAATTGTCGCGGGTCAGATGAACCGTGACCGGCTGGCCGGGCACGCCGAGACGACGGATGCTGGTGCCGTTGATGTCGATGGCACAAGTGGCCGGATCGCCGACCACGAGGACAATGTCATTCTGCGCGTCGATCTGGGTGCGATCGCCCGCCGTCATTAGACGATACACGACACGCTGACCGTCTGCGGTCGCCGATAGCCAGCAATCGCCACTCGGTTTGATGTCCAGATGAAGCGTGTGGACGCTCGCCGCATCCGTTGGTTTGTCGGGGTTTGGGTCGTTCTTCGGTCCCGCAGTGCCGATGGGCGTGGCAGGCGGCGGGGCGACGCTCTTCGTATCAGACGTCGACGATGTGGGTGCCGGCGCGGTCGTGTCCGGCTTGGACTGGGCGCTTTGCGTCGCAGGGTGACGTCCTTTCCAGCTTGCCGAGGGCACCCATGCGAAATGCAAGGCAGCGCCCAGCAGCACCAGCGCCGTGCCGCTGATCCACGCAGTTCGGCTCCGCCGCCGTGTCATCGCGTCAATATCCTTCACGTGCACTTGACCAGGAGGGCAGGTGATGCTCACGCCGGAGTCCAACTGGGCCATGGCGCTCGCCGCAGGATCTGTTTCCTTGAAGTTTTCACGGTAGCGACGAACGATCTCGTCCGGATTGCATCCGACCTCCCGGGCAAACGACCTCAGAAATCCACGCGTGTAGAGACCGCCGGGAAGTGCGGCCATGTCGCCGCGTTCAATCGCTTTGAGCGCCTCCACAGTGATTTTTGTGCGCTGCGAGAGCTCCGTCAGCGAGAGGCCGCGCCGCTCGCGCGCTTGAGCCAGTTCGGCGCCAAAATCCTGCGACTGCTCGTCGGGCATCGCGTCGGTGACGACGCAAAGGCGATACCACGGCCTGCTCATTCAGTGGTCCCGAAAGCGCGTTCAACCTCGATGACGCTGAGTCGCCGCATGTGACGGTCCGGGCCAGACTTGTGCGGCCTCGAGGGTCGAACTTCGCGTCAGGGATATGCCCGACGAATGAGTCTGAAATCCTCGCGCCAGCTACCATCCATCGTGATCACACCGCCAGCGAACGTCAGAAGATCTGTCGTCTCGTGTACCACGATGTCAGCGGAACAACCCGGATGCGAGAAGCGCGACGACGTGATGATGAACGGGGCGCGACGACGAAGCTCCTGATGAGCATGAGGTTCGAGCCCCAGCTTTTCGTAGGACATCCTCTTACCTGCGACTGTAATGAAATGACAGGTGCGCGACCCTCGGCGAGCTTGCGGTCACCGTGACGCTCTTCGCGAGTGATCCGATCTGCATCTGGATATCCACGCTGGTTCCGACTCTCCCGACCACGAACTTCGTGGCCGCGGACGCCACGTCAACGGAGACGCCTGGCAGGAGATCGCCTGCCATGTCTTTCACAACGGCACGCAGCGTTCGCGATGGTTCGCCCGGCGAGAGAGAAATGATGATGCCGGCGGCTCTCATTGGCGCTCTCGATGCGATCGGTGATGAGCCCGCCAGTCAAAGACAAATCCACCAGGCGGCCCGCAAATGCTCGTCCGCTTGCTGGCCACAAAACTCGCCGCAATTGGTGGGATCGGCGCAGTGCTGGGTTAGACAACCTCATAGCCCCCCACTCCGTCTAAGCGACGGTATGGAGACGACCCTCGGCTCGGTCCGATACGCCCTCCGCCAATTCCGCTTATCACCGGTGTTTACCGCCGCAGCCGTCTTGACGCTGTCGGTGGGGATTGGCGGAACGACGGCGATCTTCACGCTGATGAACGCCGTGATGCTGCGGTCGCTGCCCGTGACCGATCCCGCCAGTCTGTATCGAATCGGCGACGGCAACGACTGCTGTGTGGAGGGTGGGCCGCAGGGTCGCTGGGGGATGTACTCATTCGCGCTGTACGAACGGCTGAAAGCGGAAGCGCCGGAATTCGATCAGATCGCCGCGTTTCAGGCCGGCGCCGGCCGTCTCGGCGTCCGCCGGCAGGGCGTGGAACAGTCGCCCCGTTCACTGCGAACCGAATACGTCACCGGAAACTACTTCACAACCTTCGGCGTCGGGGCGTTCGGCGGCCGTGTTTTCACGGCGGACGACGACAATGCTTCGGCGGCTCCTGTTGTCGTGATCAGCCACCACCTGTGGCAAACGACGTATGGCAGCGACGCCTCAGTGGTGGGATCATCGTTCGTCATCGAGGGCCATCCCTTTACCGTCGTCGGCATCGCTCCGCCCGGGTTTTACGGCGAAACGCTGCGGAGCAATCCGCCGGACGTCTGGATTCCGCTGCAACAGGAACCGCTCATTTCGAACAACAACGGCCTGCTGCGCCAGCCGATCTCGGCGTGGCTGAGGGCAATCGGCCGCCTGCGGCCGGGTGCATCGATTGACGGCGTGGGACCACGCCTGACCGGCGTGCTGCGCCAATGGATGCAGAACGATTCCGGATATCCCTCGAACTGGATGCCCGGGGTGCTTCGAACGCTGCCGAATCAAGTCATCACGATCGTTCCAGCCGGGGCTGGCGTCGGCGTGATGAAGGAGCAATACAGCGAGAGCCTCGAAATCCTGCTGGCCGTTTGCGCGCTCGTCATGCTCATCGCCTGCGCGAACGTCGCGAATCTGTTGCTGGCGCGCGCCGTGGCGCGGCGGAGCCAGACGGCCGTGCGGCTGGCAGTCGGCGCAGCCCGTCGGCACCTCGTCAAGCAAGCGCTGGTCGAAAGTCTGCTGCTGTCGCTCGCCGGCGCCGCCGCCGGACTGTTTGTCGCCCGCTCCGCTGCCCGCCTGCTGCTCTCGCTGGCGTTTACGACGGCGACGTTTCTGCCGATCAGCACGGCGCCATCACCGCTCGTCCTGTCGTTCGCATTCGCGCTTGCCATGGCGACCGGCGTGATCTTCGGCACGGTGCCGGCATGGTTTGCGGCGCGCACGAATCCGATCGACGCGCTGCGCGGATCGGGACGCAGCACCGGGGATCACGCGTCATTCACCCGGACGGCGCTGCTCGTGGTTCAGGCGACGCTGTCGGTGGTGCTCGTGTCGGGCGCAGCGATGCTGGGACGAAGCCTGAACAAGATCGAGCATCAGGATTTCGGGTACCAACTGCCCAATCGCGTCCTGATCACGTTGAACGCACCGCCAGCCACCTACGGGAACGCGCAGCTCACGGCGCTGAATCGCACGATGGAGGATCGGCTGTCCCGCCTCCCAGGTGTTCAGGGCGCCGGACTCGCGCTGTATAACCCGCTGACCAACAACTGGGGCGAACTGATTGTTGTCGCCGGCCATCCTGTTCCGACGATGAGTGAACAGGCTGGCGCGTCGTGGGACCGAGTCAGTCCAGGCTATCTGCACGACCTGGGCGTCCCGCTCGTCCGCGGTCGCGAGTTTACGGATGCCGACAACGACAGGACCGCGCCGGTGGCGATCGTGAACGAGGCGTTCGTGCGGCGCTTTTTCAAAAGCGACGAGGATCCGCTCGGACAGCACTTTGGTATAGACGTGCCTGAGAACGCCAACACGTATCAGATCGTCGGTATTGTCCGCGACGCAAAATTCGCCGGTTTCGCACTGCGCGAGCCGGCGCGCCCGATGTTTTTCGTGCCGCTGGGGCAGACCGTGGCGTACACGAACGACCTGTTTCAACGCCTGGAGCGGGCGTCGCACGGCGTCGGCGGCATCTTGCTCGTCACCGCGCTGCCACCGGGCACGATCGAGCCGGTTGTCACCAAGGCCGTCGCCGAAATCGATCCGAATCTCACCGTCATCAACGTACGCACGCTGACCGAACAAGTGGCGCTGTCGTTCGACCAGGATCGCGCCGTCGCGAGCCTCGCCGGTCTGTTCGGGCTCATCTCGCTCATTCTCGCCGCCGTGGGACTGTACGGCGTGACGAGCTATGCGGTCTCGCAACGCACCAACGAGATCGGGGTGCGTATGGCGCTCGGCGCTGATCGCGGTCGCGTGGTCACGCTCGTGCTGCGGAGTGCGTTTGCGCGCGTCGCGATAGGTCTGTTGCTCGGCGTGCCGCTGGCTGTTGGGGCGGGAAAGCTGATCGCGACGAGGCTGTACGGGGTGACGTTCTGGGATCCGCTCGCGTTGTCAGCGGCAGCAGGCTCGCTGCTGGTCTGCGCGCTGATCGCAGCGCTCATTCCCGCCGGGCGTGCCGGCGCGATCGCGCCGATGGTCGCGCTTCGAGCGGACTG
>Ga0070681_10005351_pt1 | contig 12391 bp, 10 predicted proteins | sample KBSC83BmetaG_FD_65650 | JGI IMG/M metagenome (GOLD analysis project Ga0070681, IMG submission 65650) | Corn rhizosphere microbial communities from Kellogg Biological Station, Michigan, USA - KBS C8-3B metaG | ecosystem: Host-associated > Plants > Roots > Rhizosphere | place: USA: Michigan...
GCTCAATGATCCAACGAAAATCCGGGTGTCGTAATCCAAGCTTGCGGTACCTTGCACGGTGCCGTTGTCGAACAGCTCACACAGCGCGCGCAGCATCGGTTCGTGCTGCGGGTGCCCGACCGGCGGTGCATACGACGACGACAGCAGGCGCCCGCGCAAGGCCTCGAAATCCAGCGTCTGGACATGCTCGAAGCGTGCGCTGCCGCGGAAGCCGGCGCCGAACCACCGGCGCATCGTCGCATCGTCGGCGTAGCGCGCGGCCACGCCGGCATAATCGGTACCGTACTTGCGCAACAGCGCCTCGTAAGCCTCAAGAAATGGCGTACCGGTCAGCCGTCGCGAGTTCCACCAGACCGCCACCAAACCGCGAGGACGCAGGATACGCGCGAATTCGCGCCGCGCCGCTTCCGCGTCGAACCAGTGGAAGGCCTGGGCCACCGTGACCAGATCCACGCTGGCATCGGGCAGGCCGGTGGCATCGGCGACGCCGTCGACCGCGTCGAACGCCGGGTACGCGCGTAGCCAGCGTTCCGCGGCGGCGCGCATCGGCGCGTTCGGTTCCACCGCGGTGACGCGATGACCGGCATCGAGAAACATCTTCGCCGAGATGCCGGTGCCGGCGCCGATATCGGCGACCCGCCAGGTGCTGTCCACGCCATGCTCGTGCCGCAGCCACTCGAGCAGCGCCGGCGGGTAGTCCGGCCGGTAGCGCACATAGTCGTCGACGCGGTTGCCGAAGCGCGCGGTCGAATCCAGCGGGTCGTGCAGATCAGCCATTGAGCGACTGGCCGCCATCGACCGCCAGGGTTTGCCCGGTGATCCAGCCGGCCCAGGGCGAGGCCAGGAACAGCGCAGCGTGCGCGATCTCCTCCGGCGTGCCGTAGCGACCGAACGGGATCTTCGCCAGCACGTCGGCGTAGCGCGACGGATCGTCCTTGCGGCACTGATCCCACAAGCCGCCCGGAAACTCGACCGAGCCGGGCGCCAGCGCGTTGACGCGGATGCGCTGCGCCGCCAGCGCGTGCGCCTGCGACATCGTGTAATGGCTCAGCGCCGCCTTCATCGCCGCATACGACGGCCCGCCCGGGCGCGGGTGCAATGCCGCGATCGAACTGGTGTGCAGGATGCTGGCGTGGGCCGATCGGGCCAGCTGCGGCAACGCCGCCCGCGAGGCACGCACCGCCGCCATCAGGTCGACGTTGAAACCGGCCAGCCAGGCCTCGTCGTCGTCGCGAAATCCGTAGCCGCTGGCATTGTTGACCAGCACGTCGATGCCGCCCAGCGTGCTTGCGGCATCCGTTATCCAAGCCTGGATGGCCTCCGGCTGCGCCAGGTCGCAGCGCTGCGCGTGGGCCACCACGTCGTGCGCGGCGAGCTGCCGTCGGGTTTCTTCCAGCGCCGCCGTGCCGCGTGCGCAGATCGACACCGCCGCGCCGGCCTGCGCAAAACCCAGCGCGATGCTGCGGCCGATGCCCCGGCTGCCGCCGGCCACCAGCACGCGATAGCCGTGAAAATCGAACGGCGTCGCCGGTTGCGCCGGAGCCATCGTCAATGCCAGCCGGCGAACGCAAAGCCGAAGAACAGCACCGCGACGGCCAGGAACGCCAACAGCACGAAGAAGACCAGTTGCACGTAGCCGAGCACCAGCCCGGCGACGGCCATGCCATCTCCTTCGGGGCGACGCTCCGGGTGGGTGCTGCGAATCTCGCTGCGCGCCAGATGGCCGCAGATGACGGCCACCACGGCGCCCACGAACGGCATCACGCACCAGGCCAGGATGCCGAACACCAGGCTCACCACGGCCAGCGTGCTGGTCGGGGCTGCGGCTCGATAGGAGACGGGATTGTTCATCGGCTTGCTCGCGGGTTGCGCCGGGGCGGCGTCGATGCGCATCGTAGCGTGATCGGTCGCGGCCGGCGAACCGGCCACGACCGACCTGCCCCACGATCGAGCCCGCGCCTACAGGTCGAACTTGATGCCCTGGGCCAGCGGCAGCGAGTCGGAGTAGTTGATGGTATTGGTCTGGCGGCGCATGTAGACCTTCCACGCATCGGAGCCGGATTCGCGCCCACCGCCGGTTTCCTTCTCGCCGCCGAACGCGCCGCCGATCTCGGCGCCGGAGGTGCCGATGTTGACGTTGGCGATGCCGCAATCCGAACCCGCCGCCGACAGGTACTTCTCGGCGGATTTCAGGTTCTGCGTGAAGATCGCCGAGGAGAGGCCCTGCGGCACGTCGTTCTGCAGCTCGATCGCCTCGTCTAGATCCTTGAATTTCATCACGTAGAGAATCGGCGCGAACGTTTCGGACTGCACCACATCATCGGAATTCTTCAGGCCGGTGATGATGGTCGGCAGCACGTAGTGCCCCTTCCGATCCGTGAGCGCCGCGCCGCCGGTGGCCACCGCGCCACCGGCCGCCTTGGCCTTCTCGATCGCGGCCAGGTAAGCCTGCACGGCATCGGCGCTGTTCAACGGGCCCATCAGGGTGGTGGCCAGCGTCGGGTCGCCGATCTTGCCCTCGACCTGCTTGTAGGCCTTGACCAGGGTTTCCAGCACGTTGTTGTAGATCGATTCGTGCACGAACAGTCGACGCGTGCTGGTGCAGCGCTGGCCGGCGGTGCCGACCGCGCCGAACACGATGCCCGGCACCGCCAGCTTCAGGTCGGCCGATTCATCGAGGATGATCGCGTTGTTGCCGCCCAGTTCCAGCAGCGAGCGGCCCATGCGCTGCGCCACGCGCTCGCCGACCATGCGGCCGACCTTGGTGGAGCCGGTGAAGCTGATCAGCGCGATGCGCCTGTCGTCGACGAAGGCCTGTGCCAGCTCGCTGCCGGCGTCGTTGAACAGGAAGAACAGGTCGGGGTAGCCGCCGTCCTTCAGCGCCTCGTTGCAGATCTTCATCGTGGCGATCGCCGACAGCGGCGTCTTCGGCGACGGCTTCCAGATGCAGATGTCGCCGCAGGCGGCGGCCAGCATCGCGTTCCAGGCCCACACCGCGACCGGGAAGTTGAACGCGCTGATGATGCCGACGATACCCAGCGGGTGGTACTGCTCGTACATGCGGTGGCCGGGGCGCTCCGAATGCATGGTGTAGCCGTACAGCATGCGGCTCTGGCCCACCGCGAAGTCGGCGATGTCGATCATCTCCTGCACTTCGCCGTCGCCCTCGGGCTTGATCTTGCCCATCTCCAGCGCCACCAGCGAGCCCAGCGCATCCTTGTGCCTGCGCAGCGCCTCGCCGCACAGCCGCACTGCCTCGCCGCGCTGCGGCGCCGGCGTGCCGCGCCAGGTCTTGAACGCTTCGCGGGCACGCTGGACGATCACCTCGTAGTCGGCGGCACCGGAGGCATGCACGGTGGCGATCACCTCGCCGGTGGCCGGGTTCACCGGCTGCAGGGTGCCGGCGTCGGTGGTCTTCGACCACTCGCCGCGGCCGAGATAGGTGCCGGAATGTTCGGCACCGATACCGAGCGACTTGAGGATGGCATGGGACATGGATGACTCCTGGGAATCGTGGCGTCGGTCGACGCCGTGAACGGTGGCACCTCATCAGTGATGTGGCTCAGGCAAAGAGTCCGTTCGCGCTGAGCGCAGCTTGCGCGAGCAAGCGAAGTCGAAGCGCCCCGCGGCGTTGGCCCTTCGACTTCGGTCCTTTGGGCCTACGCTCAAGGAGAACGGGTGAGGTTGTGCCCGAGTTTCGTCGCCAATGAGGAATGGCAATCCAGCATTCTAGCAGGGCACCTTGGCTGCCGCCGACCTCGCATCCGCCAAACCGTTGCGGCGCGAGCGTCGCGCCGCCCCACGATCCATGCGAAAATCGCCGCGCCGCCCTCGTAGCTCAGTTGGATAGAGCGGTCCCCTCCTAAGGGACAGGTCGTACGTTCGAATCGTATCGGGGGCACCAATCGCGACGAGCACAAGGGCCGGGCATGCCGGCCCTTGTGCTTTTCATGTGCTCACGAACTGCACGAGAGCATCGAGCAACCGGCCTTGTGGCGCGCCCAATCCGGGCGCTTGCCGGCGAAGGCCTCGCGCCCCGGCTGGTCGTCGTACGGACGGCGCAGCACGTCGAGCAATGCGTGGATGCCGGAAAGATCGCCCGCGCTCGCCTGGTCGATCGCCTGCTGCGCCAGGTAGTTGCGCAGCACGTAGCGCGGATTCGCCGCCTGCATGCGCGCGCGGCGTTGATCCGGCGACAACGGATCGTCGGCGAGGCGGCCGGCGTAGCGCACCAGCCACGCATGGAGCGCCGGTTCGGCCTCGCGCCGCTTCGCCTCGTCGTAGAAGGCCTCGCGCAGCGGCTCCAGGCTCGGCGCATCCGGGTTCACGTCGGCCAGCGCGCGGAACCACAGCGTCATGTCGATCTCGGCCGACGCCATCAACTGGTGCAGCTGCTGCATCAGCGCCACATCGTCGTCGCGGCACTCGGCCAGGCCCAGCTTGGCCGCGATGCTGGCGCGATCGGCAGCAGCGTAGACCGCGGCGTAGCGATCCAGCCCGGCCTGCAGCGGTGCCACGTCGGCAAACAACGGCGCCAAGGCGCCGGCCAGCCGGCTCAGGTTCCACCATGCCACGTTGGGCTGCTGGCCGAAGCGGTAGCGGCGGCGCTGTGCGTCGGTGGTGTTCGGCGTCCAGTCGGGATCGAAATTGTCGATCCAGCCGTAAGGGCCGTAGTCGATGGTGAGGCCGAGGATCGACATGTTGTCGGTGTTCATCACGCCATGCACGAATCCCACCCGCATCCAGTGCGCGATCATCGCGGCGGTGCGCTCGCAGACCTGGCCGAACCATTCGGCGTACAGCGCCTCGCCCTGCCCCGCCAGCTCGGAAAAGTCGCGGCGGATGGTGAAATCGACCAGCTGCCGCAGCAGCGCGACATCGCCGCGCGAGGCCGGCAACTCGAAGCTGCCGAAGCGGATGAACGAAGGCGCCGCACGGCAGACGATCGCGCCCGGCTCGGGCGCCGCATGGCCGTCGTAGAACATGTCGCGCAGCACCGGTTCGCCGGTTTCGACCAGGCAAAGCGCGCGCGTGGTGGGCACGCCCAGGTGGTGCATCGCCTCACTGCAGAGAAACTCGCGGATGGAGGAGCGCAGCACCGCGCGACCGTCCGCCCCGCGGGAATACGGCGTCATCCCGGCGCCCTTGAGCTGCAGCTCCCAGCGCCCGCCGGCCGCGTCGATCGCCTCGCCCAGCGAGATGGCGCGGCCGTCGCCCAGTTGACCCGCCCAGGTGCCGAACTGGTGGCCACCGTAGTTGGCGGCAAACGGCTGCATGCCATCGAGCACGGCATTGCCGCCGAACAGCCGGGCAAACTCGGCTGAAGCAACGTCCGCTTCGCTGAAGCCCAGCATGGCCGCCATCTCGGCCGAATGCGCCAGAACCCTCGGCGCCGCCACGGGCGTGGGGTCGACCCGCGAATACAACGCGCCTTCGACCTGGCGCAGGCGCGCACCGGACTCCGGATCGCCGGGCAGATCGCGCACGAAGGCGTTGTCGAAGCGGAGGCTGAACATGGCGGGCTGGCCGGGGCGACGTACTCCACTTCATATTCGGGCGCCGCCCATCGCATGCAAGGGCAGCGCAACCTGCTTGTGGGGAAATGGCACTTATTTGAGGCCGCCCGGCGCCCAGCCGTTCGCGCTGAGCGTAGCCCGCACAGCGGGCAGAGTCGAAGCGCAGCCGAGCGCGGCCGGCCCATCGCGAATATGTCCTTCGACTTCGGCTACGGCCTACGCTCAGGATGAACGGGCTTAAGTAAGCGCCATTCGCCTATGGGGCGCTATAGTCGCGCCGCCCACCTGCGCAGCGAAGCCGCGATGACCGCCAGCCTGCCCCACGGCCTCAACGCCGATGCCCTGCCCGAAGACGCCCCCTACCTGGACGCCACCGTGCGCTGGCTGGAGCGCGCGGTGATCGGCCTGAACCTGTGCCCGTTTGCGCGCGCACCGCATGTGCAGGGCAAGCTGCGCCTGCGGGTCAGCCAGGCGCGCGACACCGATGCGCTGCTCGACGACTTGTGCGGCGAGCTGCAATCGCTCAACGCGCTGCGCCCGGACGAGTGCGAGACCGGCCTGCTGATCCATCCGTTCGTGCTCGGCGATTTCCTCGATTACAACGATTTCCTCGATGTCGCCGACGCCGCCGTGCAGACCCTGGGACTGGAAGGCGAATGGCAGGTCGCCGGCTTCCATCCGCAGTACCAGTTTGCCGAAAGCGCGGCGGACGCGATCGAGAATTTCAGCAACCGCTCGCCCTTCCCCACCCTGCACCTGCTGCGCGAAGCCGGCGTCGAGCGGGCGATGGAACAGATGAGCGACACCGACGCGATCTACCGGCGCAACATCGAGACCCTGCAACGCCTCGGCCATGCCGGCTGGCAGGCGCTGTGGCGCGATCGGGGAGACTGATTCGGCACCTCCAACATCTCATTCATCGTGCCGGTGCCAAGCTGGCGCATGAATCACCTCTTCGATCCCTTCGCCGAAAGCATCGATCCCCGCGTGCAATGCACGACCTGCGAGGCCGTGTGCTGCCGCCTCACCGTGGTGCTGATGCCGGAGGATCATGTCCCCGCCTGGCTGGTCGACCATGACGAGCATGGCCTTGCCATTCTCGCCAAAGGCGAGGATGGCTGGTGCGCCGCGGTGGATCCGCACACGTTCGGTTGCACCATTTATGCGGATCGCCCCGGCATCTGCCGCAAATTCGCGATGGGCAGCCCGAGCTGCCGCGAGGAGCGGCACAAGTGGTTCGGCGCCAGCATTCCGACTGCAGTGCATATCCTGTAGGGGCCCACTGGCGGGCGATGCCTTTGCTCTTGCGAATCCCGAATCCCGAATCCCGAACCCCGATAAAAAGCCAGCGGGCTCCTACAGCCTGGGTGTGGCAAAAATCGAGGCGATTTCGACCGCGTCCAGCGCACGCCACTCGCCCGGCGGCAGGTCGCCGAGTTCGAGCGCTCCCACCGAAATTCGCCGCAATGTCTCGACATGATTGCCGACGGCGGCAAACATCCGACGCACTTGATGGTAGCGGCCCTCGGTGACGCCGAGGCGGGCATGGCGGGGCCCCAGCACCTCGAGCATCGCCGGTGCCAGCGGCTCTTTTTCCGATTCCAGCAGCAAGGTGCCGCCGGCAAACAGTGCGCCTTCGTCGCCTCGAAGATCCTGCGCGAGCGTGGCCTCGTACACCTTGGCCACCTGTGCCTTCGGCGAGATGATCCGGTGCAGCAAGGCGCCGTCGTCGGTAAACAGCAGCAGGCCCGAGGTGTCGCGATCCAGCCGGCCCACCGTGGACAGCGCCGGCGAGCGCACGCCATAGCGCGGCGGCAGCAAGTCGTACACCAGCCGGCCGGTGTCCTTGCGCGAGCAGGTGACGCCGAGCGGCTTGTGCATCATCAGCACCAGGCCCGGCGGCGGATCCAGCGGCTCGTCGTCGACGCGAACCGTCTCGTACGGCACCACGTCGTCGGCGTACAGCACCTCGCCATTCGCGTCGGTGATGCGGCCGCTGCGGAACAGTTGCGTCACGTCCTTGCGGCTGCCGTAACCGAGGTTGGCGATCAGCTTGACCAGTTTCATGCGCGCACTCCCGTCGCCTCGATCACCTTGAAACCATCCTGCGTCGCCAGCGCGCGTACCTCCCGAAAACGCGCCCCCAGGGTCGCTTCGTACGGCAGGTGCCGGTTCGCCACCAGCAACAGGCGCCCGTCCGGCACCAGCGCGTCGGCCGCGCTGGCGATGAAGGCGCGGCCCAGCTCGGGCAGATCCGCGCGGCCCTGGTGGAACGGCGGGTTGCTGACGATCGCGTTGCAGCGCTGCGGCAGGCCGCGGGTCACGTCGTGCCAATGCACGCTCACCGCCACCTCGCGACCCGACGCGCGTTGTGCCCGCGCCAGGTTGATCTGCGCCGGTTCCAGCGCGCGTGCCTCGGCCTCGTACAGATCGAGCGCGTCGACCTGCGGGCAACGCGCGATCACCTGGCAGGCGAGATAGCCGTAGCCGGCGCCCAGGTCCGCCACCCGGCCGCGCAGATCCGGCGGCAGGTGTTCGGCCAGCAGCGCCGAAGCACGATCGATGCGATCCCACGCGAACAGGCCGGGCCGGCTGACGTAGCCGTCGACGATCGCGCGCGGCGCATCCAGCACCCGCCATTGCGCCAGCAGTGCCCGGTCGACGGCATCTTCGCCCGGCGTGGCCCAGAACACCCGGCATTTGTGCTTGGACAGGTGCTGCACGGCACCGGCCAACTGCGCCAGATCCGCTTCGCCCGACTTCGCACCTTCCGCATTCGGCATGCTGGCCAGCACCGTGCCGCCCGGCGCGAGCAAGCTCACCGCGCGTGCAAACAAGGCGCGCGCCTCGTCGCGCTGACGCGGCGGCAGCACCAGCACCAGCGCAAAGCGCTCGCCCGCTTCGGGTTCGCCCACGCGCATGCCGTGGCGTGCCAGCTCTTCGGCGAAAGGCAGAAAACTCTGCTCGCACAACCAGCCGGGCCGGGCCCGGGCCATCTCGCGCAACCGTACACCGGCGCGCGCGCGCAGGAACAACACGCGCGCTTCCGCCGGCAGGGTCAGCTCGGCGGTTTCGAAAGGCACCCACAGCGCAGCCAGTGCCGCATCCGGTGCCGCCGCAAAAACCCCGCCCATGCTCACGTCATGTCCTGACCGATGAAACGAAGGCGGCAGTGTAATGGTGCGCAGTGCGACTCACACGCCGACCGCCGCACCCGTTCGCTCAGGGCGGGGCGACCGATGTCGCCGCGGCCGGCAGTTCCAGCAGCATCTGCCGGGTCAACAGCTGGTAGCCGCCCTCGAAGTGGTGGCCGCCCTTCTTGGCATGCGCGGTGACCCAGGCCGGCAGGCGCGGCTCGTCGCAGAGGCTGTCGGCGGCATCGTCCAGGCCGTAGTAGCACACCACCGGCGGCTGGCCACGCAGCGCCTGCAACGGCGGCAGCGGATCGTAGTGGCGGATCGGGTTGACCTGTTGCAGCGCATCCTTGAGGCGCTCCTTGAACCAGCCCTGCTCGATCATGTAGCCCTGCAGCTCGATCTCGAACGTGACGTCGCGGCTGGGCGAAAGCAGCACCAGCTGGGTGATCCGCGCGCGGTTCTCCGCGCTGAGCCTGTCGACGATGGTGGGCAGCACGTCGGCACCGAACGAGAAGCCGATCAGCCAGATCCGGCGCTTGCCCCACGCGCCGAGATACTTCGTCATCAGCGCATCCAGCTCGCGCGCCGTCTGCTGCGGATCGTGCTCGCGCCAGTAATACTTGAACGAATTGATGCCGAGCACGGGGACGCCGCGGTCGATGAAGGCGATGCCCAGGCGCCGATCCAGGTCGGCCCAGCCACCGTCGCCGGAGACGATCACCGCCATCACGTCGCCCTTGCCCGCCGGCGGCGCGACGCTGTGCCGGGCCACGGGCCAGGCCACGGCGGCATCTGCCAGGGTGACTCGCGCCCACGGCCGCCAGGCCAGCAGGCCGCCGAGCACACCGAGCAGCACGAGCGCCGCCAGCCAGGTCTTCCATCGCTTCATCGGCGCACTACCCCACCCAGTCCGCCGGCGATCAGGCTGGCCACGTTGGTCAGGATCATCGGCAAGGCGATGCCGCGGGGCACCGCCATGTAGCGCGGCTCCCACTGCGGATCGAATTTCTGCTTGTAGCGCTGCAGGCCGCGGAAGTTGTAGAAGCGCTCGCCGCGGCCAAACACCATCGCGCCGAAGCGGTTCCACAACGGGGCGTGGCGCCGGCTCTGCAGGCCGGCCAGCGGCGCCATGCCGAGGTTGAACCAGTGGTAGCCCTCGGCGCGCGCCCACAGCATCAGTTCCACGAACAGGTAGTCCATGATGCCGTCCGGGCTGTCCGGCCGGTGCCGCATCAGGTCGACCGATGCTTCTTCATGGGTGTCGTTGAGCAGCAGGTTGGCGAACGCCACCAGCTGATCGCCCTGCCACACCAGCGCCATCGGTGTGCGCGCCAGGTAGCGCGGGTCGAAGGCACCGAGCGAGAAGCGCTTTTCGCGCACGTGCTTGTCGTGCAGCCAGGCGTCCGACACCGGCTGCAGCTTCGGCAGCAGGCCGGCCACCGCGTCGGCCGGCACGATCTCCAGGCGCAGGCCGTCGCGCTGCAGCCTGTTGACCGTGTTGCGCAGCACCTTCTTCGACTTGCCGTCGAGGTTGAAAGCGTCCAGCCGCACGCGCGCCTCCTCGCCGATCTTCAGCAGGTTCAGGCCGACCTCCAGGTACAGGTCGAGGTTGGCGGGGCTGACCTGGTAGAACACCGGCCAGCCGCCGGCGCGCTCGCATTGCTCCAGGAACGTCCACACCAGTTCGCGCCGCGCTGCCTCGTCGCTGCCGACCGGATCGCCCATCGCCACCCAGCTGCGCCCGATCGTGTCGAACATCACGAACGCCTTGCACTCGTCGTCGAACAGCAGGGCCTTGTCGCCCATCAGGGCCAGGTGCGCCTGCGTCGAGGGGAACCGCTTGATCAGCGGCAGCGCCCGCGCCAGGTCGGCCTCGCTCGGCGGCTCGCGATGCAGCTTCTGCGGACGGATCAGGCTGGCCGCCGCGAACAGCATCGCGGCGGCGGTGGCGGCCACCAGCGCGCGCAGGGCGCGCGGCGCACCGCCGTGATGCAGGCTGAACTGCCACCACAGATCGGCGCTGTAATCGACGTGCTTGTAACTGAACACCACCAGCCAGGCGGCACAAGCCAGCGTCGCCACGATCGCCACGATCCAGCCCACGCTGAAGCTGGTGCTGAACAGCGAGGCGCGCCGGTGGAACAGGCGGTGTGCCGGCGCCAGCGCCATCGCCAGCAGGGTCAGCAAGATGGCCTCCTCGTAATCGATGCCCTTGAGCAGCGAGAACACCGCGCCGGCCAGCAGCAGCACCAGGGTCAGCCAGTACGCCGCGTCCAGCCGCCGCTGCAGGCCGCGCGCCAGAATCAGCAGCAGCATGCCGATCACGCTGGCCAGCAGATGCGAAACCTCCAGCACCGACAGCGGCAGCAGCTCGCCCAGGATCGCCATGCGCGCGGGCAGCGCGCGGGTCGCGCCGGAGAACAGCAGCACCGCGCCGCAGACCATCGTCAGCCCGGCGAAGAACGACGGCAGCAGGCCGGTGAACCAGGGCGCCAGCAGCGACCGACGGCGCAGCCCCTGCGCCTCGCGCTGCAATACCAGCATCGTGGCGGCGCACAACGGCACCAGGTAATAGATGACCCGGAACGCCGCCAGCGCGCCGAGGATGGGCGCAGTCAGCTCGGCGTTGCCGGTGGCGCCGAAGCCGGCCAGCATCACCGCCTCGAATACGCCCAGCCCACCGGGTACGTGGCTGACCAGGCCGATGATCTGCGCGATCACGAAGATCGCCAGGAAATGCCCGAAGCCGTTGTTCAGCCCATCCGGCATCAGCACGTACAACACCGCCGCGGCCAGGCCCCAGTCGAAGGCGCCGACCAGAATCTGTTTCAGTGCAGTGCGCACCGACGGCAGTTGCAGCCGCCAGCGCCCGATCCGCAGCGGCCGATGCACCAGGCCGCCGACCAGCCAGGCCAGCGGCAGCACCAGCAAGACCGCGCCCAGCAACGGGCTCAGCGCCGCCAGCGGCAACTGCGGCGGCAACGGCACCCACAGCAGGGTCGTGCCGGTGAGCGCCAGCAGGCCCAGCCAGAAACTGGTGGTGCAGAACAGCACCACGCGGGCGATCTCGCCGCTGCCCAGGCCGTTCTGCACATAGAAGCGATAGCGGATCGAACCGGAAACCAGCAGCGACATGCCCACTGCATTGCTGAAGGCGTAGCTGATGAACGAGATCAGGCTGACCCGCTGCCACGGCAGCCTGCGCCCGATCGAGGCCAGCGCGAAGCGGTCGTAGAGCGTCATCACCGCATAGCCGGCCAGGGTGAACAGCACGGCCAACCCCAGCCGCCCGTGCGACAGGCTGTGCACGTACTGGCGCACCTGGTGGTAATTCACCTCCCGCGCCAGCAGGTGCAGCGCCCACAACGCCAGGCACAGCATCGCCACCGACAGCAGCGGCCCGGCCATTCGCCGCATCACCATCGCGCGTTGGCTCGGCGCAGTCGCCAACGTCTCCGCGCCGGCTTGCGCCGGCCCCATCTCGACCTGCTTCACGCCAGCAGCGACTCCCGGTTCGGGTCAGCCCGAGGCAGCTCAGTCGACGGCACTGGCTTGTCCCATCCGCATGATCCAGCGATACAGCACGACCACCGTCGCCGCGAACACCACGCCGCCAAGCCAGATCGCCGGGGTCTGGAAGCCTTCGCCCACCAGGGCGATCGGCGAGCCCTCGCCGCTGAACGCCACCACGCCGGCGAAGATCACCGCCAGCAGGCTTTCGCCCACGATCAGGCCGGA
>Ga0070681_10005353_pt1 | contig 12389 bp, 12 predicted proteins | sample KBSC83BmetaG_FD_65650 | JGI IMG/M metagenome (GOLD analysis project Ga0070681, IMG submission 65650) | Corn rhizosphere microbial communities from Kellogg Biological Station, Michigan, USA - KBS C8-3B metaG | ecosystem: Host-associated > Plants > Roots > Rhizosphere | place: USA: Michigan...
ATGAATTCGACCTTGCGCGCGGTCGGGATCACCTCTTTCTCGATTTGGAAGCCCTCGCGCGGGCCCTCTTCGCGAATCTCGACCGATTTCGGCATGTCGCTCATGGGACGCCTCCTCTCCAAGGCGCCCAGCATAGCGTGGTTCAGGCGGGTGCCAAGCCGTCCGCGCCGCGCCGGTAAAGTCCACGCTCGGTCACGACATAATCCATCGGAATGTCGTGCGGCAGCGGATGGATGGTCTCGAGCCGGCCGAGCTCGAAGCCGTTGCCGACACAGAGCGGCTTTTCCGCGTAAGCCGCGATGGTGCGATCGTAGAAGCCGCCGCCATAGCCGAGGCGGTAGCCGGCTTCATCGAACCCGACCATCGGGATGAGGAGAATCGTCGGCTTCACCGGCTCGCCGCTCGCCGGATAGGGAATGTCGTAGACGCCCGAGACCAGTTCCATGTCGCGCGTCCAGCGCCGGAACTCGAGCGGCATGCCTTTGCCGACCACCACCGGGAGCGCGACCTCGTGGTGCCGGCCGGTGAGCCATTCGAGAAAGGCGAGGACGTTGTATTCGCGCCGGAACGGCCAATAGGCGCCGACCAGGGAGCGCGAGAAGGGCGCGAAGAGCCGCGTCAGACCTTTGTAAATCTCGGCGCTCGCGGCGCCGTGCTCGCGCGAGGAGAGCGCGGTGCGCGCCTCGATCAGCGCAGTGCGCCGGCCGCGGCGCCAGGCGATGATCTCGCTTCGCTCCATCGCTCGTCTCGACGCCGCTCAGGAGAGACCGATGATCTGCCCCTGCTCGTTGACATACATGTTCTCCGCCGACGGGACGCGCGGCAGGCCGGGCATGGTCATGATGTCGCCGCAGATGACGACGACGAACTCGGCGCCGGCTGAGAGCCGCACCTCGCGGACCGGCAGGGTGAAGCCCTCGGGCGCGCCGAAGATGTCGGCGCTGGCCGTGAAGCTGTACTGCGTCTTCGCCATGCACACCGGCAAATGGCCGAAGCCTTGCTTCTCGAATTCCGCGAGCCGGTCGGCGACCGGCTTCGGCACCGAGATATCCTTGGCGCGATAGATTTCGGTGGCGATGGTCTTGATCTTGTCGGCCAGCGGCATGGCGTCGGGATAGAGCGGCTGGTATTCCGCCTTGCCTTCGGCGATGCCGTCCACCACCGCGCGCGCCAGCGCCTCGGCGCCTTTGCCGCCATCCGCGAAATGCGTGCAGACGAAAGCCTTGACGCCCTCCTCCTTACAGCCTTCGACCACGGCGGCGAGCTCCGCCTCGGTGTCGGTTGGGAAGCGATTGACGCACACCACCGCCGGCATGCCGAACTTTTTGAGATTGGCGATGTGGCGCTTCAAATTGACGAGGCCCTTGGTCACGGCGCCGGGATTTTCCGCACCGAGATTGGCGCGCGCGATCCCGCCATGGAACTTCAAGGCCCGCGCGGTCGCCACCACCACCGCCATCTCGGGCTTGAGACCCGCCTTGCGGCATTTGATGTCGAGGAATTTCTCGGCGCCGAGATCGGCGCCGAAGCCCGCCTCGGTGACGACGTAGTCGACGAGCTTCAGCGCCAGCTTCGTCGCCGTCACCGAATTGCAGCCATGGGCGATGTTGGCGAAGGGGCCGCCGTGGATGAAGGCGGGGTTGTTCTCGAGCGTCTGGACGAGGTTGGGCTTGATCGCGTCCTTCAGCACCGCGGTGATCGCGCCGTCGACTTTCAATTGGCTGGCGCGGATCGGCTGGCGATCGCGCGTCTGCGCCACGACGATGTTGCCGATGCGCCGGCGCAAATCCTCGAGCGAGGTGGAAAGGCAGAGGATCGCCATGATCTCCGAGGCGACGGTGATGTCGAACCCGTCCTCGCGCGGAAAGCCGTTGGCGACGCCGCCCAGCGAGTTGACGACCTGGCGCAGCGCGCGGTCGTTCATATCCATGCAGCGGCGCCAGGTGATGCGCCGCGGATCGATGCCGAGCTCGTTGCCCCAATAGACGTGGTTGTCGATCACCGCGGCCAAGAGATTGTTGGCGATGCCGATCGCGTGGAAATCGCCGGTGAAATGCAAGTTGATGTCGTCCATCGGCACGACCTGGGAATAGCCGCCGCCCGCGGCGCCGCCTTTCATGCCGAAGCAGGGCCCGAGGCTCGGCTCGCGCAGGCAGATCATCGCCTTCTTGCCGATGCGGTTGAGCGCATCGCCCAAGCCCACGGTCGTCGTCGTCTTGCCTTCGCCCGCCGGGGTCGGATTGATCGCGGTGACGAGGATGAGCTTGCCGTCCTTGCGCTCGGTTAGGGCCTTTTGCACGAAGCCCATGCCGATCTTCGCCTTGTCATGGCCATAGGGCTCGACCGACTCGGGCGGAATGCCGAGCCGGTCGCGCGCCAGCTCGATGATCGGGCGAAGCTTGGCGGCCTGCGCGATTTCCCAGTCGGTCTTCGGCTTTGCTGTCGTCTCGGCCATCTTCCCTACTCCGTTGTTCAAAGCGCCCGGTTTTCCCCGTTCCTCAAACTATCGAAACCACGCCCATTGTGCAGGTCAACCACAAATCTGCCCAAAATTATAATGGGCAGAGAAATGGGCGAAGAAAGCCCACCGCTCAGGTGGACTCGCAGAGCGCCGAGTTGGCAAACCGGGCAAGGCCGCGGCGGCTCCCCGAAGGCTCCTTCCGTGGCGCTTCAGCCGCTTTGGGCACGCCTCACTTGATGCGTGCGGCCGCTTCCTTGATGAGGTCGAGCCGATCGTATTTTTTGGCGTCGAGATCGGCCTTGATGAGGCCCAGCTCTTTCTGCGCGTGGATGTTGCTGGTCACCGCGGCGATATCGGTCAGCCCGTTCGGATCGCGATAATTGTCGTCCTTGGTGAAGAGCCATTCCTGCATGATCGGCGCGGGGATTTTGGTGTAGTCGGAGACGAATTTGACGGCCTCGTCATGGTTCTTCGGATCGAGATACCAATGGATCGAGCGCACATAGTCTTCGAGCAGATCGACCATCGCCGCGCGGTTCTTCTCGAGGAATCCCTGGCGCGCGGTCCAGAAGGACAGCGCGACGTGGCCCATCGCATCGGCGGTGGTGAAGAGGATTCGCCTGTGGGCGACGAATTCAGGATCGCGCGACCAGGGGAGCGAGGCCGGCACGAGCTGCGCCTTCTTCTCGAGCAGCACCGATTTCATGTTCGGGAAAGCGACCTCGACGACGCTGAAATCGCGTTTGTCGACCATGCCGTGCTTCAGCATCATCGCCTTCATGATCATGTCGAGGCCGCCGCCGATGCCGTTGGTGACCAGCACCTTGCCTTTCAGATCCTCGACCTTCTTGATCGGCCCATCTTTCAGCACCGCGAAATCGGCGGTGCCGTGGCCCGGCACGCCCCATTGAATTTCATCGGCGATGATCCGCAGATCGCTCATGCCGGCGTTCTCGACCGCCAGGCTGAAGGAGGAGAAGCCGAGCGCCGCGATATCGATGTCGCCATTCTGCAGCGCCGTGATCTGCAACGGCGAGCCTTTGAAATGCGTCGCCTCGATCGTGTAGGAGACGCCGTCATGCTTGGCGATGCCCGGCTTCGGAAACATAATCGGGATGAGCGAGGCCGGGGTGGCGATCCAGCCCATGCGGATCTTGACCGGATCGGCCTGCGCCGCGCCACACGTGGCGATGAGCGCCAGACCCACGCAAAAGCTCGTTACCTTCTCGACAAAACGCATCCGCGTACTCCCCCCTTGCTTTCGCGCGCGCGCCGCGCGGCGCTTAAGATAGCCGCCTGCCAAATCCGCGGCCAGAGCCAGTTTCGAAGCGAGAGGCGGCGCTCGCCCACAGCCCGGCGTCGGCCCACCGAAGCCGCGCCGCCCGGCGTTACTTCACGCGCTTGATCGCGGTCTCGAGCAGGCTCAAATCCGCGTAGGATTTGGCGTCGAGATCGGCTTTGACGAGGCCCAGCTCCTTCTGGGCATGAATATCGCTGGAGATCGCTGCAAGATCGGGCGTCGCATTGGGATCCCGATAGAAATCCTTCTGCGGCGTGAAGAGCCAGCCCTCGAAGGCCTTGGCCGGCACTTTCGTAAAAGTGGACGCGACCTGGATCGCCGCCGCGCGGTTGACGGGATCGAGGAACCAGTGATAGGCGCGGACGTAGTCCTCGAGCAGATCCGTCAGTGCCGCCCGGTTCTTCGCGATGAAGCCGGTTCGCGCCGTCCAGAACGACAGCTCGACCTTGCCCATGGCGTCGCGGGTATTGAAGAGACGCCGTGCTTTCGCCTGAAAGCCCGGATCGTCCTCGAATGGGTGAGCCGCGGTGACGAGATCGGCTTTGTGCTCGAGCAGCACCGCGTTCATGTTGGGAAAGGCCGCCTCGATCTCGGTGAAGTCGCGCTTCTCCAAGAGATGATGCTTGAACAGCATCGCCTTCATGATGGTGTCGACGCCGCCGCCGATGACGTTGGTCGCCAGGACCTTGCCCTTCAAATCATCGACCGTCTTGATCGGCCCGTCCTTCAGCACCATGAAATCGGCGCCGCCCCAGCCCGACACGCCGTCCTGAATTTCGTCGGCGATGATTCGCAAATCCTTGATGCCGGCATTCTCGACCGCGACGCTGAAGGACGAGAATCCCAGCGTGGCGATATCGAGATCGCCGCTTTGCAGGGCGGTGATCTGGAGGTTCGAGCCCTGGAAATGAATCGGCTCGAGCGTGTAGGAGGTGCCGTCGTGCTTTGCGATCCCGGGCTTTGCAAACATGATCGGGATGAGCGAGGCGGGGCTGACGATCCAGCCGATGCGAATCTTGACCGGTTCGGCACGGCTCGGTGCGGCACAAGCGAGGAGGAAGGCCAGCGCCGCGGCGCCGGTCACTCCCTTGGCGAAGATGCGAGCAAATTGCATGGCGTTCTCCCTTGATGTGCGCGTCTGCGCGCGATGAGCGAAATCTTCACGCCTGGGCCGCGAGCTCGCTCGGCACGACGATCTCGGCGGAGGCGGGCGACGCATGGAGACGGGCAACGAGCTCCGCCCGATTGCGCAGCACCGCGCGCTGGTTGATATAGCCCTTGTCGGTGATTTCGCCGCGATCGATCGAAGGCGGCTCCGCGGCGAGGAGGGCCCGCGCGACACGCCGCGAGCCTCCGCCGGCTTGCGCGTTGTGGCGCGCCAGGCCCCTGCCTAGCGCCTCGCGTACCGCGCCCTCGCCGATCAGCCGCTCGAGCGGCGCATCCGGCGGCACATGCGGACAAAGCGAGCGGCAGCCGGCGAGGCTCGGGAAGACGATCAGGCCGATCGCGTCGCGATCATGGCCGGTCACCACCGCATCCGCGATCACCGGATCGCAGGCGGCGATGAGGGCGATGCGCAACGCGCCGACATTGACCCAGGTGCCGGAGCTGAGCTTGAAATTCTCGGCGATGCGCCCGTCGAACAAAAGCCCGCGATTGGGATCGTCGGGCACGGCGAGCCTTGCGGCATCGCCCGGGCAGTAGAAGCCATCCGCGTCGAAGAGCGCCTGCGTCAGCTCCGGGCGCCGCCAATAGCCAGGCGTGACATTGGGCCCGCGCACGCGGATTTCGAGCCGGTCGCCATTGGGCACGAGCTTGATCTCGGTTCCGGGCCCGGGAATACCGACATTGCCGGCGCGCGGAATGCGCTCTTGCACCAGCGTCGCCATCGGCGCGGTCTCGGTCGTGCCCCAGCCCGAGAGCATCGGCAGCCTGTAGCCGAGGATACGCTCGGAGAGCGCTTCGAGCCGGTCCCAGGAGCTTTGCGGCAGCGCTGCGCCCGCATAAAAGAGCAGATCGAGCTCGCGCAGAAAGTGCTCCGCGAGATCGGCGTCGCGCTCCAGATGATCGAGCAGCATCGCGTAGCCGGCCGGCACGCCGAAATACATGGTCGGCGAGACCTCCCGCAGATTGGCGAGAGTCTGCTCGATCAAGCCGGGCAAAGGCCTGCCGCTGTCGAGGTAGTAGGTGCCGCCATTGCGCAGCACCATGTTGAAATTGGAATTGCCGGCGAAAGTGTGGCTCCAGGGGAGCCAGTCCAGAAATACCGGCGGACGATCGCCGAGAAACGGCCAGCCGGCGGCGTAGGATTCCTGATTGGAGCACATCATAAGCTGCGTGTTGATGACGCCCTTGGGATCGCCGGTCGATCCGGAGGTGAAAAGGATTTTCGCGATCGTGTCGGGCCCGACGCGGCGATAAGCGCGATCGACCGCGGCGTCGGGCGCGGCGGCGCGCAAGCTGGCGAAGTCGGTCGCGGCACGGCCGCGCGGCGGGTTGCGGACAAGTACCAGCTCGGCCTCGTCGAGGCCGAGCGCCGCGATGGCTTTGCCGTAAAGCGCGCCGTCTTCGGCGAAGACCAAACCCGGCTGTGCGAGCGCGGCGATGCCGCGCAAGGTCGCGAAATCGGCCGAGCGCAGCGAATAGGCGGTCGAGATCGGAATGACCGGAATCCCGGCGTGCATCGCGCCGAGCATGAGGAGGCCATGGGCGATGCTGTTCTCGGAGAGGATCATGATCGGCCGCTCGGGGCCGAGCGTACGCTGGAGCAGCGCCGCGGCGATGCTCCGTGCACCGGCGAGCGCCGCGCCATAGGTGAAGGAGCGCCAGGCCCCGGCTTGATCCCGCTCCACGAGGAAGGCCCGCTCGGGAGCCTCTGCGGCCCAGCGCTCGAGCCATTCGCCGATTGAACGCGGGATCGGCCCCAGCGGCACACGCGAGCGCAGAATCACTCCACCACCCGAAAGCGGCTCGACCGTCACCTCGGGTTTGGCGAAGCGCAATCCTTCGCCGCGTTTGCGCACCGGTTGGGCAGACATACGCCCTCCTCCCAATCGTCACGATATCGGAAGTCGCGAACAACTCCCATCGCGGCAAACGTCATCCAAGGCGCTTGATATTCTAGATCATAAACTATATCTTACGATATATCGAACCACTGACATTGGAGGATTACCCTGTCCTACCACATTGAGGAACATCACAAATACTGGCGCCGCCAGATGCGGGCGCATCGTCATGGACGGCATGGCTATGGTCCGTTCACCGGCGGCTTTGCCGACGGCACCGGCATGGGAGGCGGCGCGTTCCGAAGCGGGCGCAAGCTCGGCGCCGCCGATCTGCAACTCATCATCCTGGCCTTGCTCAAGGAAAAGGCTCGCCACGGCTACGAGCTGATCAAGGCACTTGAAGAGCGCTCGGGCGGTTTCTACAGCCCGAGTCCGGGCATGGTCTATCCGGCGCTGACCTATCTCGAAGAGGCCGGCCTCGCCGTGGTGTTCGAGAGCGATGGCGCGAAGAAGCTTTATCGCATCACGCCGGACGGCGAGGCGCGGCTCAAGCAGGACGAGGCGATTGCCGAGGCGATCCTGGCCCAGCTCGAGCGCATGGGCCGCAAGATGGACCGCGTGCGCGAAGCTTTCGCCGCCGAAGCCGAGGACGAAGACCTGGCGCAGGATTTGAAAGCGGCGCGGCGCGAGCTGCACGGCCTGCTGCGCGATCGCCGCCGTTCCTCGCCCGAGGAGCAGCAGCGCATCGCCGATATCCTCAAACGCGCGATCGCAGAGATCCGCGGCCAGTAACTCCGGCAGCGAGGAGAGCGGCGATGTCGAGAGTCCTGGCCGCGGCACGGCGCATCTTCAAAGCGTTCGAGACCGGCGATCTCGCGGGCGCGGCCGACTTTGTCCATCCGGAGTATGTCAATCGCGAATCGGATGATCGCACCGATGCGCGCAGCCCCGCGGAATTGGCACACAGCGTCGCCTGGCTGCGCGCGTCGTTTTCGGAGCTGAAATTCGAGGAGCGCGATGTCGTCGCCGCAGGTGCATAGGTCGCCATGCGCGGCGTCATGAGCGGGCGCCATATCGGCCTGTTCCTCGGCCATCCGCCGACCGGACGAAGCTTTGCCGCCGAGCAGGTCCATTTCTTCACCCTCCATGGCGGCAAGCTTCTCACCCATCACGCGGTTCGCGACGATCTCATGCTCCACCGGCAACTCGGCCTGTTCGGGCTGCGATCCTGCCCATCGGCCTTGGCGCGCTCGCGCATTCGTGTGCGAAATTCGGCTTGGGCACACCGGGTTCTTGTGCCACCCTGAAAAGCAAGAGACGCAGTTTAGGGGAGGTCGTCCGTGAGAAAGCTGCCTGTCGCGGCGTTTGTCTTCGCCACCGCTCTGTCGTCCGCCGCATGGGCAACCCATGCCGCCGCCGCCGTGAAGGTTCAGACTGTCGACTACCAGCAAGGCGGCACGACGCTCGAAGGCTGGCTCGTCTATGACGATGCTCAGCACGCAAAGCGCCCGGGCGTGGTGATCTTTCCCTCGTGGAATGGTCCGACGGATGAAGAAAAGGGCCGGGCCGAAATGCTCGCGAAGCTGGGCTACGTTGCCTTCGTCGCCGACGTCTATGGCAAGGGCGTCAGGCCCAAGGGTTTCAAGGAGGCGATGGCGGAATACCAAAAGTACATGAAGGATCGCTCCTTGCTGCGCTTGCGTGCCGAGGCTGCGCTCGATCAGCTGCGCAAGAGCCCGCTCGTCAACACCTCGAAACTCGCGGCGGTCGGCTATTGCTTCGGCGGCGCGGGCGCACTCGATCTCGCGCGCAGCGGCGCGCCCTTGGCGATCACCGTGACCTTCCATGGCGATCTCACCTCGCCGACGCCCGAAGACGACAAGAACATCAAAGGCCGCGTTGTCGCGCTGCACGGCGCCGCCGATCCGATCGTGGGGCCGAAGGACCAGGAGGAATTCGCGAAGGAGATGACGGCGGCGCATGTCGATTGGGAATTGGTCCTCTATGGCGGCGCGGTTCATTCCTTCACGCAGAAATCGGCGGGCACCGATCCCTCGCACGGCGCCGCCTATAACGCGAGAGCGGATAAGCGTTCCTGGGAAGAGTTGACTCGCCTTTTCAAGGCGACGCTCTGAGCGGCGGCGCTTAAGCGGTCACTCTGCCGCTTCGGGCGGTGCGGCGGGGCGCCAGCGCAGCACCGGCTTGCGCGCCGCCGCGACCTCGTCGAGGCGCCGCCGCGGCGCCGAAAGCGGCGCGGCTTGGAAGAAGGCTTTATCGCCCGCCGCCGCACGCTGCGCGAGTTCGCGCATCGCGGCGATGAAGCGGTCGAGCGACTCCTTGCTTTCGTTCTCGGTCGGCTCGACCAGCAAAGCGCCGTGGACGATGAGCGGGAAATACATCGTCATCGGGTGATAGCCTTCGTCGATCAACGCCTTGGCGAAATCGAGCGTCGTCACGCCGCTGTCGCCAAGGAAGCGATCGTCAAACAAAACCTCGTGCATCGATAACCCGCCGAAGGACGGCGTCATCACGTCCTTGAGACTCGCGAGGAGATAGTTCGCATTGAGGACGGCATCGCCCGAGACCTGGCGCAACCCTTCGCCGCCATGGCTCATCAAGAAGGCGAGCGCGCGCACGAACATCCCCATCTGCCCGTGAAACGCCTTGATGCGGCCGAGCGCATCTGCCGCATCGCCTTCCTTGCGCTCGATGAGATCGAGCGTACCGTCGCGCGCGACCAGCCAGGGCAAGGGCGCAAAGCGCGCAAGGCTCGGCGCCAGCGCCACCGGCCCACTGCCCGGCCCGCCGCCGCCATGCGGCGTCGAGAAGGTCTTGTGGAGATTGAGATGCATGCAGTCTACACCGAGATCGCCCGGCCGCACGCGCCCCAAGAGCGCGTTCATATTGGCGCCGTCGAGATAGAAATAAGCGCCCGCCGCATGAACCGCGGCGGCGATCTCGGCCGACTGATCCTCGAAGAGACCGCAAGTGTTGGGGTTGGTCAGCATGATCGCCGCCACATCGGGGCCGAGCTTTGCCTTGAGCGCGGCGAGATCGACGCGGCCGCGCGCATCGCCGGGAATCGGATCGACCGCATAGCCGCAGGTGGCGGCCGTCGCGGGATTGGTGCCATGCGCCGATTCCGGCACGAGCACGCGCGCGCGGCGCTCGCCGCGCGCCTCGAGCGCGGCCTTGATGCACATCATGCCGCAAATCTCGCCATGCGCGCCGGCGGCGGGCGGCAGCGCGACCGCCGCCATGCCGGTGATCGCTTTGAGCCAATGCACGAGTCGATCCATCAATTGGAGCGCGCCTTGGACGGTGCTCGCTGGCTGCAAGGGATGAAGCTCGGCAAAGCCCGGCAACCGCGCCAGCTTCTCGTTGAGCCGCGGATTGTGCTTCATCGTGCAGGAGCCGAGCGGATAGATGCCGGTATCGATCGAGTAATTCTGTTGCGACAGCCGCGTGTAGTGGCGCACCACTTGCGGCTCGCTCAGCCCCGGCAAGCCGATCCTGCCTTGGCGCTTGAGGCCGCCGAGGCGATCCTTGAAGGGCGCAACCGCCGGAAGATCGACGCCGCTGCGTCCCGGCCCGTCCTCCTCGAAAAGCAGCGGCTCCTCGATCTCGAGGCCGCGGCCGGCAGCGCGGCTTCCCGGCTGGGCTGCGAAAGCCGACACCGCCTTGCTCCAATCGCTCACCGCAGGACCTCGCGCAAAGCTGCGTCGAGCGCGTCGATATCCGCATCCGTCGTCAGCTCCGTCGCGGCAACGAGCAGAAGATCGGCGAAGTCCGCGCCGGGGAGGAGCCGGCTCGCAGGCACGCCCGCAAGGACACGTTTACCCGCGAGCGATTCGACCACCGGTGCGGCCGGCTGGGGCAGGCGCAACGTGAACTCGTTGAAGAAATGCTCCGTCAGCAACGCAACGCCCGGGATCGCCGAAAAGCGTTCGGCGGCAGCGACGGCACGCGCATGATTGAGCTCGGCCAGCCGCGTGAAGCCCGCCTCGCCCAGAAGCGCCAAATGGATCGAGAAGGCGAGCGCGCAAAGGCCCGAATTGGTGCAGATATTGCTGGTCGCCTTCTCGCGCCTGATATGCTGCTCGCGCGCCGAGAGCGTCAGCACGAAACCGCGCCGGCCCTCGGCATCGATGGTTTGTCCCGCGAGCCGCCCCGGCATCTGGCGCAGGAATTTCTCGCGCGTCGCAAAGAGCCCGAGATAAGGCCCGCCGAATTCGAGCGCGTTGCCGAGCGATTGACCTTCGGCGGCAACGATATCGGCGCCCATGGCGCCGGGCGGCTTGACAAGACCGAGCGAGACGATTTCGCCGACGACGATAACGAGCAGCGCGCCGGCGCGGTGGCAGGCTTCGGCAACCCCCGACCAGTCGCGCAAGCTGCCGAAGAAACCGGGATTCTGCACGACGACGCAGGACGTCGTGGCATCGACCAGCGAAGCGAGATCGTCTTCGCGATCGGCGCGCGGCGGCCGCGCGACGGTCTCGAAGCCGTTAAACCGGCCATAGGTCTCGACCGTCTCGCGGTATTGCGGGTGGAGATCGCCCGCGAGGATCGCCTTGCGGCGACGCGTCACGCGATTGGCCATCATCACCGCTTCGGCGGCGGCCGTAGCGCCGTCATAGACCGATGCGTTGGCGACATCCATGTCGGTGATGAGCGCAACTTGGGTCTGGAACTCGAAGAGCGATTGCAGCGTGCCTTGTGCGATCTCGGGCTGATAGGGCGTATAGGAGGTGAGGAACTCGCCGCGCTGCACAAGATAATCGGCCGCCGCAGGAACATAGTGGCGATAGGCCCCGGCGCCGAGAAAGGAGGGAACCGCGGCAGCCGAGAGATTCTTCTCGGCGAGTTGCCGCAAGGCGCGATCGATGTCGATCTCGCCCATCGCGCCAGGCAGATCGAGCGGGACCTTGAGCCGCGCCCCTTCCGGCACGTCGCGGAACAGCTCCTCGACCGATTGGGCGCCGATGACATCGAGCATGGCGCGGCGATCGGCATCGGTGAGCGGCAGATAGCGCATCAATGCTGTTCCGCGGTGAAGGCGCGATAGGCCGCCTCGTCCATCAGCCCGTCGAGCTCTTTGGGATCGGCGAGATTCATCTTGAAGAACCAGCCATCGCCGGTCGCCGATTTGTTGACCAACGCCGGATCGCCGGTGAGCGCCGCGTTCGCCGCAGTGACCTCGCCCGAGGCGGGCGTATAGACCTCACTTGCCGCTTTCACCGATTCGACCACGCCGGCCTCCTCGCCCTTTTCGAGCTTGCGGCCGATTTCGGGCAACTCGACATAGACGATATCGCCGAGCTGATCCTGCGCGAAATCGGTGATGCCGATGGTCGCGACATTGCCCTCGACGCGAATCCATTCATGGTCCTTGGTGTAACGCGTAGTGCTCATGGCCGCCCCGATACTTGCGTTTGACGATAGCGATGCGGAAGGAAAGGCAGCTTGACGATGCGCGCCGGCCGGCTCGCGCCGCGCACGATCACGCCAAGCGTCCGGCCCTCTTCGGCCGCGGCGCGCGCGACATAGCCCATGGCGACGGCGCCATCGACCGAGGGACCGAAGCTGCCGCTGGTGACATGACCGATCGTTGCGCCGC
>Ga0070681_10005356_pt1 | contig 12383 bp, 16 predicted proteins | sample KBSC83BmetaG_FD_65650 | JGI IMG/M metagenome (GOLD analysis project Ga0070681, IMG submission 65650) | Corn rhizosphere microbial communities from Kellogg Biological Station, Michigan, USA - KBS C8-3B metaG | ecosystem: Host-associated > Plants > Roots > Rhizosphere | place: USA: Michigan...
GCGCACTTCGCCACCCGACCGATGTCCGGGAGCGTGGGCGAGAGCTTCACGAAGAGCGGCCGGCTCGTCCCGGCGCGGGCCAGGCGGACAAGCCGCTGGAGCGCGGCGGGATCCGCGCCGAACTCGAGTCCGCCTGCTTTCACGTTCGGGCAGCTGACATTGAGCTCGAACGCGTCGATGGAACCGCCGCCCATGGACTCCGCAGACGCGTCGAGCTCGGCGACGACCTGCGCGTAGTCCTCGACGACGTTCCCAACGACATTGACGAGCTTTCGCGTGCGCGGCAGATGCGTCGCAAGCCACGGCACGTACTCTGATTTCACGCGCTCGAGGCCGGGATTGGCGAGCCCGACAGAGTTTATCATTCCCTCATCGAGCTCGGCGACGCGCGGAGCGGGGTTGCCGGCGCGCGGCTCGACGGACACCGCCTTCGTCGTCAGACCACCCACGGCATCGAGGTCGATGACGTCCGCGAGCTCGACGCCGTAACCGGCGGTGCCGGAGGCGAGAACGATGGGATTCTGAAAGTGGAGCCCAGCTACGTCGACGGCGAGGCGGTCACCGTTCGTCACGCCCGGAGCCTCCGCTGACGCGCCGCTCGTAGCGCCGCAGGTATTCCGCTGCCGCGTCCGCGATCGCGCTCGCAATGGCGGTCTGGCGTCGGCGATCGGTGAGGTACGCCGCCTCGGCGGCGTTCGTGCCGAAGCCGATCTCGACGAGCACCGACGGCATGAACGCAGTTACGAGAACTCTGAACCCTGCCTGCTTCACCCCGCGACTGGGACCGGGATGCATCGTGCCGAGCTGCTCCTGGATCAGCTCCGCCAGCTCGGAGGACTCGCGCAGGTGCTCGTTCTGTTTCATGTCGCTGAGAATGTAGCTCAGCGCATCATCCTTCGAGACGTTGGTTCCCGTCTCGAATCGGACCGACTCGTTCTCCATCTGCTCGACGCGGCGCGCGTCCTCGGTCTTCGCCTCGGCCAGGAAGTACGTCTCGAAGCCGCGTGCCGCCGCCGGTTCCTTCCAGCCGAGATTCGCCGCGTTGACGTGCACGGAGATGAAGATGTCGCCGCCCGCCTGATTGGCGATCTTGCCACGATCGGAGAGCGCGATCAGCGTGTCCGTCGTGCGCGTGTAGACGACGCGAAGGCCGCGTGCCTTTAGCTCCGCGCCGAGCTTCAGTGCGACCGCGAGCGTGACGTCCTTTTCGTGGATGCTGATCGGGCGGCCGATGGGCCCCGTCATCCCGTTGTCCGGTCCGCCGTGCCCTGCGTCGACGACGACCAGGCGCGGCTTGGGCTTTGGCGCCGCAGCGCGCGAGAGAATCACCAGCTGCTTCGCCGGCGCGTCCCATCGCAGATTCGGAACCACACTCGGCAGCAGCTCGGAGACCAGTTGCAGTGGAACGAAAAGGCGTCGGTCGCGAAGCTGCGGCGCCGTGGCGAGCGGTCGCACCTGGCCACCGACGGTCGCGCTCGAAACGCCGACCTCGAGCTCGAAGGTCGTCCCCGCAATGACGAGCCGGTAATGACCGGCCGGTTGCGGCGTGACGGTGACCGGCAGCAGCGGAGCCAGCATCTCGGGCCGGAGCAGCGGACCCGCGCTGTCGGGAATGAGAGGTACCCGCTCGCTCGCCGTGGCCGTACGCACCGTGAGCGTGCCGCCACTCGCGGCCGCGCGCAGCTGGAGCCCGAGGAGCAGCGCGATCAGCATCTACTCAACGTGAGCGGATGGCGCGCGCCATCTCGCGCTCGGCGTCGCGGCGGCGCGTTGTCTCGCGCTTGTCGTGCAGCTTCTTTCCCTTCCCGAGCGCCAGGGTCACCTTCGCCACTCCCTTCCTGAAGTAGAGCTCGAGCGGAATCAGGGTCAGCCCCTGACGCTCCACGGCTCCGATGAGACGACGGATTTCCTTGCGGTGGAGCAACAGCTTGCGCGTGCGCTCGGCCTCGTGGTTCGCGTACCCGCCCCGCTCGTACGGGGCGATGTGCATGTTGATGAGAAAGATCTCGCCGTCGCGAACGATGCCGTACGCGTCCCCGATGTTCGCCTTGCCGTCGCGAAGGGACTTGACCTCCGTGCCGGTCAGAACGATTCCCGCTTCCCAGCTGTCGAGGATCTCGTAGTCGAATCGCGCGCGCTTGTTGCGCGCGATCGAGATTTTGTCGGTCGGTCGCTCGGAGTCCTTGGTCATCGATGATGGCCTGGGCGGGCCGGCGCCGCCGGCGGGCGTCGGGATGCACTGCGTCGCCGCAAGTTAGGCCGCGCTCGGAGCACGAGCAACACGCGGCGCGTTGACCGAGCCGCGCGCTCCGTGTACTCTTCGAAACTTTGCCGAAGTGGTGGAACTGGTAGACGCGCTGGCTTCAGGAGCCAGTGGGTGCAAGCCCGTGGGGGTTCGAGTCCCCCCTTCGGCATCTTTCGAGCAGAGCGCTGTGGGCAGAGAGCAGAGGGTGGAAAGAGCGAGGGCCAACGAATTCATCGTTGGCCTTCTTCATTTTTCGCGCGCTCCGCTCTCCACGCTCCGCTCTCTGCTCCCTACCCTCTGCTCAATGCGGACGGCGGAACGTTTTCCGGCAGCGACACCTTGCCGAAACTGTCGCGCAGCGCGGCGTTCGCCTCCGCGAGATATTCGCCGAGGAGCTCGCCGCCGCGTGTGATGTGGTCGTCGACCTGACGGAACGAGCCGCCGGCGAACGCGAACAGCGTTTGGCCCAGACGAGCGCCCGTGGCGGCGCCAGCGCGCGCCGTCAGCGCGTCGCGGTAGGCACTCAATCGCGCGTTGAACTGACGCTCGGCGATCTCGTGCATCTCCGGCGCGACCTGAGGATCGTGCGACGTGGCGTCCGCGAGGGCACGCGCCACCAGCGACCCGGTGCGATCATCGAGCGCGTCACGCTCCGCGGTGATCAACCCAAGCGCGCGCCGTGCATAACGAAGCTCCCAGCGCGAGTGGTCGGTGTCGCCGTGCGTCGCCGCGCCGGCGAGCCAGCGGACGTCGTCATCGGACGGCTCGGCAAGCAATCGCTCGACGAAACGCTGCGCCTTGCGTTGGAACTCGCGCTCACTGCGCCAGCGCGCGAATAACGTCATATGGAGTTGCGCGTACGACTCAGCCGCCGAGGACGGGTAGCGCGTGTCGGCCAGCAGTGGTGGCTGGTGCGAGCGAGCGGTCGGGCAGACCGACCAGGGTTCGCACCGTGCTCTCCTCATGCAGCAGATCGGAGAGACGAATTCCCTCGAGCACGTCGTCGATCTTCTGCTGCAGGAGCTGCCAGACGGGCCTGATGCTGCACGTATGCGACGCCGAGCAGCGCTCCTCGCCGACAGGATGCGAGACGCAGTGCAGATCGAACGTCATGTTCTCGGACGCGGCGATCACCGCCCGAATGGAGATCGTGTCCGCTCCGCGCGACAGCTCGTAACCGCCGCGCGCGCCACGAGTGCTTCGGACGATCTCCGCCCGTCGCAGGCGCAGCAGGATCTGCTCGACGTAATCCACGGGCAGGCGCTCGCGAGCGGCGATGTCGCGGCCGGTGACCGGGCCCTCCGCGGCGCGACGCGCCAGGTGAAGGGCGCAGATGACGCCGTACTCGGCCAGAGTGGTGATGCGCACGATTGGACGTTATGCCTCAGCGCACGAACTCACAAGGTGGACGAGCTCAGCCGGCAGCGACAGCGCCGTGCGCGCCGCCTGGAACGCCGATCTCGGTCATCTTGCGCAGGTCCAACACCTCGTCGATCTGATCATCGGGAAGCACGCGTTCCCGTTTCACGAGATCGCGGATGAGAATGTTCTCCTTCACCGACTGCTTGCTCAGTTCGGCCGCGCGGGCATACCCGATCTGCGGCGCCAGGGCGGTCGCGAGTGCTGCCGAGCGCTCGACCCAGTACTCGCACATCGCCCGATGCGCCTCGATCCCCTTCACGCAGCGCTCGGTGAGAACGGTGGCGGCGTTGGTGAGAATGCGCGTGGCGAGCAGCACGTTGAACGCGATGACCGGCATCATCACGTTCAGCTCGAGCTGGCCGTGCTCGGAGGCGACGGCGACGGTGGTATCGAGGCCGATCACCTGAAAGCAGACCTGATTGACCATTTCGGGGATCGACGGATTCACCTTTCCAGGCATGATCGACGACCCAGGCTGGACCGCCGGCAGCTTGATCTCGTCGATGCCGGTCCGTGGTCCCATGACCATGAGGCGTAGATCACTTACAATCTTGCTCAAGTCGATCGCCAGCACCTTGAGTGCTGAGCTGAAGGCAGCGACGTCGCCCATGCTCTGCATGAGCTGAACGCGGTCTCGGCCGACGCGCAGATCGAGTCCCGTTATGCGCTTCAGGTTCTTGATCATGAGCTCGGGATACTGCGGCTCGACAGTGACGCCGGTACCTACGGCACTCCCACCGATGCCAAGATCGCGCAAGTAGTCCGCGGCCTCCTTCACCCGACGCATGCCGCGCTCGATCGAGCCAGCGTACGCCGTGAACTCCTGGCCGAGCCGGATCGGCATCGCATCCTGCAGATGCGTGCGACCAGCTTTGACGATGTCGTCGAACTCGTGGCCCTTCGCGGCGAGCGCCGCGCGCAACGAGTCGAATGCGGCGAGAAGCCCGTCGAGCTGCGAGAGACACGCCAGACGAATGTTCGTCGGAATCGTGTCGTTCGTGCTCTGGGCCATGTTCACATGATCGTTCGGATGCACCGGCTTGTACTCGCCGCGCTTCCCGCCGAGCAGCTCGTTGGCCCGATTCGCGAGCACCTCGTTGACGTTCATGTTGTGCGACGTGCCGGCGCCCGCCTGATATGGATCGACGACAAACTGATCCATGTGCTTTCCGCTCAGCACCTCGTCGGCGGCGGCAACGATCGCATCCGCGAGTCGGGCGTCGAGACGCCCGGTCTCCTTGTGCGTGAGCGCGGCGGCTTTTTTCAGCCAGACCTGCGCGATGACGAATGGGGCGAGTGGCTTGAGTCCACTGATCGGGAAGTTCTGAACCGCGCGGAGCGTCTGAACGCCGTAGAGTGCGTCGGCCGGGACCTCGAGGGTGCCCAGGGGATCTTTTTCAGTGCGGGTTGCAGCGGTCATGAGAGTCGAATGGAAAGAGAGCGGTACGCCGTCACTTCGTCGGCGGAATATCGAGTGCGATCGCGAAGCGATTGAAATAGTTGAACAAGCTGATGACGGAGACGATCTCGACGATCTCGCTCGTGCTCCAATGTCGCTCGAGATCCGCGTAGAGCGCTGGTGGAATCTCGCCGCGATCGCTCGTCATCGTCTCGGAGACGCGGAGCGCAACGGCCCATGACTCCTCGAAGCCGGTGAAATCGGCCCGAGCGAGCGCCGCAATCTGCTCTGGCGTCGCACCCAGCCGCCTTGCCAAGGCGGTGTGAGAGGCCAGTCAATACTCGCAATTGTTGATCTGCGAGACCCGGACCGACAGCAACTCCTTGAGCAGCTTTGATACGTCGCCGGCTTCCATCACGGCGCGCATGTGGTCGGCGAGCGTGCGAGTGATATCGGGCCGATGCGCGGCGATCCGAAACAAGTTGGGGACCTTGCCGCGCTCGGCGATAAATCGCTGAAAGGGCTCGCGGAGCGATGGCTCGCTCTGGATCGCCTCGTCGGCGTTCAAGCGCACGACGCGTGGCTCGCGATCGGGTGACTTTGGCGAATGCTCGGTCATTGACGCGGTGACATGGCGCGCACGGCGAGTGCGAGCGCGATGATGGCCGCGACCATCGCGAGGCCAAGCCAGCCAACGCTGATCGCGTGAAGTCTGCCGAAGGCAGCGCGCCGCGGATCGTCAGCGGCAAGTGCATCCAGCGGCCCGCCGATTGCGGCGCGTAGCCGATCGATGCGCGTGCCGACGACGAGCTGCGCCAGCGCACAGGCAAGCGCCGAGACGGCGCCGGCGGCGCTCCGTCCCCACGCTCCGGTGCGCCCGATGAGCTCGAGGACGACAATGAGCGAGCCGATGACGACGCCGGCGTAGAAGATTACCGGGAGGACGCGTCCGACGAGTGCACCGGCCAGCGTCCGCGTTGGAAGCACCGAGAAGGCCGCGGGCGCCACGACGACCGTGAAGAGCAGCGCGGCGCCGATCCAGACGGCGAGCAAGAGCGTCTCGGTCAGCGGCACACCCGCGCGCACGCTCATCGCCTGACGACTCGCGCGACGCCCGTGAGGAACGGGTTCGTCGCGCGCTCCTGGCCGATCGACGTCGCCGGTCCGTGGCCCGGATAGACAACGGTCTCCTCGGGAAGGCCGGCAACACGATCCAGAGACTCGGTCATGCGCTCGGGATCGGAGAGCGGAAGATCGGTGCGACCGATCGAGCCCGCGAAGAGCAGATCGCCGCCAAGCATGCAGCCATGCCTAACGAATGCGACGTGCCCAGGCGCGTGGCCGGGCACGTGGAGAACGTCGAAGTCCAGCGACCCGACGGACACGACGTCACCCTCGGCAAGAGCGTGGTCTGGCGCGGGAGGCTGCTCGAATGCGAGACCGTAGACGGCGGCTTGCATCGCACCGCGATCATACAGCGGCTGGTCCGCCGGATGGAGGTAGATGGGCACGTCCCACACGCGCTTCACCCCGGCAATCGCGCCGATGTGATCGATGTGCGCGTGCGTGAGCCAGATTGCGTCGAGCGTGGCGCCGGAGGCCCGCACCATCTCGATGAGCTGCTCCGCTTCTGCGCCAGGATCCACGAGCACGGCTCGCCGTGTCGCCGGATCGACGACGAGATAGCTGTTCTCCTGGAACGCGCCGACCGTGCGCCAATCGATCTTCACGCCGAATAGCCTCCCGTGCCGACGATCTCCGGCACTTTCTCTCCATCGGCGAGACCCTTGAGATACTTCTCGACCGCGATCGCCGCGGTCGTGGCGTCTCCGACGGCGGTAGTGACTTGCCGTGTGAGCTGTGAACGCAGGTCACCGGCCGCGAAGAGACCAGGGATCGAGGTCTCCATCTTGTCGTTGGTGATGAGATAACCCATCTCGTCGTGTCGCACGTGGTCGACGATGATCCCCGTGTTCGGCCGGAAACCGACGAAGACGAAGATGCCTGTCGCGGCGAGATCGCGCTCGTCGCCGGTTCGAACGTTGCGAAGCTTGAGGTTGTTCACGAGGCCGTTGGCATCAGCCTCGATGCGATCGACGACCGTGTCCCAGATGACCTCGATCTTCGGATTCTCGAACAGCCGCGCCTGAAGAATCTTCGACGAGCGCAGCGTGTCACGCCGATGGATCAGGTAGACCTTATCGGCATAACGAGTGAGAAAATCCGCTTCTTCCGTCGCTGCGTCGCCGCCGCCGACGACGGCGATCGTCTGCTGCTTGAAGAAAGCACCGTCGCAGATCGCGCAGTACGATACGCCCTTCCCCGCGTGTTCCAGCTCGCCGGGTATGCCGAGCTTCACCGGTGTGCCACCGGCAGTGATGATCACGGCCGGCGATCGATAAACGTCGCCTTCGCTCGTCTCGGTGTCGAACTGACCGTCCTCGCGCTTGCGAAGCGACGTGACATGCACGCCGTTCCGGAACTCGGCACCAAACTTCTTCGCGTGGGTCTCGAACTTCTCGGCGAGCTCATAGCCGAGGACGCGCTCGAAACCGGGATAGTCCTCGACGAGCTCTGTGTTCAGTAGCTCCCCGCCCGGCGTCCCTCGCTCCAGCACTACCGCTTTCAACATCGAGCGGCCGGCATACAGCGCCGCGCACATCCCCGCCGGGCCGGCCCCGATGATCACTACATCGTACGTGTATGTCGTTCCCATGGAACCTAATCTCATCAATGCCGCGAGCCGGCGAAACGGTCTGGCGCGGGTGGCGGGGGCCCGATGACCAGTCGCTCGAAAGCGCCGTGACAATGCGACATCGTGCCCACGAGCACCTCGGCCGCGCCATGTTCGGCGGCGGCACGAACCAGATCGTCTCCCGCAATCACCTCACGCGTGTCGAACATGCCGACGCCGTAAGCTCGATGCGTACAGTGGAATATCGCCGGTCCGGCAAGCGGGCGACCCGCCTGGCGCTCGCTGTTCACGTAATCCAACGCCGTTTCGGGAAGGCTCCACGAGCGAACGTCTCGCGTGTGCGGGCAGATGCGCGGCTCGATGCAGTTGATGGGGCACGTCCATTCCGCGAAGCTCACGTAGTGCGGACCGTCCCCAGTGGAACGCTGCCAGGGGATCGGCGGTTCCGTCGCGAGGGCCCGCGAGGCGACGTCGCGTTCCGGCCAGCGCTCGCGCGCCCGATCGCGAATCCACTCGAACATGAGATGCGGCATGAGGGGCGACGGAACGATCGCATCGTCTCGCGTGCTCGCGCGATCGCGTGACGCTTCGTTCAGATAACGCGGGAAGAATTGTCGCCAGTCTTCCTCGACGACTTCAATCTTGTCGTTGGCGAGCGACGCGTCCTTGGCCACCGCACACCTCGCGTCGCGGTCCACCACGAGCACGCGCTGCCAGGTAACCGCCCCGGCGTGCGCGGCACGCCTCAGCTGGCGCACGTAGTAGCTGCCGTAACACCCGCCGCCGACGACGACGATCGTACCGAAGCGCAGCGCGTGCTCGCCAGCGATGGCCGTCTGTGATTCACCTTCGAACATGACGTCCGCCATCGACGATTATGATCTCACCAGTGACGTAGTCGGCCCGCAGGAGGTACAGCATCGCGCCGACGACGTCGTCGGGCGAGCCGAGTCGCCGAAGCGGGGTGGACTCGCGCAGCTTCGCCGCGTCGTCCTCGGTCCATTCGTCGGGCAAGAGCACCGCTCCGGGCGCGATTCCGTTCACGCGCACATCGGGAGCGAGCGTCCGCGCGAGGGCGCGCGTCATGTACACGACACCAGCCTTCGAGATACCATGCGGAATGTAGGCGGGCCAGGTCTCGAAGGCGGCCAGATCGGCGATGTTGACGATCGCGCCATGCGCACGCGCGAGGTGCGGCGCCGCGGCCTGCGAAAGGAGAAACGGAGCCCGGAGATTCAGCGCCATCATCGCGTCCCACTGCTCGGCCGTGACCTCGCCTAACGGCGTGCGCTCCATCACCGCCGATGAGTTGACGAGCACGTCGAGGCCATTGTGCTGCCGCACGACCTCGTCGATCAGGGTCGCAGCGGTGTCGCCCGTGAGGTCGGCGGTGACGAGCGAGGCCTTGCCGCCCGCGTGCTCGATCATGCGCGCGGTCTCGCGCGCTCCGGCATCGCTGGCGTGGTAGTGAACGGCGACGGTCATTCCCTCCGCGCCGAGCGCCACGGCGAGCGCGCGGCCGACGCGCCTCCCCGCTCCGGTGACCAAGGCGACGCGACCGCGGAGATCCATGATGACGGCTCCCGCTCGGACGGGCGAGCGCGATCTGCTTCGTTAGGCGACGAAGGCGCGATGATCGCCGCCGCCCGCCGCGCGTTGGCTCACGAACGCGTCCTGCCGCTCGAGCCAGGCGAATGGTATGCGCATCCCGCCTAAAGCGCGGCCTCCTTCGGGGATGCCGTGCCAGTCGGAGCCGCCGCTGGGCACGAGGCGAAAGTGATCGACGAGCGCCTGCAGTCGCACGACGTCCTCGTTCGAGTGACTCGGATGTCGAACCTCTACGCCGTCCAACCCCTGGCCGACGAGCGTCTCGATGCGCGCTCGAGTGCCCGATGCGCCGGGATGCGCGAGGACAGCGACACCGCCGGCGTCATGAATCATCGCGATCGCCTCCTCGATGGGAAGTCGATCCTTCGGCACGTATGCCGCGCGGCCATTGCCGAGGTAGCGGTCGAACGCATCGCGAAGATCCGTCGCCCAGCCGTCGTTGACGAGCGCGCGCGCGATGTGCGGGCGCCCGACGGCGCCGCCGCCGGATTGCGCCAGCACGTCCTCGATGGTCACCTTGACGCCAAGCTCGTTCAACCGCGTGACGATGCGCTCCGCCCGGGTCAGGCGCATCGTGCGCAGCTCGCCTAACCGCGCGTCGAGGCGTTGGACGTCGGCGAGGTGGAGGCCGAGCAGATGCGTCTCGACGTCGCCCTCGACGGCGCTGAGCTCGACGCCAGCGACGACCCGCACGCCTAACGAGCGGCCTTCGGCCTCGGCGTCAGCCAGGCCAGCGACCGTGTCGTGATCGGTCAGCGCGATCGCGGCGAGGCCGAGCGCATGGGCCGCGCGCACGACTTCGCGCGCCGGCCGTGACCCGTCGGACGCGGTCGAATGTGTGTGCAGGTCGACGAAGCGCGTCTCGGACGGATTCATCGCGTTAGCGCGCGTAATCGGCCTCGGGGGACGTCGCGCTCGGCTGCGAGTAGTCGAGAAGCCGCATCAGATCGGCGTCGGAGAGCTCGGCGAACGATTGCTCGCGCGACCGCGCTCCTTGCGGCGAGTACCGCGTGACGCGGACGATGCGATCCTCGGCGTCTCCACTGATGAACATGAGCGAAAACTCATCACGGTCGTTCTGGGTCACGCGACCGGAGGGCATGACGCGCCAGGGACGGCCATCGACGGTGATCGTGCGCGTGGGCATTTCAGGACAGCTCCACTTCACGGTAAATGCGCCCGGGGTCGAGGGCGGGATCAGGCGCCGCGGCGTGGGCGCGCGCCAACGTCTCCGCGTCCGGCGCTTCGACGAACTCGAGGAATGCGCCAGGGAGGCTGGCTTCCTCGAAGACCCAGAAATGACACTTCGCGCGGCTGTAATGCTGCTGTTTCCGCTTCATCCGCTCGAAGAACCGTTCCCGCTCGCCCGGCGTGACGAGGGTCCGTTGCACGCTGAGAGCTCTCGACATCTTGCTCAGACCACTCCAGCCTCAGGGAAGCTCTCGAGCCCCTGCTTGATGAAGGCGAGGAACTTGTCCGCGTCGGCGCCGTCGACGATACGGTGGTCGAAGGAGAGCGAGAAATACGCGCAGGTTCTGATCGCGATGGTGTCCTCACCGTCGGGGCCCGCGATCACCTTCGGCCGCTTCTCGATCGCGCCGAGACCAAGGATGGCGGACGTGTTCAAGGGGATGATCGGCGTTCCCATCAGCGAGCCGAAGACGCCGGGATTGGTGATAGAGAACGTGGCTCCCTGCACTTCCTGCGGCTGCAGGCGCTTGGATCTGGCCCGTTGCGCGAGATCGTTGAGTTGTCGGGTCAGTCCGGTAATCGACAGGTCATCGGCGTTCTTGATGACGGGCACGATGAGTCCCCAGTCGAGCGCGACGGCGATGCCGATATTGTACTGCTTGCGATAGATGATGTTGGTACCGGAGACGGCCGCATTGAGCACGGGGTGCTGCTTCAGGCCATCGACGACGACTTTGATGATGAACGGCAGGTACGTGAGCTTCTGGCCGCTCTTCGCTTCGAACTCGGCGCGTGCTTTCGCGCGAATGCGCGAGATGCGGGTGAGGTCGATCTCGAAGAACGAGGTGACGTGGGCTGCCGTGCGGCGCGCCGCGACCATGTGATCGCTCGTCAGGCGCCGGATCTGGGTCATCGGCTCGACGACGTCGCCCTGCCAAGGCTCCGCGGGCGGCCCATGCTGCTCGGCACCGGCAGGGGCGTGCATGGAGGGACGCGTTGTCGCGGCAGGTGTCGCTGACGCACCGGATTCGATGAACTGGAGGATGTCGCGCTTCGTGACGCGACCGGCGACGCCGGTGCCCTGCATCGCGCTGAGCTCGATCCCGTGCTCGGCGGCAATCTTACGGACGAGGGGCGAAGACTTGGTGCGGAGCCGGTCGTTCAGCGAGTTGCCGCCGTTAGGCGGTGGGGTCTGGATACGCGGCGCGGCGGATTGATTGCTTGCGGTCGCGGCGGCGGGCGTATTTTGAACAGCGGGGGGGGCCCCCGCCGGGGCGCCGGCAGCGCGCGCAGGCGCCCCACCCGCAACAGCTGCCGCTGGCGCCGCTGCCCGCTCCGGCGCACTCGGCGCCGCTCCGGCTCCGCCGCCAACCGCGGCACCCTTCTCCGTCTCGAGACGCGCCACCACGGTCTGCACGGCCACGGTCTGCCCCTCGGTGACCAGAATCTCCGCGAGCACTCCGTTCGACGGCGCAGGGATCTCCGCATCCACCTTGTCGGTGGAGATCTCGAAGATCGGCTCGTCGCGCTTCACCTCGTCGCCGACCTTCTTCAGCCAGCGCGACAGCGTGCCTTCGGCAATCGATTCCCCCATCTGGGGCATCACTATGTCTACGCGAGCCACCGCATCTCACCCCGTTTCACTGTTGCCGGACGCAAGTTCACTCCGCCCGCCATGCCGCATCCGCCAGATCGCCACGCTTGGAGCGGCCACCAGACCAATCAGCGCACCATATACAGCATAGACGAACCAATTGCATGGTGCGCCGGTCTCCGCGTCTGGGGAGCATCCACGAATCGCACCGACGATCTTCGCCACCAGC
>Ga0070681_10005357_pt1 | contig 12383 bp, 9 predicted proteins | sample KBSC83BmetaG_FD_65650 | JGI IMG/M metagenome (GOLD analysis project Ga0070681, IMG submission 65650) | Corn rhizosphere microbial communities from Kellogg Biological Station, Michigan, USA - KBS C8-3B metaG | ecosystem: Host-associated > Plants > Roots > Rhizosphere | place: USA: Michigan...
GCAGTTTCTGTTGTGTGCTTTTTGTGCCTTTTTGTGGCGAATGCGTTATTCTTTGCCGCACTATGAGAAATCTCCTGACTGTCCTTGCAGCTACGCTGCTCTTCTCACTTAACATCACCGCCCAGCAAGCAAACACTGCCGCTGTAAAAAACGTTCAGATCACGCCGTCAACCAGGGAAGCTGAAGTGGGCCAACAGGTGAAACTCACTGTTGTCGCCACCGACGCGTCCGGCACCGTGATAAGCGACAAGCCCTCGACTTACTTCGCAGGTCCGTTCGATATTGCCGCCGTCGACGACGAAGGCAACGTGAGGCTGTTCGGCACAGGTCAAGTTACCGTCGGCGCGATTGTCGGCGGCAAGCCGGGGTTTACGACGTTCATGGTGAAGGCGCCGAGCGTTAAGACTGTCGAGATCAGTTCGATTAAGAGCCCACTCGTTGTCGGCGGTAGCGTGCAACTCGACGCAGTCACGCGTATCGCCAGCGGCAATCCGCGCACAGGCGTGCCCGTAAGTTGGACTTCCGATAACCCGCAGGTAGCGACGGTCGCGGCAGGCGGCGTTGTCACCGGAGTTGGACCAGGCAAGGCCACGATTACTGCGACTGCGGGATCGGGAACTTCGACGACAACTGTGTCAGTGGTCAAAAACAACCTGCGCAATCTCACCGTGACTGGTGCTGCTCCGGCTGCACGTACGGGTGATGTGATCCGCTTTAAAGCACAGGGCGATCCGGCGGGCGACTTCTCCACGCGCTGGTCCGTCAGTGGAAACGGAGCGACGATCGATTCAGACGGCGCCCTCGTTGCTGAACTGCCTGGTACTTACATCGTCACCGCCACCAGTGGAAAACTTTCCTCGAGCTCGTCGATCGTTGTCGCACCGCGCAATCTCGAACAAGAGGTTGAAGTCGTTGGGCGAGCGCCGCTGAAAGAATTCCAGGGCGCGGAACAGTGGATCATCGGCAACTACGCGTATTACTCGACGATCTCGGATAAGTTTTTGGTCTATGACATCTCGGATCCAGCCCATCCCAAGCTGACCGATACCGTTAAAGTCGACGCGCGACTCGTCAACGACATCATGACGACGGCTGACGGCAAGATTCTCGTGATCTCACGCGAAGGCGCGTCGAACCGGAAAAACGGAATCGCGCTTTACGATACTTCCGATCCGTCGCATCCGAAGTTGATCTCGGAATACACAGCGACGGTGACGGGCGGCGTGCATAGTGCTTACGTTCACGATCACTACGTATATCTTACTGACGACGCGACCGGCTCGATGCGTGTGATCGATTTCGCGGACGTGAAGAACCCGAAAGAAGTAGCGCGCTGGCAAACTGAGAATCCGCTCGCGGAAATGATTACGACGAAGGAAGGCGGGCAAATCGGTGGGCGCTACCTTCACGACCTCCAGGTCAAAGATGGTCTCGCGTATCTCGCTTACTGGCACGATGGTCTGGTCATACTCGACGTCGGCGCGGGGATGAAAGGTGGAAGTCCGGAACATCCGCAGCTTGTCAGCCAGTTTCGTTTCAACCACAACGAGCTCTACGGCAACGGTTGGCTGGCGGGAACGCATTCGGTGTATCGCTACAAAAATTACGTCTTTGTCGGCGACGAGGTCTTTCCTTCATTCTTCGACATTCGATCGAATAAGCGCATCCCCGTGCGCGGTATCGTTCATGTGATCGATGTTTCCGACATCAACAATCCGCGCAAGGTGGCGGAGTATCCGGTGCCGGAAGGCGGCGCGCACAACATGTGGGTCGAGAATGATGTGATGTACCTCGGGTATTACAGTGGCGGCGGTCGCGTCGTCGATGTGTCTGGTGAGCTGCGTGGTGATCTTTATCGACAAGGTCGCGAGATCGCGCGCATCTATACCGGCGATCCTGACGGCTTCCGTCCGAACCTGGCGTTCACCTGGGGCGCGCAGCCGCACAACGGATTGATCTACTTCAACGACGTCAACTCCGGGCTGTGGATTGTGAAGCTCGGTGAGAAGATCGAGAGGGGATCGACGACCTCGCCGGGACATTAAAGAATAGCCACAAAAAGGCACAAAAGGCACAAAAGAAATTGGTTTTCTTTTGTGTGCCTTTTGTGCCTTTTTGTGGCTCATTTAAAGAAATCAATGCCCGCCGCGCCTGCTGGAACATCAAGCGTCGCCACGGTCTTAAGCGCTGCGAGATCGATCACTTCAACGGTGCCCGGTTCGGATCCGATACCTTCGACGGTCACAAACGCGTAACGATCATCCGGCGAGACGACCACGCCGTGCAGCACTTTCCTCTTTGTCGGCACGCGCGCCAATTCACTGCCGCTCTTCAGATCGTAGATCGATACTGACTGATCGCGTTTGTTTGTCGCTATCAAACGCCGCCCATCGTGCGTGACATCGAGATTGTAGACGCCCGAGCGCGCGGGGATGCGGCGAACGAGTGTCCACGTATTCGCATTCACCTCAACGATCTCGCTCGACGCGTTACACGCCACGAAAATCGAAGCGCCTGACGGTTCAGCCCACGTCGGTGAGCACGAGACATCGCCGGGCTTCGGAGCCTCAGAACCGTGACCGGTATGCATGGAGTGAGTTGACGAACTGGTCACGTCTTTCGTCGGTGGTCCATCGAGTCCTTTCTCCCTGCCCTTCGTAACCATGAAGTGACGAGAAGCCTTCAAGGTGCTCGTGTCGATCTCAACTAGGATGTCGTCCATCATGCACGCCGAATACTGCTTCGTTCCCTGCGCGTTCAGACGCGAACCATGCGGCATCGTGCAGGTTGTGATACGCGCGATTTCCGTCATCGTCTGAGTTGAGACCACTGAGACTGACGACGGTACCATGTCGCCGTGCAAGTTGAAGTTGACTACGAAAAGAAAGTTGCCGTCAGGCGTGATATCCATTGTCGCCGGGAAATAACCCAGCGTTGTCTTCCCGAGCACCGCATCGTCTTTCGTCGAATACTTCCAGACCGTTCCGAACGGCCGGCCATGTGCGATCGATACGAAATAGAACTGGCGATCGGGAGAGACAACGATCCCATGTGGTCCATCGATGTCCACCGGCATGTCACCGGTACCGATCTCGTGATCGACGCGAATGCCTTCCGGTCCAAAGCGAACGAGTGAGATTTTGTCGGCGGCTTCGGAGAGAACGTACACGAAGTATTCCTTGTCCGGTTTCGTCTGCGCCCGCAGCAGTGATGGAAATAAAACAACGAGAAGTAGTGCTGAAAATATGAATCTCATCGCCGGGGATTCTACTCCTTTTCGTGACGCGACCAGACGAGGAGGCGGCAAGTACAACAGACCCACGATGGCGCCAGCCGCAGCACTTCTTCTCGCAAACGTGGAAGGTGACGCCATCCGCGGCGAGGATTCTAATCGATTTTGTCGCTCAAAAACGATTATCCCGTCCTCGCCCGCGTGCTCAAGACAGATTTCTACGCAAGGGCGGTTACGGGGTGCCGCCCTACAAAGCTGCAAGCTGAATATTGAGTTCGTCGATAACGAGGTCCCAGCGGCCCGGTGCGGGTTGGCGGAAGAGGCGCATCGTCGGATACCACGGACTGTCGCTGCGTTCGCGCATCCAGCGCCAGTCTGCGTCGGTCGGCAATAACGTCCAGGTGTTTACACCGAGCGCTCCAGCAAGATGCGCAGTCATCGTGTCGACAGATATCACGAGATCGAGCGCACGCATAACACGCGCATCGTCGAGCGGATTGTCACCGCCTGAGATCACTCCAAAGTTTCCATCCCAACCGGCAGCCAAAGGTTCGCGCTGCAAGATGTGCCATTCAACTCCAGAGACTTGCGACAATCGCTGCACTTGCGAAAACGGAATTGAACGACGCTCATCCCAATCCCCAGATCTCCAAATCAACCCGACGCGCATTCGCCCGTCGCTCGCAAGCACTGCCGGGTCGACAAGTACATACGGCACCTCCGCGGGAATATTTTCCAAAGTCGTGCGAAAGAGATGTGGCAACTCCGAGAGCTCGATATCGACATCGTATTCAACATCCGGTGAGCCATCGTGCAGCGGCAGCATTCGATCGATACCAGCAACGCCGCCCAGCACAGGGATCAATGAGGGTTGCACCCAAACGATTACCTCCGCTGCGATCTTCTTCAACAAAGCTGCGTACCTGATGAAGTGAATCGTATCGCCGAGTCCGTGATAACAACGCACCAGCACTCGCTTTCCGGCAACGTCGCTACCATCCCAAATGCTTTGACGCCAACGCGGAAGCTGAAACTGATCTTCCGCACCTCGCGTGAGCAACAAGCGATCGCTGATCTTCCACGCTGCCGCGAAGTCGCCGCTGCGCATCGCCTCAATCCATTTATCGACGTCGTTCATCTTCTTAGATCATGATCGCGATCAAGTTAGCGCTAATCGTTTCGAATATCTTGTTTTCATCATAACGTACGCGAACGAACGGAACGTACATAGTTGCAAGCGTACAGTGCCGAACTCCAAACACACATCTGCTGTTCCGCCGGAGGAGTGGTGCGCGAAGACGTTGAAAAGCGTTGGCAGGAAAATCGATTGATAGCGGCACTTCCCGAACGGGATCGATCTCGCCTCGTTCCGCTGTTGGAAATTCTCACGCTCTTCGCCAAGGAAGTTGTACACGAATCGGGAGAAGAGTTGCACTTCGTTTACTTTCCACTTGATTGCATCGTCGCTTTAGTCAGTTCGGTGGACTCGAATGCTGCTGTTGAAGTTGGAATGATCGGCAATGAAGGACTGGTCGGCGCTCAAATTCTGATTGGCGCAAAGCATATCAACAGCCAGGCGTTGATTCTTGCGGAAGGAAAAGCGCTTCGCGTTCCCGCTGCGGTCCTCAAAAAGGAAGCGAAACGAAGCAGTCGCATGCGCGAAGCGATGCTCACCTATGCAAACGCGCTACTCGCGCAGAGCGCACAGCTCGCCGCGTGTCATCACTATCACACACCCCAGGCACGACTCGCGCGTCTGTTGTTGATGATCAACGACCGCATGAACACATCTGAGTTGCGCATCACGCAAGACTTGCTGGCACACTTGCTCGGAACACGCCGCGCAACCGTCACTCAAGCCGCGAATCAACTACAGGACGACGGCTTGATTCAGCTCGTACGAGGCGGAATCCGTTTTCTCGATCGCAAAGGCCTTGAGAAGAAGTCCTGTAGTTGCTATGCGATCATCGCCGCTCAACAGGCCGAAGTCAGCGGCGAACTCAAATCTCAACACGCCACTTCCTAACAAATTCTTCACGGTCATTACTTTTCTCGGATTCAAGTACGCTGACGTACGGATGATCACGATCGGCCGCATGTACTTTCCTCGACCTCAGCACGTTTCTGCGCTGAGTACGAGCAAGGGGGTCTCCTCGACATGACAAGGAGAAAAAGCGGTGCGGCGGCCAACGGCAACGGCAAACATCTAAGCATACTAGCTCCCACACCCAGTCACTCGAACGGCAAGTCCAAACCAATTTTGATCACTGGTGGCGCCGGTTTCGTCGGTTCGAACCTGGCACATCGCCTGCTCTCGGCCGGGCACAAGGTTCGTCTGCTCGACAATCTTTCGCGTGCGGGGGTCGAGCGTAATCTGCGCTGGTTGATTGAGACTCACGGCGATCTCGTTGATATCGAAGTTCCCGACCTTCGCAATCTGTCAATCATCAAACAAGCTGTTAAGGACGCGTCGCAGGTGTTTCACTTCGCTGCGCAGGTCGCAGTGACGTCGAGCCTTGTCGACCCGATTGAAGACTTCGAGATCAACGCGCGAGGCACGTTGAACGTGCTCGAGGCTATTCGCGCCGTCCGAAATCCACCGCCGCTCGTTTTCACTTCAACTAACAAAGTCTACGGAAATCTTGTTGACCTCGAATTCATAAAAGATGGAACGCGCTATGCTCCGCGCGATTTGTCGATTCGCGAGCGAGGCATCGGCGAGAACCGGCCACTCGATTTCCATAGTCCGTACGGCTGTTCAAAAGGCGCGGCCGACCAGTATGTCGTGGACTACGCGCGCACCTATCGACTTCCCGCGCTCGTGTTTCGCATGAGCTGCATCTATGGACCACACCAGCATGGAAACGAAGATCAAGGTTGGGTGGCCCACTTCGTGATTCGGTCCATCGCCGGCAAACCCATCACGATCTACGGCGACGGCATGCAAGTGCGTGACATTCTCTTCATCGACGATCTCGTCGATGCGTTTCTTCTTGCGCAACAGCACATGAAGAAACTGGCGGGGAGTGCCTTTAACATCGGAGGCGGTTCGGCAAACAGTATCAGCCTGCTGGAATTACTCGATCTGCTGGCGGAACTCCACGGCGGTGATCTTTCGGTCCGTTTCGAAGACTGGCGAGCGGCCGATCAGCGCTATTACGTCGCAGATACAAGTAAATTCAGCGGGCTGACCGGATGGCAACCGCGCGTCGGAGTTCACGAAGGTGTGCGGCGTTTGTATGAGTGGATCAAAACCGGTGACGAACATTTCACCGCGGACCCTGTAGGTGTAACCAACCTGTCGAACGTGCGCTCGATCGGCGCAGCCAAGTTTTGAGCGTGGAGCAAAACGAGTGCAGACACTCAAGTCAGTCATGACATCTCTGTTATCACCAACGGCGTTGGGCAACGTGGCGATCATGTCGGCGCCAGGTCGAATCGAGTTGAAGATGCTTGAATTTCGCGAGCCGGCTGCTGGTGAGTTGCGCATTCAGATCGAAGGCTGCGGCGTTTGCGCTTCCAATCTTCCGATTTGGGAAGGAAAACCTTGGTTTGACTATCCATTTGAGCCGGGCGCGCCGGGACACGAGGCGTGGGGACGCGTCGATGCCGTGGGCGAAGGCGTGACCGGATTCACGCGCGGTGATCGTGTGGCGCTGCTGTCGTCGCATGCGTTTGCGGAGTACGACTTCGCACGCGCGTCCGAAGTGGTCCAACTGCCGGCGGCTCTCGAAGAGGCCGCGTTTCCCGCGGAGCCGCTTGGCTGCGCTATGAATATTTTCAAGCGCGCAAAGATTCGTTCCGGTGAGACTGTCGCGATCGTGGGCATCGGATTTCTCGGCACGCTGCTGACTCAACTCGCAGTCAAAGCAGGCGCACGCGTGCTTGCGCTTTCTCACCGCCGTTCATCACTGAAACTCGCGGAACAGTTCGGCGCAACGGCAACGATCGAGATAGTTGACGAACAGCAAGCGTTGCAGAGCGTGAAGCGAGCAACCCACGGGCGCGGTTGTGAATGTGTGATCGAAGCGACCGGCACTCAAGAGGCTCTCGATCTCGCAAGTGAGCTCACTGCCGAACGCGGAAGGCTGGTCATCGCCGGCTATCACCAGGATGGACCACGGCGTGTGAACATGCAGCTCTGGAACTGGCGCGGCATCGATATCGTCAACGCTCACGAACGCGATCCGCTCGTGTATGTCGCAGGCATGCGCGACGCGATCGAGGCCGCGCAAGCGGGCGTGATCGATCCACGACCGCTCTACACACACACCTTCCCTCTCAACGATCTATCGCGAGCTTTCGAGACGCTCGAGGATTCACCTGAAGGCTTCATCAAGGCACTTATTTATTTATGAGCACCGCGAAGCGCGCCAGTACTGAGTCTGCGCCGCACAAGCCGCGGTTGGGTTTTGTGGGGTTGGGATGGATTGGACGGAATCGTCTCGAGTCGATCGTGGAGGCGGGCGTCGCTGAAGTTGCGGCGGTGCACGACGTGGCAATTGCTGCCGGTGCGGAAGCACAGAAACTCTCGCCCGAGGCAGTCCTCTTCTCATCTTTCGACGAGTTGCTCAAACACGATCTCGACGGCGTTGTCATTGCTACTCCAAATCGTTTTCATGCGGAGCAGTCGATCGCGGCGCTCGAACAAGGAATCGCAGTGTTCTGCCAGAAGCCGCTCGCGCGCAATGCGTTCGAGACGCGCCGTGTGGTTGAAGCGGCGCGCAGAGCTGACTGCTTGCTCGGCGTCGATCTCACTTACGGCGCGATGCCGGCAATGCGAAAGGTGCACAGGTTGGTTCAGAGTGGTGAGTTGGGGACGATCTTTGCGATCGATGCGAAGTTTCATAACGGATACGGGCCTGACAAGGCATGGTTCTACGACTACTCGCTCGCAGGCGGTGGGTGTGTGTTGGACCTCGGATCGCATCTGATCGATCTGGCGCTGCGGCCACTCGGGTTTCCGCGCATCGCTCACGTGCAGAGTTCGTTGTTTGCGACGGGAGAGGTTGAAGACTATGCGACGGCGATGATTGAGACGATTGACGGAACAGCGATCAATCTTAGTTGTTGCTGGAAGATGCATGTTGGGCGCGAGGCGGACATCGAGATTGGGTTTTATGGGACTGAGGGCGGCGCGAAGCTGAGGAATGTTGATGGGTCGTTTTACGACTTCGTGGCGGAAAGATTTAGAGGGACGAAGACGGAGTTGCTGAGTGGTCCACAAGATGGGTGGGGTGGACTGGCGACGATCGAGTGGATTAACAGGATCGATGAGGGCTTCGATCCTGCGGCCGAGCACTACGTGGAACTAGCTGAGGTCATTGATAGCGTTTACGAACAGTTTCACGCAAAGGCGCAAAGACGGACGCCAAGACGCAAATAAGACGGGACCTAGTCTTTGCGCCTTTGCGTGAAATATTTTTGCCATGACTCAAACACCAACGCGCATTCTCATGACTGCCGACACAGTCGGTGGCGTGTGGACGTACGCGCTCGAGCTGACACGCGCGTTGCAACCGTACGGCGTCGAAGTTCTGCTCGCAGTTATGGGACCACCGCTGAGCGACGCACAATCCGCTGCCGCGCGCAGTATCACCAACCTCAACCTGTTCAAGAGCAATTACAAACTCGAGTGGATGCCCGACTGCTGGTCCGACGTGAAGCACGCCGGCGACTGGTTACTACACCTTGAAAATCGTCTGCAACCGGACCTGATCCATCTCAACGGCTACGCGCACGCTAGCCTTTCGTGGAACAGTCCAACTCTCGTCACGGGACATTCATGTGTTTGTTCATGGTGGCAAGCCGTAAAAGCCGATGCACCACCCGCCGAGTGGCAGCGTTACAAAACCGAGGTGGCGAACGGTCTCAGCGCCGCAGACCTCATCGTCACACCAAGCGCAGCGATGATGCAGGCGCTGAACACCCACTATGGACCATTGAACCACACGCGCGTCATTCCCAACGGCCGCAATCCCGAAGACTTCAATTCGCGATCAAAACGAAAATTCGTCATGTCCGCCGGCCGTCTGTGGGATGAAGCAAAAAATATCGATCGATTGGCGGAGATCGCGTGCGAGTTGCCGTGGCCGGTCGTGGTCGCCGGCGAACTCGAGGATCGACCTCGCCCACGAAAATGTCATTGGCTGGGTTCACTTCCTGAGCCGGAGCTGCGGCGCTGGCTCGCAGCGGCATCGATTTATGCGCTGCCCGCTCTCTATGAACCGTTTGGTTACACGCCACTCGAAGCTGCATTGTCCGATTGCGCATTGGTTCTCGGCGACATCGATTCACTGCGAGAAATCTGGTGCGACGCCGCTGTCTTCGTCGACCCAAACGACAGCACCGCACTCAAAACAGAACTTCTAAAACTGATCGAAGACTCACCCCACCGTGACGAGATGGCGCGACGCGCCCGCGCACGAGCACTCGAATTTACGAGCGACCGCATGGGTCAAAACTACTTCGCCGCCTATGTCGACTTGCTCGACGCGCAAACCAAAGACGAACAGGAGAAGTTTGCGCAATGCGCGTAGCGTGCTTCTACCAGTCGCTCATCTCTGATTGGAACCATGGCAACGCTCATTTTCTGCGCGGCGTAGCCTCGGAGCTGATCGCGCGAGGGCATGAGGTCGATATCTATGAACCGCGCGATTCGTGGAGTGTCCAGAACCTGATCGCAGAAAATGGACCACAGCCGCTGTTTGAGTTCTACAAAGCGTATCCGCAGCTTTCGACCAATCGGTACGAACTGGGCCAATTGAATCTCGATTTAGCTCTTGAAGGCGCGCAACTCGTAATCGTTCACGAATGGAACGAGTCCGCGTTGATCGAACGCATCGGTGAGTACCGCCGGCGCAACGGTGGTTTTCTTCTTTTCTTCCACGACACACATCATCGCGTTGCGGCCCAACGAAGTCTTCCTTTCAGCCTGCACGATTACGACGGTGTGCTCGCATATGGACAGGTGCTCACAGGTAGTTATCTGCGCAACGGTTGGACGAGGCGCGCGTGGACCTGGCACGAGGCAGCCGACGTGCGCGTGTTTCATCCGTTGCCAATGATTGCCCGAACCCTCGATCTGGTTTGGGTCGGCAACTGGGGCGACGAAGAACGCACCGCGGAGTTACAGGAATTCCTTGTGCAGCCCGTTAGAGATCTCAAGTTGAAGGCGGAAATGTATGGCGTTCGCTATCCCGATGAAGCGGTCGCGACATTGAAAGACGCAGGAATTCGTTACTGCGGCTGGTTGCCAAATTATAAAGTGCCCGAAGTGTTCGCGAGGTCGCGCGTGACGTTGCACATTCCACGCCGGCCATACGTCACAGATCTTCCAGGCATCCCGACAATTCGTCCTTTCGAAGCAATGGCGTGCGGCACCCCACTCATCTGTTCCCCCTGGCATGACACCGAGCATCTCTTCACGCCCGGCAAGGATTTTCTGATTGCGCACGACGGCGAGGAGATGACGCGACTGATTAGCAAAGTCCTGAGCGAATCCGACTTCGCCGAGGAGTTGGCTATCAACGGACTCACGACGATACGGCAGAGGCACACGTGTGCGCATCGTGTTGATGAGTTACTCCAAATCTACGCGGAGCTCGCAACTGAAACGCAGCGTGCGGTGGCGGCAATATGAAAATCGCATTCTTTGGATCGAGCCTGGTTTCGGCGTATTGGAATGGCGCGGCGACTTACTATCGCGGCATCATCCGTGCGCTACATAAACTGGGCCATCAAATCACCTTCTACGAACCCGACGCTTACGATCGACAGAAACATCGAGACATTCCGGATCCTGATTGGGCAAGAGTCGTGGTCTATCCCGCTGAAGGAGAAGCGGGTGTTCTGAACGCGCTCGACCAGGCGCGTGGCGTCGACATGCTGGTGAAGACGAGTGGTGTTGGTGTTCACGATCAACTGCTCGAAGCCGCGGTTCTCGATCTGAAGGATTCACACACGATAGCAGTGTTTTGGGATGTAGATGCGCCGGTCACGCTCGATCGTGTGAAGACGAATCCGCTCGATCCGTTCAAGGATTTGATTCCGCTTTACGATTTGATTCTGACGTATGGCGGTGGCGATCCAGTCGTGCGGAGTTACAAAGCGCTGGGTGCCCGGGAATGCATTCCGATCTACAACGCGCTCGATCCCGATACGCATTATCCAGTCCTGCCAAACAAGCGCTTCGAATGTGATTTGGCGTTGCTGGCGAATCGATTGCCCGATCGCGAGAGGCGAGTCGAGCAGTTTTTTCTGGCGGCGGCGCAGCAGTTGCCGGAGCTTCAGTTCATGCTCGGTGGTAGTGGTTGGGCTGATAAGTCGATGCCAAACAATGTGAAGTACGTTGGTCACGTCTACACGTGCGATCACAACGCGTTCAACTGCTCGGCGCGCGCGGTTTTGAACGTGAATCGCGACAGCATGGTCAGTTACGGATTTTCACCGCCGACGCGCATCTTCGAAGCGGCAGGTGCGGGCGCGTGTTTGATTACCGACGCGTGGGAGGGGATTGAGACGTTTTTGACGCCGGGACGCGAGGTACTCGTTGCGCACGATGCGGACGAGGTGGTCCAACATCTCTCTTCATTGGACCAGGCAACAGCGACGAAGATTGGCGATGCAGCATTCCAGCGAGTATTAGCCGAGCACACATACCGTCACCGGGCTCTGCAGCTCGACCAATTGATTGTAGGGGCGGCCCTCCGTGGCCGCCCGTTATTGAACATGGCGGCAAGACGGGCGGCCACGGAGGGCCGCCCCTACAACGATCCAACCATGAGGCGTTTAGCGAGATGACAAAACCTCTGGACATCGTAATCTTAGGACTCTCGATCACGTCATCGTGGGGGAATGGTCACGCGACGACGTTTCGCGCACTCGTTCGGGCGCTCAGCGCACGCGGCCATGAGGTCTGTTTTCTCGAACGCAACATGCCCTGGTACGCCGAGCATCGCGACCTGCCGAACCCGCCTTATGGTCTAACCCAACTCTACAAATCGGTCCCGGAGCTGAAGAAAAAATTTGCGCGGCGCGTAATGAATGCGGATCTCTGTATCGTTGGTTCATACGTTCCGGACGGCGTCGCGATCGGTGAATGGGTGTTGCGCACGTGTCGCGGCGTGAGGGCGTTTTACGACATCGACAC
>Ga0070681_10005358_pt1 | contig 12383 bp, 11 predicted proteins | sample KBSC83BmetaG_FD_65650 | JGI IMG/M metagenome (GOLD analysis project Ga0070681, IMG submission 65650) | Corn rhizosphere microbial communities from Kellogg Biological Station, Michigan, USA - KBS C8-3B metaG | ecosystem: Host-associated > Plants > Roots > Rhizosphere | place: USA: Michigan...
AGGTACATCACCGCGACGCGGTGCGCGATGTGCTTCACGACCGCCAAGTTGTGCGCGATGAACAGGTAGGACAGGCCGAGGTCTTCCTGCAGCTCCTGCATGAGCCCCACGACCTGCGCCTGGATCGACACGTCGAGTGCGGACACCGGCTCGTCGGCCACGAGGAAGCGAGGCCGCAGAGCGAGTGCCCGCGCGATGACGATGCGCTGGCGCTGCCCGCCGGAGAAGGCGTGCGGATAGCGCTCTGCCGCGGCGTGCGGCAGCCGCACCATGTCGAGCAGCTCGTTGACCTGCTTGCGCAGTTCGTCGCCGCTGGCAACCCGGTGCACCCGCAACGGCTCAGCGATGATCTCGCGCACCCGCCAGCGCGGGTTCAGCGACCCGTAGGGGTCCTGGAAGATGAGCTGCATGTCGCGGTGCAGCTGACGCCACTGTCGGCGCGACGACTTCGTGATGTCGCGACCGTCGAAGCAGATGGCGCCGGCGGTCGGACGCACTCGCCCGACGATCGTGCGACCGAGCGTCGTCTTACCGCAGCCTGACTCGCCGACGAGGCCGAGCGTCTCACCGACGCCGACCGACAGGTCGACGTCGTCGACGGCACTGACGGTGCGCTTCTCGGCGCCGAACCGGCCGCGCTGACGCACCTGGTAGTGCACCGTCAGTCCGCGCGCCTCGACGAGCGGCGAGCGGCTCACGTCGGAGCCGTTGCGCTGGCGAGGAGCCTTGGCCGTGACGTCGTCCGGAGAGATGCTCTTGCTCATGCGTTCCCCGGCATTCGCTTCCAACAGGCCACCCAACGACGGTTGCCAACTTCGATCAGTGGCGGATTCTCTTGACGGCACCGGTCACCCACTTCCGGGCACCGGACGCTGAACGGGCACCCAGGGACGGCGTCGGCGTGCGGCGCGGGGTCACCCGGAATCGAGCTGAGCCGGTCGCGCACCACGTCGACGCGCGGTGACGAGCTGATCAGGCCGCTGCTGTAGGGGTGCAGCGGCGCGCCGAACATCGGCTCCACCGGCGACCGTTCGACGATGCGGCCGGCGTACATGACCTGCACCCGGTCGCAGAACTCGGCGACGACTCCGAGGTCGTGCGTGATCATCATCACAGCGACGTCGAGTTCTTCAGACAGGTTCTTCAGCAGCGCCAGGATCTGGGCCTGGATCGTCACGTCAAGCGCTGTCGTCGGCTCGTCGGCGATGAGCAGCTTGGGCTCGGCCGCGAGCGCGATCGCGATCATCACGCGCTGGCGCATCCCGCCGGAGAACTCGAAAGGGAACTGCTTGAGCCTGTCCTTGGGGTTGGCGATGCCAACCAGCTCGAGCAGCTCCAGCGCCCGCCGGCGAGCGTCGTGCCGGGACATGCCTACCCGCTTGGTCAGCACCTCGCAGATCTGGCGCTCGATGCTCATCAGTGCGGTGAGCGACGCCATGGGGTCCTGGAAGATCATCGCGATCTCGCGGCCGCGTACCTGTGCGGCGACCTCCGGGTCGAACAGATCACGGCCCTGCCAGCGCACCGTACCGCCGACGATCCGGCCGGGAGCCTGCACCAGACCGAGCGCCGCGAGCGCGGTGACGCTCTTGCCCGACCCGGACTCACCGACGACGCCGATGCGCTCGCGAGCGCCGACATTCATGGTGACGCCCTTGACGCCGAAAACCGGCCCGGACCGCGTCGGGAACGCGACCGACAGGTTGTCGATCTCGAGCAACCGCGGCGGCAACGTGCCAGTCGCTGCGCTCGTCGCCGAGTCGTGCGCGGCGGCGGTCATGCCTTCACCTCCATCAGTGCATCCAGCTGCTTGCCGAACCGGCGCTCCCGCTGTCGCGGATCGGCGTAGATCCGCAGCCAGCTCGCGAGCAGGTTGGCGCTGAGCACTGTCAGACAGATCGTGATACCGGGGATCGCGACGAGCCACCACCCGACGGTGAGGTAATCCTGCCCCTGGCCGATGATCAGGCCCCACGACGACTGCGGCGGTTGGACGCCGTACCCCAGGAAGGACAGCGCCGCCTCGGCCAGGATGATGCGGGCAAACTCCAGCACCAGCAGCGTGAGGATCGGCGAGGCGATGTTGGGGATGATGTGCCGGGTCATGATGCGCAGTGACTTCGCACCGACGATCTCGGCGGCTTCGACGTACTCGGCAGACTTCACGCTGAGCACGAGACCGCGCACGATTCGCGCGTAGACGAGCCAGCCGTTGATCGCCAGCACGATGACCAGCAGCTTCACGCTCGGGCCGATCGTGTAAAGGATGATCAGTGCGAGCAGCAGGCCCGGGAAGGCAAGCTGGGTGTCGGCGAACCGCATGATGATTGTGTCGAGCAGGCCACCGAAGTAGCCGGACACCAGGCCGAGAAAGATGCCGACCGAGCCAGCGACCGCGACCACCGACACCGCGACGAGCATCGAGACGCGGGCGCCGTAGAACATCCGGCTGAGCAGGTCGCGGCCGAGCTGGTCGGTGCCGAGGAGGTGATCGGCGTGCCCGCCGAACAGGATCGGCGGCTGGAGCCGCACGGCCAGGTCCTGCGCGTTGGGGTCGTGTGGGGAGAGCAGCGGCGCGAACACAGCGGCGATGAGGACGAGCAGGAGGAACACGGCGCCGACAAGACCTGTGCCGGACCGCGAGAGCTCCCGGAAGAACTCGCGCTTCCTGGCTGGCGCGCTCTCGGCGACCGCGTCGGCCGGCCGGAGAAGAGCCTCGACCTCCGTCATGCGGTCGCCTCGATACGCGGGTCGATGACGCTGTAGAGGATATCTGTGATCAGGTTGACGAGAACGATCAATCCTGCGGTCACGATGACGATCGCCTGCAGGACGACGAGGTCCTGGTCGTTGAGGGCCTGCACCGTGAGCTGGCCGAGCCCGGGCCACGCGAACACCACTTCGACGACGACGGTGTAACCAGCGAGCATGCGAGCGTATTCGAAGCTCGCCTGGGTCATGACGGTGACCAGGCAGTGCCGCAGCGCGTGGTGGTAGATGCGGTGGAAGCCGCCCATCCCCTTCGATCGTGCGGTGAGGATGTAGGGCTGGTCGAGCTCGTCGATCATCGCGCTGCGCATGAGCTGCGCGATCTTCCCAGCTGTTGGCAGGGCAAGGGCCAAGGCCGGCAGCACAATCGCCGTGGGGCCCAGGTCTCCGGATGTTGGGAACCATTTCAGGTGCACCCCGAAGATCAGCACGAGCATGAACCCGAGCCAGAACTGCGGGGCGCTCAGACCCAGCAGCGATACCGTCGTGGTGGCCTTGTCGAGCTTGGAGCCCGGCCGCAGTGCGGCGATGATGCCGAGCGGCATCGCGATGACGAGCGCGATCACGATCGCGACGGTGTCGAGAAGCAGCGTGGCCGGCACGGCGTCCCGGACGATCTTGAAGGCGCTCTCGCCCTGAATGAAGAACGAGTTGCCGAAGTCGAGATGCGCGAGCTGCCCGAGATAGGTCCAGTACTGCGCGAGCAGCGACTTGTCGAGGCCGAGGTAGGCGAGCGTGTCGGCCCGCTGCGCCTTCGACGCATTGAGCGGGAGAAACGCGAGGGCCGGATTCGTGACGACACGGGTGATGAGGAACACGGCGCTGGCAACGAGCACCATGACCAGCACGCCTTGCAGCAAGCGCTTGACGAGGAACCAAGCCATGGAGCTCAGATCACCTTCCGGTCGCTCGGTTAGCCGTGGCTAATGCGGTGCCGGTGCGGCGGTCGACCGCCGCACCGGCACCGCGAATCAGTCGAACGACATGGACGCGATGCGCAGACCACCGTCGAGGTACGGCGAGAACTTGAGGTCCTTGGACGCGCCGTAGATGTCCTTCAGGTTGACGGTGAAAATGTCGACCGGGTCGTCCTGGCACCCGGTCGTCAGCACCTCAGAGAACAGCTGGTTGCGCTTGGTGGTGTCCTGCTCCGTCTGCGCCTGCTTCAGATCATTGGTGACCTTGTCGTTCACGTAGCTCGAGAGCGACCCGTCCTTGGCGTAGTAGGAGCTGATCTGCGAGGCGTCGGACAACTCGTTGGATGCCGACACGAACGCGGCGTCCGGCTGGCCGCTGCCCTGGCCCTTGACGAACTGCGGGATGTAGGAGTTGAACGGGAAGATCTTCGGCTTCACGTTCATGCCCACGGCCTTCAGGTAGCCGAGGATCGCCTGCTCCATCTCGCTGTCCTTGAGCCAGCGGCCGGTCACCCCGAGGAACGAGATCGTCTCCCCGTGGTAGCCCGCCTGCTGCAGCAGCTGCTTCGCCTTGGCGGGGTCGTAGGGGTAGGCCTGCAGGCCGGAGTCGAAGCCGGCGTCGGCCTGGTCGAGTGTCTGGCACTGGGCGACCGTCGCGTAGCCACTGAAGAGGTTCTTGGCCAGCGCGTCCTTGTCGATCGCGTAGTTCATCGCCTGACGGATGCGCGGGTCCTTCAGCGGGCCCTCGTAGTTCTTCAGCCGGACGATCGGGAACTCCAGGCCGTCCCGGCTGATGACCTGCGGAACGGTCGAGGTCAGCTCCGGCGGGACGTTCGTCGCGAGCTGAACCTCACCGGTCTTCAGGGCAGCAGTCGCGGAGTTGGACTGACCGATGAAGCGGAAGGTCGCCTGCGGGATGGTTGGCTTGGTGTCGCCCCAGTAGTTGGGGTTGGCCTTGATGACGACGTCCTGGCCGCGGTCCCAGCGGACGAACATGTAGGGACCGGTGCCGACCGGGTTGGACGCGAAGCCCTTCTGCGTCGACGCCTTCGGCGGCACCATCGTCAACCGCGCCATCTGCGAGTCGAAGACCGGGTCGAAGCCGTCGGTCGTGACGCGGACCGTGGTGTCATCGACGGCCTCCGCGTTCTTGATGCCGGTGAAGATGCTCAGCTGGGCGGAGTTGAGCTTCGGGTTGATGATCCGGTTGATCGAGTAAGCCGCCGCCGCCGCGTTGAAGGGCTCACCGTTGGTGAAGGAGATACCGGAGCGGACCTTGATCTCCCACGTGGTGGGGTTGACCTGCTTCGGCATGTCCGACGCAAGGAGGGGATAGATCGTCGTCTCGGCGTCGTTCTTGCGGTCGAGCAACGTCTCGTTGATGTTAACCGTGACGTCGAACTGCTGGGCGTCCTCGGCCGTCTGGGGGTCGAGCGTCGACGGCTCGTCCTGCAGTGCGATGACGATGTTCTTCGACGTCCCACCGCCGCTCTTGCCGCCGGTGTTGGTGCCACCGCTGCTGCTGTTGCTACACGCGCCCAGTCCGAGCACGAGCCCGCTCACTGCTACAGCGGACAGGATCTTGCGGTGGAACCCGTGATGTCCCCTCATGTCACATCCCCATCAGTTGGTGGTGTGGGCCGAAAAACAGACGTGCACGCTGCGCGCGGTGAAATCGACCGCAGTCCCCCCGCGGGTACGCTGCGGACAGCGAGATAGAGGGCGGCCTCTGCGCCCCGAAACGGGAGAGACGGTGCAACTGGAGCAGAGACCGCTGCGCGAGGTGGTGGCTGACGCCTTGCGGCAGCTCATCATCGACGGTGAGCTCTCCCCCGGCGAACGGCTCGTCGAGGGTCGGCTTGCCGAGCGGCTCGGCGTGTCCCGCAACCCCATCCGCGAGGCGATCCGCTCGCTGGAAGCGGTCGGTCTCATCGAGGTCGTGCAGCGGCGCGGGGCCTACGTCGCCCGCATGGACGCCGCCGACATCCGGCTGATGCAGGAAATCCGCAACGTCCTCGACCGCTGGATCGTGCAAGCGGCCGCGCTTCGCCACGACGACGCGGACCTCAAACAGATCGACGAGCACATCCGTCTCGGGCGGGCGGCGTCGGAGGCCGGTGACGTCGTCCGAGCCGCCGAGCAGCACCGCGCGTTCCATCTCGCGATCGAGGCCGCGACGAAGAACCCCTACGCGACGCTCGCCATGAACGCCCTGCGCCAGCGCGCGGAGCTGATCTTCGCGATGATGGTGCACCAGCGCGGCCCCGTCGCCTGGGACGACCACCAGGCCGTCCGTGACGCGATCGCGCGCCGAGACACCGGCGACGCCGCCCGGCTGATGAACGCCCACCTCGATGACGTCGTTCACCGCTTCCTCGGCGGCTGAGCATCGCCGGGTGAGCGCGCGCAGCCGCGCCGCCGCACCTCCGCCACGAACGCTCAAGCCAACCTGCCCCTCGGGAGTTGCCGGGACATTACCTCATCGGCGACTGTTTACAATAGACATTCAAAATTCGTTATCAGGCGTACGCTGACGCCCGACCACCGGGCGATCAGCGGCCCCGCTGAGTGCCGGTATACAGAAGGATGTCCACCATGCCCCTGGAGATCGACGCCGAAGGCCCGATCGGCGTGCTCTACCAGCCGCTCGATGTGGTGGTTCGAGACGAGCTGCGGCGGCGCATCGTCAGTGGCGAGCTGGCGCCCGGAGCGCGCTTGGTCGAGACCACCATCGCCAACGAGCTCGGCGTCTCCCGGGGCCCGGTCCGCTCCGCGATCCGCCAACTCGGGCTCGAGGGATTCGTCGTACTCTCGCCGCGGCGCGGTGCGTCGGTCGCCACCATCTCGGTCGCCGAGGCGCTCGAGTGCTATGAGGTTCGCTCGGTCGTCGAGGGGCTGGCGGCCAGCCGGGCCGCGATCCGGCGCAACGACGACGACCTGGAGCGGCTGCACGGGGTGCTGCGCGCCGGCCAGGAGTCACTCGACCATGGCCGGTGGGAAGAGCTCAGCCAGCTCAACAACGACTTCCACGTGGCGCTGGCGCTGGCGTCGGGCAACAATGAGCTCGTCTGGCTCATGCGGCAGTACTCCAAGCGCATCGCGTGGATGTTCTCCCGGTCCGCTCAACGACGCGGCGCGCAAGCCTGGCGCGAGCATGCGGCGATCGTCGGGGCTGTCGCCGACCGCGATGAGGTAGCAGCTGCATCCCTTGCAACAGAACACATTTCCGCCTCGCGCGCGCAGTTTGTCCTTTCCACCCCGGTTGCGGTCGACCCCACCATGCCGGCCCCTACCCCTCCCGGCGACGAGCGGGCCTAGCCGGAGCCGGCGGCGAGTCGATCGAGCAACAGTCGCGTCGTCGTCCAGTCCTCGTCGCGAGGCATCCGGTCAGTGACGGTGTAGCGCATCGCGCGCAGCTGTGCGCCCGGCACGCCGTCGTAACGGTGGTCGCGGAGCGCCAGCGCGTACGCCGACAGTGCACCGTCGGACACCTGCCGTTGCACGGCCAGGGTGCAGTAGTGCGCGACGCCGCCGGTGATCACGACCAGGACGGCGACGCCGGTGCGGTCGAGGTTGGCTTTCGTGCCCGATGTGTACACGACCGCGTGGACCGTCTCCCCGCCAGCCTCGAGCTGAGCCCGGGACAGCAGGCACACGTACGGCGCCCCGTCCTCGTCGGTCGTCAGGAGCAGATGGACCGGCTCGTCGTCGCTACCCACCCGCGGCTCGCCGTCGAGCACGGCACGAATCTCTCGCGGCACCTGCACGACGCGTCTCTCCCGTTGCTCCCGGCGACTGTATAGTGTATACAGCCGAGCGTGCTGCGCCGTGACGTCGTGACCCCGCGTCCGGCGTGGCTGGCCACCATCCCGCTGTTTCTCGGCAGCGTCACGTGCACGCTTTCCAACAACATCGTCAACGTGCCGCTGCACGACGTCATGCGCGACCTGCACGTGTCGCTCGCGCGGGGCGCACTGATCGCGATCGCCTTCAGCCTCACCACTGCCGTGACGATGCCGTTCGCCGGCTGGCTCGCCGACCGGATCGGCCGTCGCCGGGTCTACCTCTGGGCGGTAGCGCTGGTCGGGGTGGCATCGGTCGGCGCCTCGATCGCCCCCAACCTCGACGTGCTGCTGGTCTTCCGCGTGCTCCAGGCGGTGACGGCGTCGTGCACGCTCCCGGCGGCGATGGGCATCCTCACGTCGCTCTACGGCATTGCCAACCGGGGTCGCGCACTCGCCGTCTGGGCCGCCGCCAACGGCTTTGGCCAGGCCGTCGGGCCGCCGGTGGGCGGTGTCATCGCAGGCTGGTTGTCGTGGCGCTGGATCTTCACGCCAACCATCACGCTGAGCGCGGTGGCCTGGGCTCTCTCGCTCCGGGCCATCCCGCGTGACTCGGGTGTGCGCGCCCCCGTCGACTGGCGGGGTGCGGCGCTGCTGACCAGTGGTGCCGGCACGCTGATCGCCGCCGCCAGCCTGGTGCCCCAGCTCGGCGTGGGGGCGCCCACAGTCGTCGGGCTCGCCGGCACGGGAGTCGTGCTCCTCGCAGCGTTCGGTCGAAGCATCACCCGGCGCGCCGCGCCCTTCGTCGACCCGGCGCTGTTCTCGGACCCGGCGTTCCGGCGCAGCGCTGTCACCGTCTTCTCGCAGATGTTCAGCCTCGGCGTGATGACCCTGGCCGTGCCGCTCTTCCTGACCCGCACCGAGAAGCTCTCGACGAGCGCCGCCGGCGTCATCGTGTTCGCATTGCCCGCCGCGATGACGGCCTTCGCTCCCCTGGCCGGTCGGGCGTCGACCGACGCGCGCATCCGGCACACGCTCGGCGCCGGGGTGGTCGTGATCCTGCTCGGGCAGCTGATCCTCGCCGCCGAGCTCGCCTGGTGGCACTCTCCTGGTTGGGCGCTGACGCTGGGACTGGTGGTGGCCGGAGCGGGAACGGCATTCGTCCAGGCGCCGGCGGCGACCGGTGCGACGCAGTCGTCGCTCGGTCGCGCCGGCGCGGCGCTCGGCGTGTTCAACCTCATCCGCTTCACCGGTCTGTCGCTCGGTGCAGCGCTGGTCGCCGTGGTGCTGTCAGGCGGCGACCACTATGGCGTGCTGTTCCTCGTGTGCTCCGCAGTGCTCGCGACCTCTCTGATGACGACTTTCGTGCGGCGCGCGACGGTCACCAGGGCGGTGGTCGCCCAGTGACCACACCGGCTGCACCCGTGTCAGAGCGGGAGGTTCACCGCGCCGCATTCACCTATCTGTTCATGGCCTATCTCGTCGCGGCCGTCGGCGAGACGCTGATCTCTCCGCTCTTCCCGTTGATCCGCGATGAGCTCGGGTTGTCGGCGTCGCAGCAGGCGTCGCTCACCGCGGTGCTGACGGTCTGCATCGCCACTTGCAACATCGTCGGCGGTTGGTTCGGCCATCGCGGCGGCGACCGTCGGGTCGTTCGCGCCGCCGCCGTGGGGCTCGCGATCGGCGGCGTCGTCAGCGGCACCGCGCACTCCTATGGCGAGCTCATGGTCGGGCAGATGCTGATCGGCTGCGGCAGCGGACTGTTCTGGGCGTCCGGCATGGCGACCATCGGCCGCCTGTATGCGCGCAAGCGCAGCCGAGCGGTTGCGGCCTACGGGCTCGCCTACTCCGCCGGCCTCGGCGTCGCAGCCTTCGCCGGCAACCTTGGGGCGTCGTACTGGCGGTGGGCATTCTTCGCGACCGCGATCCTCGCCGCCGGCCTCATCGTCCTCGCGCCGCCATTGCGCGACGCCGAGCCAGAGCGGGGCGGCACCTGGCAGTCGCTGCGAGCCAGCCTGTCGCACCCGCTCTACCGGATGTCGCTGATCACCGCCCTGGTCGCCGGCATGACCAACTACATCCTGCTGGGCTTCGCACCGCTTCTCTTCACCGAGCGCGGCGCCTCACTGTCGTTCATCGCCACGATGATCGGCGTCGGCCGGGTCGTCTCCTCGGTCGGCAAGTACGGCGCCGGCTGGCTGATGGACCGCTTCGGCGGCCCTGCGACCGGCGTATGCCTGATGGCCTCGATCGCGCTGCTGGGGCTGCCGTTCTTCCTGCTTCCAACGGTGTGGGGTGCACCCGTCGTCATCCCGCTGCTGGTGGTCAGCGCCGGCCTGTTCACCGTCTCCAACATCCTGTCCGTGCAGGCCTTGCCGTCGCGGTCGACTTTCAGCCTCGGCGCCTACCGCGCGTTGCTCGTGGCGTTCTCTGCGGTTTTGTCCTCCCTCGTCGCCGTCTTGCTGCACGCCGTCGGTCTGCGCTCGATCATGCTGGGGTCGCTGGCGGTGCCCGCGATCGCCAGCGTCGCGCTTGTCCTCGCGATCCGCGCACGAGCCCGCGCCGTGCCGATGACTCCTTCTCCGGCCGCCCGACAGCCGGCAGCCACCCGGGCCGACTCATGATCACCGGGCTTCGCCGAACCGCTCGACGGCCTCCCGAGGCGCTGTTACGCTCCGCTTGTAATCTGTATACAGCGGGGGTGTCATGACAGCAGTCGACCCTCGGGTGACCCGGCGTGAGGTGCCGGGCGATGGCGTGCGCCTGTCCGTCGTCCACTACGAGTCGGACGGCCCGGACCTCGTCATCCTGGGCGGGATCACCTCGACGGCCACCGCCCTCGACTTCATCGCCCATGAGCTGAGCGACCGTTACAACGTCGTCGTTCCCGACCTTCGGGGTCGTGGGCGCAGCGACCGCAGCGGTCCCGGCCGCTACACCCTGGACGACTATCGCGGCGATCTCGACGCGGTCATCGCGGCCTTCTCGCTGCGCGACCCGGTGCTTGTCGGCCACTCCCTCGGTGCACGCATCGCGGGCCGGTGGGCGGCCGACCATCACTTGCACGGTCCCTTGCTGCTCGTCGACCCACCGATGTCGAGCAAGCGGCGGCCCTACCCGACGTCGTGGGAGACCTTCTCCACCCAGCTCGAGCAGGCCCACGCGGGCGCGACGGCGGACACGATCCGCCGGTGGTTCCCGGACTGGCCGGAGCGCGAGCTCGGCATCCGCGCCCAAGAGCTGCCGACGTGCGACGAGATCGCCGTGCGCGAGACACACGAAGGCTTCGAGACAGACGAGTTCGAGAACGACTGGATCCGGCTCACCCCACCGGTCACCTTGCTGTACGGCGCCGACAGCCGGATGGTCACCGCCGACGACGCCCGGCTGCTGACCGAGATGGCACCACTGGCGCAGGTGATCGCAGTGCCGGACGCCGGTCACATGGTGCCGTGGGACAACCTGCCGGGCTTTCTCGCCGCCGTCGACGCCGCACTCATGACGACGAGCCGACCAGGAGGCAATGATGACTGACGCAGCCTTCTTCGCGGACCTCTGCACCGACTACCTCCGTCTGTGCAAGGTCACCGAGGGTGAGACGGCGCTCATCCTGTCCCAAGGCAACGAACGGCTCGACTACGCCGAGTCGTTCATGTACGCAGCCCGGCGACTCGGTGCCCGCGCCTACCACGTTCGGGTGCCGCAACCGCCGCCCACTGGCGCGTGGGAGGTCGGCGGCAGCGGTCTTGCCGAGCTGCCCGATGTGGTTGAGGCAGCCAAGCGCGCGGACATCGTCATCGACCTGCTGTTCATGTTGTTCAGCAAGGAGCAGCTGGCGATCCAAGCCGCCGGAACCCGCGTCGCGCTCGCGATCGAGCCGGTCGAGCTACTCGCGCGGCTCTTCCCTACGACTCAGCTTCGCGACGAGGTGCTCGCGGCTGAGCAGCAGTTGGCCTCCGCGAAGACGCTCCGGTTCACCAACGACGCCGGCACCGACGTCACCTACCAGCTGGGCACATATCCGACGATCCCGGAGTACGGCTACCCCGACGAGCCGGGGCGTTGGGACCACTGGCCCGCTGCGTTCGTCTTCACCGGCGCGGCCGACGACGGCGTGCGGGGAAAGATCGTCATCGCGCCCGGCGACGTGCTGCTGCCGTTCAACAGCTATGTGGCCACGCCTATCGAGCTGACCATCGAGCACGGTTTCATCGTCGACATCCGCGGCGGTCTCGACGCGGAGCTCGTGTCGTCGTACATGCGCGGATTCGACGACCCGCGTGGCTATGGCATGTCGCACGTTGGCTGGGGCCTCGACCCGCGCGCGCACTGGCACGGGCTGACGCAGTTTCCCGGTGGCATCGGCATGGAGCTGCGGTCGTTCCGCGGCAACGTCATGTTCTCGATCGGCCCCAACAGCGAGCTCGGCGGGCCCAACGACACGGCCTGCCATCTCGACATCCCGATGCGCAACTGCAGTCTCTATCTCGACGATCGGCAAGTTGTGAAGGACGGCCAAATCGTTGGTTAGGACACGAGTCGCCATCGTCGGAGCCGGCCCTTCGGGCCTGATGCTCGCCATCCTGCTGCAACGTCGCGGCGTCGACTGCGTGGTGATGGAGAAGTACACCCGCGAGCAGGTGCTGCAGCGCATGCGCGCAGGCATTCTCGAGAACCGCACGGTCGCGCTCCTCGACAAGCTCGGGCTGAGCGAGCGACTGCTCGCCGAGGGTCACCGCCACAACGGCAGCGAGTGGCGCAACAGTGGCGAGCGCTTCTACATCAACTACTCCGAGCTCTACGACGGAACGCCACAGTTCGTCTATCCACAGCAGGAAGTGGTCGCCGACCTCATCGACGCTTACGAGCGCGAAGGCGGCACGATCCACTTCAGCCATCTCGCCGTCGAGATCCG
>Ga0070681_10005361_pt1 | contig 12381 bp, 14 predicted proteins | sample KBSC83BmetaG_FD_65650 | JGI IMG/M metagenome (GOLD analysis project Ga0070681, IMG submission 65650) | Corn rhizosphere microbial communities from Kellogg Biological Station, Michigan, USA - KBS C8-3B metaG | ecosystem: Host-associated > Plants > Roots > Rhizosphere | place: USA: Michigan...
TGTGCGCGGGGTCGAGCTGCAGGTCGGACGCGTCGATCGACAGCGCGGCGACGTCGCGCAGCGGCCGCACCTTGCATCCGGCGACGCTGCACATCGACGCGAGCGCCGGCCGCGTGCCCGGCCAGTGCGCGGCGATCGAATCGCGGAAGTGATAGATCGTCTGGCCGACGAGCAGCACGAGCAGCAGCGGAATCCCGACCGCATAGGGCCACGTGCGGCGCGGGCCGCGCGCGCGCGGTTTGTCCCACGCGAAGCGGTTCTCGTAGTCGATGTCCGGCTCGGCTTCGCGGCGCGTGACTTCGCGTGCGCGGGTGTCGGACATCGGCGGCGCCCGCGAGATCGGCGCCTCGGTCGAGGCGCCGCGCCGCGTGGTGAGCGTCGCGCTGCGACCGGTGGAAATGACGGACGACGCGCCGCGCACCGTCGTCGCGGCGTCGCGCGTCGCCGGCTCGGGCGGCGGCGCAGGCGCGGGCGCTCCGGCCGCACGCGCCTGTCCCTCGTCGGGCGCCACCGGCGTCAGCGCCCGCGAGCTGCGCAGCGTCACGGTGGGCGGCCCCTGCATCGCCTCGTCCATCACATCGTCGGGGACGGGCTGCGGCGCGAGCGAGATGCGCTCGGCGTTGCCGTCGAAGATCGACTGGCAATGCCCGCAGCGCACCATGCCGCCGCGCAGCGCGAGTTGCGCGTCGGTGACGCGGAATACCGTCCTGCACGCCGGGCAGCGCGTGTACTTTTCTTCGCTCATCAGCGTCGCGCCGTGCGGGGCGATGTCGACCTCATTCGCGCGCGCGCCGCATTCCGGCCAGCAGCACCCAGCCGTCATGCTCGCGCCACGGCGCGAGTGTAAACCACGGCGCGTAGGCGTCTTGCACGCCCGGGGCCTGCGGCACGAGGATGCCGGCAAGTGCGATGCGCCCGCCGTCGCGCACGCGTGCCGCGAGCGCGGGCGCGAGCAGGATCAGCGGATTGGCGAGGATGTTGGAGACCACGATATCGACGGCCTCGGCGGAAAGCTCGTTGGGCGCGCAGAAACGTGCCGCGACCCCGTTGGTTCGCGCATTGTCGGCGCTCGCGCGGATCGCCTGCGGGTCGACGTCGACGCCGTCGACGCGGGCGGCGCCGAGCTTCGCCGCGGCGATCGCGAGGATGCCCGAGCCGCAGCCGTAATCGAGCACGCGCTGGCCATCGACCGCCGCGTCGAGCAGCCACTCGAGGCAGAGGCGCGTCGTCGGATGCGATCCCGTGCCGAACGCAAGCCCCGGGTCGAGCGTCAGGCTGATCGCCGAGGGATCGACGGGCTCGCACCACGACGGCACGATCCAGAGGCTTCGATCGATGCGGATCGGGGCGAACTGCGATTGCGTTTCGCGCACCCAGTCGCGCGCCGCGAGCGGGCGGCGCTCGGCACTCGGCAGCGGGAGGTCGAGCGCAAATGAGGCTTCGTGCAACGCGGCATCGACGTCATGCGCGGCATCGAACATCGCGTCGATCCGCGCGAGCGGCCACGTCGCCACGGGCTCGCCGGGCTCGCCGTAAACCGGCGCTTCGGCGGGAGTGCCGGCTTGCGGATCCGACAGGTCGACCGACAGCGCGCCGGCCTCGAGCAGCGCGTCGGACCATCGCTCGGCCGCCTCGGCATCGGTGTCGAAGCGAACGACGAGCCACGCGGCGTCGGGTGATGCGCGCGCCCCGCGCGCGCTCACGTCTTGCCGCGCTTGGCGAGCCGCTCCTCGAGGAAATGGATCGACGTGCCGCCGCGCAGGAACGAGTCGTCGGCGAGGAGCTCCTGGTGCAGCGGGATGTTGGTTTTGATGCCCTCGAGCACCATCTCCGACAGCGCGATGCGCATCCGCGCGATCGCGTGCTGGCGGCTGTCGCCGTACGCGATCACCTTGCCGATCATCGAGTCGTAGTTCGGCGGCACGAAATAGTTCTGGTAGATGTGCGAGTCGATGCGGATGCCGGGGCCTCCCGGCGCGTGGTACGACGTGATGCGTCCCGGCGACGGCACGAACGTGTAGGGGTCCTCGGCGTTGATCCGGCATTCGATCGCGTGGCCGCGCTTGACGATGTCGCGCTGGCGGATCGCGAGGCGCTCGCCGGCGGCGATGCGGATCTGCTGCTGCACGAGGTCGATGCCGGTGATGAGCTCGGTCACCGGATGCTCGACCTGGATGCGCGTGTTCATCTCGATGAAGTAGAACTCGTCTTCTTCGTAGAGGAACTCGAACGTGCCGGCGCCGCGGTAGCCCATCTTGCGGCAGGCCTCGGCGCAGCGGTCGCCGATGCGCGTCAGCACGCGCGGGTTGATGCCGGGCGCCGGCGCTTCCTCGATGATCTTCTGGTGACGTCGCTGCATCGAGCAGTCGCGCTCGCCGAGCCACACCGCGTTCTTGAACGAGTCCGCGAGCACCTGGATCTCGATGTGCCGCGGGTTGACGAGGAACTTCTCCATGTAGACGGTGGGGTTGCCGAACGCCGCCTGCGCCTCGGAGCGCGTCAGGCTCACGGCCGACAGGAGCGCGGCCTCGGTGTGCACGACGCGCATGCCGCGCCCGCCGCCCCCGCCGGCCGCCTTGATGATCACCGGGTAGCCTATGTCGCGCGCCGACTTGAGGATGGCCTTGGGATCCTCGGACAGCGCGCCTTCGGTGCCGGGCACGCACGGCACGCCGCTCTTCAACATCGCCGCCTTGGCGCTCACCTTGTCGCCCATCAGCCGGATCGTGTCGGCGCGCGGACCGATGAAGACGAAGCCCGACTTCTCGACCTTCTCGGCGAAGTCGGCGTTCTCGGACAGGAAGCCATAGCCCGGGTGGATCGCCTGCGCGTCGGTGACCTCGGCCGCGGCGATAATCGCCGGGATATTGAGGTAGCTCTGCGACGACGGCGGCGGGCCGATGCACACCGACTCGTCGGCGAGCCGCACGTACTTGGCGTCGCGGTCGGCCTCGGAATGGACGACGACGGTCTTGATGCCAAGCTCGCGGCACGCGCGCTGGATGCGCAGCGCGATCTCGCCTCGGTTGGCGATCAGAACCTTGTCGAAAAGCGCGCCGGATTTGCGAGTTGCCAAGGGAAATGCGCAGGCGACGGCGTCAGCCGATGACGAACAGCGGCTGGCCGAACTCCACCGGCTGGCCGTTCTCGCACAGGATCGCCTTGATGACGCCCGCCTTGTCCGACTCGATCTCGTTCATCAGCTTCATCGCCTCGACGATGCACAGCGGATCGCCTTCCTTGACGGCGTCGCCGACCTCGACGAAGGCCTTGCCGCCGGGCGCGGCCGAGCGGTAGAACGTGCCGACCATCGGGCTCTTGACGATGTTGCCCTGCGGCGCGAGTGATGCGGGCGCCTCGGCGCCGGGCACCGATTCGCTCGAGGGGGCCGCGGGTGCTGCGTGCACGATCGTCGGCGCCATGGGCGCCTGCATCGGTGCCGGCACGGCGGCGGCCGGCGTCGCGCGCGTGATGCGCACGCGCTCCTCGCCCTCCTCGATCTCGAGCTCGGCGATGCCGGACGATTCGACGAGGTCGATCAGCGTCTTCAGCTTGCGCAAGTCCATGGTCAGGACTCCAGGCGATCGAGCGCGAAATCGACGGCCACCTCGTAGCCGCGCGCGCCCAGGCCGACGATCGTGCCGACGGCCTTGTCCGAGAAGAACGAATGGTGGCGAAACGCCTCGCGTGCGTGCACGTTCGACAGGTGCACCTCGAGGAACGGGACCGCGACGCCGGCGATCGCGTCGCGCAACGCGACGCTCGTGTGCGTGAAGCCGGCAGGATTGATCACGATGTAGCGCACACCCTCGCGGCCCGCGGCGTGCACGCGGTCGATCAGCGCGCCTTCGTGATTGCTCTGGAAAGTGGCGAGCACAACGCCACGGGCTTTCGCCCGCGCGACGAGCCGCGCGTTGATCGACGCGAGCGTGTCGGCGCCGTAGATGCCGGGCTCGCGTGTGCCGAGGAGATTGAGGTTGGGACCGTGGAGCACGAGGATCGCGACTGTCGCCGATTTGCGACGTCGCGCCTGCGCGGCCGGTTCAGGTGATCGGGCCATGCGCGATCATGAGCGAAGGGATCGCGCATTATGCCATACGTTGCGGGAGGAATCAGAGGAGTTGCGATGCGATCGACGCTAGATATCGCTCATCCATCGGGCCGAGCTGGCGGCGCACGATGGCGCCCTTGCGGTCGATCACGAGGGTGAACGGCAGCGCCATCGCCGTGTTGCCGAAGGATTTCGACAGCTCGAGCGCGCCGAATCCGCCGTCGAGCGCCGGATAGTTCAGCGTCAGGCTCTTGGCGAATTGCCGCATTTTGGCGGCATCATCGATGCCGATGCCGACAACTTGCAGCCCTTTGCCGCCATAGCGAGTCTGCGCGGCGACCAATGCGGGCATCTCTTCCCGGCAGGGCGCGCACCAGGTCGCCCAGAAATTCACGACCAGCACCTTGCCGCGCCATTGGTCGAAGGCTTGGGGCTTGCCGTCGAGATCGGGCATCGACAGCGCGTACACGGCTTTGCCGTCGAGCGCGGAGCTCGTCGCAGGCCCGAACACCGCCCGCATCGCGAGCTTGCCGGCAACGACGCCCAGCAGCGCAGCTGCGGCGATGACGCCGAGCGTGACGATCCACCGGCGTCGACTGGCAGGGATGCGTGCGCTCACTTCAGCCATGCAGGCCGCCCTTCCGAAGCCATCGCGAACGGGCCCGGGCCGCCTTTGGCCGGCACGCTGACCTCGAGCGTCTGGCGTTGTGGCGGATAGCAGACGCCCGCGTCCGCGCAGCCCTGCGATTCGGTGACGAGCGTGAGCGTGCGGCCGGCCTCGGCCGCGGCGAGCGGCAGGCGGACGACGACCAGGCCACGGTAGGTCTCCGAATCGCCGAAGAATTCGTCGTGCTTCATCTTGCCGGCCGGCAACTCGGGCTTCACGCCAACGACGGTGGGCGCCGACACGTTGAACTTGAGCTTGTCGCGGTAGAGGTAGTAGCCGTCGACGACGTTGAAGCGGGCTTCGAGCGTCGAAGCGTCGAGTGCGCGCGCCGAGAGCGCGAACGCCTCGTGGGGCGGCAGGAGGTCGACCGCGATGACGGGCAGCGGCGCAAGCGCCAGGGTGGCGACCGTCCACCACGCGCCTGCCGACGCCCGTCGTCTTCGCGCGGCGCCGTCAGTCCGCGGGCTTGGTTTCCGCGGCAATCCAGCCGATATAGGGAGCGTAACCATCGATGACAGGGACGGCGAGGATCTCGGGAAGTTCATAAGGATGCGCGGCACGCAGCGCCGCCTCGACCGCGGTGTAGAGGTCGCGGCGCGTCTTGACGGTCAGCGTGACCTCGTCGGCGGTTTCGACTTTGCCCCGCCAGTGATAAATTGAGCGTGTCGCCGCGCCGATCGCGACACAGGCCGCAAGCCGCTCGCGGACCAGTGCCGACGCGATCTCCTCGGCGCGCACGCGGTCCGGCAGCGTCGTCAGGATCAGGATCGCCGCGGCCGTCAAGGAGTCGTCATGCGTTTTCTGGTGTTCGCCATTCTAGTCGCTTTCCCCTTGCTCGACCTGTACGCGAGCGTGTACCTCGCGCGCTGGTCGGGCGTGCCGCTCTGGGCGTGGCTGATGGCGTCGACGCTCGCGGGCTTCACGCTGCTGCGCGCCGAGCGCAGCGCGTTCCGCGCGCGAACCGTCGCCGTGCTGCGCGGCGACGAGCCGCTGTTCCGCGGCCTCGTCGACAGCGGCCGCAAAGTGCTGGCGGGCCTGTTGCTGATCATGCCGGGCGTGATTTCCGACGCGCTGGCGGTGGTGCTTTTGCTGCTGCCGATCAACACCAACGAGGGCTACGTGCGCTCGATGCCGGGCAACCGCGTGATCGAGGGCCGCTCCCGCCGCATCGGCTGACGGCATGTCATCCCCGCGAATGCGGGGATCCAGCCTTGGCGCCGCATCGGCTGACCGCATGTCATCCCCGCGAATGCGGGGATCCAGCCTTGGCGCCGCATCGAGGCTCCGGGCACCCATGGCTCCGTCACGACTGGATTCCCGCTTCCGCGGGAATGACGATCAGGCCGCGGGCGCAAAGTAGTTCATCCACCCGGTGATGATGTACTTGTGGTCGTGCGGCGAGACCACGCCCACGTGAGTGTGCGTGAAATCCGGAGGCCAGATCAGCGTGCGGCCGCGACGCGCGTCGACGGTCGTGTCCTGGTAGACGAAGCGCGTGCCGCCGCCGTCGACGTCGTTGAGGAACGTCATCCACACGAGCATGCGCGTCGACGTGGCGAAGCTCGTGCGCTCGAAGTGCTCCATCTTGAAGCCGCCGCCCGGCCGGTAGTGCTGGATCGCCGGCGATTCGGTGACGCCGAAGCGCCCCACCCGCGCGAGGATCGGGTGCGCGGCGAGGTAGCGCTCGAGGCAGCGCTGCAACGCGGCGTAGTACGCCGGCACGCCGTATTGCTCGTGCAGGTCGTCCGGGATCATCGACACCGTGACGTCGAACGAGTCCTTCTTGTCGGTGTCGACGACCGCGTCGCCGCCGCGGCCGATCGATCCGCGCCTGACGAGGCCCTTGCGGTCGCAGGCGCGGTGCAGCTCGATCAGCCGGTCGCAGATCGCGCCGTCGATCGTGTAGTCGCCTATGAATTGCACGTCAACGGCACTGCGCGTCACTTGAGCCGGTCGAGCAGCGTCGGCTGCGCGCGCCCGGCGCGCCGGTACGCCCACGCCATCATGATCACCCCGGCGACGATCATCGGCAGCGACAGCCACTGTCCCATCGTCAGGCCGAGCGCGAGGTAGCCGAGGAAATCGTCGGGCTCGCGCGCGTACTCGCAGATGAAGCGCGCCACGCCGTATCCGACCAGGAAGAGTCCCGATACCGCGCCCATCGGACGGGGACGCTTCGAGAACGTCCACAGGAGGATGAAGAGCACGATGCCCTCGAGCGCGAACTCGTAGAGCTCGGACGGATGGCGCGGCAGGTTGTCGACGTTGGGGAAGACCATCCCCCACGAGCCGTTGGTGGGCCGTCCCCACAGCTCGGCGTTGATGAAGTTGCCGATGCGTCCCGCGGCGAGGCCGAGCGGGCACAGCGGCGCGACGAAGTCCATCACGTCGAGCCAGCGCTTGCGGCGTCCCCGCGCGAAGAACCACATCGCGACGAGCACGCCGATGAAGCCGCCATGGAAGCTCATGCCGCCCTGCCACACCGCGAAGATCTCGAGCGGATGCGCGAGGTAGTACATCGGCTTGTAGAACAGCACGTAGCCCAGCCGCCCGCCGAGGATCACGCCGAACACGCCGAAATAGAGCATGTCGTCGACGTCGACGGCGCGCCAGCCGGTCAGCATGTTCTCTCGTGCGCGCTTCTTGCCGAGCACGATGACCAGCACGAACGCGACGATGTACATGATCCCGTACCAGCGGATCGCGAATGGGCCGAGCGTCATCCCGGCGATCGTGAACGGGCCGAAGGCGAGGGCGACCGGGTCGAAGCCGGGATGGGTGACGATCATGTGTGCTTGCGGGCGCGGGCGCGCGCCTCGGCGACGAACGCGCGCACGAGCGGCGGCTCGTCGCCGGCCCGTTGCGCGAGGCCGATCTCGACGGCCGGGCTTTTCTGCGCCAGCGCTCGATATACCACACCCACGCGGCGCATCCGCCGCAACGACGCCGGCACCAGCGACACGCCCATGCCCGCGGCGACGAGGCTCACGATTGTCTGCATCTGGATCGCCTCCTGCTCGATCCGGGGCGTGAAACCTTCGCGCCGGCAGAACCCGACGATGACGTCGTACATCGACGCGCCCGCGTCGCGCGGGAACAGCAGGAAGGCTTCCTCCGCGAGATCACCAAGCGAAACGCGTGCCGGCCAGCGCCGCTGCGCCGGCAGCGCGGCGACGAGCGGCTCCCACGTGAGCGGGGTATAGCGGACCGCGGGGTCGGTCGGGCCGGGAACGATGAAGCCGACATCGAGCTCGCCCGCTCGGATCGCCGCCGGCACCTGGTCCGACGTCGTCTCGCGCAGGTTGAGCGTGATGCCCGGGCGCGCGCGGCGGAAGCTGCGGATGATCTGCGGCAGCACGCCGAAGATCGCCGTGCTGATGAAGCCGATCGTCAACGTGCCGACGTCGCCTTCGGCCAGGTGGCGCGCGCCCTCCTGCAGCGCCTCGGCGTCGCGCAACAGGCGCCGCGCCTCGGGCAACAGCGCCGCGCCCACCGCGGTGAGCTGGACGCCGCGCGGCACGCGAATGAAGAGCTCGGCGCCGAGCTCCTCCTCCAGCGCGCGGATCGCCCGCGACAACGGCGGCTGCGCGATGTGCAGCACGGCGGCAGCGCGGCCGACGTTGAGCGTCTCGGCGACCGCCGTGAAATAGCGGAGGTGGCGCAGGTCCATCGATACCTTCAGGGTATCATGATCCGCCAAGTAATGTATTGGACGGTATGGATTGCGCAGCGCAAAATGCGTGCTGTCGCGGTGTGTGCCGGGCGGCTCCGGCGCCGCCCACCTGACCAGCCATGCCCACCGCCTTCGCCTTGCACGCCCAACGCCTCGCGGCCGCCATCGCGCGCCCGCTCGGTCTCCAGCGCCTTTCCTCGCGCACGCTCGCGTTCATCGCGCTCGTCGTCACGTCGGCGCTGTGGGGCAGCAACGCCGTCGTCGCGCGGATGCTGCTCGACGGCATCTCGCCGACGTGGCTCGCATGGCTGCGCTGGCTGGTGGTGATCGTCATCCTCGCGCCGTTCGTGTGGCACGAGCGCGCGGCGATCGTCAAGGCGCTGCGCGAGGACCCGCGCGACTACGCGCTCTTCGCCGTGATCGGCTTCGCGCCGCAGAACGCGCTCGTCTACACAGGTCTCGCCGGCACCACCGCGATCAACATGGGCCTCCTCAACTCGGCGATCCCCGTGCTGATCGTCGCGATCGTCGCGCTGCTGCAGCGCCGCGCGCCGCGCTCGTTCGAGGCGATCGGCGTCGCGCTGTCGGTCGTCGGCGTGCTCCTGATCGCCGTGCACGGCGACCTGCGCGCGCTCGCGCGGCTCGAGCTGTCGCGCAGCGATCTCATCGTGCTGGCCGGCATGTTCATCTGGGCGGTGTACACGGTGCGCCTCGGCATCCGCGAGGCGTCGTCGCCGGCGCTGTCGTTCCCGGCGTTCTGCTTCACCGCGGGCGCGATCGGTCTCGTGCTGACGATGCCGGTGCTCGGCGTCGACGTCGCCGTGCACGGCTGGCCACGGCCGTCGTGGGGCACGGTCATCGGCATCTTCTACCTCGGCGCGCTGCCCACGCTCGTCGCGATGCTTCTCTACGGCTACGGGCTCGCGCGCGTCGGCCCCGTGCAGGGCGGCATATTCACGCACCTCGTGCCGGTATTCGCGGCGCTGTTCGCGACGATCCTGATCGGCGAGCGTCTCTTCCCGTTCCACGCCGCGGGCTTCGCGTTGATCGCCGGCGGCGCGATCCTGTGTTGTCTCACGCCGACGCCGGTGCTATCGTCGGCGCGCGAATCGCCGCACGCGTAGCCCGCGCGCCCGTGGCCGGCCCCACCGCCTTTCGGTCGTTTCCCTCGCCAGGATTTCCGTCGTGCCCAACAACCGCCGCTCACGGACCATCACCGCCGGCGTCGCCCGCTCGCCCAATCGCGCGATGTTGCGCGCCGTGGGCTTCGGCGACGGCGACTTCGACAAGCCGATCGTCGGCGTCGCCAACGGCCACAGCACGATGAACCCGTGCAACGCCGGCATCCAGCCGCTCGTCGATCGCGCCATGGATGCGCTGCGCAAGGGCGGCGCGATGCCGCAGGTGTTCGGCGTGCCGACCGTCACCGACGGCATCGGCATGGGCACCGAGGGCATGAAGTACTCGCTCGTGTCGCGCGAGGTGATCGCCGACGCGATCGAGACCGCGGTCAACGGCCAGTTGATGGACGGCGCGCTGGTCGTCGGGGGCTGCGACAAGAACATGCCGGGCGGCATGATGGCGCTCGCGCGCGTCAACGTACCGGGCATCTACGTCTACGCGGGCACGATCAAGCCGGGCCACTGGAAAGGCCAGGCGCTGACGATCGTGTCGCCGTTCGAGGCAGTCGGCGCGTACGTCGCCGGCACGATGTCGAAGGAGGACTACGACGGCATCGAGCGCAACGCTTGCCCGAGCGTGGGCGCCTGCGGCGGAATGTACACGGCCAACACGATGAGCTCGTCGTTCGAGGCGCTCGGCATGAGCCTCCTCGGCAGCTCGCAGATGGCCTCGCCCGACGCCGAGAAGGCCGACTCGGCGGCGGACTCCGCGCGCGTGCTGCTCGCGGCGATCGAGCGCGACTTGAAGCCGCGCGACATCGTCACGCGCGCGTCGATCGAGAACGCGATCGCGCTGGTGATGGCGACCGGCGGCTCGACCAACGCCGTGCTGCACTACCTCGCGATCGCCTCCGCCGCCGAGGTCGAGTGGTCGATCGACGACTTCGAGCGCGTGCGCCGGCGCGTGCCGGTGCTGTGCGACCTGAAGCCGTCCGGCCGCTACGTCGCCACCGACTTCCACGCCGCGGGCGGCGTGCCGCAGGTGCTGCGGATGCTGCTCGACAAGGGCCTCGTGGACGGCGAGTGCATGACGATCACCGGCCGTCGTCTCGGCGAGGAGCTCGCAAGCGTGCCGGTCGAGCCGCGCGCCGGCCAGGATGTCATCCGGCCGTTCGATTCGCCGATGTACGCGCACGGCCATTTGGCGATCCTGCGCGGCAATCTCGCCACCGAAGGCTGCGTCGCCAAGATCACCGGGCTCAAGAAGCCGTCGATCACCGGGCCCGCGCGGGTATTCGACAGCGAGCCCGCGTGCATGGAGGCGATCCTCGCCAAATCGATCAAGGCGGGCGACGTGATCGTCATCCGCTACGAGGGGCCGCGCGGCGGACCGGGCATGCAGGAGATGCTCGCGCCGACGTCGGCGTTGATCGGGCAGGGCCTCGGCGAGTCGGTCGGCCTCATCACCGACGGCCGCTTCTCCGGCGGCACGTGGGGGATGGTGGTCGGGCACGTCGCGCCGGAAGCGCAGGCGGGCGGCCTCATCGCGCTGGTGCACGACGGCGACTCGATCACGATCGACGCCGACAAGCGTCTCTTGCAACTCAACGTCGAAGACGCCGAGATCGCGCGCCGCCGCGCCGCGTGGAAGGCGCCGGCGCCGCGCTACACGCGTGGCGTGCTCGGCAAGTACACGCGGATCGTGTCGACCGCCAGCAAGGGCGCGATCACCGATGGCGGCTGACGCGGCGATGCGCATCCGCGGCGCAGTTGCCACGCTCGCCGTCGCGTGCTGCACGACCTCGGCGCTCGCCGACATGCCGCAAGCGAGCGCCGCGCCCGCTGCTGCCGCGACTGCGGTCACGCTCGTCAATCCGGGCTTCGAGGCGCCGGACGCCGCACCGCCGGGATTTCCGGGCTGGACGGCGTCGGTGCACTCGAATCCGCGCGCGTACGCGTTCGCCATCGACACCGGCGTCCATCACGCGGGCACGGCGAGCCTTCGCATCACGCGCGTCGGCGACGAGCCGTGGGGGATGATCACGCAGGCGCTGCCGCCGGCGGGCCTCACCGGCCGCACGATCGAGTGGAGCGCCTGGCTCAGGATCGACAAGGCGGCCGGTCCGGGCGCGGTCCTGTCGATCGCGACGACGGCGCACGGGGCGACCGATCGCGTGGTGTTCCTCGAGCCAGCGCTCGCCGGCACCAAGGACTGGACGCAGGCGCGCGTGCGTCTCGCCATCCCGCCCGGCACGAGCGTCGTCGAGGTCAGCGCGATGCTGCAGGGATCCGGCACGCTGTGGGTCGACGACGCGAAGCTCGAAGTGCTGCCGTGAGCAGGAACAAAATCCGAAGGGCCGTCCCGTGCATCGCGGCGTGACGCCTTGAGCGCGCCCGCGACGCTGTCGCCCGCCGCGCAGCGCGTGCAGGATGCGCTCGACGCGCGCGGGGTTGCCTGCGAGGTCGTCGAGCACGCGGTCACCGCGCGCACGTCGGCCGAGGCCGCCGCGGCGCTCGCTTGCACGGTCGCCGAGATCGCCAAGTCGCTCGTGTTCCGCCGCGGCGCCGAGGGTGCGGTGCTCGTCATCGCGAGCGGCGTCAACCGCGTGGACGAGCGCAAGGTCGCGGCGCTGGTCGGCGCGCCGATCGGCAAGGCCGACGCCGCGTTCGTGCGCGCGCACACCGGCTACGCGATCGGCGGGGTGCCGCCGCTCGCGCACGCCAACGCGTCGACGACGCTGGTCGACGCGGACCTGATGCGCTTCGATCGCGTGCACGCGGCCGGCGGCATGCCCAACGCGACGTTCGCGATCCGGCCCGCCGATCTCGTCGCCGCGTGCGGCGGGCGGGTCGCCGACGTGCGCGTCGA
>Ga0070681_10005366_pt1 | contig 12376 bp, 9 predicted proteins | sample KBSC83BmetaG_FD_65650 | JGI IMG/M metagenome (GOLD analysis project Ga0070681, IMG submission 65650) | Corn rhizosphere microbial communities from Kellogg Biological Station, Michigan, USA - KBS C8-3B metaG | ecosystem: Host-associated > Plants > Roots > Rhizosphere | place: USA: Michigan...
TGATCGAAACCATGCTGCTGGCCCTGCTCGGCGGGGTGATCGGCGCGGCGGTCGCCTGGCTGCTGTTCGACAACTACACCGCCTCCACGCTGGGACAGAACTTCAGCCAGGTGGTGTTCGCCTTCCACGTCTCGCCGCTGCTGCTGTGGAACGGGCTCAAGTGGGCACTCGCCATTGGCTTCATCGGTGGCCTGTTCCCGGCGGTGCGGGCCGCGCGCATCCCGGTCACCGCGGGGCTGCGCGAGCTGTAGGCGGCTAGCGGCGGCCGAGGGCGGCGCACAGCGCCGCCACGTCGGCCTCCGGCTGATCCCAGGACACCACGAAGCGCGCCTCACCGGCGCTCTCCACGCCCCAGTCGTAGAACTCGAAGCGGGCCTCGCGCAGCGCCTGGCGCCGCTCGACGCCGAGTTTCAGGAACACCTCGTTGGCTTCCACCGGGTGCAGGAGCGCGGCGCCCGCGGCGCGGCCGATGCGCTGCGCCATGCGGTTGCTGCGCTCGGCGTTGCGCCGCCACACGCCGCTTTCCAGGTAGGCGAGCAGCTGCGCCGCCACGTAGCGCGACTTCGACAGCAGATGCCCGGCGCGCTTGCGCCGCAGCTCGAAATCCCGCACCAGGGCCTTGTCGAAGAACACCACTGCCTCGGCCGCCAGCGCGCCGTTCTTGGTGGCGCCGAAGGACAGCACGTCGACGCCGGCGCGCCAGCTGATGTCGCCGGGGTGGCAGCCGAGGAACGCGAGCGCGTTGGCGAAGCGTGCCCCGTCCATGTGCACCTTGAGACCGCGGCCGTGCGCCAGCTCGGCGAGTGCGCTGAGTTCGGCGCGACGGTAGGCGGTGCCGAGCTCGGTCGCCTGGGTGAGCGACAGGGCGGCCGGCTGCACGCTGTGCACGTAGGTCGGGTGCGTCGCGAGCGCGGCGCCGAAGTCGGCCGGCGCCAGGCGACCGTGCTCGCCGTGCAGCGGCACCAGCACTGCCCCGCCGGAGAAGAAGGTGGGCGCGCCGCACTCGTCGACGTTGATGTGTGCCTCGGTGTGGCAGAAGACGGCGCCGTACGGCGGGGCCAGGGTCGCGAGGCTGAGCGCGTTGGCAGCGGTGCCGGTGGTGACCGCGAACGCGCACACCTGGGTGTCGAAGAAGCTGCTGAAGCATTCGTCCAGGCGCTGCGTCCAGGCGTCCTCGCCGTAGGCGGGTACCAGCCCGGTGTTGGCCTGCTGGAGTGCGGCCAGGATCTCAGGACAGGCGCTGGCGGTGTTGTCACTGAAGAAACGCACGCGGAGGCTCCTTTACGGGCTGGCGCATCACTCGATGCGCCAGCGGAATGACCAGGCGCCGAAGGCGAGGAACGCCAGCGCGGTGACCGCCAGGAACAGCAGGTGCGGCGCGATCTGCGTCAGCCCCGCGCCGTCGAGCATGACCGCCCGCCCGGCATCCAGCACGTGCGTGAGCGGGAAGACGTGGGCCACCCATTGCACCCAGCGTGGCGAGCCCTCCAGTGAGAACCAGATGCCCGACAGCAGCATCATCGGCCAGGTGAGCACGTTGAGCAGACCGCCGACCAGCTCCTCGCTGGAGAAGCGCGCGGCGATGGTGAGGCCGAGCGCGATCATCGACAGCGCGCCCAGCACGGCCAGCAGGACGAGCAGTGGCACGCTGCCGACGGTGTGAAAGCCGATGACCGCGCCGATGCCGGCATAGAGGATGGCGGTGACGATCAGGATCAGCAGCAGGCGCGACAGCACCTGGGCGCCGAGGAACTCGAAGGCCGTGAGCGGCGTGGCGTGCAGCCGCTTCAGGAAACCGCTCTTGCGGTAGCGCAGTACCACGTAGCCGACGCCGAACAGGCAGCTGAACATCATGTTCATGCCGAGAATGCCCGGAAACAGCCAGTCGACGTAGCGCAGCGCCGCGCCGCTGACCGGCTGGCGCTGCGCGGTCGGATCGGCGGCCAGCAGCAACCTCTCGACGATGTAGCCCTTCGGCGAATCGGTGTTCACCCAGTAGCGCTGCGGCGGGCCGAGCTCGACCAGCAGATCGATCTGCTGATGGGTGAGCTTGCGCAGCGCGGCGTCGCGCTCCGGCACGGCGAGGAACTCCACGTAGCGCTCGCGCAGGAACGGGGCGGCCTGGCGATTGATGCTGGCGCTGAGCACACCGACCTTGAACAGCGGGCGCTCCGGGCCGCCGAACACGAAGCTCATGCCGATGACCAGGGCCACCGGCAACAGCAGCGTAAAAATGAGGGTGCTGCGGTCACGCACGAACTCGAGGTTGCGCGCGTGCAGCACCGACAGCAGGCGGCGCATCATGGCCGCAGCTCCGTGCCGGTGAGCTCGAGAAACAGGTCCTCGAGGTTGGCGGGCCGGATGCGCAGGTTGGCGAGCGGCACCTGCGCGGCCAGCAGCGTGCGCAGCGTGCCCTCCAGGTCATCGGTGGTGATCTCGATGCGGTCGTTGGCCTCCAGGATGTGCAGCGGCAGCGCGCGTGCCTGCGGCGGAAAGTCCTGGCGCGGCAGCTCCAGCAGCACGTCGGCGAAGTGCTCGTGCAGCAGGCGCCGCGGCGGTCCCTGGGCGACGATGCGGCCGCGGTCCATGATGACGATGTCGTCGCACAGCAGCTCCGCCTCCTCCATGTAGTGCGTCGTGAGGATGATGGTCTTGCGCTGCGCCTTGATCGACTGCACCAGCTCCCAGAAATTGCGGCGTGCCTGCGGGTCGAGCCCGGTGGTCGGCTCGTCGAGGAACAGCACCGTCGGGTCGTTGACCAGAGCGATGGCGAGCAGCAAGCGCTGCTGCTGGCCGCCGGACAGCTTGCGGGCATCGCGACTGGCGAGCTTCTCCAGCGCGCACATGCGCATGACCGTCTCGACGTCCAGGCCGTGCGCATACAGGCCGCGAAACAGCGCGATGCACTGGCGCACGGTGAGGAAGTCCTGCAGCGCGGTCTTCTGGAAGAGGATGCCGGCCTCCTCGTGGAAGCGCTGGCCGAGCGGGGCGTCACGGTAGCGCACCTCGCCCGAGGTCGGCGGCAGGATGCCTTCCATGATTTCGATGGTGGTGGTCTTGCCGGCGCCGTTCGGGCCGAGCAGGCCGAAGCAGATGCCGGGCGGCACGCTGAACGAGACCCCGGCCACGGCCGTTGTGCCGGGGTACTCCTTCACCAGGTTGCGGACGTCGAGAAGGGCGGTGCTCAAGGGGCGTTGCTGTGCTCGCGCCGCGCGCGGCGCGCGTGTTTCCTGGACGAAGGCGGCTACCGGTTTTATTTTGGGCGGCAGTGTACCATCCCCGCGCATGACCACTCGCGAATACGACAAGTCCGAGCGCGTGCAGCTGGCCGACGAGGCCGTGCACTGGGACCTCGGCAGCTCGCAGTCCTACGGCGAGTACCTGCACCTCGAGCGGCTGCTGAGCGCTCAGCAGCCGGTGTCCCACGAACACAACGAGATGCTGTTCATCATCGTGCACCAGGTGTCTGAGCTATGGATGCGCCTGATGCTGCACGAGCTCACGGCGGCGCTCAATTGCGTCACGCGCGACGACCTCGATCCGGCGCTGAAGATGCTGGCCCGCATTTCGCGCACCCAGACCCAGCTGCTCACGGTCTGGGACGTGCTCTCGACCATGACGCCGTTCGAGTACTCGGCCTTCCGCAATGAGCTCGGCCGCTCCTCGGGCTTTCAGTCGGTGCAGTACCGGCTGCTCGAGTTCCTGTTCGGCAACAAGAACGCCGAGATGGTGGCCGTGCACCGGCGCGACCCGCAGGCATTCGAGACACTGTCGCGTGCGCTGGCCGCGCCGTCGTTCTACGACGAGGTGCTGCGCCTGCTCAGCCGCCGCGGCTACGGCATTCCCGAGGACTACCTGTCGCGCGACTTCTCCGAGCCGTACCGGGCCAGCAAGCAGGTGGCGGGGGCGTGGCTCGGCGTGTACCACAACGCCGACAAGGGCTGGGACCTGTACGAGCTGGCCGAGCGCATGGTCGACCTCGACTACAACTTCCAGCTGTGGCGCGCCCACCACCTGAAGACGGTCGAGCGCATCATCGGCTACAAGCCCGGCACCGGCGGTACCGGCGGCGTGTCCTACCTCGCCAAGGCCCTGGAGCTGAAGTTCTTCCCGGAGCTGTGGCAGATCCGGACGTCGATGTAGCCGCTCGCTAGCGTGCCCCGGCAGTGACCGGACGATCCACGTAATAGTCCGGATACAGTGCCTTGAGGCCGCGGATCTTCGGCAGATCGTTGATCACGATGTAGGGGTAGCTGGGGTTCTTCAGGTAGAAGTCCTGGTGGTAGCCCTCGGCCTCGTAGAACCCCTTGAGCGGGTCGACGCGCGTAACGATGGGCTGCGGGAAGGCCTTGGCCTTGTCCAGCTGCGCGATGTAGCTCTCGGCGATGTGCCGCTGCGTGTCGTCGGCATAGAAGATCGAGGAGCGGTACTGCGAACCGACGTCCGGCCCCTGGCGGTTGAGCTCGGTGGGGTCATGCGCGACCGAGAAGTAGATTTGCAGGAGTTCGCCGTAGCTGACCTGGGCGGGGTCGAACACGATCTGCACCGACTCGGCATGGCCGGTGTGGCCGCTGCCGACGTCATCGTAGCGGGCGGTCGAGCGCGAGCCGCCGGAGTAGCCCGCCAGCACTTCGCGTACACCACGCACGTGCTCGAACACGCCCTGCAGTCCCCAGAAGCAACCGCCGGCGAGCACGGCGGTCTGTGCGCGCCCGGCCTGCTTCGGGTTGTCGAGCGCCGGCGGCGGCACGGTTGCCGCCGGTTCGGCGGCGGCGCACTGCGCGAGATAGGCGAGCGCGGCGATCAGCGCCGCGGCCGGGAGCAGGGCATTGAGGAGGCTCTTGGTGCTCATGGGAACTCCGCTCAGTGCGAGCGCGGTGAGAAGGTCAGGGACACCGAGTTCATGCAGTAGCGCAGGCCGGTGGGTCGCGGACCGTCGTCGAACACGTGACCTAGGTGCGCGTCGCAGCGCTTGCAGGTCACGGCGGTGCGCTGCATGCCGAGGCTGTTGTCGCCGCGCTCGCCGACGTTGTAGTGCGAGATGGCGCGGTAGAAGCTCGGCCAGCCGGTTCCGGACTCGAACTTGGTGCGGGAATCGAACAGCACGGTGGCGCAGCACACGCAGGCATACAGGCCGTCGGCGTGATTGCTGTTCAACGGACCGCTGAACGCCGGCTCGGTTCCCTCGTGGCGCGTGACCTCGTAGGCGAGCGGCGACAGCTGCGCGCGCCACTCGGCGTCGGGCTTGACCACGCGTGGCAACGCCGCGGTACCGCGGCTCTTGCCGTCCGGACCGAACTGCTCGATGGTCACGGTGTCGGGCGCGTTGTTGGCTGCCAGCAGCGCCGCGCGCACCAGGCCCGGTGTTGCAGCCGCAGCGCCGAGCGCCAGTCCGTGGCTCAGCAGTGTGCGCCGTGACATGCGCTTGTCAGCACGCTGCGTCATCGCTTTCTTCCTCCATCAGCCGAAGGTAAAAGAGTACGCCTGCACTCCGGGATCAAGAAATTCGATCGCGAACGTGTGCTCGGCGGCTCCGCCCGACTGGCGCAGCAGCTGGTACAGGCGCTGCTCGGTGACCGTTCCCGTGCCGTCGGGCTTGACGTCGGTGCCGTGATCATCGCCCGGGGCGTGCCCGTCGACGGTGACGCGGAAGCGAATGGCGTGGGCGGCGTCCGGTGGCCCGAGCACCAGGTGCAGGTCGCGCGCGCGGAAGCGGAACACGATGCCGGCACGGGCTGCCGTGGCGACGGCGCGCTCCGGCTCGACGCGCCAGCTGCCGGACAGGCCCCACTGATTGAGCTGCAGAGTGTGCGGGGTCGCGTAGGCGTGGGGGTGGTCGGGGACCTCACCACCGCCGGAGGCGAAGTTCGCGGCGCGCTCGTAGCCGACGTAGGTCTCCGGCGAGCTCACCTGCTGCTGGTCCGAGGCGGCCTCGACGCCCGTACCGGCAGCGCCGCCCGTGTCCCCCGGCAGGTGCGCTGCGCCGGCCTCGGTGAGCAGCTGGCGCAGCAGCTGCTCGGAGGCGGCATAGTCGCCCTCGCCGAAGTGATGGCCGCGGATGCGGCCGGCGGCGTCGACGAAGTAGTGCGCGGGCCAGTACTGATTGTTGAAGGCCTTCCAGATGGCGTAGTCGTTGTCGAGCGCCACCGGATAGGTGATGCCGAGGTCGTGGACCGCGCGCGTGACATTGGCGGGGTTCTTCTCGAAGGCAAACTCAGGCGCGTGCACGCCGATCACGATCAGGCCGTCGGCCCGATAGCGCGCGTACCAGCTCTTCACATACGGCAGGGCACGCAGGCAGTTGATGCACGAGTAGGTCCAGAAATCGATCAGTACCACCTTGCCGCGCAGCGCGGCGCGCGTCAGCGGTGGCGAATTGAGCCACGTCACCGCGCCGGCGAGCTCCGGCAGCTCGCCCTCCACCGGCGGCGCAGCGCCCGCGGGGGCCGCGGCCGGCGGCACCGGCCCGCCCGCGGGGCCCGGGTTGATACGCGCGATCAGTCCCTGTTCGATGCTGTTGGTATTGGCGCTCGACAGTCGGGTGAGGACGCCGGTGTCCCAGCCCAGCGCGATCGCCAGCACCGCCACCAGTACCGCCGCGCCGAGCGTGCGTCGCAGCCACTCCCCGGCCGCGTACGAGCGCTTGAGGGCTGCGATCACGCGCGTGCTGGCGGCCGCGACGATCGCGAGCGAGGTGACCGCGCCGAGCGCATACGCGAACAGCAGTACCGTGGTCGCGGCGCTCGGGCCGCGCAGCGCCGCCCCGGTCAGGATGAGGCCGAGGATGGGGCCGGCGCACGGCGCCCACAGGAACCCCGTGGCCACGCCGAGCAGGAGCGAGGACAGGATGCCGGCGCTGCGGGCGCTGCGGGCGCTGCCCTGGTCTGACAGCCGCGCCCCGAGCGCCACCACCGGGCGCGTCACCCAGTCGGCGAAGCGGCGCGAGAGCAGCGCGAGGGCGCTCAGGGTGAGGAGCACCAGGGCGAGCAGCCGGCCGTACTCGTTGAGGTGCACCGCCCAGGCACCACCGACCGCGGCCAGCGTCGAGATGGCGGCGAAGGTGGCCGCCATGCCGATGAGCAGCGGCAGCGTGCTGCGTGCGAACGGCTGTTCGGTGCGCGCCAGCACGAAGGGCACGACCGGCAGCACGCACGGACTCAGGATGGTGAGCGCGCCGCCGAGAAATGCCAGGATCGCAACGATCATTCACGCTCCGGGTGGGAGGAATAGCGGGCCGCCCAGGCGGCCGGTACGGTGCCGCGCTTGGCGCGGACTTGGCTACCCCATCAGACCCGGGCCGCGGGGCATTTATTGCAGCCGCGCGGGTGACAAGGAGTCGTGCCTCTCACCGCCACTGTACGCATTCGATGCCGCCGGAGCCGGCGGCGCGGCGCGCGCGCCGCGAGCCATTGACCAGCACGCCGCGATCGGCGAGTCGCAGGTGTTCCAGATCGCTGGCGGCGTTGCCGTAGGCCGTGATCGACGTGCCTGGGTGCGCATCGCGCAGGGCTGCAAGACAGCGCGCCTTCTCGGCGCCGCGCCGGTTCGCGGTCGTGAGCCGCCCGACCAGCTGCGGCCCGTCCCACGATACGCCGGTGCACAGCACCTCGGAAAAGCCGAGCGCCTGGCCGATGGCTGGCACGTACAGATCGGTGCTGGCGCTCAGCAGCACCAGCTGATCGCCTGCGCGGCGGTGGCCGCCGAGGACATCGAGTGCATCGCTGTACATGCCGCGCTCGAGCAGCGTGCGCACGAACTGGGCGGTCCAGGCGTCGAGCTGCGCACGACTCGCGCCGCCGAGCGTGGCCCGGATCAGCGCCGACTTGACACCGCCGCGGTCGATGCGCCGAGTGGCCAAGCCCACCAGCGCCGGCAGGACGCGCGCCAGGCGCACGAGGTGCCGGCGGCGGCGGTGCAGGAAGCCGGTGACGTACGGCAGCAGCGTGTCGTGACGCGTCAGCGTGCCGTCGAGATCGAACAGCGCGAGCCGCCGTGCGGTTGCGCCCGGAGCGGCCCTGACCGGTATCGTGCCCGAGCCGCTCAGGCGCTTGACCCGGCCAGCTGTCGCAGCACGTACTGCAGGATGCCGCCGTGCCGGAAGTACTCGCGTTCCTTGGGGGTATCGATGCGCAATCGCGCCGTGAACTGCACCGCTGGCCCGCCCTCGGGCTTGGCGGTGACGCGGACTTCGCGGGCGTCGCCGCGGCTCAGGCCCTCTATCCCGAACACTTCGCGACCCGTGAGTCCGAGTGACGCGGCGTTTTGCCCGGGCTGGAACTGCAGCGGCGCGACGCCCATGCCGATCAGGTTGGAGCGATGAATGCGCTCGAAGCTCTCGGCGATCACCGCCTTCACTCCGAGCAGTATGGTGCCCTTCGCCGCCCAGTCACGCGAGGAGCCGGTGCCGTACTCGCGGCCGGCGAGGATCACGAGCGGGGTACCGTCCTTGCGGTAGCGCATGGCGATGTCGTAGATCGAGCCCTGCTCGCCGTCCGGCAGGTGCACCGAGACGCCGCCCTCGACGCCGGGCACCAAGAGGTTGCGCAAGCGGATGTTGGCAAAGGTGCCGCGCATCATCACCTCGTGGTTGCCGCGGCGCGCACCGTAGGAGTTGAAATCCTTCGGCTCGACGCCCTCGGCGATCAGGTAGCGCGCCGCCGGGCTGCTCCTGGCGATGTTGCCGGCCGGGGAGATGTGATCGGTGGTGACCGAATCACCCAGCAGCGCCAGCACGCGCGCGCCGTGCACATCGGCGAGCGGCGCCGGCGTCATGGTCATGCCCTCAAAGTAGGGCGGGTCCTTGACGTAGGTCGACTTCGCGTCCCAGCTGTAGCGCTGCCCGGCTGGCACCTGGATTCCGGTCCAGTTGGCATCACCCTTGAAGACGCTGGCGTAGCTGTCCTGGAACATCTTCGAGTCGATCGAGCGGGTCAACAGCTCCTGCACCTCGGCGTCACTCGGCCAGATGTCCTTTAGATAGACCGGCTTGCCGTCCTTGCCGGTGCCGAGCGGCTCCGTGGTGAGATCGAGGTCGAGTGTGCCGGCGAGTGCGTACGCTACTACCAGCGGCGGTGAGGCGAGAAAATTCATGCGCGTCTCGGGATGGACCCGGCCCTCGAAGTTACGGTTGCCGGACAGCACCGCGCACGCTGTTAGGTCGCCGGCCTTCACTGCGGCAGAGATTTCGGGTCTCAGTGGTCCGCTGTTTCCAATGCAATTGTGCACGCTCGCGCCCGCGGCAATGAATGCGTGCACCGCGTCCACGGCGAGATCGAACACCGGGCGCTTGCCGGCCGGGCGCCGGGAACTCACGGCGAGGGAGAATGTCGGCAGTGCCAGCGCGTCCTTGTAAGCGCAGTAGCGCCGCGGTTTCTCGACCGCGTCGGTGGCCTCGGCGGCGAACCAGGCGCGCACGCCCATCTGCTCGAAGAGCTCGACGGGCGAGGGGAAGTCGCAGCTGTCGCGGTGCAGCGGGCGGAAGGCGCGCGTCTCCTCACTCGGCAGACGCGTGAAGCGGCCGTGGCCTTCCGGCAGTGAGTAATGCGGGAACACCGCGGTCTCGCGCGCGGTCAGTTCCGCGGCGGCTAGCGCGCGCGTCTTGGCGAAGGACAGGTTGCCGTTGAGCCGGTGCAGCTCCTCGAGCCGATCGGCCATCCACAGGCGCTGGCGGTTGATGGTGTCGATGGTGCGCCAGTACACGGCCGCGGCGCTCGCCCGCATCATCTTGTCGACGCAGTAGCGGAAACCGATGCGCTCGACGAACGACAGGCCTTCTGGCAGCTCGAGGCGCAGCTCGGTGCGCGGCACGCCGTCCTGGGCCGCCGGACAGGACGAGGCGGCGTGCCGGGTCGGGTATTCGCGGATGGTGGCCCCGCGCGCCTTGACGCCGCAGCGCACCAGCAGTTGCACGATGTCCTCCAGCATGCGCCGGGTGGCGGCGACGAACTCGGGCTTGGCGCTCTGCGCGTACGCCGGCGGCGTGAGACTGGCTGCCTGGGCGGCACTGCCATAGCGCTGCAGAGCCGGTGCCTGGCCATCGCCGCCGAACATCCCGCCGAGGAACTCGCGCACCACCGCGACCGGGCAGTGCTCCTCAAGAACGAAGCCGGGGAGGGCCGGCGCCTGGTCGATGCGGCGGCCACGGCGTACGCCCGGCAGCGCGCACACGGCCTCAGTCAGCTCCTGCGGCAGGGCGATCGACCACTTCCGCTCGTCGTAACGGTTGCCGGCAGGGCGCCTGCCGGTCAGCAGCTCGATGTCGTTTTGCACCGCCTCGCGGTCGAGCGCCTGACCGACGTTCATGCGTGCCTGCCCGGCGCGGCTGATGGAGCCGTCGCTCAGCAGGTGGCCAAGGAGACGCACGAAAGCCAGCGTGCGCTGCCGTTCAGCCTCGTCCACCATCGAGAATTCGAGGCCCCCGGCCCGCAGCACGTAGCCGGCCTCGTCCGCGCCACTCTCGTCCACCGGCGCCTCGAGACCCATGACGACGCGGTCGGTGCCGATCTCGAGTTGATCGGCGCGCACCCAGCGGCCGTCAGTCCGCATAATCTCGTGGTCGGGGGTGCAGACGAGCGTCCGACCGTCCTGCATGACCAGTGCGATGCACTCACGCTCGCCCTGCACCATCATCTGCGTCTGACCCGCCCGGACCAGGCGCCGCGAAGCGTCCGGCGCCAGCAACACGGGGCCGCCGCCCTGCGGCAGGCGCTCAATGCGACGGGCCATGCCGTTCGCAAGCAGTACCGGGGTGCCCGCCGCCAGGCAGGTGGTACAGCCGTAACCGACCAGGTCAAAACCGATCGCTGCCAGGTCATCGAGCAGTCCAGCCTTAGTGAAGTAGTCGGTCACCACGCGCGAGCCCGGAGCGAGGCTCGTCTTCACCCACGGCTTGGAATTCAGTCCGCGCTCGCGCGCCTTGCGCGCCAGCAGCCCCGCGGCGAGCATCACCGACGGGTTGGAGGTATTCGTGCAGCTCGTGATGGCGGCGATCAGCACCGCGCCGTCCTTGAGCTCCACGCTCTGGCCGTTGAGCGATGCCGTGGCAACGCCGCGCGCCTGCGGGTCGCGCGCCGTGCGCTCCTCGGCCGTCTTCTTGGCGTTGCTCTGGTAGACCTGACGCGCGGACTTCAGCGGCACTCGGTCCTGCGGGCGGCGCGGGCCCGCGAGGCTCGGTTCCACCTTTCCGAGGTCGAGCTCGAGCACGTTGGTGTAGCGCGCCGGCGTGGCGCCCTGGTTGCGCCACAGGCCCTGCGCCTTGGCATAGGCGCTGACCAGCTCGATGCGCTCGCGGGGACGGCCGGAGAGCTCGAGGTAGCGGACGGTCTCGGCATCGATGGGGAAGATGCCGCAGGTGCTGCCGTACTCCGGCGCCATGTTGGCAATGGTGGCGCGGTCGGCGAGCGGCAAATTCGCCAGCCCGTCGCCGTAGAACTCGACGAACTTGTCCACCACGCCGGTCTTGCGCAGGATCTCGGTGACGGTGAGCACCAGGTCGGTCGCGGTCGCGCCCGGCTGCAGCTTGCCCTCGAGGCGGAAGCCCACCACTTGCGGGATGAGCATGGTCACCGCCTGGCCGAGCATGGCGGCCTCGGCCTCGATGCCGCCCACGCCCCAGCCGAGCACGCCGAGACCGTTGATCATGGTGGTGTGCGAGTCGGTGCCGACCAGGGTGTCCGGGTAGGCGCGCCGCGCGCCGCCGGCCTCGGCGTCGAAGATCACCCGGCCCAGGTACTCGAGGTTCACCTGGTGCACGATGCCGGTGTTGGGCGGCACCACGGAGAAGTTGCGGAAGGCGGTCTGGCCCCAGCGCAGGAACGCGTAGCGCTCGCGGTTGCGCGCGAACTCGATGGCGGTGTTCGCCGCCAGCGCGCCTGCGGTGCCGTACTCGTCGACCTGCACCGAATGGTCGATGACGAGCTCGGCGGGGTTGAGGGGGTTGACGCGCTCGGGATTGCCGCCGAGGCGCACGATGGCATCGCGCATGGCCGCGAGGTCCACCACGCACGGCACGCCGGTGAAGTCCTGCAGGATGACGCGCGCGGGCGTGAAGGCGATCTCGTGCGAGGGCGTCGCCGCCGGATCCCACTCGAGCAGCGCCTCGATGTCGGCGCGCGTGACGCTCACGCCGTCCTCGAAGCGCAGCAGATTCTCCAGCAGGATCTTGAGCGAGTAGGGCAACCGGGAGAGCTTGTCCTGCGGCAACGCCGCGAGGCTCCAGATCTCATAGGAGCGATCGCCGACCTTGAGTGTGGAGCGCGCCCGGAAGCTGTTGCTCATGTGTGTCTCCGCGTGACAGCACACAATTATATCGGGCGCTGCCGCGGCGCGCTGCCCTGGCTCAGGCGGCGGCGCTGTGCCTCGCGGCCGGCTCGATGGT
>Ga0070681_10005368_pt1 | contig 12374 bp, 10 predicted proteins | sample KBSC83BmetaG_FD_65650 | JGI IMG/M metagenome (GOLD analysis project Ga0070681, IMG submission 65650) | Corn rhizosphere microbial communities from Kellogg Biological Station, Michigan, USA - KBS C8-3B metaG | ecosystem: Host-associated > Plants > Roots > Rhizosphere | place: USA: Michigan...
GCGTCGCCACCACGCCGGGATCGCCCACGGCAACAGCAGCGACAGTGGCAACCAGTCAACGGCAATGATGCCGAGAAAATACAGCGGCGAGTGCAGATGGCCGGTTGGCGTGGCGTAGCGGTGCACGGTCTGCCCGAACAGGATGTCCTGGACATAGGCCGCGTGTTGCGCATCGCCATCGGCACGTGCCACCAGCACCATGGGCACCAGCCACGCCAGTATCGGCAGCAGCAACGCGCCCGGCCCGAGCCACCAGCGCCAGCCGCCATGCATCGCCGCGAACATGCGCCAGCGGCGGTGCCGCACCAGCACATACGGCACCAGCATCAGCAGCGCGAGCACGCCCACGCCCTTGGTGATGACGCCCAACCCGGCGGCAAAGCACCCCAGGGCGAACCAGCGCCATGCCGGCCCCAGCAACAGGTGCCGCAACAACCCGTAATTGGCCAGCGTCATCCACCCCAGCAGCAGCGGATCGATCTGCGCATTGCGCATCTGGTAGGTGAAGTGGATCGTGACCAGCAGCGTGGCCGTGGCCAGCAGCGCGCTGCGGTGGTTCCACAGGCGGCGGGCAAGATCGTAGACGAGTGCCAGCGCCCCAAGCCCAGCCACCAGCGACGGCAGCATGAATGCCACGCGCCAGTTGTGGGTGAGCAAGTAACCGCCGGCCTGCAGCCACATGAACAGCGGCGGCTTGTCGGCATACAGCTCGCTGCCGCGGTGCGGGAACAGCCACTGGCCGTGTTCCACCATGGCCCGCGCCACCAGCGCAAAGCGCGGCTCGTCGGACGGCCACGGATCACGCAGGCCGATGCCGATGCCCAGCAGCAGCAACGCAAACAGACCGAACAGCACCACTTCGCGACCAGCGCTGGACAGCCACAATGGACGCGCAGCCGACAGCGACGAACACGATTTCACGAGGGAGCTACTCGTGGCATGACAAGGGTGCAGCATAGCCGCCAGTGGCTTGCATGGCGACCGGCCTGGCTGCGTGCGGCCGCATAACGGCGCTGGGTTGGCGCACCGGGGTGGTATGCCAACGGCCGGCCACAGAGGGTGACGAAAGTCATTTGCGATTGCCACATGGCGTCGGTAGCCTCGGTATTCACCCGTGAAAAAGGAGTTCACCGTGGCAAAGAAACCGCTCGTTCTGCTGCTCGCCGGCGTGCTCACGTTGACGGGTGGCATACCGCTGGTCGTGGCTGCACCCACCGCGGCCGCCGCTGCGCAAGAGCTGCCGGAAATTGCCTATACCCGGTTCATCCTGCCCAACGGGCTGACGGTGGTCGTGCACGAAGATCACAAGGCGCCGGTGGTGGCGGTAAGCATCTGGTACCACATTGGTTCCGGCGACGAGCCCAAGGGCAAGACCGGCTTCGCCCATCTGTTCGAGCACCTGATGTTTTCCGGTTCGGAAAACCGCAAAGGCACGTATTTCGGTCCGTTCGAGAAGGCCGGTGCCACGGACATGAATGGCACCACATGGTTTGATCGCACCAATTATTTTGAAACCGTGCCGACCACCGCGCTGGACATGGCGTTGTGGATGGAATCGGATCGCATGGGCCATTTGCTGGGCGCCATTGGACAGCAGGAACTCGACACCCAGCGTGGCGTCGTGCAGAACGAAAAGCGCCAGGGCGAGAACCGCCCGTACGGCCGGGTGGACCAGAACATCCTGTCCAACACCTACCCGGCCAACCATCCCTACCAGCACGACACGATTGGTTCGATGGCCGATCTGAACGCGGCCTCGCTGGCTGACGTCAAGCAGTGGTTCAACAACAATTACGGCGCGGCGAACACCACGCTGGTGCTGGCTGGGGATATCACCGTGGCAGCAGCGAAAGCCAAGGCGCTGAAGTATTTCGGCGACATTCCGGCCGGTCCGGCGGTGGCGCGGCAGCAACCGTGGATCACCCCACTGGCGAAATCCACGCGCGGCGTGCAGCACGATCATGTGGCCCAACCGCGCATCATCCGGACCTGGGTGGTGCCGCAACTGGGCACCGATGCAGCCATTCAACTTGATCTGGCGGCCACGGCACTCGGCGGTGGCAAGACCTCGCGGCTCTATCAACGGCTGGTCTATCAGGACAAGCTGGTGGATGACGTTTCGGCCAACGTCGGCCAATTTGCGCTGGCCAGCCAGTTCCAGATTCAGGCGGACGTAAAGCAAGGCGTGGATCCGGCCAAAGTCGAGGCGGTGATCAACGAGGAGTTGCGGAAATTTCTCGCCAGCGGTCCGACGCAGGACGAGCTGGACCGGGCCAAGGTTGCCAATCGCGCCGGGTTCATCCGTGGCCTGGAGAAGGTCGGCGGGTTCAGCGGCAAGGCGGTGATCCTGGCCGAGGGGCAGGTCTATCGCGGCGACCCGGGGGCCTACAAACAGGACCTGGCGCGTGCCGACGCGGCCACCATTGCCAGCGTCAGGGCCGCCGCGGACACCTGGCTGAGCAAAGGCGATTACCTGCTCACCGTGTTGCCGGCGACGGACCGGGCGTTTGACCCCACGGCGGAGGATGCCAAGGTGGTCCCGCTGGCCGCTGCGCCGGGTCGCCCGCAAGCCAGGCTCCCGGGCGGGCACACCTACCGCGTCAGCAAGAGTGGGCTCGATCGCAGCACCGGCGTCCCTCCAGTCACGCAGTTCCCGGCTTTGACCTTCCCCACCCTGCAGCGCGGCAAGCTGGCCAATGGCATCGAGGTCATCCTGGCCGAACGGCACACCATTCCCGTCACGCAAATGCAGTTGTTGTTTGATTCCGGCTACGCGGCCGATCAGGGCCACAAGCTCGGCACCGCCAGCTTTGCGTCGACGCTGATGAACGAAAGCACCAAAGAGCTGGACTCGGTCGAGATCGCCAAGCGCAAACAGCGCCTGGGGGCGATCACCAACGTGGGCTGCGGTCTGGATGTCTGTTCCGCTTCGCTCAATGCCATGAACGATCAGCTGCAACCATCCCTCGCCTTGTTCGCCGATATCGTGCGCAACCCGGCATTCAAGGCAGCCGATATCGAACGCGTGCGTGGCCAGTGGCTGGCCGGCATTGCGCAGGAGAAAACACAGCCGATCGGCATGGCGCTGCGCACGTTGCCGCCGTTGTTGTACGGCGCGCAACATGCGTACGGCATTCCGTTCACCGGTTCGGGCACCGAGGCGGAAATCAAGGCGCTGACCGCCACCGATCTGACCACGTTCCAGCACGACTGGCTGCGTCCGGACAACGTCAAGATTCTGGTGGCCGGGGATACCACGCTGGCCACAATCATCCCGCTGTTGAACACGGCATTTGGCGACTGGCAGGCACCGGCCAGCGCGATCCCGACCAAGAATGTCGTCAAGGTGGCGGCGCAAGCCAGGCCACGCGTGTTTCTGATCAATCGCGCCGACGCGCCCCAGTCGCTGATCCTTGCCGGCTTGCTCGCGCCCTCCACCCGTGCCGACAACAACCTGGCGATCCAGGCGGCCAACGGCGCGTTTGGGGGCACCTTCACCTCGCGGCTGAACATGAATCTGCGCGAGGACAAACGCTGGGCCTATGGCGCGCAAACCATCCTGATGGATGCGCAAGGCCAGCGCCCGTTCCTGTTCTACGCGCCGGTGCAAACCGACAAGACGGCCGAATCGGCCAACGAGGTACTGAAAGAGGCGCGCGCCGTGATCGGCGACAAGCCGCTGACTGCCGAAGAGATTGCCAAGATCAAGGATCAGCGCATTCGCGCCTTACCCGGCAGCTACGAAACCACCAGCGCCGTGCTGGGGGCAATCAGTGGCATCGTGCAGTACGACCGGCCCGACGATTACGTGCAGACGCTGAAGTCGAAGCTGGAGGCGGTGACACCGGCGGCAGCGGAAACCGCAATCAAGGAAATCATCAGCCCCGAGGCGATGACCTGGGTCATTGTCGGTGATCTGGGCAAGATCGAGGCGCCGGTGCGCGCGCTGAAACTCGGCGACGTGCAGGTGATCGACGCCGATGGCAACGCGGTGAAATGACCGCCATGCCCGTGCTGTAGCCAGCTGGCGTACAGCACGGGCCCCTGGTGGCGCGTTACGATGGAGGCCGGGTGGCAACGCCCGGCCTCTTTCCATTTACCTTTCATGCATTGCCAAGGAGCTGCCCATGCGCAAGACCCTGTTGCTGCTCGCCCCTGTCCTGCTGCTCGGTGCCTGCAGCTGGGGCATTACGCCCGACAGCGCGTCAAAAAACGTGCGCACCGTATGGAGCGGCGACGTTTCCGCCTGCCATGAGCTGGGCAAAGTCACGGTGTCGGTGATGGATCGCGTGGGCCCGGTCAACCGCAACCAGATTACCGTGCGTGACGAGCTGCAAGTCATGGCACGCAACGAGGCGGCCAAGATGCACGCCGATACCATCAAGCCGTTGGCCGAACCGGCTGACGGCTCGCAACCGTGGGCCGTCTACCAGTGCGGTAGCCGGGTCATCACGCCGGCGGCGCACCCGGCGGCGAGTCGTTCCGCACCGGGCAGCGTGCAGACGTTTCCGGTACACGGCGGCTGAGCCACGTGCTGTTGAGCGATGAGCCCGTATGAATCGGGTGATCTCGACGCCAGCGCGTCTGGCGCGCCGTTTGCTGGCACCACGTCGTCGAACAGCGCCGGCTCTGGCGTGGCCGGCATTCGCGGTGCCGGCGACGGCGATTGAACTGCTGTCGGGTCCGTCCGCGTTTCGCGCGACGGTACTGGCGCAAATTGCGCAGGCCAAGCGGCGCATCGTCATCGTGGCGTTGTACTTGCAGGATGACGACGCCGGCCGCGAGGTACTGGATGCGTTGTACGCGGCCAAGGCGCGGCGACCGGCACTGCAGGTTGCCGTCTTTGTCGACTGGCATCGCGCGCGGCGTGGTTTGCTTGGCCAGCGCAAGTCCGCCGGCAACGCCGGCATGTATCGCGAATACGCCACGCGGCTCGGTCCCGGGGTCGACATCTACGGCGTACCGGTGCAAAACCGCGAGCTGTTCGGGGTGCTGCATCTGAAGGGCTTCGTATTTGACGACACCGTGCTCTACAGCGGGGCCAGCCTCAACGACGTTTATCTGGCGCGTCACGGGAAGTACCGGCTCGATCGCTATCACGTGTTGCGGCACGCCGGACTGGCCGACGCACTGGTGGGTCTGGTCCGCCGGCAGCTGTTCACCAGTGCGGCAGTGATTCGCCTGACCGGCGCGCGGGTGCCGAGCACGCGCAAGCTGGCACCGGCGATCCGCCGGTTGCGCCACGCGTTGCGGCACGCCGCCTATGACGTACCGCATGCGGTGCTGGGCGCCGGTGAGGTGGCGGTGACGCCGTTGCTCGGTTTCGGCCGCACGGACAATGCGCTGGATACGGCGCTGCTCGACCTGTTGCGCCATGCGCGCGAGCACGTGATTTTGCTGACGCCGTACTTCAACCTGCCGCGGCCGGTGCGCGCGGTATTGGGTCAGTTGCTGCGTCGCGGTTGCCGCCTCGACATCATGGTCGGCGACAAGACCGCCAATGATTTCTACCTGCCGCCGGGCGAGCCATTCAAGCCCATTGGCTTGCTGCCCTATCTATATGAGAACAACCTGCGGCGATTTGCGCGTGACCGTGCCAAGCAAATCGCCAGCGGTCAGTTGAATATCCACCTGTGGCGCGATGGCGACAACAGTTATCACCTGAAAGGCTTGTTCGTCGACGATGACGTGACCGTACTGACCGGCAACAACCTCAATCCACGCGCGTGGGCGCTGGACCTGGAAAACGCCCTGGTGCTGCACGACCCTGCGCATTTGCTGCATGCCCGGCATCAGGCCGAATGGACCGCGTTGCGCCAACACGCCACGCGCCTGACCGATTACCGCGTGCTGGAAAGTCCACGCCAGTATCCAGCCGAGGTACGCAAGAACCTCAAGCGCCTGAACCGCACCCGGCTCGATCGGCTGGTCAATCGTTGGTTGTGACCGGCGGCACCGGCTGATCGTGGTGCCACGCGCGGCAACGTGCCGATCATCGTTGCAAGTCGTGGACGATCCGCCTGGATCCACGGCCATCAGCGGTCGCCAGGGTGAGGTACGGCGTTGCTGCGCGACGGCGCACCCTGCACCAGACGCGCCAGGCGATCTTCCAGCTGGCGTCTCGCGGCTGGCCACTCGGTGGCGAGGAGGCTGAAACACACGGTGTCGCGGAGGCTGCCATCGGCACGGCGTTTGTGCGCGCGCAGCACGCCTTCACGCTGGGCGCCGAGGCGGGCTATGGCGCGTTGGGAGGCGGTGTTCAGCACGTCGGTGTGGAAGGCGACGGCGACGCAGCCGAACGTCGTGAACGCATGCTTCAGCAGCAGCCGTTTGCACGCGGTGTTGAGATGGGTCTGCTGCCAGCGCCTGGCGTACCAGGTGTAGCCAATCGCCAGGCGCGGCACGTCGGGCTCCAGCTCGTAATAGCGCGTCGTGCCGACGACCTCGCCGGTGCCGGCTTCGCGCACGGCAAATGGCAACATCGTTCCGGCGACCTGGCCGTGCAGGGCCTGTTCGATGTAGCCGAGCGCCTGACCCGGTTTCGGCACACTGGTGACGGCCAGCCGCCACAACTCGCCGTCGGCAGCGGCACGCTCGAGCGCGGGCGCATGTTCGCGGCGCAGTGGCTCCAGCGTCACGTGATCATCGCGCAGCGTACTCGGGGCGAAAGCGGGCATGGAGCACGCTGCCCTACGCGTCGAGATCGGGGATCAGTTTGCTTTCCAGCCGCGCGATGGCGTCTTTCAGCAGCAGCTTGCGTTTTTTCAGGCGCGTCAGTTGCAGTTCGTCGCGGCCGATCCCGGATGCCAGCCGCGCAATCGTCGCATCGAGTTCGCGATGCTCCAGCCGCAGCTCGGCAAGCAAATGGGTGATCTCAGCGTGATCCTGAACCTGCATGGCGTTCAACGGCTGGCGTGAGCTTCGTAGTCTACTGCGGTTCGGGCCACCGCGAAGGCCGATTGCGGACCGCTACAATGGCAGTCTTTCCGCACCCTTGGTGCCCCATTCCGTGAGGACCGCCGTGTCTTTGTTTGCCGCTGTTGAGATGGCTCCGGGCGATCCGATCCTGGGCCTGGTGGAAACCTTCCAGGCCGACCCGCGGCCCGCCAAGATCAATCTGGGTATCGGTATCTATCTGGACGAGCAGGGGCGGATTCCGCTGCTGGCCAGCGTGCACGAAGTGGAGCAGGCGTTGGCGCTGGCTGCAGCGCCGCGGAGCTATCTTCCGATCGACGGCCTGCCGGCGTACAACCAACTCACCCAGCAGCTGTTGTTCGGTGCCGAGGCGCCAATACTGGCGGCCGATCGGGTGGCAACCGCGCAAACGATTGGCGGCAGCGCCGCGTTGCGCGTGGGCGCCGACGTGCTCAAGCAGTTGCTGGGCGCGCGCGCGCAAGTCGCAATCAGCGATCCCAGCTGGGGCAATCACCAAGTGGTGTTTCGCGCGGCCGGGTTTGCGGTCAGCACCTACCGCTATTTCGATGCGGCGACGCATGGGCTGGATTTTGCCGGCATGCTGGAGGATCTGGCGCAACTGGAGCCCGGCAGTGTCGTGCTGCTGCACGCGTGCTGCCACAACCCGACCGGCGTGGATCTGGATGCGGCCCAGTGGCAGCAGGTGATCGAGCTGGTGCACGCGCGTAACTTGCTGCCGTTTGTGGACATGGCGTACCAGGGGTTTGCCCAAGGCCTGGGGGCGGACGCGCTGGTGCTGCGTCTGCTGGCGCAGTCGCCGGTGCGCGCGTTCGTGGTGGCCAACTCGTATTCCAAGTCGTTCTCGCTGTATGGCGAACGTGTTGGTGCGCTGTCGATGATAGGTACGGATGGGGCCGAGGCAGCGCGGTTGTTGTCGCGGATGAAACAGACGATTCGCACCATCTATTCCAGCCCGGCGACACATGGCGCGGCGCTGGTAGCCGGGGTGCTCGGCAGTCCCGAGTTGCGCACACGCTGGGAGGGCGAGCTCGGGGCGATGCGTTCGCGTATCCACGCCATGCGGGCCGGCTTTGTCGAGCGTCTGGCAGCGCATGGTGCGCCGCAGTTCGGCTTCATCACGCAGCAGGCGGGCATGTTTTCCTACTCCGGCTTGAGCCAGGCGCAGGTGCGTCGGCTGCGCGATGAATTTGCCATCTATGCGCTCGACAGCGGCCGCATTTGCGTGGCGGCACTCAGTCTTGCCAACCTCGACACCGTGGCCGCTGCGGTGGCCCGCGTCAGTCACTGAACACTTCCCGTCGCCGTTGACCCGTCGCCGTTGACAAACGTACCGGCGCCAGCGGCACCCATGAGGAAAGTCCCGGCCAGCGGATCGTGCTTTGCTGCGGGACGACAAGAAAACCGCGCCCTTGGGCAATCACCATTGGATAACCATGTTTTTTCGCAATCTCACCCTGTTCCGTTTTTCCCCCGCCGTTGCTGCTGATCTCGATCGCCTCGAAGAGGTGCTGGCCGAACACCGTCTGCGCCCATGCGGCCCACTGGAGCTGTTTACCCGTGGCTTTGTGCCGCCGGTGGGGCGTGGCGAAGGCGAGCCACTCACCCATGTCCTCCAGCGCTGCACCTTGCTCACCGTGGGGGGCGAGGACAAGTTGCTGCCAGCGCAGGTAGTCAATGAGGAATTGCACCGCAAGGTACAGAAAATTGCCGAGGAAGAAGACCGCAAGGTGGGCGGCCGCGAACGCAAGCGGATCAAGGAGGACCTGCTCACCGAACTGCTGCCACGCGCGTTCGTGCGCACTTCGCGCCTGTCCGCCTATGTCGACCGGCAACATGGCTGGCTGGTGCTGGATACGGCCAGCCGCAAGTCCGCGGAGAACGCGCTGACGCAGGTGCGCGAGGCGCTGGGCAGCTTCCCCGCCGTGCCGCTGGCTCCGGAAGCAGGCCCGCGCATATTGATGACGGACTGGCTGGCCAATGGCAACCTGCCGGCCGGTCTCACGCTGGGTGATGAATGTGAGTTGCGTGACCCGGCGACGACCACCGGTGCCATTGTCCGCTGCCGCCGCCAGGACCTGGACGCAGAGGAGGTCAAGGAGCACCTGCGTAACGGCAAGCAGGTGTTTTTGCTGGGTTTGACGTTCGATGAGCGCATCAGCTTCGTGCTTGGCGAGGATCTGGTCGTGCACAAGCTCAAGTTCCTGGATGTGGTGCTTGACGAGCTGGGGGACAGCCCCGTCGACGCGCACGCCGAACTGGACGCCAGTTTCGCCCTGTTGACCCTGGAATTGGCGCGCTTGCTGGCCAAACTCGAAGAATGGTTCGGCTTGCCACGCCCTACCGATAGCTGAACGAAATTCTGTCCCCCATTGCACCGTCAGGCGCGGCATACTGACCGTCCGCAGGCTACACGACGCCGGTCGTGGTGCCCGCGGGCAACGGGTACGCTGGCGCGTGGTGCATGACCCCGGCAGGGTTCGGGCGCACTGCTTGCCCACGTGCGGCAGGATGTTCACGGACGGCGTGGCATCCGGTGGATCCATCAAGATTGAGGGCAGGCAGGCTGGCACCATGGCGCAACATCTGGAAGGCGACTGGCTGGAACTGGCAACTGGCGGTGGCAGCATCATTCGGGTGCTGAAGGCCGCGCATCCGCGCGCGCGCAAGTTGCGCCTCACGGTGACGCCCAACGGCGCACGCGTGTCTTATCCACAAGGCACGCATGCCGGCCAGGTCAACGCTTTCCTGCGCAGTCACGCCGACTGGCTGGAACAGAAGCTGGATGAGCTGCACCTGATCACCCGGCCACTACCGGCGCTGCGGGTCGGCCACGTCACCGATTTCACGCTACGCGGGGAGACCGTCACCCTGGGTTGGGCCAGCGGGCCGTATCCGCGGATTGCCGCTGCCGACGGCGAACTGACCCTGGTCATTCCGCGTCCGCATTCACGGGCGTTGCCCGTGGCGCGCGGGTTGCTGGCGTCACATCTGGAAGGCCTGATTCGCCGCGACGTATCCCGCTGGCTGGCGTTGTACGTGCCGCAGCTCGGGCTGGCGCCCACCTCGTTGCGCATCCGTCCAATGAAAAGCCTGTGGGGCAGTCTGGACACGCGCGACCGCATCAACCTGGATCTTGCCCTCGCCCTCGCGCCACCCGCGGCATTACGCTATGTGCTGGTGCACGAACTGTGTCACCTCAAGGTCCGCAGCCATTCGCCACGGTTCTGGATGCAGGTAACCAACCTGCTGCCGGGATGGGGCGAACAACGGGACTGGCTGCGCCAGCACGGCGCGACGCTCAAATCCGAACTGGATCGTCTGGTCGCGGATGTCGCCGATTGAACTGCCGCGTTGCCCGGTACGCAGGCGATGTAGTGTCACTTCTGCGGCGGCCGCGGCTTGCGCACATAGCGCGTGCCCAGCAATACATCCCATAGCAAGGTGGTGACGCCGTAGTTTGTTTCCGGGTGGAAGTGGTGAATGTGGTGCGCACCGGCCCAACGCCGCAGCCACGGCTGCTTGAACTGCAGGTGATGGATCGCAAAGTGGCTGAGGCCGTAGGTCAGATAGCCGAAAGTCATCGCGCCCATCAGCAGCAACGCAAAGCCCGCGGGCAGCGCCGCACTGAGCAGCCCGGTCAGCGCGAGCAACACGGCGGCCGGCAGAAAGAACGGCAGCGAGTCATAGCCCAGCGGATGCTCATGATGCATGCGGTGGCCTTCCTCAAACAGCGGAATGTGCGTGTGAAACATCCAGCGGTGGAAGAAATACTCAAGAAAGCTGAAGATGAACAGGCCTAGCGCGACCGCCACGATCGCTCCCAACGTGCTTCCCGAGTAGTAGCGCACGCCGGCTGCAAGCAACAGCGTGCCCAAGGTCGTATCCACGACAAACTCGGCCCAATAATTGGTACGCGTGCTGGACATCCGGGCAATCGCGTCCAGGGTGTGGCGAAGGGTGATGTGCATCGTCAATTGCCGCGTCATCCGGTGTGCTTGCGAAAAGACATGCCAATCTCCGGGGCAGATGCCCGTACCCAGGTTGCCGTACGCAATATACACGCGACGCAGACGAGGCGACCGGACGCCGGTCATGCGGCAACCCAGGGCTCGCACTCAATGCGACAACGCGAACCCGGTGAGGATTTGCGCCGTCTCCACGGGCTTTTCCAGCATCGGCAGGTGCTTGCAGCCGTTGACGGTGCTGGTGCTGATGGTGGCAGCGTGAGTCAGGCCGTTGCGCAGGCTGTCCAGCGCCGAGCGATCAATGACGGTGTCGGCGTGACACCACAAACCGAGCACGGGCAGCTCCAGCGTGGCCAGCCGAGCCTGCACGACGAGCTGTTGCGCCGGCTGGCGCAGGCGGTGCAGGGCGTCTTCGATGAAAGCCCGGTCCGCCTGGTTGCGCCGGATGCGCGCGTCGGCCAACCGCCCATGCAGCGCTGGTGGTCGGGTGTACAGCAGCGTGTTCGCGCGGGCCAGACCGGCGCGATCGTCGTAGACAAACAGTTGCCTGCTGGCCGTCGCGTCGCTGAATGCGCTGTGCGTAGTTTGCAGGCCATACGCATCGAGCAGCGCCAGTTCGCGCACGGCTTGCGGATACTCGGCAGCGTAGACGGCGGCCACCGCGGCGCCGGTGCCATGCCCGACCAGCACGAAGTCGCGCACGCCGATGGCTTGCACAAAGGTGTGCAGCCGCGCTGCCTGCGCCTCGATCGAGTAGTCCGCAGCCGCGCCGCGGGAGGATTCACCCCAGCCGGGCAGATCGGGAATGACCAGGTGGAAATGCGCGGTCAGCTGTCCGGCGACGTCCAGCCATACGGTCTTGTCGGTACCGAAGCCGTGCAGCAACACGATCGCCGGGCCGTCACCGCCTGCGTAGTACGACCACGTGGTGTCGCCGGCCAGCACGGACCGCTTTTCGACATGCGCCGCCAGCGCCTGCCGCGCGGTGTTCGCCTGCACCAGCCATTGCGGGGCGAACACGTAACTGCCGCCGAGCACCACGGTCAGCAGCGCCAGCAGCCAGCCGAGGAATTTCAGCCGGCGCAACAGCAGACGCTGCCAGAGCGGAGCGGTGGTGGTTGATGGTGACATCAGGTTTTCTGCTGACGGTGGTGGCGCGACTTCCTTTTACTTGGTGGGCGTGGGCGCCGGCGCGGGGTTCTTGGCCTTGGCAAAGATGGCTTCCACCGCTTTTTGCGTCATCGGGTGGTAGCCGGCCTTGGCCTTGGCGTAGACCTGCTCGGCGTAGGCCAAGCCCTCCGGAGTCTTGGCGAAAGCCTTGTACAGCGGCGTGGTCAGATACAACCGGCCAATGCGGTGCATGTGCTCGGCCGCAGCCGTCCATGCGGCCTTGTCGCCAGCGGCAATGGCGTGGGTGTACCAGCGCATGCCGATCTCCGCGTTGGGGGTGCCGGTGAGCTGCCACGCGGCGTC
>Ga0070681_10005373_pt1 | contig 12371 bp, 9 predicted proteins | sample KBSC83BmetaG_FD_65650 | JGI IMG/M metagenome (GOLD analysis project Ga0070681, IMG submission 65650) | Corn rhizosphere microbial communities from Kellogg Biological Station, Michigan, USA - KBS C8-3B metaG | ecosystem: Host-associated > Plants > Roots > Rhizosphere | place: USA: Michigan...
CGGCCTGCATGCCGTAGCGTTTCTGGAACAGGTCGGCGATCGGGATGTTGGAGCCTTCGGGCTCGCCGACCTCCTTCGCCAAGGCCTTGAGTTTGTCGCGGGCCTCCTCTGCCGCACGCTGCACCGCGTGGCCCATGTGGAACAGCGAGCGCGAGCCGAGCGTGCCCATGTCATAGGGCGTAATGTCGGTGTCGCGCGGCACGACGCGAACCGACTCGGTCGGGATGTTGAGCACTTCGCCGACCATCTGCGCCATGGCGGTATCTGAGCCCTGGCCCATGTCCACCGTGCCGCAGTACAGCGTGGCCGATCCGTCGGCCGAGACGTTGACGATAGCGACGGACGTGGTCGGTGAGATCACCGCCTTGATGGCGATCGCGATGCCACGGCCGCGACGAACCGTGCCGGTGCCCTTGTCGAAGGGCTGCGACCAGTTCATCCGCTCCGTCACCTTGTCCATCACCTTTTCGATGGGGGCGTCCTTGAGCACCTGGCTGGTGGTGTGCTCGCGGCCCTCGCGCATCAGGTTCTTCCGGCGGAATTCCACCGGGTCCATGTTGAGCGCGCGCGCCATCATGTCGGTGTGGCCTTCGTAGGCCCACACGAGCTGTGGAACGCCGAAGCCTCGCAGAGCGCCGGCCGGCGTCAGGTTGGTGTAGAGCGCGTAGGAATTGATATCGACATTGTCGATGTCATAGGGCCCCGACGCGGTGAGGCCTGATTTCTGCGTCACACGGGGGCCGATGTCGGCGTAAGCGCCGCCGTTCCAGAACACCTCGCACTTACGGGCGACGATCTTGCCGTCCTTGTCCACGCCACTCTTGATGCGGAATGTGCAGGGATGGCGGGTGACCTGGTAGAACATCTCCTCCATGGTGTACGCGATCTTCACCGGCTTGCGCGCGATCATGGAGAACGCGAGCGCCATGGCTTCGAGCTTGATGTACAGCTTGGAGCCGTAGCCCGAGCCGAGATAGGGCACCTTGATCCGCACCTTATTTTCCGGCCAGCCGAGCAGGCGGGCCATCTCGGTGCGCACGAACGACGGCCCCTGCGAGGCGTCGTAGAACGTGACGTGGGTGTCCTTGTAATCGCAGATGCAGGCGAACGGCTCGAACGACAGATGCAGCACCTTCTGCGTCTTGAATTCGTGCTCGAACTTATGCTCCGCCGCGGCGTATGCCTTCTCGAAGTCGCCGCGCCGCAGTTGGTAGTCGAGCGCGGTGTTGGTGTTCTTGGCGCCCTTGAGATGCTTGAGGTCGGCGAAGGTGCCGGCCGGCTTCAATTGGTCGTGGACGTAAACGTCGCTGGTGAGCGCTTCGACCTCGTCATAGACCGCCGGCAGTTCCTCGTATTCGGCGGTAATGAGCTGCACGGCCTGATCGGCGATATGCGGGTCGGTAGCGATGACGGCGGCGACCGGCTCGCCGACGAAGCGGACCTTTTCGTGCGCCAGGATCGGTTGGTCGTGGAAGGCCGGGCCGTAATAGGGATGGGGCAGAACCTTCATGATGTCGTCGATGGTGACGACATGAATCACGCCCGGAAGCTTCTTTGCTTCGCTGGTGTCGATCGACTTGATGAGGCCGTGCGCCACCGTGCTGCGGAACAGCTTGACGTGCAGCATTCCCGGCACGCGCATCGTGTGGGTGTATTCGGCGCGGCCGGTCACCTTGTCGCGGGCTTCGAGCCGCGGCACGGAACGCCCGACCTGCGAACCCACCTTGGCGCCGACAGGATTGAGTGTGGTGACCATTAGTGCGCTCCGTTTCTTCCTTCGAGCGCTGCGGCAATCGCGCGCCGGACATAGACCTGCATCAGTTCGCGCTTGTAGGGGACCGAGCCCCGCACGTCGGCGATGAATTCGGATTCGGCAACGGCGGCTTCGCCGGCCTGCTTGAGCAGGGCATCGGTCACCGTCTTGCCGTTCAGGAGAGCCTCCGCGGATTTCAGCCGTGTGGCTTTGTCCGTTGCGGCGCTGGCGACGATGCAGGCCGATTTCACCGCTTTGCCGTCGGCTTCGATGACCGCGGCCACGCCGAGCGCCGGCCAATCGTCGGCCGATCCCGTCGTCACTTTGTAGTAGGCGCCTTTTTTGGTGCCCTGCGCGGGGATGTGAACCTCGGCGATCAATTCGTTCTTTTCGAGAACCGTCTCGTAATAGCCGGCGAACAGATCCTCGACCGCGAGCTTGCGCTCGCCCTTCGGCCCCACCACCGTCATCGTCGCGCCGAGCGCCATCAGCACCGGCGGAAGGTCCATATGCGGATCGCCGTGCGCCAGAGCGCCGCCAATGGTTGCGACGTTGCGGACACGAACGTTCGACAGCGTTCGCAGAGTGCGCGTGATGAGTGGCGTGTATTTCTTGACGTCGTCCGAGCGTTCCAGGGAGCCGAGCGCGGTCATGGCGCCGATCCGCAATCCGTCGGGGCCGGCCGTGATGGCCGAATACCGGCTTTCGATTTTGCGCAGGCTGACGAGCTTTTCCGGATGAAAGACACCGGCCTTCATCATCAACATCAAAGCGGTGCCGCCGCCGACCGGGCGAATGGTCGGATCGTCGGGGTCGAGCAAAGCGATCGCTGCCGCGAGCGAAGTGGGTTCGGCAATTTCAAACGGAATCATCGGGCCTCCAGCCTGACTTACGCAGGCGTATTTTGCGCAAAGGCGGCGCGCAGCCGCTGTGCGAATTGCTTTTCCATATCCTTGGCCTTGGACCGCAGCACGGGCTGGCCGATGCTGCCCAGCTTGCCGGCCAGGGTGGACTCGACGGAGTAGGTGACTTTGGTCTCGCCGCCCGCATCCTCCAGCGTGGTGATCGACTTGGCGGTCAGCCGGCCGACCACACCGAGCGGGGTGCCCTCGATTTTGGCTTCGATCACGGACGGTTCTTCGATGCGCGTGACCTCGACCGTCACGTTGAACTTGAACTTGAGGTACGCGACCCGGGTCTCGAACACGGCCGTGTAGTGGGTGGGATCGATTTCCTTGAGATCCTGGACCCCGTCGACGAACCGGACGAAGGAATTTGGATCCCGTAACGTTTTGAAAACCACATCCCGTGGCGCATTGACCGTGAATTCACCTGATACATTCATGAGATACGCGAAACCTCGTTTAGAATATGAGAAAAGCGCATACCGCGCTGCAGGTCAAACTTTTGACCGTGCTGATCAGCGCGGCACGCATAGCACTTTGTCGCGGGTCGCTCGCTATGCACGGGTCCGCAGGGCAAGCACCCGATCCACCATTTCGCCGGCCTGCCCGAGATAGTTGGCGGGGTCGCAAAGCTTGTCGATTTCGGCGCGGTTCAGGTGCTTGGTGATTTCCTTGTTTTCCGCCAGGAGATCGGCCAGCGGCCGTCCCGTCGCCACCACCTGGCGGCAGATATCATAGACCAGATCATGGGCGTATTGCCGGCCCAGATGCGGCCCAAGACCCATCATCACGGCTTCGGATACAATCAGGCCCTTGGTGATGTCCAGGTTGGACCGCATTTTCTTCTCATCGACCTGCAATCCCGAAACCAGGAACCGGGTCTGCGCCAGGCAGCCGGCCGTGAGCACAAAAATCTCCGGCAGGACAATCCACTCGATCTCCCACTGTCCGGTTGCGCGTTCGTGGTCTTGCTCCATTGCGTTGAGGAGCGCCATCACCTGCGTGCGCACAACGCCGGTCTGCGCGGTGATGTAGACGCAGGAAATCGGATTGCGCTTTTGCGGCATGGTCGAGGATGAGCCGCGGCCTTCGTGGAACGGCTCGTAGACCTCCTCGACCTCCGTCTGCATCATCAGCTTCACGTCATAGGCGATCTTATTGCAGATGCCGGTGACGAGACCCAGGAAACAGCCAACCTCGGCGATCCTGTCATGGACCGTGTGCCAGGCGATCTCCGGCTGGGCCAGATTCAACTCCTTGGCGAGTTCGACCTGAGTTCGCAGCCCATCCTTGCCGAGCGACGACAGCGTGCCCGCGGCGCCGCCGAACTCGAACACGAAAACGCGCTCCTTGAGCTGCTGCAGCCGCTGCTTGTGACGCTCGAAGGCGGCCAGGTAGGTGGCGCACTTGTAGCCGAAGGTGATCGGCACGGCTTGCTGCAGGTTGCTGCGGCCGGCCATGGGCGTATCGCGATACTTCTTGGCCAGGGCTGCAAGGGCGTCGGAAATCGCGTCGATATCTTGTTCGATGATCGCGAGGCCTTCGCGAATCTGCATGATGCTGGCGCTGTCGGTGATGTCCTGGGTGGTCGCGCCCCAGTGGCTCCATTCGCCGAGGCCGTCCTTGCACAGGGCCACAAGCTGCTGCACCACCGGCAGCACCGGGTAGCCGATGCGCTCGGTCTGTGTCTTCAGCTTCTCGAAGTCGTACTGGTCGACCGTGCAGTGCTTGAGGATTTCGTCGCAGGCCTCTTGCGGGATGATTTTCAGCCGCGCCTGGGCGCGGGCCAGACCGGCCTCGAAATCGAGGTACTTCTGGACGCGGTTGCTGTCCGACCACACTTGCCGCATGGCTTCGGTGCCAAAAATATCCTTGAAAATCGCAGAGTCGATGGTGCCGGTCGGCATGGCTGGCCTTTCAATGGATCGAAGTGAGCTGAGCGGTCGCACAGCGCCGGTAGGTCATAATATGCCGCGCCGGAATCACCAACGGGGTGGATGCGCGCCGAACGGCATGGAGGGTTGCGTCCAGCGCGCCGGTGTCTCCGTCAGCACGGCTGCGTGCCTGATCGCGCTGAGTTCTCCGTAGCCGGAGGGCGAGGCTTCCAGGCGATCGCCGACCTGATCAAACCCGGTCTCGGGAGCCTCAAATCCCTTTTCCACACGGCCCAGGCTGCGCAACCACAGCGCGGTGCGCGCCAGCGAAACCTGCACATGCCAGCTGCCGCCCTCGTCAAGGCGCCGGAGCAGTGCGGCGAGCGCGCCGAGGGCCATGAGATAGGCCGAAGCGTGATCGAGCGCCTGGCACGGCAGGGCGCGGGGCTGGGCCTCGCCGGCGGCGTCGGCTTCGGCAAAATTGAGACCGCTCGCCGTCTGCACCAGACTGTCGAAGCCCCTGCGGCCGGCCCAGGGTCCGGCCTGGCCATACGCGGACAGCGACACGTAGATCAGGCCGGGCCGCAATCGGGCGGCGGCCGATGGCCCAAATCCACGGCTCTCGATTGCGCCGGGACGGTAGGATTGAACAAAGACGTCGCTGCCTGAGAGCAGGCGGCGGAAATCCTCGGTGCCGGTCTCTGTGGTGAGATCCGCGTAAGCGGATCTCTTGCCGCGTCCGGTGTCGATATCGGCCGGTTCGATGGTCGGCAGGTGCGGCGAGATCACCCGCATGCTGTCGGCGCCGTGCGCCGCCAGCACGCGTCCGCAAATCGGCCCGGCGAGCACGCGGGTCAGTTCCAGCACGCGAACGCCTTCGAGCGGCCGGCGGCCGGCTGCCGAAACAGGCTTCGGTCCATCGGTGATGCGCTCAAGCGAAACAAGCGGCAACGACGCCACCGCTCGGCTTTGCGGATGCGCGTCCCATTCGGCGAAGGTCCGGGCTTTCGTCGCCACCAATCCAGCGGCGGCCGCAGCATCCTCAAAGCGGTCGGCGGTCCAGGCTTGTAAAGCACGCTCGACGGAGCCGCGGTCGTGTTCGCAGCCCAGGAGTTTCAGGATGCCGTCGCGGTGGTGCGGGAAGTTGGTGTGGATGCGCACCCACGCGCCGTCCCCGCATCGATAAAGCCCGGCGATCTTGTCCCAAAGCTCCGGCGCGGCGCCGCCATCGACGCGGAGGTATCGCTCGCTGCGGAACTCGATGGCCGCGTCACGGCAATTCACGCTGACGCTTTGCGGTCGGCCGGTGCGCCGGCGGTGGAGTTCAGCCGCCGCCAGCGCAACGGCGGCGATGCTCACCTGGGCCAGTTGAGCAACGGGGAACGACGATGGATAAACGGGATCGTGGCCGGTGAGGGACACTCGCCCGAGCGCCTCATCCGGCAATTTGAGATCGCGCCAAAGCGCGGCGAGCACATCCGCGGAGTCCATGACCGCCGCAGCTTACAACAATCGCTTTCGCCGCGAACCATTTGCGCCCTGTGCGGCAGAAGCCGGCAAACAAACGGGAACCTATTGAACCTGCATTCCGGTCTTGGCGATCAGCGTGCGCCATTTTTCGATTTCGCTTTTGATGCGCGCGGTGACAGCGTCCGGCGGCCCGGGCTCGGCCTGGAACCCCTGCTTCTCGAGGTTGTCGATCACGCCCGGCTCGTCGAGGATTTCGACCATCGCGCGGTTGAGCTTGGTGATGACAGCATCCGGCGTTCCGGCCGGCGCGACATAGGCGATCCAGAGCGACACATCGTAGTCCTTGACCCCGGACTCGATCATGGTGGGAACGTCGGCGAGTGAGGCGGGGCGCTTGCGTCCCGTGGTTGCCAACGCGCGCAACTTGCCGTCGCGGATGCTTTGCAACGTCGGGCCGATGGTGGCGAACTGCATATCCAGACGGCCGGTCATGATGTCGATCGCCGACTGCGCCGTGCTCTTGTAAGGCACATGCGTCATCTTGATTCCGGTGTCGTCCTCGAACAGAGCGGTGGCGAGATAGGCCAGACTGGCCAGGCCAGCGGAGCCGTAGTTCAGGCTGCCAGGTTTGCTTTTGGCCAGCGCCACCAGTTCGGAAACGGTCTTCGCCGGCGTCCCGGGATACAGGACCAGCGCATAGGGGGCGGCGCCGATCACCGTGATTGGTTTGAAGTCCTTGATCGGATCGTAAGGCAGCTTGGTGCCAAGCGCCGGCGCGACGCCGTGCGTGCTCGCGGTGATGAGGCCCATTGTGTAGCCGTCGGGATCGGCCTTGGCGACGACATCCGCGCCAAGGTTACCGCTTGCGCCCGGGCGGTTCTCCACCACGAATTGCTGGCCGAGCTTGACCGAGAGCCGTTGCGCCATGACGCGGCTGACGATGTCAGTGGCGGAGCCGGCGGGGAACGGCACGATCAGGTGCACCGGTCGATCCGGGTAGCCCGACCCGGTTTGCGCGACGGCCGGCGTAACGAAGGCCAGCGCCAACAGCGCCCATGCGATGCGTTTCATGTTGCGAACCCCCCGGAAATCCCTGTGATCATGTCCTCGAAATCGTTGAGGCCGTTGAAGCGCGGCGATCCTGCCATGCGTGGAGTCATGATGACGTTCTCGAACGTCAGCAATTCGTCGTTGTCGGGGACGGGCTCCTGATAGTGGACGTCCAGCGCCACGCCCCCGAGCTTGCCGGACCGCAATGTTTCGATGAGGGCATCGCGATCGATGATCGCCGCGTTTGCCACATTGACGATGCAGGCGCCGGGCTTGATCTGCATCAGTTCGGCGCGCCCCAATACGCCACGCGTCGATGGCATTGTCGGCAACTGCGGCACGATCCAGTCGGCCTCGGCGAGCAGTGTCGGCAAGGGAACATGCCGGACATTCAGCTCGCTTTCTTCGGCCTGGGGTGCGCGGGTGCGCTGATAGTAAAGCACGTTCATGTCGAAGGCCCTGGCACGGCGGGCAATCTCCCGCCCGATCTCGCCCAGGCCAATGATGCCGATGGTCGCACCGTTCAGCGCCCGCGTGCCGCCGAAGCGGGCGAAGTTGCCGCCGGGCGTGTGGCGGCGGTCGAACGGCCGATAGGCGCCTTGGGCGGCCTTGATGCGTTCGATTGTCACCAGCCCGTCGAGTTGGCCGATCTTCCGCGCCAGCGCGAATATGAGGGCGAAGGCGTGTTCGGCGCAGGAGATATTGGCGCGGCGGCGCAGCGTCAGCAGCTTGACGCCCTTATCGGCGCAGGCCGCGGCATCGATGTTGCGCAAGCCCGCGCCGAACTTCTGCAGGATTTTGAGTCGGGGGGCGGCCGCGAGATCGTCGCGTGTGACGCGGAACGATTCCACGACGAGCACCTGGCAGTCTGCGAGGTTGGCCCGCATCTCGGCCTCGGACTCCACCAGCCGGACCTCGGCGGGATAGAGCGCCGGCGCGCCATCACGAACACGCGCGCACCAGCCGGCGAAATCCGGTTCGTCGGTGGACATGAAGTCGGCGAAGGCCGCGCGGCGCTCTTGGCTGGCGTTGGGATCGAGCACGAGCGGAATGAGGCGCGTGAACGGATCGTCCTCGACGAGGATAACGACAGGATTGGCCACTGGCAGCGCCTTTAGTGTTTTGGTTCGAGATCGACGCGAAGCGCCGTGAAAACGCGATTGTGCATCAGGTAGGTGCCGACCAGGACCGTCAACTCCACCACCTCGCGCTCGCTGTAGTGCTTGCGCACGGCATTGAAGATATCGTCCGGCACGTCGGGTCCGGCGATCATGGCGTCGACATAGGTCAGCGCGGCGCGCTCGGCCTCGTCGAACAAGCCGGAGGCACGCCAGTCCTTCAGCGCGTCGCATTCGGCGAGCGTCACGCCGTCGGCGACGGCGATGCGGGGGACGTGTTGATTGAGCGCATAGGCGTAGTGCGCCGCCTGGGCGATGCGCACGATGGCGATCTCGCGCAGGCGCGGCGTCAGCTTGGTGCTCCAGCGGATCGCGCTGACGTGCTCGAACCATGTGATCGCAACAGCCGGTGAATGCAGCAGCAGCTTGTAGATGTTGATCAGCGCGCCGCGACCGCCCTTGATCTTGCCGATCTCGCCGGCCAACTTCGGGTGGTCTTGCTCTTCGACATACGAAACGCGGGCCATTTATGCCTCCCCGATTTCGCGCAGGACCTCTTCGGTGTGCTCGCCGACTTTGGGCGGCGCACGGTCGGCGGCGGCCCTGCGGCCATTGATGGTCATGGGCGAGCGCACGCCGGGAATGGTGCCGCCCTTGGCGTCGGGGTGCGGCAGGTCGATCCGCATGCCGCGCGCGATCACCTGCGGGTTGGCGAACACTTCGGCCAGCGTGTTGATCGGGCCGGCCGGCACGCCGACGGCTTCGAACTTTTCGCCAAGCTCGGCCTTCGAAAGCTTCTTGGTGAGTTCGAAGAGTTGCGGGATCAGCGATTCACGGTTGACCACCCGCGCCGTGTTGGTGCGGTAGCGTTCATCCTTCGCCATGTCCGGCGCGCCCAGCACGGCCATCATCTTGGCGAATTGCCCGTCATTACCGCAGGCGATCAGCATCCAGCCGTCGCGGGTCGGAAAGGTCTGATAGGGCACGAGGCTTGCGTGCGCATTGCCCATGCGCGTCGGCGCCTCGCCGGAGACGAGATAATAGGTCGACTGGTTGGCCAGCACGCCGACCATCGAGTCGAGCAGCGCCATGTCGATATGGCTGCCCTTGCCGGTGTGTTCGCGTTCCTTCAAGGCTGCCGTGATGGCGAGCGCCGAATAAACACCGGTGAACACGTCGGCGAAGGCGACGCCGAGCCGGGTTGGCACGCCGTCCGGGTCGCCGGTGATGTCCATGATGCCGCCCATGCCCTGCACGATGAGATCGTAGCCGGCGCGGGTCTTGTACGGGCCGTCCTGGCCGAAGCCGGTGATCGAGCAATAGATCAGCCGTGGGTTCTCCGCCGAGAGGCTTTTGTAGTCGAGCCCGTATTTGACCAGACCACCGAACTTGAAGTTCTCGATCAGGACGTCCGAGCGGGCCGCGAGCTTCTTGACGATGCGCTGGCCTTCCGGCGTCTCGAAGTCCACCGCCACCGATCGCTTGCCGCGATTGCAGGCGAGGTTGTACGACGAACTGAGCCGGCCGCCGTCCTTGTCCTCCATGAAGGGCGGGCCCCAGCCGCGCGTATCATCGCCCGCACCCGGCCGCTCGACCTTGATCACTTCGGCGCCGAGGTCGGCGAGCGTTTGGCCGGCCCATGGGCCTGCCAGGATGCGTGCAAGTTCGAGCACGCGAACGCCCGCGAGCGGGCCCTTCTGCGGACCGGACATATCGGTGAATTCCTTTCCTGGATTCTTGAGACGCTGCCTTATAGCAGACCGGAATCCGAAATCGCGGCTTGTGGCGCTAACTCACCCGGAAACGCTCGACCGCGGCTTCGTCGACCTCGACACCGAGGCCAGGACCGTCGGGCAGCGCGACGAGGCCGTTCTTGAGCGGCAGCGGGCGGCGCACAATATCCTCGGCCAGGTAGAAGTGGGTGAGACTGACGCCCCAATCGGCCTTCGGCACCGCGCAGGCGAGGTGAAGCGCCGCCGCGCTGGAAATGCTCGATTCCGCGATCTTGGCCGCAATGTTCACGGACAAACCAAGCCGGTGGCACAACTTGCCGGCGGCAATCGCCGCTGTGATGCCGCCGAGCTTGATGACCTTGAGCGATACGCCACTCGCGCCCGCGCGTGCGTGGGCTTCGATGTCGGCCAGCGAATGGATCCCTTCATCGACCCCGATGGGCACCCTTGTTCCGCGTGCGAGTTTTTTCAGGCCGTCGATATCGTCGTAGGCGAGGGGTTGCTCGACAAACATCAATTTGGCTTTGCGCGTCTTCTCGATGTATCTGCGCGCCGCCGCCAGCGTCAGTCCGCAGTTGGCGTCGGCGCAGAGTGGCGTATCGGGCAGCGCCTCACGCACCGCGAATGCGATGGCGATTTCCTTGGCCAGCGGCTTCACGCCGATCTTGAGCTTGAAGAAATCGAAACCTGCGGCTTGCTTGGCATGAGCTTCCGCGACGTCTTCGTCGGCGGTCTTGTTGCCAAGCAACCACATCGGCTTCACGGCGTTGCGCCGCGGGCGGGCGACGATGTCGATCAGCCGCTGTCCGGTGGCGTGGCCGATCAAATCCAGCACGGCCATCTCCACGGCCGAATGCGCACCGCCGTTGCCGAGCAGGACCCGATGCAGCGCAGCGCGCAACGCCGGCCACGTTCGCGCATCCTTGCCGATGAGCATGGGCGCAAGATGGTCGCGGACCGCGGCGACGAGACCGCCCAGCGTGTCGCCGGTCATGGTTGGAGCCGAGGAGGCTTCGCCCCAGCCAACGTTGCCGTCGGCGGTTTCCATGCGCACAAGGAGATTTTGCGCTGCAGCGACGACCTCCGCCGACATTGTCACCGGGTTCTTCAGCGGGAGAGCCACCGGAATGGCGTCAACGCGGCGGATGACGAGCGGTCGCTCCATGCCTTTTGCCGCCTTGTCTTTCGTCGCCGGCCAGGTGGCTTGTCCGGTTCGCTCCAGCATCAACGCCTCCGGCTGTATCGGTGCGACAGTGGGCACGGATAGCAAAAAAAGGCCTGACGCGGAACCATGAAGCCGCGAGAGGCTATGTCGTGCGCCGCCGTCAAAGCGGAATTTGATGGAATCATTCTACGACCAAAGGGTTGGAGAACTGCGACGCCAGGATGCTGGCATGGTCCTCCGGCGGCAGGCTATAACGTCAGCAACACCAGTGCCCCGATCGCCGATCGGGGCATGGCGGGGGGTGAGGCAAAAATCAATAAGCCAGGAGGAATCCCATGAAGAGAATTATAACCATCGTCGCCGGAGCGGCAGCCGCTGTGGCGTTGTCGATGCCGGCGTCAGCGCAGGTCATCCTCAAGGCCTCGCATCAATTTCCGGGCGGCAAGGGCGACCCGCGCGACGAGATGGTTCAGATCATCGCCAAGGAGGCCAAGGCCGCCAACGTCGGCCTCGACGTTCAGGTTTATCCTGGCGCCTCGCTCTTCAAGCCGAATGACCAATGGAACGCCATGGTCAACGGCCAACTCGACATCTCGTCGTTCCCGCTCGACTACGCCAGCGGCAAGGTGCGCGCGTTCGGCGCGACGCTGATGCCAGGCTTGGTGAAAAATCACGAGCGCGCGCAGAAGCTCAACAACTCGCCCTTCATGACCGATATCAAGGCTAGGATCGACAAGGCGGGTGTTGTCGTGCTGGCTGATGCTTGGCTCGCAGGCGCGGTGGCCTCGAAGAAAGGCTGCGTCCGCAAGCCGGATGACATCAAGGGTCAGAAGATTCGCTCCGCGGGCCCGACCTTTGCGGCGATGTGGCAGGCGGCGGGCGCGTCGATCGTGTCGATCCCGAGCAACGAAGTTTACAACGCGTTGCAGACGGGTGTTGCCGAAGCGACCGACACTTCGACCGGCAGCTTCGTCTCGTTCCGTCTCTACGAACAGGTCAAGTGCATCACGGCGCCGGGCGACAACGCGCTGTGGTTCATGTACGAGCCCGTGTTGATGTCGAAGAAGAGCTTCAACCGGCTCAACAAGCAGCAGCAGGACGTGCTGATGAAAGCCGGCAAGAAATCCCAGGAGTACTTCGCCAAGGAAAGCAAAGGCCTCGACGACAAAATGGTCAAGACGTTCAAGGACCACAACGTTGAAGTCGCGACCATGACGCCGGACGAATACCAGGCCTGGATTGCCGTTGCGCAGAAGAGCTCTTATGCGGACTTCGCCAAGGAAGTCCCCGATGGCAAGAAGCT
>Ga0070681_10005374_pt1 | contig 12371 bp, 7 predicted proteins | sample KBSC83BmetaG_FD_65650 | JGI IMG/M metagenome (GOLD analysis project Ga0070681, IMG submission 65650) | Corn rhizosphere microbial communities from Kellogg Biological Station, Michigan, USA - KBS C8-3B metaG | ecosystem: Host-associated > Plants > Roots > Rhizosphere | place: USA: Michigan...
CCTGCGAGCGATTTCGCGGTTACTTCGTCGTCCGTCCGCGCGGAGCAGGCGAATGATCTGGCGATCGAGGTCATCGGGCTGAAGCACGCGGGTTCTGCGAGAACTTTGGCCGTCACTCATTACGGGCCATTGTCTCCTCTCTGTTCATTCGCGTCAGCAGCGAACACCGGGGCAAGCGCCGTTGCTGGCCCGGGCGCGCTCGAACACGCCGTGCGGCGTGCCCGCTGTCTATCATAAGCGCGTTTATGATGTTGTGGCACGGCTTGGGCGAAATCGTCCCGAATCGGCGCACAACGCCACCTTCTACCCTACCTGCTCCGCTGTGCGGGCGCAAGAGGGGTTTCCCCTACGCGAACAACAAACGCCACGTCCCGAATCTGGAGGACGTGGCGCCGGCCTTCGCGCGTAACTTATTGCGTCACGGCAATCGTTGGATTATGTCTGCACCATTCCCTTTTGCAGCGCTTTGCTCACCGCCTCGGTCCGCCCGCCGACGTCGAGCTTCCGGTAGATCGCATTGGCATGGAACTTCACGGTCCGCTCGGTGATGTGCAGCTCGAAGGCGATCTCCTTGTTACGGAAGCCGCGCGCCATCAGATTGAGCACGTCCTGCTCGCGCGGAGTCAGTTCCTCCTCGGGCGTACCACCACGCAGAATGTCGCCGACCCGATTGAGCAACTTGCCGGCTACAGCCGGCTCGAGCAGTGAGCCACCGAGGTTCACCACCCGAACAGCGCGGAAAATGTCGTCACGCGGCGCGCCCTTTAGCAGATAACCCCGAGCGCCCGCTTCGACCGCGCGCAGAATGCGTTCATCCGTATCATACGCGGTCAGCACCACGACGCGCGCGTCGGGATCGAAGGCGCGCATCCCTTCGATCGCCTGCACGCCATCGGTTCCCGGCATTGCCAGGTCCATTAACACGACATCCGGTTTGGCCGCCTTATAAATCGCGATCGCCTGGGCGCCGTCTCCCGCCTCGCCCACGACCGTCATATCATCTTGCGCTTCGATAATCGCGACAAGCCCTTCGCGCACGACCGGATGGTCGTCGACAACCAGGATTCTAATCATCTAATCCTCTTGATCTCTTCTGAAGTTGTGCCTGGCGCGCTTCGAACGGTACGGTGACGGCGAGCCTGGTGCCGGTTCCCTGGGAACTTTGCAAGGAGAGTGAGCCTTTAAGCAATCGCGCGCGCTCACGAACACCCACCAGTCCAAATCCAACCCCTTGCTGCGAGGCGCGCGCGGCGATTTGCGGATCGAAGCCGACGCCGTCGTCCTCGATCGCAAGTGTCACCTGATCTTCCGAAGCATGCAACGACATCCGGACCTGCTGCGCCGCCGAATGCCGGCGGATATTGTCGAGCGCTTCTTCGGCGATGCGCAGCAGTCCGATCTCGACGCGTGCCGAGAGGCGGCCACCAAGGCTATCTGCGCCAAACTCCGTCTCGATGCCGCTATCGTCGACGAACCGCTGGACGAGGCGACGCAGCGCGTCGGGTAGGTCGACTTCTTGCAGGCGGGCGGCGCGCAAGTCGAGCACCGAACGACGCGCCTCTTCAAGATTGGCCCGTGTGAGATCGAGCGCGCGGCGTACCTTCTCAGCCGCCTTCTCCGGCTTGGCCGGCAGGTAGGCGTCGGCCAGGTCGAGCTGCAGCGAGATGGCGGTAAGTCCCTGCGCCAGCCCGTCGTGTATTTCCTGCGCCAGCCGTCCGCGTTCCTCGGCAATCGCAAGGCCCTGCGATTTGGCGTAGAGGCTGGCATTCTCAATGGCGAGCGCCGCCGAGTCGGCGACGCCCTGCGTCAGGCGAATCTGATCTTCCGAGAAATTGTCCTGCTGCTCACCGGCCAGAATGAGCGCCATGCCGAGCACACGTCCGCGCGCGACCAGCGGGACCATCAATGCGGGCAGCCCCCCGACCATCGCCGACAGCGCCGAGCCGGTCGCGATTGCCTGATGCGGGCAGCAGCAGACGATCGGCTGCTGATCGTGCAGCATCTGGCGGATTTCGGGGCTGTGATCGATCGGCAGCGGCAGGCCGTTGAAGGGGAGCTGCTTGCCGATCGGCCGGTCGTCGACAACCGAGACGGTCGGAATGAAATCGTGCGATTCCTCATCGCAGAGGTAAATGGTGCAGGTCTGGGCGCTGGCTGCCTCGGCGATACCAGCCGCCAGCCGTTCCAGCACTTCATCCAACACCAGCGAGGAGCCGGCCGCCCGCGTGGTGCTCAGCATCAGTGCCAGCGCCCGGCTCCGCTCGCGCTCTTCGTCGAGCAGCCGGACGTTTTCGAGGGCGATGGAGATCTGATCGCTGATGGTAACGAGGGTGGTGAGGTCATGGTTGTCGAAGGCATGCGGCTCAGGGCTCTGGACGTCGAGAACGCCGATGACGGTGCCCTCGTGAATAATCGGTACCGCCAGTTCCGAGCGAGTGTTCGTGGTCTCGGGCGTGTCGAAATACCGCGCATCGTGGGTTACGTCGCCAACAATCGACGGCTCGGCATTGGCGGCCACGTCGCCGACGATGCCCGCGCGGCCGATCGGGATGCGCAGCTCATGTAGGCGCGAATCGCTGGCACGCGGCGAATGGGCGCGCAGCTGCAACGTATCCGCCACCTGGTCGCGTACGAAGACGGAGACGAAGCTGTAGCCGAACGACTCGTGGACGAGATCGGTCGCCGTGCGGAGAAGCTCGCTGGTCGTATGGAAGGTCACGATCCGGTGGGCAAATTCGTTGATCGCGGCGAGCTGCGCGGCACGACGGCGCTCGGCGCTGAACAGGCGACTGTTTTCGATGGCAACGGCAGTCTGGCGTGCGACCGCGGCGACCAACTCGACTTCGTCGTTATCGAACGCCATCAGGGGGCAAAAAAGCGCGATGACGCCGACGGTTTGGCCCGACTGGATCATCGGCGCGCCGAGAAAGGCGACTTGCTTGCTGATCGCGCCAAGCGGATCGGGCTCGATCCCACGTGCCGCGCAGGCGGCCGCATAATCGACAACGGCGACCGGTTCCTGGGTTTCGGCGACGACGCGCGCCAGCCCGGCATAGCGCGACGTACCTTCGAGATCGCGCCGTCGCACGCCCTGGTAGAAGACGATATGTGGTGTCACCTGGCCGGTCTTGCCATCGTAGCCGAGCACGGTGAAGTAGTCAGTCTTGATCATACGTGAGCAGATGTTGCGCACGGTCAGGAACAACTCTTCGAGGTTATCGGTTGTGTTCACGGCGCGCGAAATGTCGGTTAGGACGGCGGTACGAGCGAGACGGCGCTGGCGCTGGCGCTCCAGATCTTCGGCGATCTTCTGCCAGCGGACGTCGCCCGGGCGCATGTCAGCGGTCTCAAGAATGTCGGTGATGATCTCGCGCATAAATGCGCGCGCCGCAGGAATGATGACGGCGGCCGTTTCCTTGGGCACGGTTTCTTCATCGCAATAGACCCGGAGTGCTTCAGGAAAAAGACTCATCGCCACGATGGCATTGCCGATTATCGTATTGGTCGGCTGGATTGAATTCCAGAGCTGGCCGAGCGAGTCCAGACGCTCCTCATCACCGCGCAGGCAATTCGAAAACGCGATGACCGATTCATAACAGAGGTCAGGGAACGCTGGGTTGTCGATTGCTTCGGGGTCGAGGTCGCTGCAGCCGGGATCTTGCGCGAGGAGGGTTCTCCAGGTGGTGGCAATCGCGTTGCCATTCTTGAGAATGAGTCCCGCGGCATGCATCGCGTCCGCGGATTGTATCTTGGCGTCCATGCCCGTTGTAGTCCATCTGTAGAACAAATAATCAATTGGTCCCCACTGGCCGCAAGCGACCGATGTCTCCAGTATGTCGCAGGTCGCGGAGGAGCAGCATCAGACCAGAGCACAGTACGTTGCTGTCCAAGGGTACAGGTTAACTGGATACTAAACCTGTGACTCCGCGCCGAAAACTCCCCGCAGCGCGGTTTCCCCGCTGTTATCGCGTAATTTGTGCCGAGAAAAATGTGTGGCTCCGCGCGAGACGCGCGGAGCAGCTTGAGACGCTGGCTAATCGCCGGGGACAACGGCGACGCTCGGTTTGCGTCGCCGGCGCTCGACGAGCTCCGGCGAAGGAGTCTTGACGTTCCAGACCAACCGAAGGCGGAGCATCAGCTGGATAAGCAGCGCGGTCAGATCGAACTGTCGTCGCCCCATGCCATGGTAGGCCATCGCAGGGAAGGCGTGATGGTTGTGGTGCCATCCCTCGCCGAAGGCGAGCAGGCCAATCAACCAGTTGTTGCGGCTCTGATCTTTGATATCAAACGGCCGGTCGCCAAACGTATGACAGATCGAATTGACTGCCCAGGTGACATGATTGACGACCACGATGCGTACGAAGCCACCCCAGAGCAGCCCTTCCCAGCCCGCGATCAGATAGGGAATCAAGAGCCCGAGGGCAACCCAGAGTAAGAACGTACGATCGATCGCCACGACCAGGCGATCGCTGAGGAGGCGCTTGCAGTAGCGCTCGCGCTCAGCCGGCGGCGCCGAGAAGATCCACCCGACATGAGCGTGGAAGAAGCCTTCCAGCGGCGAATGGGGATCGCCCTCTTTGTCGGAGAAGGCATGGTGTTTGAGATGATTGGCTGCCCAGTCGATCGCTCGTCCCTGCACCGCCATTGCCGCGAGGATCAGCGCGATGACTTTCACGACCGGACCGGTCTCAAAACTCCGGTGCGTCAACATCCGGTGATAGCCGAAGGTAACGCCGATACCAGTGGCGACATAGAGGGAGAGGAAGAGGGCGAGTTCGCGCCAGCCGATCATCTGGTTCCAGAGACTGGCGATGGCATAGACGGTGGCAAGTAAGGGACCAACGACGAAGACGAGCAGGATACCTTGCCGGAAGAGTTGCGCGGCACGCATACGCGGCCTACTTTCTGCCTGTTACCCACGCTGGGATCCGGCTCCGCGCGCACGTTGCGCGGAGCCTGGGTCTCGCGAAATGTTAGCCGCGTGTCGCGGTGGTTCGACGGGGTCGTCGCCGGGCGCGATGGCAGTCATCGCAGTAGACCGGCCGGGTTGGATCCGGATTGAAGGGAACCTCGGCCGTCTTGCCACAGGCCGAGCAGACGATCTCTGTTCGTGACGCGCTCAGTGCAACGGCCACCCGCGCAACCGAGTCGCGGCGCCTTCGGGTCGGCTGTGCCGCGCGCTGCGGAGCCAGTGCAGGATGCTCGCGGCGAGTCGGTTCCACCGGAGTGGATGTTCGCGGATCGTAACCGAGTGCGGCCTGGGCGCCGCGCCAGGTGACGCGGGGAATCTGACTGCCGAGGGAGCGATCGAGTTCACGCCACTTCGCGCTGTCCTGCGGGCTTAACAGCGTGATCGCGCGGCCCTCCCGCCCCATCCGGCCGGTACGACCGACCCGGTGTGTCAACAGCTCAGGCGATTCGGGCAGCTCGAGATTGATCACCTGATCGACCGAGGTAATGTCGATGCCACGCGCCGCTACGTTGGTCGCTACCAGAATCTGAATATCGCCGTCGCGGAACTGCTGCATCACCCGATCGCGCGCATTCTGCGACAGGTTTCCCTGCAGCGCGCCGACTGGGTAACCGTCCTGCTCGAGCTTACGCGCCAGTTTCTTGACACCATGCTTGGTGCGGCCGAAGACGATGATCGAGCCATCGCCGCGCAGATCGAGCAGATCGCGCAGCGCGCTCAGCTTGTCGTCGTCCGGCAGGTCGAAGGCAACGTGCGTCGTCGACGGGTCATTTTCTCTCCCGTGATCGACCTCGACGGTAATCGGCCGGTGCAGGTGCTTGTCAGCGGTTTGCGCGACCCAAGCGGGAACGGTCGCCGAGAAGAGCGCCGTCTGCCGCTCGCGTGGCGTATGACCCAGGATCCGCTCGACATCCGGCGCGAAGCCGCGATCGAGCATCTCGTCCGCCTCATCGAGCACGAGGAAGCGGACCGATTCGAGGTGTAGATCCCCCCGATTGATCAGATCAAGAATGCGGCCCGGTGTGCCAATCACGATCTGGGCGCCACGACGCAGCGCGGCAATCTGCGGTCCCGCCGCCCGGCCGCCGAAGATCGTGATTGAGCGCAGGGCACGATTCGTATTCAGATCATCGAGCACCTGCTCAATTTGTACCGCCAGCTCACGTGTCGGTGTCAGCACGAGAACCTGCACGCCGGCGCGCCTCGGATCGACAAGCTCAACGGCCGGGATCAGGAAAGCAAGCGTCTTGCCGGAGCCGGTCCGTGCCTGGCCAATGACATCGCGACCAGCGAGCAGATGCGGCAGTGCGGCCGACTGAATCGGCGTCGGCTCGGTGATGTCCATGCGCGCCAGCGCCTCGGTCGTCGCCGGACGGATCGGCAGGCTAAAAAAAGAGTCCGTGCCATTCACGGAACTCGAAATCGGCTTGATTAAGGTCTGAGACAAAAAGAAAACCTCTCAACGCGCGGCGATACAAGGTCCACCAGGGAACCGTCGAGCTGGCTAGTACGGCTCGACGACCCCTCGCCGCGATTGGAGGGTGCATTGGCGTACTACATGCATGAGAAGAACTCGGCCCCTCACGCATCCCTTAAGACTGAGGAAGTATACCATAAACGGGTTGGCGCTGGAGACGCGAACGTACGCATCTCATCATACCTGAGCCCCATTCACGGGGGGTCGGACTGATCCCGGTCCATTCCTGGCCGGACGATGGTCGGGCTCCATCGGACTCGCCGACGCCCACCGGCGGTCGATCGACGACCGGCTCTCGCCCTCACCACGACCTCTTACTTCTTCAAACCCAATTATGGACGGATCCTCGCCTCCTGACCTACGCGCAATCCGGACTTTCGTCAGCCGGAGACGAGACAATCGGGCGGAACCGGCTTCCGGGCTTTCCCGTTCTATTTAGTAGAGTAAACGGAACACGGTTCGCCGTGTGGTGCATCGGAGTCGGGCTCCTCTTTCGTGAAAAAGCTGCTGGCCTTTGCCGTTATCGTGTTGATCTCGGTCAGTTTTCTTCCCGTCCGGGAAGCAACAAAATCGAGTTTCGCCAATCCACTGTTCGAAAACCTCTGGGCCGAGCAATCGGCGGCGGCAGGCTCACTCGATCTCTGGGGCAGTGAACCGCTCCTCTGGCGTGCTGAGCCATATGCCGACTCTCCCGATGGCCGGCGCACCGTGCAGTACTTCGATCGCGGTCGCATGGAGCTAACGCCGACGCCGAATGGCGGCACCGAGGTGACCGAGGGTCTGTTAGCGCTCGAACTGACAACGGGCAAGATTCAGCTCGGCTCGAAGCTGCTGGAATACAAGGACCCACCCAACGTCGATATCGACAGCGGAAGTGCTGATTCCTCCGTGCCGACGTATGCCGGTCTGGCTCGCGTCGTGCAGCGCAGTGGGCCCGACGACTCAACACGGCACACGGAGATCAACCAGTGGATCGATGCCGCAGGGAACGTGACCGAGAAGACGCCGCCGGCCGCCGTCTGGGCGTCGCGGTACGTGTCGCAGACCGGACACAATCTACCGGACGTCTTCACGAGCCTCTTCGCGAGCCAGCCTTTCGGGACGATGGACTGGGTGCAAGCGCTCGGCTATCCGATCAGTGAGCCGTACTGGACCATGTACCGGCGCGACGGCGCAGCGCAGCCGTCACTCATTCAGGTCTTCCAGCGACGCATCCTGGTCTACACGCCCGGCTTGAACGCCAACCAGCAAATCACGCTGGCGAATGTCGGCCGGCATTACTATCGCTGGCGCTATGGCCAGGGTGCTCCCGCCTCGGCGCCGACCGCCCTCGCCGGCGACTCATCACCCATGCTTGAAATCACGGTTCCGAACGGCTATCAGGCCGGCATCTACGCACAGCGCGTAGGAACGCCCGTCGGCCTGGCGATCAGCCCATCCGGCGATCTCTGGATCGTCACGGCGCAGGGGAATATCGTCGAGGTCCGTTCGACAACAGGTGGAGGTGCGGCCGACAAAACCGCACGCTTCGCCGACGGGTTGCCAAATCCGCGTGGAATCGCCGTCGAGAGCAATGTCGTCTACGTGGCGGTTGATGACGGCATCATCCGGCTGCGCGATACGAATAATGATGGGGTCGCCGACCAGCGCGATTACATCAGCAAGTCGGTTGAGCCGGCACCCGGGCCGGCAGGTGCGCCGGTGCTCGGGCCGAACGGCGAAATCTACGTCGCCGGTCGTCTCCTGCCGGACGGCCGCAACCGGGTCGTGACCGTCACCGCACCGAATGGCGGCACGACCGTCGCGAGCGCCTCGCTCACCAAACCGGGTCCACTGTTAATCAAACAAAACGACCTCTACGCAGTCGATCAACGCTTCGACGGTTCATCGACCCTCTACCGTCTGCCGATCCTCGGCGGCGGCGCGCTCGGTTCGCCGTCCGCCCCGCTCGCCGAATTCTCCAGTGGGTACACCGTCAACAAGGTGCTGCTGCTGGCCGACGGCTTTGGGCCGGTCGGACCGGAAGGTTCAACGCTGGCGGCCGTCTTCGACGGCGAACACGGCAAACTCGTGAACCTGACGCCGAAGTCCGATGGCACCCTCCCCGACGTGGTCGACTTCTCGACCGGATTTGGTCAGCCCGACGATATGGTTGTCGGACTCGACGGTTCGCTCTACGTCGCCGATGCCAACGGGCAGCAGGTCATCAAGATCGTGACAAGTCTACAAGCCATTCCGTGACCGCTGTCATCTACTCGTAATCCTCCCGACCACTCCATTGTGATCCGTCGAGATCGGTGCAAGCTGGTACGCAATGCTTCGCGATCGGTTCGCCGCGTCTGGCCGCGGAAATACGCTCGTAACTAGCCCATGCGCGAGTTCAGGTCAGTACTATTTCCTTATTTCGTTAAACAAGAACTGAACATTAACAACCTTTACATTTGTTCATGTATGTCTATACTTGCGCCGTGCATGGGATTCTATTTCGGCGGTGCCAACCGCCGATCACTCGGGGGAAGGAGATGGTTGTTGACCTGACCTATCACCGCCCGCGTGTCTGGTTCGACCATTCATCGCGGGGCAGGTTACGAGCCGGTTGCCGGTTCACGAACCAGTCCAAACGCGGGCAGACACTGAGCGAAAATCGATCGAAAGGGGAAGGGACTGTGAATGAAGAGAGGAATGGCCGCGTTTATCGCACTCGCGGTGCTCTTGAGTTTGTTCGTGACCGCCAACCTGACCTCGGCCGAATCGACGATCCGCGTCGAGGCCGAGACGATGTCGCTGCCGTCAGGGACGGGCGCGGTCAACAACGTCAGCAGTGCCAGCGGCGGCAAGGATCTGATGATCTGGGCCAACGCGACGGCCACGAAGAGCGTGAATCTCAGCGGTACGGTGAGCAAGATCACGGTGCGCGCCAAAGGTCAGCAGTACCTTGGGGCACCGCATATGCGCGTCAGCATCGACGGCAGCGTCGTTCTTGAAACCGATGTACCGCAGACGGATTGGACCACCTTCTCTGCCAGTTTCTCGGCGTTGTCCGGAACGCATCAACTGGCGATCGCATTCACGAACGATTGGGCCAAGAGCGGCGTTGGTGATCGAAACCTCATCATCGACTATGCGGAGTTCGCCGTGAGCGACTCGACCCAGACATCGACACCGTCATCGGGCTCGACGCCGACCCCGGCACCGACGCAGTCCGACACCACTTCGTCTCCTCCGGGTGCGCTGCCCGTGAGCCAGACGTTGCCGCCCGGCTCGGCGCTCCCGAGCGACGCGACGTGCGCCGCCCGCGTCAAGCGCTCCAGCTGGGAGCCGCGTCCGGAGAACGCGACCGCCAATCATACGACCGGCATCAAGCTCGGCCGGATTGACGGCGCGGATCAGACCGGCCAGCAACTCCTCGCGCCGCGCATCGACGGCAACTTCACCGGTACGACCGACGAGATCATTCAGTGGGCGGCCTGCAAGTGGGGCTTCAACACGGATATCGTTCGCGCCGTCGCCGTGCAGGAGAGCTCCTGGCGGCAGTCAACGGTCGGCGATAATGGGGAGAGCTTTGGTCTGATGCAGATCAAGAGTACGGTGCACGACGGCACGTACCCGACATCGCAACAGAGCACGGCCTTCAACGTCGATTACGCGCTCGCCTGGCGGCGGGCCTGTTTCGAGGGCTACTTCAACTGGGTCCCTGATGCGGCCAAGGGTGATGAATGGGGCTGCGTCGGGCTTTGGTACTCCGGCAGCTACAACAGCTCCGGTGCCCAGCACTACATCTCGCTGGTGAAGCAGCATCTCGCCGACAAGAGTTGGCTCTCGCCGAACTTCTAGCGACGTCATGGGCCGCGCCAACCATTCGGCGCGGCCCATTCACCTTCCAAGTTCCGCGCCTTTATGACTCGTCCGGGCCGCTATTGGGGCGGCTCTTGCCGAGTTGCTGGGCGCGCCGGTAGGCCGCCCAGACAGAGCGGGCGATAACGGTGCGCAGGCCGCCTTTCTCCATCTCGAAGATCGCGGCGGCCGTCGTACCACCCGGCGTCGTCACCATATTGCGCAGTTCAGCCGGATGCTTACCTGACTCGCGCGCGAAGAGGACGGAGCCGAGCATCGTCTGATGCACCAGCTCCTCGGCCGTGCGACGCGGAAAGCCCATGTGGACCCCGGCATCGATCAACGCCTCCATAACCAGGAAGATGTAGGCCGGGCCGGTGCCGCTGAGCGCCGTCGACATGTCGACCGCGTCTTCGCTGCTGACGCGAATCGCCGTGCCCATGGCGCTCAAAATCGCCGAGACAAGCGCTTCACCATCGGCATCGACGGCAGCGCCGGCGTACCAGACGGTCGCACCGTAGCCGATCTGGGCCGGTGTATTCGGCATCGAGCGGACAACCCGCTCATGATGCAGGCCGCCGGTTAGCTGCGCCACCGTCGCGCCGGGCACGATCGAGATGACGAGTTGGCCCGGTTCGAGCGTACCGGCCAGGTCGTGCATGACGTCGTTGAGCGTTTGCGGCTTGACGGTCAGCAAGACGACATCGGCACCTGCGGCCGCCCCACGATTCTCAGCGGTGAGACGCACGCCGTACTTCGTACTCAACTCGCGGCGGCGCGCTTCGAACGGATCGCTGCCGGTGATCTGCCCCGCCTCCACCATCTCGCCGCGCAAGAGTGTCGACATGATCGCCTCGGCCATCACACCGCAGCCGATAAAGGCGATTCGCCGGTTCCAGAGAACATTGCGCACGTCGGTCTGCTTGATTGTTTGCATCGGTCATTGCTCCAGCTTCACGGCTGCCGTCGCGCGGCAGCAACTGCTCTCGACTTCTGGCGTTGTTCGCGGCGGGATTGCGGCTCTCGGGCACGAAAAAGGCGCCGTGCGGCGCCCGTCCTCTCCGGAGTTCGTCACGTGGCAATCGGCGTTCAGCCACACACTCCAGTCGGCACGGGCCAGGAGCCGCAACTAGGGTCGGGCAGTTGCTGCCGGGGGATGCGAAGCGCGAACGACAAGCAGATGCATCGCTCGTTGCGTGTCATCGCGCATTGGTTGCGAGCTGATTGGTCCACGTCTGCCCCTTCGGCCGCGCTATGCGGAGCGTGCTCATTACGGCAATTGTACACACTTCGCGTGCGCCCGCGCCCCTCAGGCGCCGCCTTCTGCGATGAGCTGGTCGAAGGCAGAGGCTGGAAGCGGATGCGAGATGTGGTACCCCTGCGCCAGGTCGCAGGTCAACTCGCGCAGGCGCGTGAGCTGCTCCGGCGTCTCGACCCCTTCGACGCCAACACGCATGCCGAGCGCGTGCGCCAACCGGATCGTCACGCCGACGATGACCGAGTTCTCCTCACCGCGACCAAGCTCCTCAAGGAAGGTCTGGTCGATCTTGAGCAGGTCGACCGGGAAGCGTTTGAGGTAGGAGAGCGACGAATAGCCGGTGCCGAAGTCGTCAATGGCAAGCTGCACGCCGAGCGCCTTGAGCCTGGTGAGTGTTGCTATTGCCAGCTCCGGATTGTGCATCACGGCGCTTTCGGTGATTTCGAGCGAGAGGCAGCCCGGATCGAGGTCGGTTTCGTGCAGGACGGCGGCGATGTCGTCGATCAGCGTCGGCAACCGCAATTGAACCGTCGAAAGATTGACGCTGACCATGCGCGGTGCCCGCTCCGGATAGGCGATCTGCCAGCTCCGCAGTTGACGGCACGCCTCCCGGAGAACCCACTGACCGATCGGCACGATGAGGCCGGTCTCCTCCGCCAGTGGGATAAATTCGCCGGGCATGATGGTGCCGCGCTTGGGATGCTGCCAGCGGATGAGCGCTTCCATCCCAACGATCTCGCCAGTGGCGATATCGAGCTTCGGCTGGTAATACACGCGGAAGGCGTGACGCTCGATCGCCTGGCGCAGATCTTGTTCAAACTCCAGTCGTT
>Ga0070681_10005376_pt1 | contig 12369 bp, 5 predicted proteins | sample KBSC83BmetaG_FD_65650 | JGI IMG/M metagenome (GOLD analysis project Ga0070681, IMG submission 65650) | Corn rhizosphere microbial communities from Kellogg Biological Station, Michigan, USA - KBS C8-3B metaG | ecosystem: Host-associated > Plants > Roots > Rhizosphere | place: USA: Michigan...
GTGCCGGTGTTCCTGCAATCGGACTCGCGCCTCGTGGGCTTCGCGAACCCGTGGGTGCGTCCGCCGACGTCCCTGTACTCCCAGGCGCCGTTCACGGACTACGACGGAGCCGACCTCGTCTATCGCCGCAACATGGGCGACTTCGCGCTCACGCTGCAGCCGTACTTCGGCCGCGCGACGCCGGAGGTGCCCAACGCGGCCACGGGCGCCACGACCAAGGCCCACCTGGACGACATCGTCGGCATCAACGTGGCCGGCGAGATCGGCGCGTGGACGGTGCGTGCCGGCTACCTCCAGACCAAGTTCACCTACCGCACCGACAGCACCGCGCAGCTCTTCGCGGGCCTGCGGCAGATCGCGCCGCTCGTGCCCGGGGCGGGCGACCTCGCCGACAGCCTCGACTCGGTCGACAAGAAGATCACGTTCACGACCGTCGGCGCTTCCTACGACAGCGGCAACGTGCTCTTCCAGGCCGAATACGGCAAGCGCAAGGCCGACTTCTTCCTCGCCGACACCAGCGCCTGGTACGCGACCCTCGGGTATCGCTTCGGCAACGTGATGCCCCACGTGACCTATTCCAAGGTGACGACCGACAGCCCGACCACGCAATCGGTGGTCCCGCCCGTGGGCCAGCTCGCGCCGCTCGCCGCCGGCATCAACACGCTGCTCGCCGGCCAGAATCCCGCCCAGAACACCGTGGCGCTGGGCGTGCGCTGGCAGTTCGCGCGCAATGCGGACGTGAAGCTGCAATGGGACCACGTGTCCCTGCCCGCGGGCGCCACCGGCAACTTCCTCAACGCGCAGCCGGGCTTCGCCGGCTCCACCGTGAACGTCTACAGCGCCGCTGTGGACTTCGTGTTCTAGGGGGCGGCCATGGACAAGCTCCTGATCGGCATCGCCCTCGCGGCGCTCGCGATTCCCGTGCGCGCCGAGCTGGTCGTCATCGTCAACCCGAAGAACCCGGCCGCCTCGATGTCGGCCGAGCAGGTGGCGCAGGTGTTCCTGGGACGCTCCACGTCCTTTCCGGGCGGCGGGGCGGCCACTCCGCTCGACCAGAAGGAAGGCGTCGCGGTGCGCGACGAGTTCTACACCAAGGTGGCGGACAAGAGCCCCGGCCAGGTGAAGGCCTATTGGGCCAAGCAGATGTTCAGCGGCAACGGATCGCCGCCGCGCGAGCTCGGGTCCAGCGCCGACGTGAAGCGCGCCGTGGCCGCCGACCCCTCGGCCATCGGCTATGTCGAGAAAGGCAGCGTCGACTCGAGCGTCAAGGGCGTGCTCACGGTACCCTAGCGACCCATGCGCGTCGGAGTCCGCAAGCAGATCTGGTCCCTGCCCGCGATCGCGGTGCTGGTCTTCGCGATCGGCATCGCCGCGGGCTTGGGCTTCGCGTCGAGCGCGCTGAGCCACGTGGGCAAGGTCGCCACGGTCGACTTCCCGCTGCTCGAGCGCCTGAAGACCCTTTCCGCGCTGCTGAAGGGCATCACCGAGGATCTCAACGCGGCGGTGTCCGAGGGCGAGAAGAAGAAGCTCGAGGACGCCGCCGCCCGCGCGGCCCAGGTGCGCGCGGCCTTCGACGCGATCGGCCAGATTCCCGGCCAGGCCGAGTTCGCGCTGCGCGGCGGCACCGAGTTCGAAAGCTACTACCTGCCCGCCATGAAAGTGGCGCGCGTGATGCTCAAGATGGAAGAGGGCGATCCCCGCGAGCTCGCCGGCACCATGCAGTCGACCGTGCGGGTGCTGAACGAGGACGTCGCCACGACCACGCGCGCGGCCGAGGGCGCCTTCACGGTGAGCCTCGACCGGGCGCAATCCGACATCCGCCGCACGCTGGGGGCGATGATCGCCGCCGCGGTGCTGGTGGTCCTGGTGCTGGCGCTCGTCTCGTGGCTCATCGTGCGCGCGATCTGGCGCCAGCTGGGCGGCGAGCCCGAATACGCCACGCGCATCGTGCAGGAGATCGCGCGCGGCAACCTCGCGATGCCGATCACGGTGGCCGCCGGCCACGGGCGCAGCCAGCTCGCGGCGCTGCGCGAGATGCAGTCCGCGCTCGCCGATCTCATCGCCAACATCCGCCATTCGGCCGGCAACGTGCGCGGCGCCTCGGGCGAGATCGCAGCGGGCATGACGGAGCTTTCCGCGCGCACCGAGGAGCAGGCCTCGAGCCTCGAGGAGACCGCCTCGAACATGGAGGGGCTCACCGCGACCGTGAAGCGGAACGCCGAGCACGCCGTTCGCGCCCGCGGGCTCGCGCAGGCCTCCACCGAGGTGGCCACGCGCGGCGGCACGGTGGTCGGCGAGGTGGTCGCCACGATGGACGACATCAACGCCAGCTCCGCGCAGATCGCGAACATCGTGACGGTGATCGACGCCATCGCCTTCCAGACCAACATCCTGGCGCTCAACGCGGCGGTGGAAGCCGCGCGTGCCGGCGAGCAGGGGCGCGGCTTCGCGGTGGTGGCGGCCGAGGTGAGGAGCCTCGCGCAGCGGAGCGCCGAGTCCGCGCGCGACATCAAGGGCCTGATCCAGGCGTCGGTGGAGAAGGTGGCCGCCGGACGGCGCCTCGTCTCCGAGGCGGGCGCCACCATGACGCAGGTGGTCGACTCGATCAACGACGTCTCCGCGGTGGTGAACGAGATCTCCACGGCCTCGGTCGAGCAGTCGGCCGGCATCGCCGAGATGGGGCGCGCGATCACCCAGATCGAGGGCGTCACGCAGCACAACGCGGCGCTGGTGGGCGAGACGTCGGCCGCGACCCAGTCGATGAGCGAGCAGGCACGCCGGCTCGAGGAGGCGGTGAGCGTGTTCCGTCTCGACGAGGACGCGGCGGCGCCCGGGGACGATTCTCCCCCGGATCCGTCATCGGAATACCCCGCCGCCGCTCGAGCGCCGGCCATTCCCGCGCGCCAATCCCTGCGCCTGCCCATCGCGAGCTGATCCCGCGGCCGCGCGCGCCGCGCGCAGTGGAAAGGCCGCATCTTTCATCGCTTCGCCACAATCGGACCGCGCGACCGCCCGGGCTTCTGGCACCATGCCCCTGCGTCGTGCGATGCGGCGTCCATGGGAGGCGGTTCGATGACGAAGATGTTGCGCTGGGCGGCCTGGGCCGCGCTCGCGATGGCGGCGACGGTGGCGCGGGCGGACCCGAAGGTCGAGGTGTTCTCCCCGCAGGGTGAATCGAAGGAAGTGCGCCAGGTGGCGGTGCGCTTCGGCGAGCCCATGGTGGCGTTCGGCGACCCGCGCCTCGCGGACCCGTTCACGTGGCGCTGCGAGGGCGACCCGAAGGCGCACAAGGGCAAGGGGCGCTGGGCCGATGCCACCAACTGGGTGTTCGACTTCGAGGCCGACCTCCCCGCCGGCCAGCGCTGCCGCTTCACCTTGAAGCCCGACGCGAAGACCGCCGCGGGCGAGCCGCTCGCGGGAAAGCGCGAGTTCACCTTCGACACGGGCGGCCCGGCCGTCGTCGCTTCCCTGCCGCGCGAGGGCTACACCATCGACGAGGAGCAGTCGTTCGTGCTCGTCTTCGATGGCCCGGTCGATCCCGCCAGCTTCGCCGCCGATACCTGGTGCGAGGCGGCCGGCGTGAACGAGCGCATCCCGGCGCAGCCGCTCGGCTCCGACGCGGCGCGCGCGATCCTCGCCGCGCAGCCGCAGGCGGCATACCGCTTCTACCGGCTGGTGGTGAAGGGGCCGAAGCCGATCACGCTGGCCAAGTTCCGCATCGAGGATCCGCGCTTCCGGGCGCTCCCGATCCTGGGCGCGAAATGCGCGCGGCGTTTCCCGGCGGGGGCGAAGGTGTCGCTCGTGATCGGCCCCGGCGTGAAGACGCCCGGCGGCATCGCGCGCGGCAAGCCGCAGCGCCTCGCCTTCCAGGTGCGCCCCGAGTTCTCCGCGGCGTTCCGCTGCCAGCGCGTGAACAAGGACGCGCACTGCATGCCGACCTCGTCGATGCGGCTCGACTTCACCGCGCCGGTGCCGCGGGAGCTGGCGGCGGGGATCCGCCTCGTTCCCGCGAAGGGGGCCGCGCGGACCGTGAAGCTGGCTCCGAACGTGAAGACGGTGGACGGCGTCGCGTTCGAAGGTCCCTTCCCCGAGCAGGCGCAGTTCAGGGTGGAGCTGCCCGCCGGATTCCAGGACGACGCCGGCCGCACGCTCGCCAACGCGGCCTCGTTCCCGCTCGCCGTGAAGACCGACCTCTATCCGGCGCTGCTCAAGTTCCCGGCCCGCTTCGGCATCCTCGAGGCGAGCGATCCCACGCTGCCGGTGACGGTGCGCGGGGTCGAGCCCACGCTGCACGGCAAGGAGGTCGCGGTCGCCGGCGAGTCCGCCGCGCCGATTCCGGGCCGCGTTGCGCGCCTGGAGGCCGACGAGGAAGTCATCACGCGGCGGCTGCTCGAGTTCCTGACGCCGCCCGAGCAGCGTCCGCACAGCCGGAAGCAGCCGGTGCGGCCCGGCGAGCTTCCCTCCATCGAGCCCGGCGATCCGGCCCGGCCCCTCGCCATCCCGCGCCCGCTGAAGGGCCGTGCCACCGAGGTGATCGGCATCCCGCTCGGCAAGCCCGGCTTCTACATCGTCGAGCTCGCGAGCCCGCGCCTCGGCGCCGAGCTGCACGGCGTGAAGGGCAAGCCCTACTACGTCGCCACGAGCGCGCTGGTGACCAACCTCGCCGTGCACCTGAAGCACGGCCGCGAAAGCTCCCTGGTGTGGGTCACGCACTTGTCCGATGGTTCTCCCGCGGCCAACGCGCGCGTGTCGGTGAGGAGCTGCCGCGGCGAGGCGCTTTTCGCGGGCCGCACCGGACCCGACGGCGTGGCCGAGATCGCGGCATCGCTGCCCCCCGTGACCGGCTGGCCGCCGTGCCCGCACATCGCCTTCGCGCAGGAAGGCGACGACCTCTCGTTCACGCTCTCCACCTGGCGCGAGGGCATCGAGCCGTGGAACTACGGCATGAACGTGGGGTACTGGCAGCAGAAGCCCGTCACCATCCACACCGTGTTCGACCGGACGCTCTTGCGCGCCGGCGAGACCGTGAGCATGAAGCACGTGGCGCGCGTTCCCGTGGGGCGGGGCTTCCGGATCGCGCGGCCGGGCGAGCTGCCCGGCAAGGTCACGCTCTGGCACACCGGGAGCGACCAGAAGATCGAGCTCGCGGTGCACTTCGATGCGCAGGGCATCGCCGAGAGCGAGTGGAAGATCCCGAAGGAAGCGAAGCTCGGCGTCTACCAGCTCATGTGGGAGCACGGCACCTCGACCATCCGCGGCGATGCCCAGTTCCGCGTCGAGCAGTTCCGCGTGCCGCTGATGCGCGCCACGCTCGCCCCGCCCAAGGCGCCGCTCATTCGCGCGAAGTCCGCGAAGATCGACGCGGCCGTCACCTACCTCGCGGGCGGTCCGGCGGCGAACATCCCGGTGACCGTGCGCCATCGCATCGAGCCGCGCACCGTGTCCTTCGCCGACTATCCCGAGTACTCGTTCGGTGGCGACGCGGTGAAGGAAGGCATCCAGGCCGGATCGGCCGCCGATGCCTACGCGCTCTGGGAAGCGGACGAGGAAGAGGCGCCCGGCGAGGAGCACGCGGCCGAAGGCGGCGAGAGCCCGGTCGCGACGAAGAAGGTCGTGCTCGACGCGGCGGGCACCGCGGCGCTCACCATCGACGCGCTGCCGCCCATCGATCGACCGGCGAGCCTCGCCGTGGAGATGGAGTACGACGATCCCAACGGCGAGCGGCTCACGGCGGCCACGCGCGTGGACCTGCATCCCGCCGCGCTCTACGTGGGCGTGAAGGCCGACGACTGGGTGGCGAGCAAGTCGGACGTGACCGCGCAGGTGGTCGTGCTCGACACCGCGGGCAAGCCCGTCGCCGGGCGCGCCGTGACCGTCGACGTCTTCGAGCGCAAGTCGTACTCGAGCCGGCGCCGCGTGCTGGGCGGCTTCTATGCGTACGACACGGTGACGGAGACGCGCAAGGCGGGGCAGGGCTGCTCCGGCAACACGGATGCGCGCGGGCTCCTGCATTGCGTGCTGAAGCCGGGCCTCGCGGGCGAGCTCGTGATGCGGGCCCAGGCCGAGGACGATGCGCAGCGCACCGCTTCGGCGACCGCGAGCGTGTGGGTGGCGAGCGGCGGCGAGTGGTGGTTCGATCCGTCCAGCAACGACCGCATGGACCTGGTGCCCGAGAAGCGCCGCTACGAGCCGGGCGACACCGCGCGTTTCCAGGTGCGCATGCCGTTCCGCGAAGCGACCGTGCTGGTGACCGTCGAGCGCGAAGGCGTGCTCGCGCACCGCATCGTGCACCTGGACGCGGCGAACCCGGTGATCGACGTGCCCGTGGTGGCGAGCTACGGGCCCAACGTCTACGTCTCGGCGCTCGCGGTGCGCGGGCGCGTGTCGGGCAACGGGACCCGGCCGGCCACCGCGCTCCTCGACCTCGCGAAGCCGGCCTACAAGCTCGGCAACGCGAGCATCGTCGTCGGGCGGCGCGGCTACGAGCTCGACGTGAAGGTGAAGCCGGAGCGCGCGGTGTTCCGCGTGCGCGAGAAGGCGCACGTGACGATCGAGGTCACGGAGCCCGGCGGCAAGCCCGCGGCGGGCGGCGAGATCGCGCTCGCGGCGGTCGACGAGGGGCTCCTCGAGCTCATGAACAACACCTCGTGGGACATCCTCGAGGGCATGATGGGACAGCGTCCGCTCGAGGTGGTGACCGCGACGGCGCAGGGCCACGTGGTCGGCAAGCGCCACTACGGGCGCAAGTCGGTGGCGGCGGGCGGCGGGGGCGGCAAGTCGGGCGCACGCGAGCTCTTCGACACGCTGCTCCTCTGGAAGGGCCGCGTGAAGCTGGACGCGCAGGGGCGCGCGGCGGTCGACATCCCCCTCAACGATTCGCTCACGAGCTTCCGCATCGTCGCGGTGGCGGTCGAGGGCGACGCGCGCTTCGGCACGGGCCGCGCGACCATCCGCACCACCCAGGACCTGATGCTGCTCTCGGGCCTGCCCCCCGTCGTGCGCGAGCAGGACGACTTCGCCGCGACGTTCACCCTGCGCAACACCACCGCCGCGCACCTCGACGCACGCCTCGCATGGAGCGTGCGCGACCGGCCCATCGGCGAGGCGGCGGGCCAGGTGGTCGCCGCCGGCGAGCAGGCGGTGAGCCTCGCCGCGGGCGCCTCGAGCCTCGTGGCGCTCCCGGTGAAGGTGCCGGTGGGTCCGAAGAAGCTCTACTGGGAAGCCACGGCCACCTCGGGCTCGGCGCGCGACACCCTGCGCGTCACGCAGGAAGTGATCGAGGTGTATCCGGTGCGCGTCTACCAGGCCACCCTCGCGCGCGTCGACAAGCCCGTGGAGTTCCCGGTGGCGATGCCCGCGGACGCGATCCCGGGCCGCGGCGGCGTGCGCGTCGAGCTGATGGGCACGCTCGCGGGCGACCTCTCGGCGCTGCGCGACTGGTTCAACTACTACCCGTACTCCTGCCTCGAGCAGCGCGCCTCCAAGGCGATCGGCCTGCGCGACCCGCAGATGTGGAACGCGGTGGCGGCCTCGACCGCGAACTACCTCGATCGCGACGGCCTCGCGCGCTACTTCCCGACCGATGCGCTGGAAGGCAGCGACGTGCTCACCGCCTACCTGCTGCAGATCTCGCAGGCCGACGGGCGCAAGTGGCCCGACGACACGCAGGAGCGCATGCTCGCCGGGCTGGAGGGATTCGTGGCGGGCCGCGTGGTGCGCGGCAGCGCGCTCGCGACGGCGGACCTGACGCTGCGCAAGCTCGCGGCGATCGAGGCGCTCGCCCGCTACGGCCGCGCCAAGCCCGAGATGCTGGACAGCATCACCCTCGACCCCGCGCGCTGGCCCACCTCGGCGGTGATCGACTGGGTCGGCATCCTGCAGCGCGTCGAGGGCATCGCCGGGCGCGACGCGAAGAAGGAGCAGGCGCTCTCGATCCTGCGCAGCCGCATGAATTTCCAGGGCACGGTGATGACGTTCTCATCGGAAAGATCGGACGCGCTCTGGTGGCTCATGATCGGCGCCGACGTGAACGCGAACCGGGCGTTGCTCGCGGTGGTGGGCGAGCCGGGGTGGAAGGAAGACGTCGGCCGCGTGGTGCGCGGCGCCCTCTCGCGGCAATTGCGCGGCACTTGGAGCACCACGGTGGCCAACGCGTGGGGAACGGTCGCCCTGGCGCGCTTCTCCGCCGCGTTCGAGGCCACGCCGGCTTCGGGATCGACGCGGATCACGCTCGCGGGGGAGGGGACCGACGTCGAGGTCGGCCCCGTGAAGAAGACGGTGGACCTGGCGTGGCCGCGCGGGAGGCAGACGCTGGCGCTCGCGCACGCGGGAGAAGGCGCTCCGTGGGCGATCGTGCAGTCGCGCGCGGCGCTCCCGCTCAAGGAGCCGCTCTTCACCGGATATCGCGTGACCCGCACCGTGACGCCCATCGAGCAGAAGAGCCCCGGCGGCTGGTCGCGCGGCGATACCTATCGCGTGACGCTGGACGTCGATGCGCAGTCCGACATGACGTGGGTGGTGGTGGACGATCCGGTGCCGTCGGGCGCGGCGATCCTGGGCTCGGGCCTCGGGCGCGACTCGGCCTTGCTCGCGCGCGGCGAGAAGGAGAGCGGCTGGGCGTGGCCGGCCTACGTCGAGCGCACGTTCACCGCGTATCGCGCGTACTACTACTTCGTGCCCAAGGGCAAGTTCAAGCTCGAGTACACGGTGCGCCTCAACAACGCGGGCCGCTTCGACCTCCCGGCCACGCGCGTCGAGGCGATGTACGCGCCCGAGATGCTGGGCGAGGTGCCCAATGCGGCGGTGACGGTGAAGCCGTGAGAGAGACGTCGTCCCGGCGCAGGCCGGGATCCCATTGGGCCCCCGCCCCCGGCCTCAAGCGAGCCGGGGCTGGCTGCGCCGGGGTGACGGCGCTCGCGTTGGCCGCGTTCGCGGCGAGCCTCTTCGTGCCGCCGTACCCGGTCGAGACGTTCGCGGCCGCACGCTCGCAGTGGCGCGCCGCGGACGCGTGGCTCCTCGATCGCGGCGGCGAGCGGCTCTCGCGCGTGCGCATCGACTTCGGGCGGCGGCGCGGCGACTGGACGGCGCTCGCCGACGTCTCGCCCGCGCTGGTCGACGCGGTGATCGCTTCCGAGGACCGGCGCTTCGCGAGCCACGCGGGGGTGGACTGGAGGGGGCTCGCGGGCGCGGCGCGGCAGACGAGCCGCGGCGAGCGGCGCGGCGGCAGCACGATCACGATGCAGCTCGCCGCGCAGCTCAATCCCGGGCTCGAGCGCGGTGGACGGCGCGACCTGCTCGACAAGTGGCGCCAGGTGCGGCAGGCGCTCGCCATCGAGCGCGCGTGGAGCAAGGACGAGATCCTCGAGGCGTGGCTCAACCTCGCGCCGTTCCGCGGCGAGATCGAGGGGGTCGATGCCGCGGCGCGCGCCATCGCGGGCAAGCCGCCGGGCGGGCTCGACCGGGCCGAAGCGGCCACGCTGGCGGCCCTGGTGCGCGCGCCCAACGCATCGTCCGACCGCGTGGCACGGCGCGCCTGCGCGCTCGCCGCGCACGATCCCGAGGTTTGCGGCGAGGTGCAGGGACTGGTCGCGGCGGGATTGGGAGCCGGGCGGCGGCGCGCCGCGTTCGAGGGCGATGCGCCGCATCTTGCGCGCAAGCTCCTCGCGCGTCCCGGCGAGGCCGTGCGCTCCACGCTCGACGCGCGCCTGCAGCGCTTCGCCGCGCGGACGCTCGAGCGCCACATCCGCGAGCTCGATGGCCGCAACGTGCACGACGGCGCGGTCGTGGTCCTCGACAACGCGAGCGGCGACGTGCTGGCCTACGTGGGATCGAGCGGCGAGCTTTCGCCGGCGCCCGAGGTGGACGGCGCGGCGGCGCGGCGCCTCGCGGGCTCGACGTTGAAGCCGTTCCTCTATTCGCTCGCGATCGAGCGCCGCCTCCTCACCGCCGCGTCCCTCCTCGACGACTCGCCGCTCGCGGTCGCCACGGGGGCGGGCCTCTACGTGCCGCAGAACTACGACCGCTCGTTCCGCGGCTCGGTGCCGTTGCGCCAGGCGCTCGCGGCGTCGCTCAACGTGCCGGCGGTGCGCACGCTGGAGCTGGTGGGCTACGTGCCGTTCCATGCGCGCCTGCGCGCGCTGGGCTTCGCCACGCTCGACCGGGACGCCGCCGACTACGGCTTCGGCCTGGCGCTCGGCGGCGGCGAGGTGACGCTCCTCGACCTCACGAACGCCTACCGCGCGCTCGCCAACGGCGGGCGCTACTCACCGGCGGCGTTCCGCCCCGGCGCGCGCGCGTCCGTCCCGTTGCAGGTCGTGGACGAGCGCGCGGCGTTCATCGTGGGCGACATCCTCGCCGATCCGGCGGCGCGCGCGGGCACCTTCGGCCTTGCGAGCGCTCTTGCCACGCCCTACGGCGCGAGCGTGAAGACCGGCACCAGCAAGGACATGCGCGACAACTGGACCGTGGGCTACACGCGCCGCTACACGGTGGGCGTGTGGGTCGGCAACTTCTCGGGCGCGGCGATGCACGACGTCACGGGCGTCACCGGCGCCGGCCCCGTCTGGCGCGACGTCATGGACTACGCGATGCAGGGCGAGGCGCCGATCCCGGCCCGCGCTCCGCCCGGAGTGGTGCGCACGGCGGCGCGCTTCGGCGGGCTCGCGCCCGATCGCGAGGAGTGGTTCATCGCCGGCACGCAGGTCGAGCGCGTGGTGCACGTCGCCGCGGGCGGCCGCGCACGCCTCGAGTCGCCCGCGGACGGCGCGATCTTCGCGCTCGATCCCGACATACCCGCCGCGCGCCAGCGCATCGTGCTTCGCGCGAGCGGCGCCGTCGCGGGCGATCGCTTCGTCCTGCCCGATGGGCACGCGGCGCCCGCGGACGAGCCCTTCCTGTGGGATCCGGCGCGGGGCCGGCAGGCCGTGGCGCTCGTCGCCGCCGACGGCCGCCTCCTCGATCGCGCGTCGATCGAGGTGCGCTAGGAATCCGCGCGCGCCGTCACTTCCCGCTGTACGCGACGACCTTCTGGCGCTGCTCGCCCAGGCCGTGGATGCCGAGCGTGATCACGTCGCCGGGCTTGAGCCACACCGGCGGCTTCATGCCGAGCGCGACCCCGGGCGGCGTGCCGGTGGTGATGATGTCCCCGGGCAAAAGCGTCATGAACTGGCTCACGTAGGAGACCAGGTGCGCGCACCCGAAGACCATGGTGCGCGTGTTGCCGCGCTGGCGCTTCTCGCCGTTCACGTCGAGCCACATGTCGAGCACCTGCGGGTCGGTGATCTCGTCGGTGGTGACGAGCCACGGGCCCACCGGCCCGAAGGTGTCGCAGCCCTTGCCGCGATCCCACTGGCTGCCGCGCTCGAGCTGGAAATCGCGCTCGGACACGTCGTTCACGACGGTGTAGCCGGCCACGTAGTCGAGCGCCTTCGATTCGGGCACGTACTGCGCCTTGGTGCCGATCACGATGCCGAGCTCCACTTCCCAGTCGAGCTTGGTCGAGCCCCTGGGCTGGATCACGTCGTCGTTGGGGCCGGTGAGGCACGTGGTGGCCTTCATGAAGAGGATCGGCTCCTTCGGGATCGGCATGTTCGACTCGGCCGCGTGGTCGCTGTAGTTGAGCCCCACGGCGACGAACTTGCTGATGCCCGCGTAAGGCACGCCCAGGCGCGGGTTGCCGCGCACCACGGGCAGCGTCTCGGGCTTCACGCGCGCGAGCCGCGCCAGGTTGCGCGGCGCGAGCATCGTATCGTCGATCTGGGTGATGACCTTGGACAGGTCGCGGATGTTGCCGTCCTTGTCGGCGAGGCCGGGCTTCTCGCGGCCCGGTGGGCCGTAGCGCAGGAGTCGCATTGTTTTCTCCGTGGAACGCCGCGTGTGCGAGCGCGGGAACGAGAGTTTACAGGCTCATGCCCCCGTCGACATACACCGCCTGGCCGGTCATGAAGGAGGACTCGCCGGAGACCAGGTAGACGAAGGTCTCGGCAATTTCCTCCGCGTTGGCGAGGCGCCCCATGGGCTGGCGGGCGATGAAGTCCTTGCGCGCCTGGGTGGGGTCGGCGAAGGCCTGGATGCGCTCGGCGAGCGAGGGCGTGTCCACGGTGCCCGGGCACACGCAGTTCACGCGGATGTTCTGCTTCACGTGGTCGATCGCGAGCGCGCGCGTGAAGCCCTGCACCGCGGCCTTGCTCGAGGCGTAGGCGAGGCGGTTGGGAGCGGCCTTGCCCGCGCCGAGCACCGAGGCCATGTTGAGCACCACGCCGCCGCCCGCCCCGATCATGAGCGGGATCATCGCCTTCGCCATCACGAACATGCTGCGGACGTTCAAGCTGAAGCTGCGGTCCCAGTCGGCGATCGAGCATTCGAGCAGCG
>Ga0070681_10005377_pt1 | contig 12369 bp, 8 predicted proteins | sample KBSC83BmetaG_FD_65650 | JGI IMG/M metagenome (GOLD analysis project Ga0070681, IMG submission 65650) | Corn rhizosphere microbial communities from Kellogg Biological Station, Michigan, USA - KBS C8-3B metaG | ecosystem: Host-associated > Plants > Roots > Rhizosphere | place: USA: Michigan...
GTGCTCGAAGCGGGCGACCATACATCAGCCGACATCGTTCTTTTCGCGCTGCACCATGAAAACCCTGCGTTGCGTCGACATCTGCGCGCCGGCAAGGCAGCAGTTTGGGTGCGGGATGGCCGTGTGATCGTCGGCACGGCAGCCAATGAGCGCCACATTATCGATGTCGCGGACGCCCAGTTTACGCTCGATGGGACTCTGACCTTCCAGGTGCAAAATCTGCTCTGTGCCGTCGCGTTGGCGGTCGGATTCGGCATTCCCGACTCGGCCATCCGCGAAGGCTTGCGTGCGTTCGATCCGGATCCAACGCGCCTGCCGGGGAGTTGCAATATCTTCCGCGTCCACCATTCGACCGTGATCGTTGACTCGGCGCGACAGGTCTGGACGCTTCGTTCCCTCGCCCGCGGTATTCGCCATCAGCCGCATCGCCGAATGATCACCGTCAGCGGTTGCTTCCCGCATCTCAACGATTTCCAGGTCGTCGAGGCCGGGCGCATCCTCGGCCGGCTTGGCGGCGCCATCATCCTGCACGCCGAGGAGACTCACCGCGACAACATTGATTTGATGATCGACGGCATCGCCCAAAACGAAGTGCCTCCGCTGGTCCTTTCGATGCCGGGCGAACAGGAGGCTTTCGATCACGCGCTTCGCATGATCGGCGACAACAGCCTCTGCCTCCTGATTACCGATGACGTCGAGAGCGCCGTCACCGCCATCAAGCGACTCAGTCGCACGCCGTCGGTTCGTCCACAAAAGTAAACAGCACCACGCCTAACCACAACGGCGCGTCTCGCGTCATGCAGCCAGAGGGTCGATGGTCAACGATCATCGACCCTCTGGTCATATTCATCGTATGATCGATCGATAGACTGTAGTTGATGCAACCAGGAGACGAGAAGATGTCGAGTTCGAAGATTAAGGTCGGGACGGCCGCCAGCCAGCCGGGCGCAACGAGTTACGGTTCGCTACGCGTGCTTGATTTGCCGACCGGTGGGCATGAAGAGATTCCAGTAATTATCGCGCAAGGGACGGAGCCTGGCCCGCTCGTCTGGGTGACGGCGAATATTCACGGCGGAGAACTGACCGGCATCGCCTGCATCCATCAGGTGCTGTCCAATGATCTCGCCGCACAGTTGCGCGGCACGCTGGTCGCGCTGCCAACCATCAATCCGGCCGGACTGCAAGTGATGCAGCGCTATCCCTACTACGAGCCGAAAGACCCCAACCGCGTCTGGCCCGGTTTCAAGAATCCGACGTCGACCGGCGTGCCACCAGCGATTTACCAGCAGGTCGCGACCCAAATCTTCGACGCGATCCTCGCGACCGAACCGGACTGCCTGCTCGACTTGCACAATGCCTCGATCGATTCAATTCCATTTACCATTCGCGACCGCGTGCTTTTTCCGCCGAAGGCGTCCGCCGAACAACTCCAACAGGCAGACGAACTGGCAGAAAAATTAGATTGGCTGGCGCGGGCTTTCGGACTGTCGATCGTCAACGAGTCACCGGCCGCAAAATATGTCGAACTGGCACTGCACCGGTCGGTTGCCGGCAGCATCGTCAACACGGCCGGCATCCCGTCGCTGACGCTGGAATTGGGTATGGGCATGGCAATCGATCCGCCGGCAGTGGAGGCTGGCGCACAGGGCATCCTGAACGTCCTTCGTGCGTACGAGATGATCGATGGCGTGGTTGAGCCGATTACCCAGGTGCCGGTGATCGATCTCGGCTTCCAGGTTCGGCGCGACGACTCGGCTCGGGCACCGGTCTCGGGCATCCTGCAGAGCGAAGTTCAGCCGGGTCAGCCATTCACGCAGGGTGATCTCCTTGGGCGAGTCGTCGATATCTATGGTCGATCGATTGACGGCGGCGATATCACAGCGACGGCTGATGGCTGGCTAATCGGCTGGCGGAACGGTATTGCCGTTTATCGTGGTCAGCCGGTCGCCTCGCTCGCAGTACGCGACGACGATCCGCTCACCGGCCCACAGCCGGAATAACGCGTCGGGGCGAGAAAGGCGCGATCCCGCATGCCCGATAACAAGGTGCTGGCCGACCGGCTCAAGATGTTCGCCGATCTGAGTGAGATCAAGGGCGAGAACCCGTTTCGGCTCATTGCCTATCGTCGTGTCGCCGAAACGCTGGAGGAACTCGACGAGCCGGTCGAGCAGATGGTGCGCGAAGACCGCCTCACCGAGGTGCCGGGCGTCGGACCCGGCATCGCGGCCTCCTTGAAGGAGATGGTCGATACCGATCACTGGGAGGCGCTGGACGAGCTGCAAGACGAGGTTCCGGCCACACTGCTGACGATGCTCGACGTCCCCGGTGTCGGCACGAAATCGGTCGCGCGCTTCTACCACGAACTCGGCATCACCGATCTCGTGCAACTCGAAGCGTGCGCCCGCCAGGGCGAGATTCGCAAGCTAAAAGGATTCGGGGCAAAACAAGAAGCGCGCATCTTGAGCGGTATCGCCTTTCTCAACCAGCGCACCGGCCGGCTTTCGATCGGCACCGGACTACCCGCGGCAGAGGCACTTGCCAGGGAATTGAGTACAAGGCTCGGCGTCGCTGTCGCCATTGCGGGCAGCATCCGGCGTATGTGCGAGACGGTCGGCAATCTCGACCTGGTCGTCGCGAGCGATAACGCGGAGGCCATCGCTGCCACGCTGGCGGAATCCGGCCGTGTCACTGAAATCGAATACGTCGAGACAACTGTCGTTACCGGCAAGCATGCAGCAGGTGTGGAAATACGGGTGCTGGCTACGAATCCTGACGAGTACGGGAGCGAACTCTTCCGCTGGACGGGGAGCCGCGAATTCGTGGCGGCTTTCGAGCGGCAATTTGCAGCCGAGTCTAGGGCTGCTTCTGAAGACCAACTCTTCGAGGCGCTCGGCATCGTTCCGATCCCACCTGAGCTTCGCGAATCACCCGAGGTGATCGAGCTGTCGCGCACCAACGCCCTCCCGCACCTGATCGAGGTCAGCGACATCCGCGGCGATCTCCACTTGCATTCGGACTGGAGCGACGGCCACGGCACGATTCTGGAAATGGCGACCGCTGCTCGCGAACGCGGCTATGAATACCTCAGCATCTCCGACCACTCGGGTGGACTCGCCATCGCGCACGGCGTGACCGTTGAGCGACTACGTCAACAACGCGCTGAGATCGAACGTGTCAATGAGGAGATTCCGGAGCTTCGCCTGCTCAAGGCAAGCGAGGTAGAGGTGCATCTCGATGGCTCGCTCGATTTTCCTGATGACGTGTTGGTCGAACTCGATCTAGTCGTCGCCTCGCTGCATTCAGGTCTGAATCGTTCGACCGAGGAATTAACCAAGCGCATTGTCAAGGTGATGCGCAATCCGCACGTCGACATCATTGCCCACCCGACCGGCCGCATCATCGAACGGAGACCAGGTGGCTCCTACGACTGGGATACCGTGTTCAAGGTCGCGTTGGAGACCGGGACGGCGCTGGAGATCAACGCCAATCCGGCGCGGCTTGACCTACGTGATGATGTGGCGCGGGACGCCCGCCGGGCCGGAGTGTTGCTAACCATCGACACCGACGCGCACGATGTGCGTTCACTCGACCTGATGCGTTACGGCATCGGTGTCGCTCGTCGCGCCGGGATTGAGCCCACCGGCGTGCTCAACACCCGTCCGCTGGCGGCGCTGCTCGACTGGTTACGCCGATAAGAGACGGTTTGACCCGGCGGGGAATTCTTCGCGCTCGATCAGTTCATACGAATCGGGACCGAGCATCTCGACGACCGCGCGGGCGACGTCATCACACCAATCGACTCGTACCCCGGCTCGCAAGCGCTTCTGCTTGGTGCCGCAGGCGACATGGATGATGACGCGATCATCGCCCTGGAATTGGTCGAACAGTTCGCGAATGCGGTGCATCGTCTGTATATCGCCCTCGACGTCATCGGACATCGGCAAGCGCAGCTGCACTTCGCGCACCATGATCGGCACGGGCGGCTCGTTGTTGACCTGTTGGACATCATTGGCGACGAGTTGCAAGCGATCATTTCGTGAGTCGATTTTGGCGCTGACACGTACGACGGAGTCTTCGAAGAGCAGATCAGCCTTGCTCTCGAAAAGTTCGGGGAAGAACACGGCCTCGATCGAGCCGGACTGATCCTCCAGCTGGCAGACCGCCATCGTCCGGTTCGATTTGGTGTTCAGTCGCCGCACGCCGGTGATCAGCACGATCGTGTCGATCTGCTGCCCGACGACCTCTTCGTCAATTTCCGCCAGTTGCACGTAACCGCGCTCACGAATAAGCGGCATCAGATCGCGCAGCGGGTGCGAACTGAGGTAGAAACCGAGCAACTCCTTCTCCCAGGCAAGAAGCGTCTTCTGCGGCAACGTCACTTCGTTGACGGACGAAACGCTGATCGGCGGGGTGTCAATCTGCAGCGTCGAGAACATATCGACCTGCCCGCGCTTGCTCGCCTTCTGGCGCGCCTGCGCCGCGCTGATGCCGGAATCGAGCAGTTCGAGAAGCGTTCCGCGGCTTCCGAGCGTATCGAGGGCGCCGCATTTGATCAGACTCTCGGCGACACGCCGGTTGACCTGTGACCAGTCGACCTCATTACAGAACTGGTCGAACGTCGCAAAGCGCTTCTCCGGCTGCTGATCGCGCGCCTCAATGATCGCCCGCACCGCCGCTTCGCCGACGTTCTTGACCGTGGAGAGTCCGAAGCGGATTCCTTCCCGCCCATCGTCCAGATCTTCGACCGTGAAATCGACCTGGCTCCGGTTGATGTCGGGCGGGAGAACGGCGATGCCAAGTTTGGCACACTCGGCGGCGGCTGCCGCCACGCGTGCCGCAGTTCCGGAAGGATGGCTCGGCGCCAGACGGAAGACAGCTGTCATGTATTCGGCCGGGTAATTCGATTTCAGGTAGGCGGTTTGATAGGAAATCGTGCCGTAGCAGGTGGCGTGTGCCTTGTTGAAGGCGTAGCCTGCGAACGGCTCGATGAGGTTGAAGATTGTTTCGGCATCTTGCTTGCTGTACCCCTTTTCGCCCGCACCCGATATGAAACGCTGGCGCTCGGCGGCCATCTTTTCGGCGATCTTTTTGCCCATCGCCTTGCGCATGATGTCCGCTTCACCGAGCGTGTAGCCAGCGAACTTCTGCGCGATGAGCAGCACCTGGTCCTGATAAACGATGACGCCGTACGTCTCGTCGAGCAGCTCGGCCAGATCCTGATGCGGATATTGAGGCGGCTCGATCCCATGCTTGGCGCGACAGTACGCCGGGATATGTTGCATCGGCCCTGGTCGATAGAGCGCGACCATGGCCGAGAGTTCGGCAACCGAACCGGGGCGCAACTCGCGAATATAGCGACGCATGCCGGCGCTTTCCAACTGAAAGACGCCGAACGTCTCGCCATTCGCCAGCATCTCGAACGTCTTGGTGTCATCCTGCGGCAAGTGTTTCGGATCGATCTCCTCGCCTCGTCGTTCGCGGATGATATCGACCGCTTCACCGAGGATCGTCAGGTTGGCGAGGCCGAGGAAGTCCATCTTGAGCAGACCGATTTCGGCAACGTTCTCCATAGTGAACTGCGTCGTGGGTAGGGCGCCCTCTTCCTGCCGGGCTGGGCGTTGCAGCGGCAGATGATCGACCAGTGGATCAGCCGAGATGACCACCCCGGCGGCGTGGGTCCCGGCGTGCCGTGAGATACCTTCGAGCTGCTTCGCACGATCGATCAGTTCGCGGGCACGGGCGTCATCGTCATAGGTCTTACGAAGTTCAGCGCTTTCGGCCAGCGCCTTCTCGATCGTGATATTGAGCGCCTGCGGAATGAGCCGAGCGATACGATCGACGTCGCCGTAAGCCCAGCCCATGGCGCGACCAACATCGCGAATCGACGCCTTGGCACCCATCGTCCCGAAGGTAATGATCTGCGCCACGCGATCGTGGCCGTATTTCTTCGCGACGTAGTCGATCACCTCGCCGCGTCGGTTATCGGCGAAGTCCATATCGATATCCGGCATCTCACGTCGTTCGAGGTTGAGGAAGCGTTCGAAGACGAGACGATTCGCCAGCGGATCGATGTCGGTGATCTCCAGGCAGTAAAGCACGATGCTGGCAGCAGCGCTGCCACGCACGCCGAACGGGATCCGGTTCGTTCGGGCGAACTGAGCGAAGTCGCGCACGATCAACATATAGCTGGAAAAGCCGGTGTTTTCGATGACGTAAAGCTCATACTCAAGCCGGCGCCGTACTTCGTCAGTCAGCTCCGGGTAGCGCATCTTGACGCCTTGCCAGCAGAGGTTGACCAGGTGTTCGTGCGCGGTGACGTTGTCAGGGATACCGGGATCGGGCAGGTGCAACCGGCCGAATTCGAGATCGACGTTACAGCGCTCGGCGATGGCGATGGTATTCTCCAACGCCTCGGGGATGTCTCCGAAGATCTCCCACATCTGATCCGGACTCTTGAAATAGAGCTGGTCCGACTCCATGCGCATCCGCTTCGGATCGTCGAGCGTCGTGTTGGTCTGAACGCAGACGAGGAGTTCCTGCGCGCCGGCATCGTTCCGGTTAACGTAGTGCACATCGTTCGTCGCGATGAGCGGCAAGTCGAGCTTGCGGGCCAGTTCGATGATCTGCGGGTTCGTCCGTCGCTGTCCCTCGATGCCGTGATCCTGAATCTCCATATAAAAGTTCTTGGTGCCGAAGATGTCGCGCAGCGTTCCCGCCAGGCGCGCTGCCTCTTCATTCTTTCCATTCAGGAAGTTGTTGGCGACCGGACCGCCGAGGCAGGCGGAGGTGGCGATAATGCCATCGCGCATTTCATTGAGCATATCGAGATCGACCCGCGGCTTGTAATAGAAGCCGTCGAGGCTCGCACGACTGGCGAGCTTAAGCAAGTTGTTGTAGCCGCGCTCATTTTCGGCGAGCAGCAGCAGGTGGTAGGAACTCTTGTCACGATCGGCGATCGCATTCGGTGCCAGATACGCCTCGATACCGAGGATCGGGTGCAGGTCGTTCGCTCGCGCGGCTTTGTACCAATTGACGACACCGTACATCACGCCGTGATCGGTAACCGCCAGGTGCTGCATGCCGTATTCACGGGCTCGCGCCATATAGTCGTCGATACGACCCATGCCATCGAGCAATGAAAATTCGGTGTGCAGGTGTAGATGAGCGAACTGACGCACGTTGCGTCACCCCTTCCTTTTCGCGCTGCGGACGCCCCCGGCGCGCGACCAGAACCAGGCCATCGAATGTACGAACAGTTTGCCACGCGACGCCGTCGGGTGTACGGCCGGCTCAGTCCGCCGCGATGAAATCGGGAGCGCCACCCGGGCCGGACGGAAAGCCGAGCGCGGCCAGGCGCGCCTGCTTGACGACGAGTTCCAGCATCTGGCGCACATCGCTCCGAACCGCTTCCGGAATCTCCTGACTCTGCAGTAGACGGAAGACCTCGGTCAGCACCGGCTCTTCGGCGAGCAGGCTCTCGACGCGCTGCGGCATGAAGCCGGCTGCCGCCAACAGGTTGTCCCGCTCGGCCGGAACGAGCCCGAGCGCCTCGGCGAACTTGGCGACTGCGTCACGCGTCGGTGTGCGGTGACCACTCTCAAGCCGGCTCACGTAGCTGTGATCGAAGCCGGATAGCTCGGCCAGACGACTCTGCGACATCCGCACAACCTCACGGTACTGCTTGAGAAGTTGGGCGAATCCAAAATCAATGAACCCCTCAGCGATCTCCACCACGGTACCTCCTGTGAGCCTTGTTCGCTTCTGGCGAACAGCCGTCGTTTCCTCGATGACACGAGTATACGTACAGGGTGTCTCAGTGTCAAGAGTTATCCCAGTTATCCACAGTCGATTGTCAACATGGCATGATCGCGACAATATCTTGACGGTTAGATGGCAGCAGTGAATTGTCGCTCTGGAGCGCTAGGAGCGTGATGCTATACTCGAATCTGTTTTGCCGAATTGCTTCGGCTCGAAAATCATTGAAAGGAAGCCGAAAACGGTGTCGCAGTCGGATGTCGAGGACGCGCGCCAGGCGCCGCCCCTCGCGGATCAATCGCTTCGCGATCTCGTGCGCCAGGTCGCTGATCCTGCGCGAAACGCCGGTGGAGGCGTTGTTGTCGGGATGACGCTGGCGGGAGCAGCCGCCTCGGCCGAACTGGTCTTGCGTCTCGCGGTTAGGCGGAAGTCGCTGGCGGATCGGCGCGATGAAATCGCGCAATTGCTCGAAAACGTGGCCTCAGCCAGGCGTACGTTCGAGGGATCCGCCGATGAGGATAAGGCCGCTTTTGAAGAGCTGGTGGCGGTTCAGCGAAGCGTCAAACAGCTGCCTGAGGCCGAAGCAACTGATGCCGAGCAACTACTAAATAGTGCGTACGTACGCGCTGCATCGGTCCCGCTGTCGCTCGCGCGAGCGGCGCTGGAGCTGATGCGGAACGCCGAGGCCGGTCTTGAATTCGCCTCGCGCTTTACGGTGAGCGACATCGGCGCCGCCGCGGCGCTGGCCCACGGCGCGCTCGAAGCCGCGCTGCTCACCGTCAGCGCCAACCTCGCCTATGTCGATGAGGCGACCGCAGCATTGACGCAGTCAGAGATGCTCGAGATTCAGAATGAAGCGGCCGCCATTACCCAGCGCGTGCTGAGCAGCGCCGCAGCGATGATCGGCGCCAAGAAGGATCGGAGATCGTAGTGGGAATCCTCTTGGAGGGCCGGCCGGCCGCGCGCGCAATCGTGGCAACTGCACGTGACGATATCGCTCAATTCGCCACGCATCACGGCTTCGCACCAAGCTTGGCAGTGGTGAATACCGGCAACGACCCGAGCGCTGTCGCCTACGCTAGGGCGATTGAGCGGACCTCACGCTCGACTGGCGTGCCGTATCTGCGTGTCGATCTCCCGATTGACGTGACGATTCAGAAGTTTGACGAGACGATTTCACGGCTCAACGACGACGCCACAGTCGGCGGCATCATCGTCTTGCAGCCGCTACCACCCCACTTGCCGAAAGCCCGGCCTGCCGAAATCGTCAAGCCGTCGAAAGACATCGACGGCATCACCCTCGTTAATATTGGCCGGCTGGATGCCGGATCGTCAAACCTCGTGCCGAGTACTCCCGCCGGCGGTGTCGCCATCCTCCATCATTACGACATCCCGATCGCCGGACGGCACGTCGTCATCGTCGGACGCAGCCTCGTCGTCGGCAAGCCATTGGCGATGATGATGCTGGCCGAAGATGCCACCGTCACCATCTGCCACAGTCGCACGCCCGATCTCGCCCGCTTCACCCGCGAGGCGGACATCATCGCGCTGGCCGCCGGTCGACCAGGCATCCTAACGGCAGACATGGTGAGCCCCAGCGCCGTCATCCTCGATTTCGGTGTGACGGTCATTGACGGAAAGCTGACCGGTGACGCGGACCCCGGAGTGGCCCAGGTGGTGCACGCGATCACACCAGTGCCAGGCGGCACGGGCGTCGTGACCAACGCCATCCTGATGCGAAACCTCGCTGCCGCGGTGCGACAGCTGGATTTGCGCGATTAGACGCACGGACTTACCCTAAGCCCGTTATTTGCGCGCGAAGCGCCCTTTTGAGAGGAGCAGACATCTGTGCCAAGTGATAGTGAGATCGCGTCGAGTGTAACGCCGCGACCCATTTCAGAAATTGCCGCCGATCTTGGCCTGCAGCCGGATGAGGTTGAGTTCTACGGGCCGTACAAAGCGAAGCTCAGCCTGCAGACACTCAAGCGCTTGCAGGACAAGCCGGATGGTAAGTACGTCGTCGTGACCGCAATCACCCCGACGCCGCTCGGCGAGGGGAAAACGACAGTCACCGTCGGACTTGGCCAGGCACTGGCACAGATCGGCCAGAAATCGATCGTCGCCGTGCGCCAGCCATCGCTCGGGCCAGTCTTCGGCATCAAGGGCGGAGCGGCCGGCGGCGGGTATTCGCAGGTCATCCCGATGTCCGATATCAACCTGCATCTCACCGGCGATGCGCATGCGGTGACCGCAGCCAACAATCTGCTGGCGGCATTCATCGACAACGTGCTCTATCACGGCAATAAGCTCGATATCGATCAGAAGACTATCACCTGGGGACGCGTACTCGACGTGAACGATCGCGCGCTGCGCGACATCGTCATTGGGCTCGGTGATGGCAACGGCGTACCGCGCCAGACGCGCTTCGATATCACCGCTGCCTCCGAGGTCATGGCGATCCTAGCGTTGGCAACGTCGTATCGCGACCTGCGCGAACGGCTCGGCCGTATCGTCGTGGCCCAGAATCGATCCAAAGAGCCGGTCACGGCCGAAGATGTCGGTGCCGCCGGTGCAATGGCCGCGCTGATGGTTGATGCGCTGAAGCCAAACCTACTGCAAACGCTGGAGCATACGCCGGCACTGATTCACGCCGGCCCCTTTGGCAACATCGCCCATGGCAACAGTTCAATCCTGGCCGATAAGATCGGCTTGAAGCTCGCCGATATTCTCGTCACGGAATGCGGGTTCGGTGCCGACCTTGGTGCCGAGAAATTCTTTGATATTAAGTCGCGGGTCAGTGGACTCAAGCCGAACGCCGCCGTCCTCGTCGCCACGATCCGCGCACTGAAGGCGCACAGCGGCCGCTACAAGATCGTCGCCGGGAAGCCGCTCGATCCAGGATTGATCGAAGAAAACCTCGAAGCGCTGAACGAAGGAATGCCGAATCTGATCAAACAGATCGAAAACGCCCGACAGTTCGGTGTTCCGGTTGTCGTCTCGATCAACCTCTTCCCGACCGACTCGCCGGCCGAAATCGAAGCGGTGCGCCAGGCGTCGCTCGCGGCCGGCGCGATGGATGCTGTGCCGACCGATATCTTCAGCCAGGGCGGCAAGGGCGGAACCGACCTCGCGCGGGCGGTCATCAACGCCACCGAACAGCCGTCGCACTACAAGCCGCTCTACGAGCTCGATCTCTCGATTAAAGAGAAGATCGAAACGATCGCGTACAAGCTCTACGGTGCCGGGAGTGTCACCTACCTTCCTGGCGCCGAGCGCGCCATCCGCACCTACACGCGCCTCGGTTATGACAAATTGCCGGTCTGCATGGCGAAGACCCATCTGTCGCTGAGCGCCAACCCGGCGCTGCTGGCGCGGCCGGAAGGCTTCGAGGTGATCGTGCGCGATGTCCGCATGTCGGCCGGTGCCGGTTTTGTCTATGCTCTCCTGGGTGAGATGCGCACGATGCCCGGTCTCGGCGGTCATCCGGGAGGTGCCAACGTCGATATCGACGATGATGGAAACATCATCGGGCTCTTCTAACCGTCCGGCGCACCGAGTTCGGCGGCTACGAACAGACAATGAGGGGTCGAACAACTGTGATGGCGCGAAGCGTATCGACCGATGTCTGATGTAGCCGCCGCGTTCCTCATCTGGCTACCGACTGGGACGCTGCTCCCATTCATCGTCAGCCGGTTCACCGGAGCCGGCTGGCGCGGCGCCTTCATCGAGGCATCGATCTTTGCCTGCCTTGGCCTGTTGATCTACCCGACCATGCTCGCGCTCATCACCATCCGGTTCATTCATTACGACTCACCCGAACTATTGTTCATCGCGGGCTACGGTCTGGCGTTTCTCTCACTCCTCCTTTATCGACGCAAGTCGAGAGGTGCGAACACCTACCGGCGCCCCTGACCGGCGATCGGTAACCGAGCACACCTGGGAATCTCTCCGAATTCTCGAAATCAGGCGACGTAAGCGTCGCACTTCGGGCACCGCAATTTGAGACGTTGCTGGCATATGGATTGCATTAAGACGCACAGTCTCGACTCCAATCCACGTCGAGGATCGACGTCGAACGTTCGATCGACAAGAAACGACGAGACAGCGGGAGCGCGAATCGACGCACGAGGCGAGAGATGAATCGTTAGGTGTTGGAATGAATCGGCCCGAATCCCCGCAAAACGACGAGATCACCGAGATCGCGGCAATACCAATGGCGACCGTTGAGCTCGATGCCACTGGTTGCACGCACAACGTCCTGTTTTACGAAGATGATGACTATCTGATCGAGAAACTCACGATCCACTTTAGTGCTGCCCTCGAATCGAACGCCGCGGCTGTCGTCATCGCGAGCGAAGTACATTTGCATGCGCTTGAATCACGACTCGTCGCACGTGGCATCGATTTGGAAGAGGCCGCGTACGACGACCGCTACTTCAAGCTCACCCTCGACGAGACGCTTGAACGATTTATGCTCGGTGGCGCGCCGGAGCCAGCTCTCTTCTTTCAGATCTTCGATGATCTGATTGCCCGAGCGAGTGGTGAGCCTTCGGATACCAGGCGGCCGGTCGTCGTTTTCGGTGAACTCGTCGCCAAATTAGTCGAAGACGGCAA
>Ga0070681_10005379_pt1 | contig 12365 bp, 10 predicted proteins | sample KBSC83BmetaG_FD_65650 | JGI IMG/M metagenome (GOLD analysis project Ga0070681, IMG submission 65650) | Corn rhizosphere microbial communities from Kellogg Biological Station, Michigan, USA - KBS C8-3B metaG | ecosystem: Host-associated > Plants > Roots > Rhizosphere | place: USA: Michigan...
CATACCTCCTCAACATGCCGCAGAAACCGCCGGGGGGAAATGGAAATCTTTGAGCGAAAAGCACGCGTCACTTGGAACCAGCCTAAGGAGCGCGGGATTTATCCCGCTTCAACGTGACCAACGAAGCAATCTTGGACGGTCCAACATCCCCTGCAATGCGCGAGCTGAAGCGGCGTGAACGCCGCGCTCCTGACAGTCACGCCGCAGTTGACGTTTTGTTGAGGAGTGGCAGGATACCTTCATGAAGGTGTTCATACTTTTTATTGGTTGGTGCATCCTTTTCGTCCTGTGCTGGCCCTTGGCCTTGCTTGCTGCAATTCTTCTGCCGGTGGTTTGGCTCATATCTCTGCCGCTGCGTCTAATTGGAATCACCGTAAGTGCCGTATTCGCATTGATTCGCGCAGTGCTATTTTTGCCGGCGCGTTTGCTGGGTGGAAGACGGATTTAATCATGAGAAATTATGGAACGTCGAAAACAAGGCAACGGCTGGGAAACATTCTTTGAGCATTGGGGCTTGCCATTGTCCGGTGTGATCATTGTCGCCTTTACGATGGCCTTGACCAAGATTTTATCTTTTTTCATTCGCTGAGAATTATGTGGCAAAACTATATTTTAGGCATGCATGCGGCTGAAGGTACTCGCGGGAAAATTTTATGAGACGATGGCAATTCGTTACACTGCTTGGGTTGCTCGCCCCGTTGTCCTCGTGCAGCCGCTCCTCCACCGCGAGCAGTGCACCGGGGAAAGAGTTCAGGACCACGAATGGATCAATCGTGCGCCTCGGCGCTGTCGTGGTGGACGGCACCAATGTGCCCCTGACGAACGTGCAGGTGAAATGAACGACCTCCAATCCAACCCCTGGCCTTTCGACCAACCCCGCAATTGCACCACCATCACTATGCGACAGGTGCTGGATGGTTCTGAACCGATTCTGCTCGTGTCCCACGATGCCGATGACCACGGCTGGCAGTTCATCGGAACTTCGGACGCCTGCGTCGCTGACGGCAAGATCGCTTGCTTGGAGCATATTGTTCACCTCGATCCCACCGTTCTTGAAGCTGCGGACCTGCCGCCCGGCTGGCAAGCCGTTCGCGAATCCGTCGGCGCGCCGTGGGTTCGCCGAGAGCGCCCGCCTGATCCCGAAGAAATTTGATCAACGCCTCTGTTATCTGCGTTCATCGGCGTGCATCTGCGGTTAAAACCCTCATTCAACAATTCTCTGCGGGCCGCTCATAATTCCTCTTTGACACTGGCACCATCCATTGGCAAGGTTTGCGCTTCGATTTTGCGGGTTTTACAGGCCGAATTGAAATTTAACGAAAACGATTTATGGCAGAAATAGTTGGAAATCTTTTGGTGGGACAATCGGGCGGACCCACCGCCGTCATCAACGCGAGCCTCGCCGGGGTATTGCAGGAAGCCGGCAAACACGAGTGCATCGAGGAAATTTACGGCGGCCTCAACGGCATTCTCGGCATTCTCAACGAGGAACTGATCGACATCAACGAGCAGAAGGCCAAGACCATCGAAGGCCTGCGTTACACGCCCGCCGCAGCGCTCGGCACTTGCCGCTACAAAATCGATTTCAAGAAGAAAGCGGAAAAAGCCGCCCAGGATATGGATCGCCTGTTCGAAGTTTTCAAGGCGCACAACATCCGCTTCTTTTTCTACATCGGCGGCAATGATTCGCAGGATACCTCGCACAAAATCCATCTCGAAGCCGTCAAACGCGGCTGGGACATGCGCGTGATTGGCGTGCCGAAGACCATCGATAACGATTTGCCGCACACGGATAGCTGCCCCGGTTACGGGTCGGTCATCAAATACAACGCCGCGACCGTCATGGAAATCGGCTGCGATGTGGCGAGCATGGCGACGGATGACGGCTCGTGCTGCATCGTGGAAGTGATGGGGCGCGCCGCAGGGTGGATTGCCGCGGGCACGATTGTCGCGAAGCGCGAGCAGGCGGATCCGCCGCACATTATTTTGCTGCCGGAGTTGCCCTTCAACGAAGCCAAGTTCCTCGACAAGGTCAAACAAGTCGTGGACGAACATCATTATTGCGTCGTGGTGGTGGGCGAAGGGCTCAAGAATGAAGCCGGCGAAGAAATCGGCGCCGACAAATCGCGCCTCGATGCCTTCGGTCACCCGGTGCTCTCCGGCGCGGCGGATGCGCTCGCGGAAATTGTCCAGGGCAAGCTCGATCTCAAGACTCGCACGGTGAAACTCGGCTACGCGCAACGCGCCGCCGAACATTTCGCCAGCGCGACGGATTCGAACAACGCCTACGCGTGCGGTGTGGCCGCTGTGAAAGCCGCGGTGGAAGGCCAGAGCGGGTTCATGGTGAAGATCGTCCGCAACACCAACGGCGACGGCGCCATCAAATGGGGAACCGGCCTGCAGGATTTGGGCGACATTGCCAACGTGGAGCATTTCATTCCGCGCGACTGGATTTCCGAAGACGGCTTCTTGCCCAACGAAAAATTTGTGCAATACGCCCGCCCGTTGATTGAAGGCGAAGTAAAATTCCCGATCGAAGGCGGCCTGCCGAAATTCGTGGCGTTTGATAAAACGCGCATCGATAAGGTTTTGCCGGCGCGCAGCTAGCCTGGAGCGCGGAATTCATTCCGCGTGTTTTATGACTTTGACCGGTCGTGGAATTGATTCCGCGACCGGTTATTTCATTCGCAATTCCGGCGGACTGCGTTACCCTTCCGCCATGAGGAAGTTGCCATCCGCTTTTCGGGCGTTCATCGCCATCTCCATTTTTTTAAGCCCCGCGTTGGCCAAAGCGCAAGGCAGTTTCAAGCAATCCACCGGCGCGTTGCATTGCCTTTGGAAAGCCCAGGGCGCCGGCAGTATCGTTTACTTTCTCGGCTCCGTTCACTTGCTGCAGGCGACGAACTACCCGCTGCCCGCCGTCATCGAATCGGCATTTACCAATTCGCAAATCGCCGTTTTCGAAGCCGACGTCGACAAGATGGAAGAGCCCGCGGAACAAATGGCGATGCTCAGCAAAATCAGTTTGCCGGAAGGTCAGACGCTGAAGCAGAACCTTGCGCCCAAGGTCTACGAAGCCCTCAGCAAACATGCCGCCGAGGTGGGCTTGCCGATGCCGATGCTCGAGCAATACCGGCCCGCCGCCGCGATTATGACCGTGGAAGTGATGGAGTTGATGGCGCTCGGCGCTGATCCGCAATACGGCGTGGATAAACATTTCCTCAAGCTCGCGCGCGATGGCGGCAAACGCGTCATCCCGCTCGAAACCGTCGATTTTCAAATCGGTCTTCTCACCAATTTTTCCAAAGACGAAGAAAACCTGCTGGTCGAAAAATCTTTGGAAGACATCGATAACGAAAAGAAATTGTTCGGCGAAATGGTGGATGCCTGGCGGACGGGGGATTCGGCGGCGCTGGAAAAAATGCTGAATAAAGCAAGGACGGATGCGCCTTCGATTTTCAAGAAGCTGGTTTCTGACCGCACGGCGAGTTGGATGCCGCAATGTGAGAAACTGCTCCAAGGCCCGCAAAACGCGATCGTGATTGTCGGCGCGGGCCATCTCGTGGGACCTGACGGTGTGATTGAGTTGTTGAAAAAGAAGGGTGTGAAAGTCACGCAGCTGTAGGCAATCGCTCCCTTTTGCTCCCGGCTCTAAGGCGACACCAACCGATAAAACATCGCCGCATTCGTGGTCGTCACCTGCGCGCCGTACACGGGCACCGCGTCCGTCACCGTCGTCCAATTTCCGGAGGCGGGATTGGTGGTGGCCTGCAGCGAATACTTGGCTGCCCACGCCGGCCAGAACAAAGTCGCTTGGTTGCTCCCGGTTTGGTTTACCAGCGGCGTGATGGCCAATGCGGGAGGATTCACGAGCAGTGCAAACACGGCCGCTTTTCCCGTATTGCCGCTAAGCGCCCCTTGGAAAGTCGCGCCGTAAAACACGCCGGTCGTGCCTTGAGCCGGCCCTTTCACCAGCCCGGTGATTGGCCTCACACCAAGTTCCACTCCGTTCGTGAAAGCATAAAGGACCGCATAACCGCTCCCATCCTGGGTGATTCTATAAAGAGTACCGAGAGTGGAGCTTCCGGTCCCGTTGCCGCCGAGGTAAGTCGTGCCATAAAGCACATGGTCCGAACCTTCGACGAGGCCGGCAACGGCGCCGCGCCCATCGCTCGGCGAGCCGATGAACTGGTGGAGAATTTTGTAATTGTTGCCGTCTGTGCTGATTTTGAAAGCTGTGCCCGTTCCCGTGAGGTTGCCGTTCGTTTCATAGTCCCACGTCGTTCCGTAGAGCGCGCCGTCACTGGCTTGAATCAGGCTGCCCAGCGGCGTCACCCCATCGTTGTCTCCGAAGTTATGCAGGACTTTGAAGCCGGTACCGTTCGTGTTGATGCTGAAGAGCGTCCCCATATTGCCGCTGCCGCCGAACGCGGCCGTGCCGTACAGCGCGCCATCGCGGGCCTGGAATAAGGGACTATATGTGAGGGAACCATCGGTGCTGTAGTTGAAAGTATGCAACACCGTGTAATTGCCGCCGTCAGAGTCGATCTTGAAAATACTGGCGCCCACACCATAGAAAAAACCGTCACTGGCTTGGATGAGACCGGCGGGAGCGCCGTCCCCGGAGGAGGCGAACTCATGGATGACAGTGAAAGCGCTGCCATTGGGATTCATTTTGAACACGATACCGTTCCCGGAAGCGCCGCCGTGTGGCATGGTTCCATACAAGTGACCATCACTGCCCTGGATCACTCGCGGCACGGGTGTGCCGTCACCAACGTCTGACGAATACGAAGTGGGAGGCGGCACTTCCTCTCCCGCCGCGAATGTGTGCAGGACGCTGTAGCCCGTCCCATCGGGATTTAATGTGAAAATGGTGCCGTTGGTTTGATCTTGATACGTTGTTCCGTACAGCGTTCCGTCCAATGTCCCCATCGCCAAAGAGGTGATAAGAGTCGCGGCCCCGCCCCCTGCATTCAGCGTGTTAAAGGTGTGCAATGGCGAAACCACGACATTTTGAGCCCGCGCGGTGAGACCGCCAGCCGAGAGGACCGCCACGAGAAAAGCCCGTCCAAAAGATTTCCGAAGCATAGGGCTCGATATCAGCACGAGACCTCCCGTTTTTCCAGCGAAAAACCAATCCGCCAGACGATTTCGCATTTGTCTAAAGGGCTTGGATCCAGGCTGTTCTGTCTGAGCGTCTCCCTTCCGGCGACCCAATTTTCGACGCATGTGAACGCGCGATTTCTGCCATATTTTTCGCCATAAACAAGTTATAAATATTTTCGCTGCAACGGTTTGAATTGAAAATATTACCGTAAGTTTTTCTGTGGCCTTTGGACATTGGACCGGGCGCGATTCGAGCGTTGACAGAAATGATGTAGCGGTGGGGACCGAGGATTTTTGATTTTTTGGCGAGGCTTCCGTGAGGGAGCAGGTTTGCCAAACCCAGTGACTAAGCTGAAACGAAGCCAAAAATCAAAAAAACCGCTCTCCTCATCTCCAACGGCACATCGCTACAGCATTTGTAGAAACGCTAAAAGTGGGTGAAGAAATGCAAAGTCCGCCATCAAAACCCGCCACCATTTTGACGTTATCTTCCGGAATTTTCCTCGATGGCTTCGTGAAAATTCAAAATAATTTTTTATGCCATTTGCCCGGCATCAAATGACATGAAAGTTTTTAGGTGTCCCTCGATTGTGGGAGATGCGTAAACGCTAGCGAAGCGTTGGATTGTCCTTACTTAAAATGCCACTCACCCACTTTAATCACACCCCATTGGACCCGTCCGCGACAATTCAGCCTCGACACGCAGCGCACATTCCGGTTTGCTTCGCAGGATTTATCTTTGTCCGAAAGAATGAACGCAGACATTTTAGCAAAAGCCAAATCGCTCGGGTTTTCCGACCGCCAAATCGCCAATCTCACCGGCAAATCGGAGGATGAAATCCGCGCGTTGCGCAAGAAACTCGGGATTGTGCCGAGCTATCGGCTGGTGGATACGTGCGCCGCGGAGTTCGAGGCGTACACGCCCTATTATTATTCCACTTATGATCGCGGTGACGACGAAGTCCGGGGGAATTCCGATAAAAAGAAAGTGATGATCCTCGGCGGCGGCCCGAACCGCATCGGCCAGGGCATCGAGTTCGATTATTGCTGCGTGCACGCCGCGTTCGCGCTCAAGGAAGACGGTTTCGAGACGTTGATGGTGAATTCGAATCCCGAAACGGTTTCGACCGATTACGACACGAGCGACAAGCTGTTTTTCGAGCCGCTCACGCTGGAAGATGTGCTGCACATTTACGAGCGGGAAAAATGCTGGGGCGCCATCGCGCAATTCGGCGGACAGACGCCGCTGAACCTCGCGCTCGCCTTGCAGAAAAATGGCGTGAATATCATCGGCACCTCGCCGCAAAGCATCGAAATCGCGGAGGATCGCAAGCTGTTTGCCGCGATGCTCCACAAGCTCAATATTCCGCAACCGCCGAACGGCCTCGCCACGAACGAAGCCGAAGCGCTCGAAGCCTCGCGCAAGCTGGGTTACCCCGTACTGGTGCGCCCGTCGTTCGTGCTCGGCGGTCGCGCGATGCAGATCGTTTATTCCGACAGCGAACTGCAGCATTACATGCGCTTCGCCGTCGAGGCCTCGCCCGAGCGTCCGGTGCTCGTGGATAAATTTCTCGAAGACGCCACGGAAGTGGACGTGGATTGCATCACGGACGTCGGCCTTCCAAACGGCGGCACGATTGTTGTCGGTGGCATGCTCGAGCATATTGAATTTGCCGGAGTGCATTCCGGGGACGCGGCAATGGTGCTGCCGCCGCATTCGCTCTCGCAAAAAGTCATTCAAACGATTCGCGAATACACCCACGCGATGGCGCGCGAGTTGAAAGTGATCGGTTTGATGAACGTGCAATACGCCGTGAAGGGCGAAACCGTTTATTGCCTCGAAGTGAATCCGCGGGCGTCGCGCACGGTGCCGTTCGTGAGCAAAGCGATCGGTTTTCCGCTCGCCAAACTCGCCGCGAAGGTGATGGCGGGAAAGACTTTGAAAGAGATCGGCTTCACCCAGGAAGTCTGGCCCAAATATTGGACCGTCAAGGAATCCGTGTTTCCGTTCAATCGTTTCCATGGCCAGGACATTTTGCTCTCGCCGGAAATGCGCTCCACCGGCGAAGTCATGGGCTTGGACGCAGACCTTGGCATTGCCTACGCAAAATCACAGATGGCCGCGAATGCGCCGTTGCCGCTGAAAGGCCGGGTGTTCATCAGCGTGAGCGACGCGCATAAAAACGAGGCCGCCGAAGTGGCGAAGGATTTTGAGAAGCTCGGATTTGAACTGGTCGCAACCTCGGGCACTGCCGCAGTTTTGGAAAAAGCCGGCTTGCAGGTGCAGCGCATTTTCAAATTGAGCGAAGGCCGGCCGAACGCGATCGATTTGTTGAAGAACAAGGAAATCCAACTGGTCATCAACACCCCCGCCGGCCAGGCCCCGCGCGCGGACGAGGTGAAGATTCGCACGACTGCGGTCTATACCGGCACGCCCATCATGACGACATTGAGCGGCGCTAAGGCTGCGGCATTGGGTATTGCCGCGCTCAAGAAGTCAGGTTATGGCGTGCAGACGCTGCAGGAGTATCATTGAGAGTCGCTGGACAAATATCGCGGATTAGTCATGACTAAAAGCGATGCGCCCGACTTCTGAGGATTATGCGAGAGTAGATGCCATAGAAGCAAAACTTGCCGAGCTTGATCCCATCATTGAAAATTTTTGTGCACGGAATGGCTTTCGGTTCAATAAAAGAGGAGAAATGCGGATGTGGCCTCGGCGCGGCATGTGGGTGCGTGAAGAAATTGACCGAAGCATATATTTGACTATGGATCTCACCGTTGCTGAGGCGATGGATCGAGGGTTCTATCCTGAAATGCCTTGGTCACTTGGAGTTGCGGCGTCATTGCCAATGGAAACAGAACCTTCCGCGCGCATTTTGAGCACGTTGGTTTTTCAGAGTGTCCCGTACTGTCAACTGGCCGCGGTTTTGGAAAAAGGATTGGAAGAGGGTTTAGCCGTTCTCCGAAGCCAGACTGCGCAGGACATTATGGCCAAAGGCCAACTGATTGGTTAAGTGAATTATCTTCGTACCTGAACTAACGTCTTCACTGCGCGATTGCCCTGCGTCATTGATTTCAACAACTGCGGCAATTCACTGAGCGCACATTCGCCGTCCACGAAATCAGCGGAGTTGATGACCCCAGCTTCAATATATTCCAGCGCCCGCCGAATCGTCCTTGGCGTGTGATGGAAACTCGCGAGCAGGGTGAGGTCGGAATAATGAATCAGCGTGGTGTCCAGCGTGACCGTTGTGCCCGAGGGGCAGCCGCCAAAAAAATTCACCGTGCCGCCTCGGCGCACGAGATGAACACTCGCCTCCCACACTGCCGGTTGCCCGACAGCTTCGATGACCAGATCGAAATGTTCCTTCGAAGCTTCGCGCACTTTGGTGACAAGATTGCTGCCATCGGTGATATCAATCACGTGATCCGCACCGAGCTTTTTCGCCGCTTCCAATCGCGCCGCGCGGCGTCCGGCAACCGTTACGGAGCAGCCAAGATTTTTCGCAAGCGCCACAAACATCAGGCCGATGGGCCCCGCGCCCAGCACGAGCACGTGTTGGCCGGCGCGCGCTTTGACATCGTTGATCCCCTGCACCACGCAGGCGAGCGGTTCCACGAGGGCGGCGTCTTTGAACGCGGTGCTGCCCTTCAGTAATAATAAATTTTTCTGCACGATGCGCGCCGGGACCACGATGGATTCCGCGTAAGCGCCGTTCAGGAACAACAAGTCGTCGCAAATATTTTCCTGTCCGCATTTGCAGTGAAAACACTCCCCGCACGGCGCGGAGTTCGCCACGACGACGCGGTCCCCGACTTTGATGGCGGACTGCGGATTGTTTATTTCTGAAACGATCCCGGACAGTTCGTGCCCGAAAACCGCGGGCGGCACGATCATCTTCGCGTGATAGCCGCGCTTGAAAACTTTCAGGTCGGTGCCGCAGGTCAGCGCGGCTTCGATTTGGATGCGCGCTTCGCCCGGGTTGAGCGGTTTCGGTTGGATTTCTTCGACCCGGACGTCTTCTTTACCGTAAAGAACAGCGGCTTTCATTAGGGATTGTTGAATAATCAGACTGAGGGATTATTGGAAAAATGCGCCGTCCGGCAACTCAATAATCCAACAATCCACCCAGCCATTCATCCAATGATTCTCGGCGGGGGAGCTTTGACAAATTTCGTTTCGCGCAAATAAATCGGCTCAATCTTTTCACCGGCAACAAAATCCGTTCGCGTGGAGGCCAATTGGCCGAGAACGGCGGCGCGGGGAAAAATGGTTTTGCCGGCGGGAAACCATTTCGTCACTTCCGGCCCAATCAACGTCCCGCCAATGCCGGCGCGTTGGGTGACGTCATCGGCGGAAACGATTCGCAACCGCTCAATTTCGCGCGAACCGTTGGGCGCGAGGTCGTAACTGGCCAGGTAAAATTCGCCGCGTTGCGCATCGACGAGCACGTGCACGCGGCCGGTTGCGCCCTCCGCCTGCGCCTGCGCCGCGATGGCCTCCGCGCTGCTGACGCCCAGCAATTTAACAGGCCGCGCGAGTTGCCAGCCTTGCGCGATGGAAATTGCGGAGCGGATGCCGGTGTAGGAGCCCGGTCCCAGGCCAATGGCGAGGCAATCGATCTGTTCGCGTTCGCATTGCGCGTCGCGCAACGCTTCATCGATCAGGGCGAACGGTTCCTGGGAACCGAGCGTCTCATGGAATCCGCCCGGCTGGATGACGGCCACGCTGCGTTGCGGAGAAGAAAATTCAAGCGCGAGGATCTTCATAGGAAATTCGCCGCTCGTTTTCGTTGAGGGTTTCGATTGTTACCGCGCGAAACAAATTCGATGCTGGAGGTTTATCTCCAAACCATCGCTCCGCCCATTCGATCACCGCCACGCCGTCCGGCTGCAAATAGTCTTCGATTCCCGCGGACAAAATTTGCGCCCCCGTTTCAAGGCGATAAAGATCGAGGTGAAATAGCGTGAGTCGGCCGCCGGTGTAGACATTCACCAGCGTAAAACTTGGCGAATGCACGCGCGCGGTGATGCCGAGGCCGCGCGCGAGGCCTTTGACGAGTTGAGTCTTGCCGGCCCCGAGATCGCCCGACAACGCGATGACCAGGCCTTTGTGCGCGGCACGGCCCCAGGACTCTCCCAGCTTCTCAGTCTCGCTGACGCTATGTGAAATGAAGGCGGCCATGCAATTACGCGGGACAGGCATCCTGCCGGTCTCTAAAATCTTCGGGCCTATGATGAAAATTCATTTCAAATATGGAGACGGGCGAGACGCCTGTCCTACGCGAAATGTTCGTAGCCATGGGCACTTAATCGTCTCACGCCGGTTTTGTCGCGCAGCGTGATGCCTTCGCCGGCGGTGATCTTCCCGATGCACGTCACCGGCAGCTTGGGAAATCGCAGCCTCCAGGCGTCCAGCAACGGCACTGCGTGTTTGCTGGCGACGGTGAAGAGCAATTCGAAATCTTCGCCATCCGTCAGCGCCGCGAGCAAGGGCGGCTTCGCTGAACTTTCCGCTTTGGACGCGAGTTTCGCCGCGCGGCTGATGGGGACCGAGGAGGTGAGCAATTCGGCGCCCACGCGGCTCGCCTTGAGAATATGCCGCAGATCGCCGGCCAGGCCGTCGCTTAAATCGATCATCGCATGAATCGGAAAATGTTCGGCGAGCCACTGCGCCTCGGCAAGGCGCGGATCGAATTCGAGATGGCGCGCGGCCAATGAACCGCCCAATTCCCCGGTCACAAAAATCGCATCGCCGGCTTCCGCGCCGGAGCGCAAGACCGCTTTGCCGCGCGGCACTGTGCCGAGCAGGGCGATCGAGATTAAGATGCGCTCGGGATTGGTCGTCGTTTCGCCCCCGGCAATCGCCACGTCGTGCTTTCGGGCCAGCGCGCCCATGCCGGAATAAATGGCCTCGATGAACGCCCCTTCGAATATTTTCGGCAACGCGAGCGTGACGAGCGCGGTCGTGGGCGTGCCGGCCATGGCGGCGATATCACTCAAGCAACGAGCGAGCGCCTTGTGGCCGATTTTTTCCGGGGCGGCGTCCGCTTTGAAATGAATGCCTTCGACGACGGCATCCGTTTTGAAAAGGAGCAACTTGTCAGGAATGCCAAGGTCCAGCACCGCGCAGTCATCGCCGCTGCCGGTCACCACCGATTTATTCGTGGGCAGCGTGCGGGTCAGTTTTTCAATGAGTTCAAACTCGTTCACGGTCGAACCAATAACTTATTTTTGTTGGAAAAAAAGCGCGATGAAATTCGCGCCGTTGAAAACAACATGAACGGCAATCGGGGCGAGCAGATTGCCGGTGTATTCGTAGAGGTAAATAAGGACCAGCGCGAGCATGGTGAGAGGAATGAAGCTGGAAAGATTAAAGTGAATGGCGCCGAAGAGAACCGCCGTGCTCCAGAGGGCGGCTGGTTGCGAGAAGCTCCGTTTGGCCCACGGATAAAGGATGCCGCGAAAGATGATTTCCTCGCCGATGGGCGCAATGAGAACGGTGGCGATGCCGGAGGCGATACGTCCGGCCAGGGTGGCGGTCTGGCGCAAAATTTCCACCGTTTGCTGCTCATGCGGGTGGAGGGTCAGCCGTTCAAACAATTGAAAGCAAAGGTCGTTCAACAATAACACGGGATAGAGGATGAGAACGCCGACACCCATGCCGATCAGCAGCGATTGGCCGGTATGAAGGTCCAGACCGAAGGCCTCCAGCCATCCCGTGGAATGTTCATTGAGAAAAAAATGGGTCAATAAAAGCGCGAGCCCCTGGAACGCGAGCACCGCGATTAACATGGCAACGACGGTATTTTTCAATTCGACATCGCCTTTGATCAATTTGCTCGCTGCCCAGGTTAAAAAAATGCCGCCATAGATCAGCGTGAGCAGAATAATCAGCCTGACAATGCCAGGTTCGGATGGCCAGGGCCGGGACAGCATCACGATGGCGGCGACATAGGAGATAACTGCCGCGGCAGCGAGCGAGAGAAATTTAAAGACGGGAGCTGTCTCCGGCGTTTCAAAATACCGGATCACGGTCGACACGACCGCGCCGATCAGAATGCCGATAACGACGCTGATCACCAGCCGCACAACCGCGCCCGTCTGCCACGGTTTTTCGGGCAGTTGGCTGGTCCTGAGCGGGCTGACAAACAACATCCGCAAAAGCTATAGCACGCGATTGTGCGTGACGAGGAAGTTTCTTTTGGCCAGGGGTGCGACACGCGTTTAAATTCTTTGACTCGATGAGTCGG